>Ga0335085_10003345_pt1 | contig 27955 bp, 20 predicted proteins | sample Lox_Sample_45_FD_206712 | JGI IMG/M metagenome (GOLD analysis project Ga0335085, IMG submission 206712) | Soil microbial communities from Loxahatchee National Wildlife Refuge, Florida, United States - Lox_Sample_4.5 | ecosystem: Environmental > Terrestrial > Soil > Wetlands | place: USA... | reverse complement strand
GGCGACGCTGACAGTCTCGGCGGCAGCGGTGGCTCCGACAATCACGACCCAACCGCAGAATCAGAGCGTAACGGTCGGTGCAACCGCTACCTTCACCGTCGTGGCATCGGGTACCGCGCCGCTGAGCTACCAGTGGTCCGAGAACAGTTCCGCGATTACCGGTGCGACCAGCTCCAGCTACACGACGCCCGCTGTTTCGATCGGCGATAGCGGATCGACATTCAGTGTTCAAGTGAGCAACAGCGCGGGAAGCGCGACCAGCAATGCAGCGTCGCTCACCGTGACGGCCACCAGCGGGGCGCCGGTCATGTTCCAGCACATCGCCTCATCCACCAACCCGGTCGGTAACGGCATCAGCGGACACAACTTCACGTTCCATACCGAGTCGCTGCCGCCCAATACGGTAGCCGTCATGGGCGTATCGGCTCCGTCGAGCAAGACGGTTTCCATCAGCGATTCACTCGCCGGATCCTGGTCCAGCCCGATCTGCACTGCCAGCGCAGGGGCGGACGAGACGGCCTGGGTATTCGTGCAGTCCCTCGGTGCAACCGGTGGCCCCGATGCGATCAACATCAACGTGGGTTCCTCGGACACGCAGCCCGTGCAGTACGTCATTACCTTCTGGCAGAACATCAGCACGTCCGCGCCTGCCAATGGCTCGCTCTGCGCAGGCAGCCTGATGGCTGGCGCCGGCGGCGTCATCAACCCCGGGTCGTTCACTCCTACGACGAACAACGACGTGAACGGCGGCAACCTGATCTGGAGCTACACGCCGTTGTGCACGGGCTATGCGGCCTCGAACCCTTCCAAGTGGGTTCCAGGCGCAGGATTTTCACTGCTCAACGGCGAGATTGGGTGGGCCAGTGATCAGGGCTTCCCGGAAGCGTCGCAGTATCTGCTGCAGACCACGAGCGCCTCGGTGACTCCCTCGATCACCGCCACGGGCGATACCGCGGACTGCTTCAATTCCGCTTCGGTCGCTCTCAAGGTCGCCAACAACAGCGCGGCCGGTCCCTCAACAATCCACGTAGCCTCGATCCTGCATGAGACGCCTTTTGGCTACTCGGGCGCCACGATGACCGTACAGACCCCGACGGTGGGTAACCTGCGGGTCATCGGATTTCCCTGGGAGGGCGGCAGCCCCGGCGGGGCAGGGCCGGCCGTACAATCGGTCTCGAGCAGCGACAACTGCTCGTGGACGGTCATCGGCGAAACGAACGGGGCGGCTGTCCAGGCGTACGCGCAGAACTGTGCGCCCTGCCCGAACTGCACCACATCGGTCACCATGAGTGGCTCCGGAGCCAACCAGGGAAGCTTCCGCTTCTACGACATCCAGAATGCCCAGAGCAGTTCCTATCAGAATTCGACGGGCAATTCGGGATCCTGTGCCGCTCCAGTGGCCGCCAGTATGCCGGGAAACTTCACACCGACCGGTGCCAACAGCGGGCTCACGATCGCCACCATCGGAAATGGACAGGGGCCGCTCACCGGACTTGCGGCGGGTTCACCTGCTGGAACGTTTGATCTGTGGACTTACACCGACCAGACCGACAGCGATCTTGCCGACAACGCTGACGGTCAGGCGCATTTCTACTATTCCTCGAAAGCTACGCAGACCTGGAACTGGACGAAAGTGACTGCCGGTGATGTGTGCTACTGGTGGGCTTCAAATTACAACTGAGTACGCTCTCCACCCGGCCGCCGTCGCGGGGACACCGATCGCCGGCTGACTCCTTGACTGTTTTCCTGTAGAACCCTGATACACCATCAAGGGACGATGTCCTGGGTCGGCGCAAGGCGCTACCAGGCAGCAGGTGAGAGCCTATGCCGTCGATGAGGTTGTTGCTGAGTGCGACCGCCGTTGCCGGGCTGTGTTCGACCGGCAGCCCTGCCGCTCCGGGACAATACACACTCCCGCCCGCGCGGAACACGCAGTGGAGTCACGCTGGTATGCTCAGCAAGGGCGGTGTACCGTCAGCCAGCTGGCCGGTCTGCAACGCCACGCCACTCGTGCCGCGGGGTAAGGGCGCGGACGACAGCGCAGCGATCAACAATCTCATCCAAAAGTGCCGGCCTGGCTCAGTGGCGCAGCTCGGAGCAGGCACCTTTCTCATGAACCGGGGCGCCTACGTTTCTCTCAACAAGGGAGTCGTACTGCGCGGTCAGGGCGCCGGGATCACCATCCTCACCAACCCGCTGAATGTCCCCGCCGCGCCGAGCAACAACGTCAACGGTGCGGCCGATACAACTCCGATCATCATCATGGGGCCGGGCCGATGGGTGGGCCCTGATGGAGATGCACGGTGTCAGGGTTTGACGGCCTATCAGCCCCGGTACATGCAACTGCTGTCGGCTGACGGAGCGAAGGACGCGACCTCGGTGACTGTGGCCAACGCGTCGATCTTCACCGCCGGGATGATCGTGCTGGTAGATGAGAACAGCGGCGGCAGCTGGCAACCGGATCCGGTGAAGATGTCGACCTCGGTTTGGGCGCAGCCCGACTACTCAGTGGTGTGGATGTTCCACGATCCTCGTCTCAAGTGGGATGACAGCAATTTTCCGATCCTGACGCCTTCAGCGAGCAACAACTACGCCGGCATTGGCAGCGGGAGTGATGCAGCGTGCTGGTTCAGCCGCCAGGATCGGCCGCAATCGGAGATCAAGGAAATCGCCAGCATCAGCGGCAACACCATTACCTTCACGAGCCCGCTGCACAAGGCATACCGGACGAGCCAGTATGCGGAAGTAACGACGTTCACGGGCAACAACCGCCACGTGCTGAATGCGGGAATCGAGAACCTGACCGCCACCCAGGGCGGCAATGGCACTATCGTCATCAATAACTCGGCCTATTCGTGGGTGAAGAACGTGGAAGTCAGCGCCTCCTGGGGCGACGGCATCGGGCTTACCGACTCGTTTCGCGTGGAGGTGCGGGATTCCTACATCCACGACATGGCGTGGCCTTACCCTGGTGGAGCTGGATATATTTTCGATATTGCCAGCGGCTCCTCCGAGGTCCTGGCGGAAAACAACATCTTCGTCAAAGGCAATAAGGTGATGGTGGCCCGTTCCGCAGGCGCGGGTAGCGTGGTCGCCTACAACTATGCCGACGACGGCTATATCGCCTACAACAATAGCTGGCAGGAAGTCGGTGTGAATGGATCCCACATGGTGGGTTCGCATCACATGCTGTTTGAGGGCAACCGCACCTTCAACCTGGACAGCGATGGAACGCATGGCGGCTCCTCCTACAACACCTACTTCCGCAATTGGTCGACTTCGCAGCGTTCGAACTTCAACAACTACAAGACCGGTGCGCCAATTTCTGATGTCGCGCAAAAGAACGGCCCATATCGCGCCGCAGGCGCCATGCGTTACTCGACGTTCATGTCCTTTGTTGGCAATGTCCTCGGTATTAGCGGAGTCACCACGGCCGCCAACGGATACTCGGATTCGGGCCCCAGCCCTACGATCTGGTTGATCGGATGGAATGACGCCAGTCCCCACACGCCGGACCCTGTCGTTGAGAAAACCGTGATCCGCGATGGGAACTGGGACTGGTTCCTGCGGCAGCAGACATGGCTCAACAGTCCGGCAGCCTCCCTGCCTAGTTCGCTGTACCTCGCGTGCAAGCCCGCGTTCATGGGCAAAGGCACCTGGCCGTGGGTAGACCCAACCACCGGCGTGACCTACACACTTCCGGCCAAGGCGAGATATGACGCCGGTACGCCCAACGTGGTACCGGCCACCGGGGACGCGTGTAGTCCCTGAATCTGCTGTTCGGCGGGACGCCGGATGGGGGAAATATGTCAGCCGGGGAGGACTCCCACAGCAGGCGGCCTGCAGAAGGAAGGTTCCGCGGTTGCGCGCTACACTCTGCAGAGAATCGCCGCTCGATGGCTGCATGGTAGATCGGGCAGAACGGGGCCATACATAATAATGGGGGGTCATATGTCACTCGAGAAACGGGCTCCGGCGGGAGCGGTCGCAGCACTACTGGCCGCGGTTAGCTGCATCGGCGCCCACCCCGCACTCGCTGACGCCCCGGGCTACGACGTCCAGCTCTGGGCCACCCATTCCGACAACATCCAGCGCGAGCCGGGTGGCACAGCGGATACGATTGGCATCGCGGAGTTGGGATTCGTCTGGCACGACAAGGCGCCGTGGTTGGACTCCGATATCGATCTCGATCTTGCCCACGAGCACTATTTTCAGAATTCATACGGCGACGACACGATCGGCGATTTCATCGGGCAGGAACGACTGAAGCTCGGCGACATTCTGGCGTGGGATTTCGCGGACAACTTCGGGCAGGCCCGCATCGATCCGCTTGCGCCAATCACCCCGGCCAATCGGGAGAACATCAACTACTTTGCCACGGGTCCGCGGCTGGCCCTGCCCCTCGGCGGGGAGACTCAGCTGAACGCAAGCGCTCAGTACGGCGAGGTGGACTATCAGCACACCCCGCTCGACAACACGCGCGTAACGGGGGTCATCGGTCTGCAGCACAACATCTCTGCGCTCACCGACATTTCGATCAATGCAAAGGATGAGCGGATCGATTTCAAAGACGATCAATTAAATCCCGACTACACCAGGCCTGAGGCCTTTGCGCGATTCGAGACGAAGGGCAGCCGCACCGAGCTGGAACTGGATGCGGGATACGGGCGGCTGGATCTGCCGGGATCACGTAACAGCAGTCCTGTCGGGCACATTGAGCTGACTCGTCGCCTGTCTGGCAACTCGACCATCGGCATAGAGCTGGGGCACGACTACTCCGACGGCGCGGATTGGTTCCGCGCCGTCCAGGCTCTGGGGGGCGCCGGACTCACGACCCTGTCGGCGCTGCAGGCCGGCGCGCCATTCCTACACACCTATGGAACGCTGGCGTGGAACTTCCAGCTCGCCCGGACAACGGTCGGCTTCAACGGATCATACTTTCGCAACCGTTATCAGGAGGACGCGGTACTCAACAACGAGCTGACAGTGGTCAATGCACTTGTGGACCGCCGCATCACTCCCGTGCTGGACTTGGCACTGACGGAGTATCTCGTACGCCAGCAATTCGACGACTCGGATGAAACCGCCACCGAAGCGGACACGGGTCTGCAGCTGACCTGGCATGTAGGAGAGCATCTGTCGATCTACTTTTCCTACTTCTTCGACAAGGCCAACAGCAACGTTCGAGCGGATAGTTTTACCGAGAACCGTGTGTCGCTCATCATCGGCTGGGGGCATGCCGCCGCGGTAGCGCCCGGGCCTGCGCCTTTGAGACTACCTCCGCTGCAGTGAAGTCTGCCGTACCGGACGCCGAGCTGCTCAGACTTGCAAAGCGCGCGGCTCAGGTGGCGGAGACCACAGACGCTTGAGCCGCAGGAAGTACTTTTCGAAGTACTCGTAACTGAGCCATGCGATCGCCATCGACGCCGCCATGCCGCCGGCAGCCAGAATTACCAGCGCCGCCACCTCCGAGCCGATTATCGAAGCCAGTGTGCGGTCCAGTTCTCGCTTCGCGAAGTAATACGAAAAGAAGTGATGGTAGACGTATAAACCGTAGCTGTACTTGCCGAGAGCGATCATCGGACCGCTGCGGAAGAAGCGCGACCAGCCGGATTGGGTAGGCGCAAGCAGAGCCCTCAGGAGCAGGGCCGCAAGCAACAAACGGAACGCCCCGCTGCGCAGCGACTGCAGCGCGGCGCCATGCTCGGTAAAGTGACGGACTCCGAACTGCAGTATCAGCAGAGCGATTCCCGTCAGCGCCATGGGCGAGATGAGGCGCCGAGCGCCAGTCTCTCCGCCGGGCTGCCGCAGCAAGACGGCGAGAAAGCCTCCGATTGCGAGCGAATCGAGTTGGAAAGGTGTGAGTACGGTGGTCGCCGTCAGGCTTACACCGAGAAGCGACGCCACGATCCGACTGCCGAACGAGGCAAGCGCGGTTGCGAGTGCGAACGTCAGGAACAGGCGCGGCCGAGCCGCCAGCAGCCAAACCACGAGAGGCCACACCAGGTAGAACTGTTCCTCAACCGCCAACGACCAGAAATGTGTGATGTATGACAGTACCCAGCCGCCGTGGATCGCGAGGTAGATGTTTACTGCATAGAGCCAGGCCCACGCCTGTCTGTCGCTGAGCGCTGCGATCTCGGAGCCGTTCAGGGCGGGTATCGCGGGAACGGCGATGAAAATAATTGCCAGCACACCGTAGTACAGCGGAAAGATCCGCAGCACACGACGCATGTAGAAGTTGCGAAAGTACGCAGGATCAGCACGCGAGTCGTAAAGAATCCCGGTAATCAGAAACCCCGAGAGCACGAAAAAGAGATCGACCCCAAGAGCGCCATAGGCGAACAGCCACGTAATCGCGGCGTCGACCGGGCCATGCGGGTGCGTCGGTGCGACGAAGTGGAAGAGCAGGACGGCAAGTATCGCGAGGCCGCGTACCCCATCCAGCGCCGGCAAATGACCGCTAAGGAGCGCTATGGGCCGATGCTTCTCGATGCCGGCTGCAACGATGGCAGGTTGCGGGGTCGCGCTACTGGCTGACGTCAACTGGAGGCTTCCGAAGGGTAAACACGACCGACCGTCTGCGGCACTGTCGCATTGCGCGGCAAACCGGACAAGTCGAATGAACCAGCCTCTCTAGCACGTCGGAGGACGGCGGGATGACAGACCCAGCCGCCGGCCTCGCGAGGCATCTGGTAAACTCCGTCGCACGGGATTTACCTCCAAGGACCCCAGGAATGTCTAGATTCTTTAGGCGGTTACTCGCTCTTTTTAGACCAACCGGCATAAGTCGGGTGACCTTGCGATTGACGTGCGCCATGTTGATCGCCCTGGTTGTCGCGGCAGCAGCCGTCTCCGCCGCCGAGCCTGCTGCGCCCGCTCCCGGCACGGCCGCCGTCGGCCCCGACTACCTGATCGGTCCGGGTGACAGTTTGCAGATCTACGTGTGGCAGAACCCGGATCTGAGTGTCACGGTGCCCGTGCGGCAGGATGGCAGGCTTTCCACGCCCCTGGTTGAGGACATGCTCGCCGCCGGAAAGACGGCATCGCAGTTGGCGCGCGATATTGAAAAGGTGCTCTCGGAGTACGTCAGATCGCCGAAGGTCAATATCTTCGTGCTGAATGCGGTCAGCGCTCTCAGCCAGATTAAGGTTACTGGTCAGGTGAAGACCCCGCAGGCACTCCCTTACCACGAAGGCATGACGGTACTCGACGCGGTGCTCGCGGCGGGCGGAGTCACGGACTTCGCCGCGGCCAACCGCACCAAGGTGGTCCGAATGGTGGACGGCAAACAGCAGGAAATCGCGGTTCGTCTCGGGAAGCTGCTCAACGGCGGGGACATGAAGCAGAACATTGCCTTGCGGCCCGGTGACGTCCTGGTGGTGCCGCAGTCGCGTTTCTGAACGCTGCGCGACGGCGTTCTCTGCCTGGAATGTTCGCTGGTTCCCGCGTGCGGCGAGAGGTTTCTGCTAGGCTGCAACCGATATGATGCAACAGCTCGATAACCTGCGGGAGCAACTGCAGGGCCTTTGGCGGTTTCGCTGGATCGGCATGGCCTTGGCTTGGGCCGTCCTGCTGCTGGGGCTTGTCGTCATAACGCTGTTGCCCGACCGCTACCAGGCCTTCGCGACGGTGTTCGTCGATACACAGACCGCCGTGAGCGCTGCGACCCGAACTCTGACGCTCGATGAGAACCTGGATGCACAGATACAGCTGGTGCGCGAGGCGCTGCTGGGCGGTCCGCAGCTTGCGAAGATTGCCGACGAGACGGGTTTGACGACTCCCGCCCTAAAGCCGGAGGAACGGCAACGGGTTCTCGACAAGCTTCGCAGCCAGATTCAGATTGCGCGTGGCGCAGCCGGGATTGGGGCCGGAGGGGGTACTTATGTCATTTCCTACACGAACAAAGATCGTCAGACCAGCCTGAGGGTCGTCGACCGCTTCGTGAACACCTTTGTGCAGGAGTCGCTCGGCGGGAAGCGCGAGGGCTCGGAGCAGGCGCAGCAGTTTCTCACGCAGCAGATTGCTGAGCTCGAGAAACGGCTGCGTGATGCCGAGGAGGCGCTGGCGACGTTCAAGAAGGAGCACGTAGGCCTGCTTCCGGGTAATCAAGCGGACTATTTCGCTCGCCTGGACACCGAAGTGGCGGCACTCGACACCGCACAAACCAAGCTTTCGGTCGCGACCACGAGACGCAATGAGCTGCAGCGGCAATTGAGCGGTGAGGCGCCATTGGTGCCTGGTGGTCCGGCGGGTAACGGGGCAGCTGCCGTGGGTCCCGCCAGTGACACCGCCACGCGATTGGCCGAGAGCCAGCGGCAACTGGATGAGTTGCTGCTCAACTACACCGAAAAGCATCCGAAAGTCATTGAGCTGCGAAACACCATCGCGGAGTTGCAGAAGCGCCTCAACGAGGAGATCGAGGCCGCGCGTCATGGCGATACGAGTGCCGCGGCGCGAACGGGACTTGCCGCGAGCCCCGTCTATCAAAATCTGAAATTGCAGTACGACCAGGTGGGAGTGGAGATCGCGGGATTGGACGCCGATATCGCTAACCACCGTCAGCGCGTCGCTTCGCTGCGAAGCATGATGAACACTGCCCCGGAAGTAGAGGCGCAGTTCTCTCGGCTCAACCGTGATTACAACGTGGTCAAGGCACAGTACGAAGCGCTGGTGGAACAGCTGGGGCGCGCGCGGCTCGGGGAGCAGGCAGCACAGACCGGCCTTATTCGCTTCGATGTCGTCGATCCACCGCGCGCTGGATTCGACCCGGTCTTCCCCAAGCGGCCCCTGCTGGCGATCGGCGCCCTGATGGCGGCCATCGGAGCGGGCGCCGGTCTCACCTTCCTACTCAATCTCCTGCGACCCGTGTTCGCCAGCGTGCGGCGCTTGCACGAGATCACAGGTATGCCGGTTCTGGGCGCGGTGAGCATGACGTGGATAGAGCGGCATGACGCACAGCTGCGGCGTTCGGTCGTACGGCTCGCCGGGGGATTCGTCGGCCTGGTGCTTGTATGCGGCGCATACCTTGCAACCCAGAGATACCTGGCGAACGCGGTCAGAACATGGATGACTTGAACGCATGAGTATCGTCGAGAGGGCCCTCAAACGTTTGCAGGCCGAAGCGTCCGCATCGCGACCCCGGCCCGTATTCGGTAGGGTCGTTGAGGGAGCCTCACAAGCTGCAGCCGGGCGGGTGATATCGCTCGACCAGGACGCATTGCGCCTGGCGGGGTTGCTCCCACCGACGCACCAAGAGCGGCAGATCGCAAGTCAGTACCGTCACATCAAGCGCCCGCTCATTGCCGCGGCAATGGGCAGGGGGCAGGAGCCGCTCCCGAGCGGGCGTCTCATCATGGCGGCCAGCGCATTGCCGGGCGAGGGCAAGACCTTTACTGCTATAAATCTTGCCTTCAGCATGGCGATGGAAAAGGATCTGCACGTCGTACTGGTAGACGCGGACGTCGCGAAGCCGCAGATCAGCAGGATGTTTGGCGTGGGATCCGAGCGCGGATTGCTCGATGCGGTGACCGACGCAGGCATCGAGTTGGAGCCGCTGATCCTTCCAACGGACGTGCCCAACTTGTCCCTGCTGCCGGCCGGAACGCAAAGCGATCGAGCCACCGAACTCCTGGCGAGCGAACGGATGGTCGAGGCCATGAATTGGCTCCTGCACCGGGACCGCAGCCGCATCTTCCTGTTCGATTCGCCACCGTTACTGCTGTCCACGGAAGCAGCCGCCATCGCGGAGGTGGCCGGTCAGATCGTGGTTGTGGTACGCGCGGGGTACACCGAGCAACACGCTCTCCTGGAAGCGTTGAGCCGGCTACCCGAGGGCCGCTCCGCTTCGCTGGTACTGAACCAGAGTACGCTGAGGGGAGAGGATTACTATTACTATGGATATGGAGCTCCGGCAGAAGCATGACGGCGGGAACCGACCGCTAGCTCCACCAGGTATCGGTGGCGGGACGACCATCCAGGGAGGCCTCCACCGCAGATCGCGTTGCTGACGCGAACCCCTCCAGCGTGTGGTATCTCTCGACGTACTCCCTGGCATGTCGTCCCATCTCCTTGGCGCGCAGCGGCTCGTGCCAAAGTGACTGTATCGCCGCTCGCAATGCGGCCGCATCGCCGACCGGGACATAGAGTCCTGTCACGCCCTCTTGAATGACGTCTACCTGCCCGCGCGTCCGCGAGCAAATGACGGGTTTCCCCATGGCCATCGCTTCGAGAATAACTGTTACGCCATTGTCGCTATTCGACGGTACGAGCGGAACGACCACGAATCTTGAGCGCGCGTAGAGCTCCCGTAGCTCACTCAGCGCCAGTCGCCCGCAGGTCACACTGGGGTTCGCCCCGGCGCGTATTTCGCTGATCGGCATGCGACGATCCTTGAAAAGGCGAAAGCGGCCCGGAACACGTACGTGATCCGTCGCGATGTGGCAGGGAATTCCGGTGCCGCGCATGGCCTCGAGAAGGGTTGCATAGTCGCGCATCTCCGCGCCAACTGCACAGATCGTGTGCTCGTCAGCCGAACGCGGGCTGTAGAAGACCTGATCTACGAAATGACGGACCAGATAGACCCGCTCCGACGGAAATCGCAGCTTTTCTACGAGGGCTCGCCGCTGAACCGAAGTCCAGGTCACCACCGCATGGAGGTCTCTTTTCAGCAACGTCAAGGGCAATCTGATGTTTGGTTTTTCGAATTGGCCAATCATTGCGATATGCGGTTTGTGAGATCCGGAAAACCGCTGCTGAGCCAGCAGCGCAAGAGATAGCCGCTCTCCCCAGGTAACAATCGCGTCGTATTCGGACTGCTGGCCTTGAATCAGGTGAGCCATCCGCCACCAGCGCGGTCCGATTCCCGCCGTGGCGGCGTCGACCAGAGACTCGTCCCAGACCGGATCGAACGCCTCATCGAACACGTGTGTGCGCGGGGCGGAGCTGCCGGACCGATCGCCAGCTGGCGACATTCCCGCGCGCCGGCGCCTCGCAAGTGCCAGTGCAACCCTATGCATCCGCCTGGTCTCCCCCCGGACCTTCATTCTAGTGGCTGCTGCGCAGCCGACTTTCCACCAACGAACGCGCGACTATCAGCGGCCTGGTGCGCCGAAACACGCCGACCACCACGAGGAGGTACACGCAGGCACAAACGAGTGCAGACGAGACGATCCGCACCGGGCTGGAAAAATGTGCGAGAACTGTCGGCTGCAGTACCCACCCCGCAGCCGCGGCACTGATCGCGCCCATCAGCTGTGGCGCCACGGCACGAACCACCAGCGTCGAGCCTATTCCTATCGGTCGGCCGGCATAGACGATCGAGGGGACGGCGAGCAGCATGCTCGAAGCGACCCCGGCGAGCGCGACTCCGGTCGGTCCAAAGGGCAATCCTGCGAGAACAGCCGCGATCTGAACGGCGAGAGAGATGACCCCCCAGTTGCGCCAGCGGTCTGCCCGACCGATGGAAAGGTGTAGCCATCCTTGTGACATTTCGATTACCTGAAAAATGCCGCGCAGGCCGATTACCCGTAACAGCCAGCCGGCAGTGCGCCACTTCTCGCCGAGCAATATGACGGCGACATCCTCGCCGGTCACCGAGAGGATTGCGGCCGCCGGCATGATGAAGAACGCCACCGCCGACAGCGCAGCCTCGTATTTTTCGGTAAGTGCGGCGACGTTGGACTGGAGCTTGCTCAGGGCCGCGCTCCCGACGGTGTGTACCTGCGAAAACACCGAGAAGATGGAGTTCTCGTAGAGCGTTACCGCGTTCTGGTAATAGCCTACTTGTGCGGGCTTGTAGAACAGGCCGAGTGCGATCCGATCCACCGCCTTGGCCATCGTGTACGTGACCGAGAAGCCGACCACGTGCAGCCCGAAGCGCACCATGGATTTCACATCGTTATCGACCGTCGGGAGCCCGGGCCGCCAACGACATCCGAGCCACGCCCCGGCCACCACGCAGAGCGCGTTCACGATCGGACGCGCCACCAGCGCCCAGTATCCGTAGCCATGCAGCGCCATAGCGACGGCAGTCGCTATGCCCGCCAGGCTGCCGAGCAGCTGAATCCTGGCGATCCGGCCAAATTGCATCGTCCTTCGCAGGAGCGCGAGGTGCTGATTCGAAGCCCCCCACAACACGAAGGTAATCGAGGTACAGAGGGCGATCGGCTCGAGCTCGGGCTGATGATAGACAGCCGCGATGAGCGGGCTAGATGCCGCGAGGGCGCCGCCAACCACCAGGCCTACTCCGACGCTCAGCCAAAAGAGGCTGCTGATCTGGCTCGGAGTGATCTTGCTCCTCTGGGTGGTAGCGTCACCGAGGCCAAAGTCGATCAGGAACGGCGCAAAGCTTGTGAGTACGGTGATGATTGCCACCAGGCCAAAATCCGCCGGCGTCAGCAGCCGCGCCAGGATGATCGCCGCAAGGATCTGCAGAACACCGTTGCCGTACTGCATCGCAACCGAGACGACACCGCCACGCACGGCCCGACGCCCAAGGTCGCGCGACTCCCGATGGTCCTCGAAATAGATGTCAACGCCCTGTGCCATGAATGGTGTGGCCGTTACTCAGGAAAACGGATGCAGCAGTATGTCGGCGACCAGCTTTTCGGACTCGACGATCTCTGTGCGGACACCCGTTCGAGACTTCCACCACGTATCCGGATCAAAACCCGAATACCGGGACCCTCGAACACTCACTTTCAGGCCGGTGCCGCGGGTCGCTCGCGCCAGGATCCGCGCCGTTCGGCGCGAATGATCGGTCGTGCTGACGAATATCACGACACGGTAGTGATGCTGTGCGCACCACGCGGCAAGATCGCGTGACTCGTCGTCAGTGCCGGCAACGCTCCGGGTTATCACCTCGACGGCGTCGACTCCGAGTTCATGCAATTGCCTGGCGGAGACCGCGGCCGCGTTGTTATAAATGACGCCGCGCCGTTGAAATTCGCGATCAACATTGTCAGGCGGATCGGCGAACAGCGCGATGCGATCGGCCAGTTGCGCATGCACCAGGTCGGTGGCTTCCAGCACTCCCGCTCCGTCCGAGTCCACAGACAGAACGATGACATCCGCGCGTTGCAATGGGTCGGTTGAAACCAGAAACCGGCCCATGGTACGCAGCAGTGAGACGCGCAGTGGGCTGATGACGACTGCGCATGCGGCAACGAGGACGATGCCGGCTAACGCCGCCGTATACCTTCTGAGATGCATACATGTGCATCAGATACAGGAGACGCGTGGCAATGGCAAGGCCGTAGCGACGCCCGCGAACCGCGATCGATGCCGTGAATTACGTCGAGCGGTTCACAATATGTCCGGCGGTGATTGACGCCATGGGTGGCCTCTGGCAGCGTGTCGAGTGGCCTGAAAAAGCTTGCTCAGAGTGGCGAGCCATAAAGGACTTAGGGCTAAGCCAGGGGAAGCGAGTTCCGAGTGTCCAACCGCAGGTACGTACTGATCTCACCCTGTCGTGATGAAGCGGAGCACATGCGCCGCACCCTGGACAGCGTTGCGGCACAGAGCATTCCTCCGTCTCTTTGGGTCGTTATCGACGATGGTTCCACCGACGATACCGCGGCGATACTTGAGAGTTACCGCACCCGCCTCCCGTACCTGAGGATCGTTCATCGCGCGAACCGCGGCGCTCGAAGCGTCGGCCCGGGTGTGATCGAGGCCTTCTACGCCGGCCTGGAGACGGTCGTGCTCGAGGAGTTTGACTACCTCTGTAAGCTCGACCTAGACCTCGATCTTCCACGGCGTTACTTCGAAGTGCTGATGGAGCGGATGGAGGCGGAGCCGCGGCTCGGCACCACATCAGGTAAGCCCTATTTCATCGCCTCCGCCAGCGGGAAACTGGTCCCCGAGGTTTGCGGCGACGAGATGTCGGTCGGCATGACCAAGTTCTACCGGGTTCGGTGCTTCCGCGAGATAGGAGGATTCGTACGTCAGGTTATGTGGGACGGCATCGATTGTCACAGGTGCCGGATGCTCGGCTGGATCGCCGAGAGCGTGGACGCGGAATCGCTGAGATTCATTCACCTGCGCCCGATGGGCTCGAGCCAGAAAGGAATCTGGACCGGCCGCGTCCGGTCTGGGTACGGCCAGTACTTCATGGGCACTGCGCCGGTTTTTCTCCTGGCTAGCGCCTTGTTCCGCCTCCCTAAGCACCCGGTCGTCACGGGGAGTGTGGCCATGATATGGGGCTACGTGTCGAGCGCACTGCGCGGCGTCCCGCGTTATGGCGACCTGGAGTTCCGCAGGTTCCTGCGCCGTTATCAGTACGCCTGCCTGCTGTTTGGCAAGCGCAGGGCGACGCGCAAGTTCAACGCAGCGCAGGCCGCGGTCTGGCATAAGAGTGCAAAGCCGCAAGTCGAGGGGATCGGTACGTGACTCCCGGCCGCGTGGATCTTCTCGGTAGTCCCTTCGATCGCGTCGGCATGCAGTCGACCATCGAGCAGTGCATGGCTTGGTGCTCTGGCCCACGGGCTGCGCACACTGTCATCACTCTGAACGCGGCCCTGCTCTGCATGATGAGGCGCGATCCGGAGCTGCGCGCGGCGTGTCACAGCGGAGACTTGATCGTTGCCGACGGAATGCCCGTGGTCTGGACTGCGCGGCTGGCCGGCGTCCCGCTCCCCGAACGCGTCGCCGGAGTGGATCTCACGGAGAGGCTCCTGGCGGAAGGGGCAGCGCGCGGGCTCAGCGTCTACTTTCTCGGTGCCCGACCCGAGGTAGTGCGCAAGCTGGCGGACTGGTGCCGCCGCAACCACCCCGGGCTCAAGGTGGTGGGCTACCGCGATGGATATTTCTCCACGGCCGAGCACCCGGCCATCGTGGCCGAGATCGCGCGCCTCGCCCCGCACATGCTGTTCGTCGGCATGCCGAGCCCCTTCAAGGAGGTCTGGTGTCAGCTGCACCGTGAGGCACTTGGCGTTCCGGTGATCGCCGGTGTTGGAGGTACCTTCGATGTGCTGACCGGTTACGTGCGGCGCGCGCCGCGTGCGCTGCAGGCCGTGGGCATGGAGTGGTCGTGGCGCCTGGCGATGGAGCCGCGCAAAATGTGGAGGCGCTACCTGCATACGAACACCGAGTTTCTGGGGCTGGCAGCGCGCGAGATTCTCCGCCTGCGGGCCCGACCGCGAGCCTTGTGAACCTCCAGCGAGAACCCGTGCCGGCACAAATGGACCAGCCCAGGATCGTCGACGTATTCATGGGAACGCGCCCGGAAGCCATCAAGATGGCTCCGGTCGTCGCGGCGCTGAAGCGACATGAAGGCTTGCGTTGCCGGGTCGTCGGCACCGGTCAGCACCGGGAGATGTTCCATCAGGTCGCCGGGGAGCTCGGTTTCAGCGTGGATGTCGATCTGGATACCATGCAGCCGAATCAAACACTCGCGGGGCTCACCGCCAGGCTGATGCAGAAGATCGACACGTGGCTGGAAGGCAGCCATCCGGACATCGCATTGGTTCAGGGGGACACAACTACGGTGTTCGTCGCCGCGCTGGCATGCTTTTACCGACGCATCCCGGTCGGCCATGTAGAGGCTGGACTGCGCACCCCGAGTATCCTTAGCCCGTTCCCGGAAGAGCTCAACCGGCGCCTGGCATCGCGGATCGTGTCGCTGCACTTCGCCCCGACGCGATCGGCGGAAGCCGCCTTGCTGCGCGAGGGGGTGGCGCCGGCCGACATCGAGGTGACGGGAAACACAGTTGTCGATGCGCTCTTCATGGAGCTTTCTCGCCAGAATGAACCCGCAGTGCGCGCCTCCATCGAAAGCGCGCTGTCCGCAGCGATTGCGCCTGATTGGTCTACGCGGCCCTTCGTGCTCATCACCGGCCACCGGCGCGAGAGCTTCGGCGAAGGCTTTGAACAGATCTGTCGGGCCATCCGCACGCTGGCGATGCGCTATCCCAGCTATCGGTTCGTATATCCCGTGCACCTGAATCCCAACGTGCAGCAACCGGTCCACCGCGTGCTCAACGATGTGTCGAACGTCGCGCTGATTCCCCCGCAGGGCTACCGCAGCTTCGTCGCGTTGATGAACCGCTGCAGGCTCATCCTGACGGACTCGGGGGGCGTTCAGGAGGAGGCGCCTTCGCTCGGCAAGCCGGTGCTCGTCATGCGTGAGACGACGGAACGCCCGGAGGGAGTGGCGGCAGGCACCGCTCGCTTGGTGGGAGCATCCGAAACGAGCATCGTAGAGAACGCAATCCGGCTGCTCGATGATGAGCGCGCCTACGACGCCATGGCCAACGCCATCAACCCATACGGCGACGGACACGCTGCGGAGCGCATCGTGGCGCGAATCGGACGATTCCTGGGGGTGGATGGCAGCCGCGCGCTGGGACAGGCATGTTCAAGTACTTCCTGATCTCGATCGCGATCGTCCCACTGCTAGTGGGCGTCGGCGCGGCGAAGGTACCGGATGGCGGGCGCAGCCGGTCGGCGCTGAGGATCGGGTGGTTCCTGTATGCGGTTCTCTGGTTTGGGGTGCTCTACTACCTGAGGTATAGATGGGGTTGACGCCGCGCAGCGCGACGGTCGCGGAGCGAACCGGGAAGAGAAGCATGATCACGCTGATCATGTTCGGGCTTCTTCTTGTCGGTTGGGTCGGGGAATGGCCGCTCGACATCGATCCGGTCATGTACCACGGCCTGTGGCGCAGTCCCTTCGTGGCACTCGCGCCGATGTTTGCTCCCATTCCGGGAATCTCGCTGTTTCCCTGGCAGGTTCTGCTGATTGTGCTCGCGCCCTTCTGTCTTGCCAGCTCGACTGGCGAGCGGCGGCATTCTCTCGAGATGGACCGGGCAATTTTTGTCAGCATGACTTGCATCGCAGTGACATTTCTGTGGGGCATGGCACGCGGCGGATCCGCTTATTTCGCCTATTACCAGATCTGGCGATTCCTGGCTGCGTTGCTTATTGGGTACATGCTGATGTCGGGTCTGCGCAGCGCGCAGGATCTCGCCAACCTCGGAAAAGTGCTGATACTCGCGGCGTTGATCCGGGCAACGCTCTGCGTTTATTTCTACTGGGCGTATATTGCCGGCAAGATATATCCTGCGCCTGAATACGTTACGAACCACGATGACTCCGTGCTGTGGGTCGTGGCAATCCTGATCGTGTTGGTCTGGGCCTGCGTCAAGCGCGACAAGGCCGCGGGTATTACGGCGGCCCTGGTCACGCCCTTTCTGTTGTACGCGATGATACTGAACACCCGGCGCATCGCCTGGGTGGAGCTTGGGCTGGCAGTACCCCTGTTCTATTTCCTGATCGGCGCCGGGCCGTTGCGAAGCCGGATCAACAAGTGGCTGATCAGGGTGGCGCCTTTTGGGCTTATCTATTTCGTGGTGGGTTTGAACAGCGACAGCGCGGTGTTTGCACCGGTTCACGCGTTGGCGACCGCGGGAAGCAACTACGATCCGTCGTCTCTCACACGGCAGGAGGAGGCCCGCAATCTGCTCCATACGCTGGTCGATATCGGGAACCCGATCCTCGGGACGGGCTGGGGCCGCCCGTACGACAAACTGGAGAGTTACTGGTCGAACTACAACGCGGAATGGATTCTCACCTTATACACGCCGCATAACGCCATTCTGGGCCTGGCGGCCTTCGCCGGGCTTGTGGGGATTGTCGGTATTTGGGGAGTCGTGCCGACGGCGGCCTACCTCGCTGCGCGAGGCTTCAGGGGCTCCGCCGAGCCAGTGCCCCGCGCTGCCGCGATGGTCGCGCTCGGAGCGCTCGTTGCCTATAGTGCCCACTGCTACGGCGACATCGGCTTGCAGTCCTTCCAGGTCTCCCTGATCTTCGGTGCGACTCTTGCGACCGCGGGCAAAGTTGCGCTATGGGGTCAGGAGCTTCCCTCGGAGCGGAGCGTGACCGCACGGGCTGGGGGCGCTGTCCGTCCGGCGCCGGATGATCGGCCGACGCGCCGACCGGGTGGCGGGGGCTGGCGCCGGCTCAAACCACCGAGAGCTGATCTCGTCGCGAACCGCGATCGAGCGCCGGCGCGGCGCCATTCGCGTTAGAGGCCCAAGACGGCAATGTGTGGAATCGCCGGTGCCGTAGGCAACCTTGCGCCTTCGTCTCTCGACACAGCGCCGAACCGTAACGCGGTCAGCGCCTGCGTGGACCGCATCAGCGCTGCGCAGCGTCATCGCGGACCCGACGGCGCCGGATCCTGGGCGACTGAACGCGGTGAGGTGGTGTTCGGCCACCGCCGCCTCGCGATCATCGACCTGAGCGAAGCCGGTGCTCAGCCGATGGTGGACACCTCGTCTGGGTGTGTGATCACGTTTAACGGAGAGATCTACAACTTCAGAGACATCAGACGCGAGCTCGAGGCGGCAGGCGAGGAATTCCGCTCGTCCTCGGATACGGAAGTGATTCTCAAGGCCTATGCGCGGTGGGGGCTGGGCGTCGTGCCTCGGCTGCGCGGCATCTTTGCGATGGCGATCTGGGATCCGCGTGCACGTGCAGTGCACCTGATACGCGATCACCTCGGCATCAAGCCGCTTTACTGGACCCGAGTGCAGCACAGCTCGCTTGGCGGGGAGATGCTGCTGTTCGCATCCGAAGTGCGGGCGCTGCTTGCGAGCGGTGTCGTTGCCCGCCGCCTGGATCCGACGGCTGTGGCATCCTACCTGTCCCAGGGCTTTGTGGTCGGGCCTGCGACCATCGTCGAGGGTATCGAGCTGCTGCCGGCGGCAGGCATCCTGACGATCGCTCCTGGGCGCCGGGCGCAGGATGCCGGCAACAACAGGTACACATTGGGATGTTACTGGCGGCCCCCCGCGTCCGGCACGCAGCGCACGACCGAGGACGAGCTGCGCCATGAGCTGGCGAATACGGTGCGGATGCAGCTGGTCTCGGACGCGCCGCTCGGAATCTTCCTCTCGGGTGGGATTGACTCGAGCGCTGTCGCGGCGCTTGCCAGCGACGCCCAGCCGGGCGCGGTGCACACCTTCACCATCGGTTTCGAGGAAACCGGCCTCGACGAGTCGCAGTATGCGGCTCGCGTTGCGCTGGCGATCGGCAGCCGCCATACCAATGTGAAACTGCGCGAAGAGGATTTCCTGCGGCAGCTTCCGGACGCCCTCAAGGCGATCGATCAGCCCACGTTTGATGCTCTCAATACTTACTTCGTCAGCCGGGCGGCACGCGAGGCTGGAATGACAGTAGCGCTCGCCGGAACGGGGGGTGACGAGCTATTCGGTGGCTACCCGAGCTTCGCGGAGCTCCCGAGGATGCTGCGCGCCGGAGCGTGGGTGCCCTGGCCGCTCGATAGCGCCATTGGCGGTGCTTATCGCGCTGGCGCCGCTCTCTATTGGAGGGTGCTGGGGCAGGCACCGCCGCAAACGCGCTGGGGGAAGATCGCCGACGTGGCGAGCGGCGGCGGCGATCTGCTGCGCCTCTACCAGACCTCCTATGCCTTGTTCACGCGCGAGGCCCAGTCGCGCCTCGCCTCCAGCCGCGTTCGCGCAGCGCAGGGATCTCAGGACTTCGGTCTGCCCGCCGAGGTTGCGCACGCCTGGCGCGACAGGATCGAGGACAGCGAGATTCTCCACGCGATCTCGCTGCTCGAGTTGTCGAGCTTCGTGGGTGAACGGCTGCTGCGCGACACGGACGCCGCGAGCATGGCCGTCTCGCTCGAGGCGCGTGTGCCGCTGTTGGATTGGGCTCTGTGCGAGAAGGTGGCCGGCCTCGATCCGGCCCGACGATTCTTGCCCCTTGGCAAGAAGCGGCTTTTGCGAGACCTCGCGCTCAAGCGGATCGACGCGGCCATATTCGACCGGCCCAAGTCCGGCTTCGTGCTGCCAATTGGTGAATGGGCAAAGCGGCGACTTCAGCCGGAGATGGAGCGCGTGCTGTCCGATACGCCGTTGGTCGGCAGAGCCGGCCTGGACCCCGAAAGCGTACGAACGTTGTGGAAGTCCTACGTGGCGGGCAGGCCGGGCCTGTACTGGTCGCGCGTCTGGTCACTCTACGCGCTGCTCTCGTGGTGTCAGAACCACGACGTGACCCTCGCCGCATGAACGAGCGGCTGAACGTGCTGGTCGTCTCGCCGATGGCCCCGAGCCCGCCCCGTTTCGGCGCGCAGGCGCGCACTCATGGCCTGCTGAGCAACCTCGCGAAGAACCACGATGTGACGGCGGTCGTGCTGCATGACGACGACGCGACACCCGGCACGAGCGGGCCGGCAATGCGCGCCTATTGCCGCGCGGTTACGTTCGTGCGTAACCCGCACGGCGTTACCGGATGGCGGCGTCGCGCCCTGCAGGTGCGCTCGTGGTTCTCCCGGCGCAGCTACCAGCACCACCTGTTCGCGGTACCTGCATTGCAGGAGACGCTCGACCGGCTGCTGGGCAGCCAGCGCTTCGACGTGGTTTTCGTGAATCTGCCCTATCTCGGACACTATCGCGTGCGGCGCGCGCCGTTCGGCAGCGCGGTCCCTGCGGTCGTGATCGACTCGCATGATATTGGTTACGATCTCGCGCGCCAGGTCGCAAGGAGCTCTGCACCCCTGGGGCAGCGTCTGCACGCGCGCTTCAACTGGCGAAAGCTTGCGCGCGAAGAGCTCGCCGTTTACAACGCCGCCGACGGGGTATGTGTTTGCAGCACGGCCGACCAGAAGCGGCTCGCGGCCGACGCTCCGTCCGCCAGCACCGTCGTCATTCCAAACGCGGCAGACGTTGAGGGCCTGCAACCGCGCCCGGGGGATGTCCCCCCGGACGGACGCACCGTGCTTTTCTTCGGTCTGCTCGCGACGGTACCGAATGTCGATGGGGTCGTGTACTTCCTGCGCGAGATCTGGCCGCGGATTGCCGCTTCCCGCCCGGACGCGCGCTTCGTCATAGTTGGGGCTGATCCTGCGCCAGCGATACGCGCGCACGCCGGCCCCGGTGTAACCATTGTCGGGCCGGTCGACGACCTGCAGCCGTACTTGGCAGGGGCGGCGGTCGTCGTGGTGCCGCTGCGGCTTGGCAGCGGCACACGCCTCAAGATACTTGAGGCCTGGGCGATGGCGCGGCCGGTGGTATCAACCGCGCTCGGTGCCGAAGGACTCGAAGCCGTGTCAGGCCGTCACCTGTTGATCGCTGACGACGCGGCCGACTTTGCGAGCGCGGTGCTGCGCGTCCTCAGCGACCCGAGTCTCGGGGATGCGCTCGGCCGCGCTGGGCGTGGGCTCGTGATCGAGCGCTATTCCTGGCGTGGCGCGGCGGCGGCCCTCGAGGCTTTCTTCCGCCTAGTGCTTACCCGCAGGGGTGCAGCACCATGAGAGCTGCGCTGATCGGAGCCGGCCAGATCGCCCGCCAGCACCTGAGCTGCCTGAAGACGCTTCCGGCGGTGCAGATTGCCGGAGTCTGCGACCTCTCTCCGGCGGTCGCGGAGAGCATCGCGGAGCGCTACGGTGTACCGGCGTGGTTCACCGACCACACCGCCATGTTGCGGGAGGTAAAGCCCGACGTCGTGCATGTCACGACCCCACCCACGTCGCACTTTCGCCTGGCGATGGACGCGCTACAGGCAGGCGCGCACGTCCTGGTCGAGAAGCCCGCCACCGCGACGCTCGCCGAGCTCGAGGAGCTACTGCGCTATGCCGCCGGGCAGCAACTAGTCCTCACCGAGGACTACAACTATGTCTTCAACCATGCGACGCGCGAAATCGCCCGCTGGGTCGAGACCGGGCAGCTCGGTGCGGTGGTCCACGTTGAAGTGATGATGGCGCTCAACCTTTTCGGACCCGGCGGATTTGCCGATCCGAACGCCCGCCATCCAGCGCTCACGCTCGCCGGGGGGGCACTCGCCGATTTTCTGCCGCATCTCGCGTCTCTCGCCCACCGGTTCATAGGCGCCCATACGCGGGCGCATGCGATCTGGACCAAGCGCCGCGCGTCGATCCTCCCGTACGACGAGTTACACGCCGTGATCGAGGGCGCGCACGCCACCGCGACGCTCGGCTTCAGCGCGACCGCGCAGCCGGATGCGTTCTGGCTGCGGGTATTCGGTGAGCGCGCGCAGGCCAGCACGAACCTCTTCGAGACGCGTCTTACCTTCGAACGGCTGCGCGACGGACCGAAGCCGCTGCAGCCGCTGCTCAACGGCCTGGAGGAGGCGCGCGCAGTGCGCCGGGCGGCCATCGGTACGCTCATGCGTAAGTTCAAGCCCGGCCCGGGCACATACGACGGAATGTGGCATCTCATCTCCGGGACCTATACGGCCTTGGCGCAGCGCACGCCGGTTCCGGTTCCGGTTGAGCACGTACTGGAGGTCAATCGCATGGTCGAGGCGCTAAAGCCGCGAGAGGCAGAATCATGAGGGCTCTGGTAACCGGCGCCAACGGATTCCTCGGTCGGCGCGTGGTGGCGGCCCTGCTGGCGCAGGGACACTCGGTACGCGCGCTCGTGCGTCCCGCCACGTCAGTGGAGGAGATCGGCTGGCCCGCATCCGTCGAGGTCGTTCGCGGGGACCTGCGCTCGGCACGCGAGCTCGCGCCGGCGTTCGACAACGTGGACGTACTCGTTCACCTCGCCGCGGCGGTGACAGGTGGCGAGGACGCGATGTTTGCCTCGACGGTGAGCGGTACGGAGCGGCTACTGACCGCGATGGCGGGCGCCGCCTGCCGGCGAATCGTTCTGGCAAGCAGCTTCGCGGTCTACGACTGGAGCTCGATCCGAGGAACGCTGGATGAGAGTTCGCCCATCGAGAGTGGGGCGGATCTCTATCGCCGCGACGGCTACACGATCGCGAAGTCCTGGCAGGAACGTGTCACGCGCCGATTTGCAGCGGAGCATGGTTGGGATCTCACTGTGCTGCGCCCGGGCTTCATCTGGGGGCGCGACCACGGTTATCTGGCGGCCTGCGGGCAACAGATCGGCCGCCTGCACGTCGTGATAGGGCCGTTTTCGCACCTGCCGCTGACGCACGTCGATAACTGTGCCGATCTGTTTGCACGCGCGGCAGCCGATCCCCGCGCTGCCGGCCAGACGTTCAACGTCGTCGACGGACCCGGTGAGCGCATCTGGAGTTACCTCGGCAACCATCTGAAGCGCTCTGGTGAGGCTGGTTTCCGGGTGCCGGTGCCCTACACGCTCGTCTATGGCATCGTGAGCCTCGCATTCGCGACCGTCTTTAAGCGCAATGAGAAGCTGCCGCACGTGCTCGTGCCCTGCCGTTTCGAGTCGCGGCTGAAGCCGCTGCGCTACACAAACCGACGCGCGGCGGAGCTGCTCGACTGGCACCCGCCGTTCGACTATGCCGAGTGCCTGCGACGCAGCTACAGCTAGCTAGTCGCTAGGCTTGCTCTGCGGCGCAAGGCTGAATGTGATCAGGTCGTGACCGGCCACCACCGCGATCACCTGGCGGACTCCGATTCGAAAGGTCATGGGTGGCGCACTGATGTGCGCTCCCGTATTGAACGACCACAGCTCCTTGCCGTTCGAGGCGTCCAATGCGTACAGACGCGTGCCGTCGGAACCGAACAGCAGTCCCCCCGCTGTAGCGAGCAATCCTCCGCGCGGCGCGCTGGTGGCAGTGGCGTTCTTGCGCTCCCAGCGCACAGTGGCGGTGACCGGATCGATCGCTCTCACGAAGTCCGTGGCCGGATCGGTGAACGAGTAAGTCCCGCCAATGTACATCCGCCCGGGCTTTGAGCCGCCTTCGTCCTTGGCAAAGAAAAGCGCGCCGGCTTCCTCGACGTTGACGTAGTAGAGGCCGGTGGATGGGCTGTAGGCGGAAGGCCACCAGTTGGTGGCGCCGTTTGCACTCGGGTAGATATACGCGCCCTGTGCGTCCGGCGTGGAGTTTGGCGCACGAATCGGCCGCCCGACGGGTGAGAGACCGACTGCCCAGGTCTGCCTGGCGAATGGCGCGGCGCGCACAAAGCGACCCGTGCGCCTATCCAGCACGTAAAAGAAGCCGCCGCGGTTGGCGACGGCCAGCAGCCGCGCGCTGTGTCCATTTTCTTCCAGATCGATCAGGGATGGCGTCTGGATGGAGTCCCAGTCGTGATCGTCTCCTGGCAGGAACTGGAAATGCCACACCAGCTTGCCGGTAGCTGGATTGAGAGCCAGCAGACAATTCGCGTACAGATTGTCGCCCGGACGCAGCGCCGCGTTGAAGTCCGGTGCTGCCGTGGCCACGCCCCAGTACAGCAGGCCGAGAGCTGGATCGTATGCGCCGGTTCCCCAGGTCGCCGCCCCGCCGGTTTTCCAGGAATCTCCGCCCCAGGTCTTGCGCGCCGGGTCGTCCGGCTCGGGAATCGTGTTGAAGCGCCAACGCAGTGTCCCCGTGGCCGCGTCGTAGGCGCTGATGAACCCACGAATGGGGAATTCCGAGCCGGCAACCCCGGTGATCACCACATCACCGACCGGCAACGGTGCCGAGGTGATGCTATAACCAATCTTGTAGTCGGCGACGCTTTGATCCCAGACCATCTGTCCGGTGGTTGCATCGAGCGCCACCAGGTGTGCGTCAAGGGTTCCGAAGTAGACGCGCCGGCCCAGCACGGCGACGCCCCGGTTCGTGGCCACACAGCACACATGAAAGTCCGGTGGGACCGAACGCGTGAATTGCCAGACTCGCGCGCCCGAGTCTGCGTCGAGCGCGATTACCGTGCCAGGAGGCACCGTTACGTAGAGATAGCGCCCCGATACGATCGGACCAGACTCGTTCGGAGCGTCGCTGGCAGGCAGCTGGTAAACCCACTGAACCGACAGCCCGGAGACGTTGCTGGTATTGATCTCGGCATCACGCGAGAAGCGCTTGCCATCGTAGGACCCTCCGGGCAGCAGCCATTCACCGAGTGCGCCCGAGGATTCCACCAGCCTCGCGGCGGTTACCTCAGGAGCCGCGCCCAGCGTTATCGCATCAGGACCTGCAGCGCCGGTTCTGGTGGCGCCGCTGCTACCGAGCTGCCGCAAATAGGCGATCACGCGCCAGATGTCGCTCCGGCTGATCAGCCCGCCGGCCATGGGCGTACCAGGCACCCCGCGAGTGGCGGTCCGGTAGATCGCCCAGTCGCTGTCGCCGTGCTGCAATGGACGCCCCACGAGCGCCGGAGCGAGGCCGCCTCCGGCCCCGGCTCCATGACACTTGGCGCAGTTCGACGCAAACAGCTCGCGACCGCGCCCGCGATCCGCGGCTGTCTGGTACGGATCCAGGATGGTGGAGTAAGGATCGCCCCAGCGTGCCAGATGACGAAGCTCAAAGCCCGAGCCCGGACGCGCGATATCGCCGAGATCTGCCCAGGTTACATCGTTGAGTAACCCGGTGAGCTTGCGAGCGACGACGATTGCGCGCCAGCGATATTCCGGCACGGCCGCAAGCGTCAGCACCAGGACGCCGAGCACGGCGAGGGATGCGGCCTTTGCGAGCGAGAGCTTCACCAACGCAATAATGGCATCGCGCGCGGCCGATTGCGCGTTTTGATCGGTTGACTATCGTGCGCGAGGTGCGCAGCGCGACGGCTGTCTAGTACGCGCGATCGTCCCGCACGACGAGCATGACAGTGCGCAGCAGGATCTTCAGGTCGAGCCACGGCGACCAGCTGTTCAGGTAGTCGATATCGAACTTCACGCGGGCACTCATCTTCTCGACCGTGTCCGTCTCCCCGCGCAGGCCATTGACCTGCGCCCAGCCGGTGATGCCAGGGCGCACCTTGTGACGGATCATGTAGCCGCTGATCAATTTGCGGTACATCTCGTTGTGCGCGATGGCGTGCGGCCGCGGTCCCACGAGGCTCATCTTGCCCTGCAGCACGTTGAGCAGCTGCGGGAGCTCGTCGAGCGAGGTACGCCGCAAGAACTTTCCGAGGCCGGTGATGCGCACGTCATCGCGTGTCGCCTGGGTCACGACGGCGCCGTCCTCGCATACCGTCATGCTGCGGAACTTGTAGACGTTAATCAGCTCGCCGTTGAGCCCATAGCGGCGCTGTCGGAACAGGACAGGACCGCGCGAGGTGATTTTCACGGCGAGGGCGATCCCCGCCATCAGCGGCGCCGCGATCAGCAGGGCAAGGCCCGTCAGGACGATGTCCATGGTGCGCTTGAGAACCGCATCCATGCCGTGGAAGGGCGTGTCGCACACCGAAATCGCTGGCATGCCGTTGAGATCGACGAGGCGGCCCTGGATCATGTCGAAGGCGAACACGTCGGGCAGGAAGTAGATGGAGGCCGTCGTATCGCGCAGTTCGCTGATCATCACGCCGATGCGCGGCACGTTGCTGAGCGGCAAGGCGATGTAGATGGCCGTCACACCGTGCGTGCGCGCATAGCTCGCGATGTCCTTGCAGTGTCCAGCCAGCTTGTCTGGATCGATCACCTGCGAGACGCGGTCGGCACTGCGGAAATCGAAGAAACCGAGGAAGCCCTTTTGCGGCAGGCGTCGGAACAGCTCGAAGCCCACGTTATTGGCGCCCACGATGATGTAACGCGGTCCGTGGTGAGCCGCCAGCATGGTATGCGCGCGCAGCCGCAGCCCGTGCGCTGCGAGCAGCGCGACCGGGGTTGCTACGAACCAGGTTACCGTGACAAGCCGCGAGAAGGTCGCACTGACTTTGAAGGCAAATGCGAGGAACAGCAGGATCGCGATCACCAGTGCCCACTCGGCCACGATGCGCGAGTAGGTCGTGTACAGCCGTGACCCGGGAAGACCGCTATGGCGCGGCGAGCGCGTAAAGATCGGGCTGGCGATGAGAAAGGTCAGCAGGCCCACGCCGAGCGTCGCATCGTTAAGCGGCTGGCCGTAGGCCAGCGTGCAGACAAAGAGCGAGATCGCCGCCACAAGCGGGTCCAGCTGCTTGAGCAGGGCAAGCGCTGCAGGCTCGACACTGCCTAATCGCCACCGCTTGGTGGTGCTCGAACGAGTGACGGAGTCGTTTACCGACTCAGAAGACGCTGCCACGGACTGGAACCCCTTCCTTTTTGGTTTTTAGAGCGTGGACATTCTGAATTTCTTAAGTGGGCATTATGCGCCCCGGACTATGACGCCATGACTGCGCGCCCGCCTCAGCCGCCACCGGATGCCAAAAGTGTGACCGGTTTCGCACATCTGGGCCCTGCAGAGACTGCCAGTCTCGTTGGCGGGGCGCAACATAGCAAATTCTGGCGCCATTCTCAGGCTTTTCAAGTTGATAGCTACTTGGCCCGCCCGCGACATTATGTGAAAGCCCACAGCGACCTGCTGACTGATATGCACTGAGACGGGGCAGCCCGGTTAGGGGATGCTCTTCAGACTCGCGACCTCACCGTAAACGCTCTCGTATTGCGCATCGACCGCTCGGCGATAGCTTTCCGTTGCCCTGCCGATATGGCTCTTCAGCCTTGCGCTATCGCCTTCCAGCTGCGCGAAGCGGTCTGCCAGATCAGCGCTCGTCAGACCTTCGAGAGACAGGCAATACCGCTCCAAGCCGAGATCGGCGAGCAAGGCGGTGACTTTCGGCAGATCCGAGAGTGCGATGACGGGCTTGTTCAGCAACAGGGCAAGCACAAGGTTATGAAATCTCGGTGAGATCACCGCATCGGTCTCTCGAAGTTGCGCAAGCAGCTCGTTCACCGTGGGCACCGGGTCCGAGAGCAACCCCGGAGCCGTGGCGGAGGCGCCGCGCGCCTTGAGGAGCGCGATCAGATCTTCACGCACCCGCGTATCGTATTGCGCGTCGCCGATGATGAGCCGCACGGTATGGCCCTGTGCCTGTAATGCGGTGACGAAATCCGCCATTACGCCGAGATAGTCGTGGTAGCTCCGCGCGTCAGCAGTGTCGAGCGGCGCAGCGTAGTCCTTCAATCCCAGGCCGACGATACGCGTGAGCCCTGTCCCGGTGCGCGCCTCAGCCAGGTGCGCGCGCGACAGGCCGAACACGAGGTCCGGGCAGACGGGATCTTGTTCGCCGTCGAAGCCGATCGCTGCGAGCCGGCGCTTCGAATCGACATCACGGTAGCTGCGGTAGTGCGCA
>Ga0335085_10003344_pt1 | contig 27964 bp, 26 predicted proteins | sample Lox_Sample_45_FD_206712 | JGI IMG/M metagenome (GOLD analysis project Ga0335085, IMG submission 206712) | Soil microbial communities from Loxahatchee National Wildlife Refuge, Florida, United States - Lox_Sample_4.5 | ecosystem: Environmental > Terrestrial > Soil > Wetlands | place: USA... | reverse complement strand
GATCGCGATCACCGCCGATCACGGGATGAACGGCAAGACGGACGCGCAGGGCCGCCCCAACGTGATCTACCTCCAGGACGTGCTCGACGGCTGGCTCGGCGCGGGGCAGACCCGCGTCATCCTGCCGATCACCGATCCCTACGTCGTCCACCACGGCGCGCTCGGCTCCTTCGCGACCGTCTATCTGGATGCGAGCCTCGATGCGGCCGACGTCCTCGCGCGCATCAAGGGGATCGCGGGCATGGAGCAGGTCATGGATCGCGCCGCGGCCTGCCGGACCTTCGAGCTGCCGGAGGACCGCATGGGCGACATCGTCGCCGTCTCCGGCCGGCACACCGTCATCGGCACGAGCCTCGCCCGGCACGATCTCTCGGGTCTCGATGCGCCCTTGCGCTCGCATGGCGGCGTCACGGAGCAGCGCGTGCCGATGATCCTGAACCGTCCCTTGACCGGGGTTCCCGCTAGCCAGCGCCTGCGCAACTTCGACGCCTTCGACCTCGCGCTCAATTGCGCACAATGAGGACCACGCCATGAGCATGACCGCGTCGCGCGCCCGACCCTCCGCCGCCATCCGCGAGGAGGGGATGCGTCTCGGCGGGGAGCGCGTGCATCGCCCGCGAGTGATCGAGGTGCTGAACCCCTATACCGGTGCCGTCGCAGGGACCGTGCCCAAGGCCAGCGTGGAGGACATCCGCCGCGCCTTCGCGATCGCCGCGGACTACCGGGCGGCGCTCACGCGGAACGAGCGCGCGGAGATCCTCCGCCGCACCGCCGACATCCTGGTCTCGCGCAAGGAGGAGATCTCCGATCTCATCACCGCGGAGTCCGGCCTCTGCAAGAAGGATACGCTCTACGAGGTCGGCCGCGCCTACGACGTGTTCCTGCTCTCGGCGCAGCTCACGCTTCTCGACGATGCCCAGACCTTCTCCTGCGACATCACCCCACACGGCAAGCGCCGCCGCATCCACACCATGCGCGAGCCGCTGCGCGCGATCAGCGCGATCACGCCCTTCAACCATCCCCTGAACCAGGTCGCGCACAAGGTGGCGCCCTCGATCGCCACCAACAACAAGATGGTCCTGAAGCCCTCGGAGAAGACGCCGCTTACGGCACTCTTGCTCGCGGACGTGCTTTACGAGGCGGGCTTGCCGCCGCAGATGTTCCAGGTCGTGACCGGCGATCCCCGGGAGATCGCGGACGAGCTCATCACCAACGAGAACGTCGAGCTCGTGACCTTCACCGGCGGCGTCTCCGTCGGCAAGTACATCGCCGGGCACCTGGGCTATCGCCGCTGCGTCCTCGAGCTCGGCGGCAACGATCCCCTGATCGTCATGGAGGACGCCGATCTCGAGGAGGCCGCGACACTCGCGGCGTCCGGCTCCTACAAGAACTCGGGCCAGCGCTGCACGGCCGTGAAGCGCATCCTCGTCCACGCCGATGTGGCCGCGGAATTCACGGAACGCCTCGTCGCGAAGACCAGGGACGTGCGCTACGGCGACCCCATGGACCCCAAGACCGACATGGGGACCGTGATCGACGAGGCCGCGGCGATCCGGATCGAGCGCCGCGTCGACGACGCGATCGCCCAGGGCGCGCGGCTCCTCTGCGGGCACGAGCGCCGGGGCGCGCTCTACGCGCCGACCGTTCTCGACCGCGTTCCCGCGGAGTGCGAGCTCGTGCGCGAGGAGACCTTTGGCCCGGTCTCGCCGGTCCTCACCTTCAAGAGCATCGACGAGGCGATCCGGCTATCGAACTCGACGGCCTACGGGCTCTCCTCCGGCGTCTGCACGAACCGCCTCGACTACATCACGCGCTTCGTCGCGGAACTCAAGGTTGGCACCGTGAACGTCCGGGAGGTGCCGGGCTATCGCATCGAGATGTCGCCTTTCGGCGGCGTCAAGGACAGCGGCCTCGGCTACAAGGAAGGCGTGCTCGAGGCGATGAAGAGCTTCACGAATCTCAAGACCTACTCGCTGCCGTGGCTCTAGGGAAGGACCGGCGCCCGAAGCAATCCGAGGGCGACGTCAACCGCTCGCGCCGGCGCGAGGAGTGGGCGGCGCGCAACCGCGATCCCGCGCTCGACGGGATGCTCGCGGAGGATGCGCGGCTCTTCCTGCATCAATCGGTCTCCACTCCCTGCCTCTCCGCGATCCGCAAGGCCGAGGGCATCTGGATCGAGGATGTCGCCGGCCGGCGCTACATGGACTTCCACGGCAACAACGTCCATCACATCGGCTACGGCCATCCGAAGCTCATCGCCGCGATCAAGCGGCAGCTCGACGATCTTCCATTCACTCCCCGGCGTTTCACCAGCGAGCCCGCGATTTCGCTCGCGCGCAAGCTCACGGCGATCGCGCCGGGCCCCCTTGAGAAGGTGCTATTCACTACCGGCGGCTCCGACGCCGTCGAGGTCGCGCTCAAGCTCGCCCGCGCCAAGACAGGGCGGCACAAGACGATCTCGTTTTGGGACTCCTTCCACGGCGCGGGCTTCGGCGCCGCGAGCGTCGGCGGCGAGCAGCTCTTCCGCTCCGGGCCCATCGGGCCGCTGCTGAGCGGCACCGAGCACGCAGCACCCTTCGCATGCTACCGCTGCCCCTACGGCTACCCCGAGCGCGACGGCAAGCCCGATCTCGCGCTCTGCCGCATGGCCTGCGCGAGCTATGTCTCCTACGTGCTGGAGCGCGAGGGCGATGTGGCGGCCGTCATCGCCGAGCCCGCGCGCGCCGTGCCGCACCTGGCGCCGCCGGGCTATTGGGAGGCCGTGCGCGCGGCCTGCGACAGGCACGGGGCGCTGCTGATCTTCGACGAGATCCCCACCGGCCTCGGAAAGACCGGACGGATGTTCGCCTGCGAGCACGAAGGCGTGACGCCGGACATTCTCGTGCTCGGCAAGGCCCTCGGCGGCGGCGTGCTGCCCATCGCGGCGGTGCTCTGCCGGGCCGATCTCGACGTCGCCGGCGACTGGGCCTTCGGTCATTACACGCACGAGAAGAATCCCGTGACCGCGCGCGCGGCGCTCGCGACGCTCGAGATCATCGAGGAGGAGGGGCTGGTCGAGAATGCCCGCGACGTCGGCGATTTCGCGCTCGCGCGTCTTGCGCAAATGAAATCGCGGCACCCCTCGATCGGCGACGTCCGCGGCCGGGGCTGTCTCATCGGCATCGAGCTGGTGCGCGACCGCGCGACCAAGGAGCCCGCGAACGATGTCGCAGAGGACGTGCTCTACCGCTGCCTCGACCGCGGTCTCAGCTTCAAGACCACCATGGGCAACGTGCTGACGCTCACGCCTCCGCTCGTGACCACGCGGGCGCAGATGGAGGCCGCCCTGGACATTCTCGAGAGCGCCATCGCCGAGGCCGGCCGCGCCGCGGGCCTGGAATAGGCAATCGTGAGCGTCTCCCTCGGGCTCGAGCCGTTGGTGATCGCGCTGGTGCTGGTGGCGGCGCTGCTGCACGCCTCCTGGAACGCGATTCTGAAGACCTCCCCGGACCGGCTTACGACCACCGGGGTCATGAACCTGACCGGGCTCGCGGTGGGATTCGCGCTCCTGCCGTTCATCGCCTCGCCGGCGCGGGCGAGCTGGGTTTTTCTCCTGCTCTCGATGGCGATCCATTTCGGCTACTACGTTTTCCTGCTAGGCTCCTATCGCTTCGGCGACTTGAGCCAGGTCTATCCGCTGGCGCGCGGCTCCGGTCCGCTGATGGTGGCGTTCCTCTCGCCCTGGCTCATCGGCGAGCGGCTCGAGCCCGTCCAGCTCGCGGGCGTGTTGCTGCTCTGCGTGGGCATCTTGAGCCTTGCCTTCAACCGGCTGCGGCTCAGCGAGCTGTTCGATTGGAAGCCCGCGAGCATGGCCTTGCTGACGGGCGTCACCATCGCGGCCTACACCATCGCCGACGGTCTTGGCGTGCGCCGCTCCGGCAGCCCCGCGGGCTACATCGCCTGGCTCTTCATCCTCGACGGCGTGATGATGGCGGCGATCGCGGCCTGGATGCGCGGCCGGGGCTTCCTTCCGGCGGTGCGAGCGAGCTGGTGGACCGGCGCCCTCGGCGGCGTGCTCGCAATGCTCGCCTACGGCATCGTCATCTGGTGCTACAGCCTCGGCGCCATCGCGCCCATCGCCGCGCTCCGCGAGACCAGCGTGGTGATGGCGGCGGCCATCGGCGCCGCGGTCCTGCACGAGCCCTTCGGCCGCTGGCGCATCGTCGCGGCGTCCTTCTGCGCCATCGGAATCGTCGCGATCAATCTGGGGCAGGGGTAAACTCCTCTCGCCGTCAGCACGAGGAGCCGCCCCCTGCGCAACATTCTCCTGATCACCTTCGACCAGTGGCGGGCGGATTGCCTCTCCGCCGTCGGGCACCCGTGCCTCAAGACCCCGCATCTCGACGCCCTCGCGGCGGACGGGGTGCTGTTCCGACGGCATTTCACGCAGGCCTCGCCCTGCGGCCCTGCGCGGGCGTCGCTGCTCACCGGCCTATACATGCACAATCACCGCTCGCTCCGGAACGGCACGCCCCTCGACGACCGCCACGCGACCCTGCCGCGCGAGCTGCGCAAGGGCGGCTACGATCCCGCGCTCTTCGGCTACACCGACACATCCCTCGATCCGCGGACGCTGCCGCCCGGCGATCCCCTCCTTGCGACCTACGAGAACCCGATGCCGGGCTTCACGCCGGTGGTGCCGCTCGACGAGAGCTTCGCGGCCTGGGTCGCGGAGCTCGGGCGTCGCGGCTACGCGGTGCCGGCGCCGCCCGCTCCGGGCAAGGACATGTTCCTGCCGCTCCGCCGGGGACCGCGGGACGAGGGGGACGGCCCGAGCTTCGCTCCCACGCGCTATCCCCCGAAGGACAGCGAGACGAGCTTTCTCACGGACTCAGCGCTGACCTACATAGCAGAGCGCCGCGGCGCGCCCTGGTGCGTGCATCTCTCCTACTATCGCCCGCATCCGCCTTACATCGCTCCGGAGCCCTATAACTCCTGCTACTCCGCCGATGCGGTTCCCGCGCCCAATTGCCGGACCGATCGGTCGCTCGAGGGCGAGCAGCACCCTTGGCTGCGTCAGCATCTCCAGCGGCTCTGGGCGGGGCAGATGCCGATCCAGGAGCCCCGGCCGATGGCGGAGCTCGACGCGCGCGGCATCCGGCAGATGCGCGCGACCTATTACGGCATGCTCAGCGAGCTCGACGACAACCTCGGACGCATCGTCGCCGCGCTCAAATCCGATGGGAGCTACGACCGCACGCTCATCGTCGTGACCTCGGATCACGCGGACCAGCTCGGGGATCACTGGCTCTTCGGCAAGGACGGGTATTTCGACGGCGCCTTCCACATCCCCCTGATCGTTCGCGACCCCGGCGCCACGCGCGGGCGCGTGGTCGAGGCCTTCACCGAGACCATCGACGTGATGCCGACGATCCTCGAATGGGCGGGACGGCCGGTGCCGCATGCCTGCGACGGCCGCTCGCTCGCGCCCTGGCTTCGCGGCGAGACGCCCGCGGATTGGCGGCGCGAGGCGCATTGGGGCTACGACTTCCGCGATCTCCGGGAGCCCGCCGCAGAGGCGGCGCTCGGCCTCGACCCGGAGGAATGCGGCCTCAGCGTGATCCGGGACGAGCGGTACAAGTACGTCCATTTCGCCGCGCTGCCGCCGCTCTTCTTCGATCTCGCGCGCGATCCGCACGAGTTCGACAACCGCGCGGAGGATCCCGACTACCGCTCGCTCGTGCTCGCCTACGCGCAGAAGCTGCTGTCGTGGCGGATGCAGAGCGAGGACAGGACGCTCAGCCAACTCCACCTCGGCCCCGGCGGCGTCTTCGAGCGGCGCGGGAAGTGGCCGGCGACAGGTCAGCCGTTGCGATAGAGATAGCTGTAGGCGTTGATCGCGGGGACTCCCCCGAGATGGGCGTAGAGGACCCTCGATCCCGGAGGGAAGAAGCCCTTGCGTGCGAGGTCGAGCATCCCCTGCATGGATTTCCCCTCGTAGACGGGATCGGTCATCATGCCCTCGAGCCGGGCGCAGAGACGGATCGCGCCGTTCGTCTCCTCGGAGGGCACGCCGTAGGCGGGATAGGCATAGTCCTCGATGAGGACGACGTCCTCGGGCTCGATCGCCGTTCCGAGCCCCACTTTCTCGGCGGTGCTGCGCGCGATGCGCAGGATCTGTGCATGGGTCTTTTCCGGCGTTCCCGAGGCATCGATGCCGATGACGCGGCGCGCCCGCCCGTCATGGGCGAAGCCCACGACCATTCCGGCCTGGGTCGAGCCCGTAACCGAGCATACGACGATGTAGTCGAACTTGAAGCCGAGCGCCGCCTCTTGCTCCCGCACCTCGTCGGCGAAGCCCGCGAAGCCTAGGCCGCCCAGGGGATGATCGGAGGCGCCCGCGGGGATCGCATAGGGCTTCCCGCCGTTCGACTTCACGTCCTCGAGCGCGCGCTCCCAGCTCGCGCGGATGCCGATGTCGAAGCCCTCGTCGACGAGATCGATCTCCGCGCCCATGACGCGGGACATCAGGATATTGCCGACGCGGTCGTAGACGGCGTCGTTGAAGGGAACCCAGCTCTCCTGCACGAGCCGGCATTTCATGCCGAGCTTCGCCGCGACCGCCGCCACCTGCCGTGTATGATTGGATTGGACGCCGCCGATGGTGACGAGGGTGTCGCAGTTCCGCGCGATCGCCTCGGGCACGAGGTATTCGAGCTTGCGGATCTTGTTGCCGCCGAAGGCGAGGCCGCTGTTGCAGTCCTCGCGCTTGGCATAGAGCTCGACGCGCTTTCCGAGATGCGCGGAAAGACGCTCGAGCTTCTCGATCGGCGTCGGGCCGAAGGTCAGCTTGTAGCGCGGAAACCGCTTCGCGATGTCGAGCATGCCTGATGCTCCTCTCCCTATGAGAGCCTGCCCTCCAAGGCCTGCTCGTAGAGCCTGCGGGAAGAGGCGGCATCGATGGGGCGCGGATTCGTTGGCGCCGTCGGATCGGCGACGCAGTCCGCCACCATCTTGTCGAGCTTGCTGGTGTCGACCTTGAGCTCCGATAGCTTGTGCGGAATGCCGATGGCGCGGCGCAGCTCCAGCGTCCAGTCCAGCACGCCCTCGAAGCCTTGTTTCGGGAGGCCGAGATAGCGTGCAAGGAGGATCATCTTCGGCTCGATCTCCCTGCGATTGTAGAGCAGCACATAGGGCATGAACACCGCATTGAGGAGCCCGTGGTGCAGGTCGTAGAGGGCGCCCACGGTATGCGAGAGCGAGTGGATTGCGCCGAGGCCCTTCTGGAATGCCGTCGCGCCCATGGTGGCCGCCGCCATCATGTGGCTCCGCGCCTCGATGCTCTTGCCGTCGCGGGTCGCGACCGGGAGCCATTCCTTGATGAGGCGCATGGCCTCGAGCGCGACGCCGTCGGCTATGGGATGATAGACATCGACGCAATAGGCCTCGAAGGCGTGGGCGAGGGCATCCATTCCCGTCGCCGCGGTGATGTGCGGGGGAAGGCCGAGGGTGAGCTCGGGATCCTCGATCACCGCGACCGGCATGATCCGGGGATGGAAAATGAGCCGCTTCTTGTGCAGGGTCTCGTCGCCGACGACGGAGACGCGCCCCACCTCCGAGCCCGTGCCGGAGGTGGTGGGGATCGCGACGGTGGGCGCGATCCCCACGGGGTCCGCGCGCATCCAGTTGTCGCCGACGTCCTCGAAATCCCAGATCGGCCGCTTCTGCCCCGAGAGGAAGGCGATCGCCTTTCCTGCATCGAGGGCGCTGCCGCCGCCGAAGGCGATGACGCCGTCGTGCTTGCCCGCGCGATAGACCGCGATCCCGTCGGCGATGTTCTTCTCTACGGGATTGGGTTTGATGCCGCTGAAGACCGCGGTCGGCAATCCCGCGGTCTCGGTCGCGCGGATCGCGTCCGTTACCATCGCGCTCTTGGCGAGCCCGGGGTCGGTAACGAGCAGCGGGCGCCGGATGCCCGCGGCTTTGACGATTGCGGGCAGCTCGCGGATGCGGCCCGCGCCGAACTTGATGGAGGTCGGATAGTTCCAGTTGCCTTGCAGCATGAATGAGGCCTTCAGGTGACGATGCGCAGGTGGAAGGATTTGGGCCGCGTCAGATGCTGGTATCCCAGCACCGACAGGGAGACGCCGCGGCCGGAGTGCTTGACGCCGGTCCAAGCCAGCGCGGGGTCGAGATAGTCGCAGCGGTTCATGAAGCAGGTGCCGGTGGCGATGCGGTCGCCGATGCTGATCGCGGCCTCGGGATCGCTCGTCCAGATCGCCGCGGTGAGGCCGTAGGCGCTGTCGTTCATGAGCGCGACGGCCTCGTCGTCCGAGCGCACCTTCATGATGCCGACGACGGGGCCGAAGCTCTCCTCGGTCATGACGCGCATGCCGTGATCGACGCTCACGAGGATCTGCGGCGCCAGGTAGGGCGTCCCCTCGCGGCTCGCCGGGAACTCCCTGGGATCGATCAGAGCGCGCGCGCCCTTCGCGACCGCCTCCGCGATCTGGCGGCGGACGTGGTCGGCCGCGCTCTTGCGCACGAGGGGGCCGAGAGTGGTCTCGGGCTTCATGGGGTCGCCGAGGACGTATTTGCGCGTGAGCTCCACCGCGCCCTCGACGAAGCGGTCGTAGACGCGCTCGTCGACGTAGATGCGCTCGATGCCGCAGCAGGATTGGCCGGAGTTGAAGAACGCGCCGTCCACGAGATTCTCGATCGCGTGATCGAGGTTGGCGTCCGCGCGGACGTAGCCGGGGTCCTTGCCGCCGAGCTCCAGGCCCACGCCGATGAAGCGCCCCGCGGCCGCGTGCTCGACCGCATCGCCGCCGGGCACCGAGCCTGTGAAGGCGACGTAGTCGATCTCCGGGCTCTTGATGAGCGCCGCGGTCGCGTCGTGGCCGAGATGCAGGAATTGCAGGAGCCCCGCCGGCAGCCCCGCGCGTCCGATCGCTTCCGCCATGCGCTCGGCGCAGAGCGGGGTCTGGTGCGAATGCTTGAGGAGGACCGCGTTCCCCGCCATCAGCGCCGGCACCACCGCGTTCACGGCCGTCAGCAGCGGATAGTTCCAGGGCGCCACCACGAGCACAATGCCCAGCGGCACGCGCCGGATGAAGCGGCGGAAGCCGGGCTTGGGTCCCACGTCGAGATCGGCGAGGGCCTGCGGCGCCGCCGCGATCATGTAGCGCGCGCGCTCCTCGAAGCCGCCGACCTCGTTGGGCGTGTAGCGGATCGGGCGACCCATCTGCCGGGTGATCTCGCGCGCGACGTCGGCCTGCATCGCGACGAACTCGTCGACGAAGCGGGAGGCCGCCGCCGCACGCACGGCGACGTCGAGCGAGGCCCAGCCGCGCTGCGCCGCGCGGGCGCGGGTCAGCGCCGCCGCGATCTCGACCTCGCTCGCGAGCGGCCGCTCGACCACGAGCGAGCCGTCGATCGGGGAATAGGTCCTGAGCGTTTCGGTCATCAGATTATCTCGAAGTAGCGTGCGAGCTCCCAATCCGTGATGTGCTTGCGGAACTCCCGCTCCTCCCATTCGCGCGTGGCGGCGTAGTGCTCGACGAAGGCGTCGCCGAAGAGGGCGCGAGCCGGCTTCGATGCCTTGAGGCGCTGCGCCGCCTCCCAGAGCGTCTCGGGCAGCTTGAAGTCGGGATCGGGCGGCAGCTCATAGGCATTGCCGGTGACCGCCGCGGTCGGCTCGATCTTGTGCTCGATCCCCCAGAGGCCGCTGCCGAGCGCAGCCGCGAGCGCGACATAGGGGTTCGCATCGGCCGCGGCGATCCGGTACTCGATGCGCTGCGAGGCCGGCGAGCCCGGGATGACGCGGAGCGCCGTCGTCCGGTTCTCCACGCCCCAGGTCGCGGTCGTCGGCGCCCAATAGCCGGGAATGAGGCGGGAATAGGAATTGACGGTGCAGGCGATCATCCCCAGCAGCTCCGGCATCAGCTTCTGCTGCCCGCCGAGGAAATGCCGCATGGTCTCGCTCATGCCGTGCCCGGCCTTGGGATCGTGGAAGGCGCTGCTGCCGTCGCCGCGGCGGAGCGAGAGGTGGATGTGCCCGCTCTGCCCCGGCCAATCCCGCGACCACTTCGCCATGAAGGTCGCCATGAGCCCGCGGCGCTGCGCCATCACCTTGGCGAAGGTCTTGAAGAGCACGGCCTTGTCCGCGGCGCGGAGCGTCTCGTCGACGGTGATCGCGGCCTCGAGGACGCCGGCACCGGTCTCCGTGTGCAGGCCCTCGAGCCCCATGTCCATCTTCTGGCAGACGTCGAGGAGCTCGTGATAGAGCTCCGCCAGCACGGAGCTGCGCAGGACCGAGTAGCCGAAATAGCCCGGCGTGATGCTCTTGAGGTTGCGGTAGCCCTTCTCGCGCACGCTGTGCGGCGTCTCCTCGAATAGGAAGAACTCGTATTCGAGGGCGGAGAAGGCCGAGAAGCCCATCTCGGCGGCGCGCTTCAGGACGCGCTTCAGCGTGCCGCGCGGGCAAATCGCCTCGGCCGGCGGGGCGAGCTCGCAGAGGAAGAAGGGGAGGTCGTCCTCGAATGGGATGAGCCGTCCCGTCTCCGGCACCACGCGCACGGGCGCGTCGGGATAGGCGGTATGCCAGCCGGTATAGCGGACGTTATCGTAGAGCTGATCGTTGCTGTCCCATCCCACGATCACGTCGCAGAAGCCGAAACCCTTCTCGAGCGCCGAAAGGAACTTCGCCCGCGAGAGGTATTTCCCGCGGAGGATGCCGTCGACGTCCGCCACGCCGAGCTTGACATAGGGGATGTCAATGTTCTCGACGAGCTTGCGCGCCTCCGAGAGGCTCTGGATCCGGATCGGCTCCTGCGTCTTCACGAACTGCCCCCGCCTTCGTTCTGGCTTGCTTGCCGGGAGTCTCGCATAAGGGCGGCGGGGAGGCCAATACCGGCCTCGGATCCGCTTGTGGCGCACCCTCTCGCGCCCTAGGCTTCGGCTCCCCGCCCAGGAGGGAGCGGATGCGACGGTTTCCTGCCGTAATGGTGCTTGTGGCATTGCTGAGCAGCTTCTTCTCGGGCGCCCCGCGCGCGGCTTCCTGCGGCGCGGAGAATGCCCGCCTCTATCAGGGTCCCCTCTTCGACGCGATGGCACAGATCGACGCGGGGATGGAGGGAACCGTGCTCGAGATGATGAAGCGCGCGAGCGTCTCGCGCATGGCGATCTTCGGCCGGTCCAAGTCCAAGGGCAGCGGCGCCGGCGACGTCGATGCCCTAGTCGCAGCTCATCCCGACGTCTTCGTGCGGGGATCGCCGAAGATCTTCGACGCCCGCGGCGATCTCCCCTCGGCCTATGTTCGCACCGTCCTCGAAGGCGTCGCCTCCGGCCGCTACCGCTTCGTCGGCGAGATCCTGTACGCTCACGGCGACAAGGCCAGGGGCGAGCAGACCGCCGACGGCGAGCGCTACGTCGACCCGAGCGCGCCCGGTACGCGCAAGCTGCTGGCGGGCCTCGCCGGGCGCAGCGCGCCGCTGATGGCGCATTGGGAGGTCTACGACTGGACGCGCGACTGGCCGCTGATGCACGCGCTCTATGGCGAGTTTCCGCGGCAGGTCTTCATTTGGCCGCATTTGGGCTTCGGTAGCGTCGCCCAGGCCGAGACGGTGCTTTCCTCGCACCCGAACGTCGTCGCGACCCTCTCCAAGAAGGAAGGCTACGCCGAGCGCTCGTTCTCCGATCGCGGCAAGGCGGCGGCGCTCGGCAGCGCGTTCGTCACCGACGGCTGCGAGACGCTCGATCCCGGCTGGAAGGCTTTTCTGGCCCGCTACGCCGATCGCCTGATGTTCGCGACGGACGCGCACAAGGCGCAGCGCTGGTCGGAATACCCCCGCATCGCCGAGCGCTGGCGCCGGATCCTCGCTCAACTGCCGCCCGAGGTTGCGGCCAAACTCGCCTACGGCAACGCCGATCGGCTCTACCGCTGAACGGCGGCGCCTCAGCTCTCTTTCAGCAGCGCCTTCAGCCGGTCTGGCTTGCAGATCACGATCATGCCTTCGTCCATCGTGATGATGCCGTCCTCGCGCAGGAGGCTCAACTCCCGGTTCACTCGCTCGCGCGTCGCTCCCACCATGTGCGCGAGGTCCTGCTGCGAGAGCTTGAGGTCGATGCGGATGCCGCGGGGATCGGGCTTGCCGTGCTGCTCGCCCAGAGTCTGCAGCCGTTTCGCAAGGCGCGCCGGCAAGTGCAGGAAGATCGCATCCTCGATGAACTCGACGTTCATGCGGATCCTGCCGCAGAGCACCGAGAGCATGGAGACGCTGAGCTCGGGATTGGCACGCAGGAAGGGGAGGAGATGCTCCCGCTGTATCTGCAGCAGATCGACCGCGTTCATGGCGCGCGCGCTCGCGGTGCGAGGGCCGCCGTCGAGGAGCGCGATCTCCCCGAAGATCTCGCCGGGATCGAGGATGTTGAGGAAGATCTCCTCGCCTACGGCCGACACCGTGTAGATGCAGACGCGCCCCGAAAGCACACCGTAGAGCGCGCTCCCAGTGTCGCCCTTCGCGAACATCTCCTCGCCGGGCTTGAAGTGCTTGACCGTCGCGAACTTGACGAGGCCGTCGAGCACGCTCGGAGCGACGCCGCGGAACAGCATGTGTCGCGCGAGCAGCGCTCGGAGGGCCTCGGGCGGGTAGCGGGTCATGGCGGCAAAAGCCTCGCGACGATGGCTCGCGCCCTCGGCGGCGCGTCTTCTTTCTAGCGTATCTTCGCATGATTGGACACGGGAACGCGCTTCGGCGGGTGCGCTACCTCCTAGGAGCGTATTTCCCTGTGACACCCGTCACATAGGAGCCTCCGAGGTCACAGCCGATGTGAAGGCGATCACATTGCGCCGGCCTCGCCGAACCTATGTTTGACCCGGGCGGCCGAATGGGTCGGCCGCAAAAGCACCGGAGAAGTTCCGTGACCGCGAAGACCACGAGCTACGACGCACTCCCGTTTCGGGCGCGCCGGAACGGTTCGGAAGGTATCGCGCGCTCCCTTGCTTCTGACGGTCCCGCCGATGCCGCGACCGTCGAGCATGGCGCGCGCATCTCGAGCCGCGACGTGATTGCGGCGTGGATCGCCGCGCCGTCGCTCGGCGCTCTCTGCCTCTCCCTGCTCGCGAATTGAGGCCGGGCTAGCTCCGAGGCTCCTTCGCCCGTAGCGCCGTCCCCGAGGCGCCGGACTGCGACCGCCTGCCAGTTGCGACGAATCCGGGCCGCGTGGCATGAGATCGGCTGCGGATTCGGCAGCGGCGGCGGACAATGACGAGCATTGGTCGATGGAGCGGACGGGCGGCGAGACGGATCCTCGCCGCGGCACTGGGGATCGTCGTCGCAGCCACCGCGGTAGCCGCGGCCGAGACGGATTTCAAGACCTGGCTCGACGGCGTTCGCAAGGATGCGATTGCGCAGGGTATGCGGCCGGATGCCGTCGACCGCGCGCTCCGGGACGCCCATGAGATCCCGCGGGTGATCGAGCTCGACCGCCATCAGCCCGAGACGACGATCACCTTCGCCCAATACATCGAGCGCATCGTGACGCCACAGCGCATCGCCGCGGGCCGGCAGAAGATGGCCGACAATCAGGCGCTGCTCGCCGCGGTCTCGCGCCGCTTCGGCGTGCAGCCGCGCTTCATCATGGCGCTCTGGGCGATCGAGTCCAATTACGGCGGCGCCACCGGCGACTATCCCGTGATCTCCGCCCTCGCGACCCTCGCCTACGATGGGCGTCGCGCCACTTTCTTCCGCAAGGAGCTGCTGGCCGCGATCGAGATCGTCGATCGCGGCTACATGGAGCCGGAGCGGATGCTGGGCTCCTGGGCCGGGGCGATGGGCCAGTGCCAGTTCATGCCCTCGAGCTACCTGAAGCTCGCGGTGAGCTACAGCGGCGACGGCCGCCGCGACATCTGGCAGCGCCGCGAGGACGTCTTCGCCTCGATCGCGAACTATCTCGCGAGCTTCGGCTGGCGCGCCGACGAGACCTGGGGCCGCCGGGTGTTGCTCCCGAAGAATTTCGATGCCGCCCTTGCGGGCCTCGCCACCCGCAAGACGCTCGCGGAATGGCAGCGGCTCGGGGTCCGGCGTCTCGACGGCGGCAATCTCCCCGCACGCGATCTGACGGCCTCGGTCGTCCTGCCGGGCGGCCCCGGCGGACCCGCCATCCTCGCCTACGACAACTATCGCGCGGTCCTGCGGTGGAACAACTCCACCTACTTTGCGACCGCCGTCGGCTACCTTGCCGACGCCTTCGAATGACGATAAAGTCTCGCACTAATAGACGCCGCGCCATCGGGAGCCACAAGATCGTGAATGCGTTGCGCCGATCTTTTACCCCGCTGGCATTTCTTCTGCTCGCGGCGGTGGTGGCGTGCACGACAACCGAGCAGGGGGCGCGCACCCCCGGCGCCGGGATCGGCATCTACAAGGTCGGCAAGCCCTATCAGGTCGACGGCATCTGGTACTACCCGCATGAGGATCTGGCCTACAACGAGACCGGCATCGCCTCCTGGTACGGCGAGGCCTTTCACGGCCGCTACACCGCGAACGGCGAGATCTTCGATCTGAACGGCCTCACCGCCGCGCACCATACGCTGCCGCTTCCGAGCGTCGTGCAGGTGACCAATCTCGAGAACGGCCGCTCGCTGACCTTGCGCGTCAACGATCGCGGTCCCTTCGCCCGCGGCCGCATCATCGACGTCTCGCGGCATGCGGCAAAGCTGCTGGGGTTCGAGCAGCAGGGGACGGCGAAGGTGCACGTGCGGGTCCTGGAATCCGAGACGCTCGAAGCGCAGGCGATCGCGCGGCGGAACGGCGTCGAGGAAGGACCGCAGACCCGGGTCCAGGTGGCGCAGGCGGCGCCGCGCACCACAGTCGACGCGCAGACCTTGGCGCCGCTCCCGGGTACCCGGACGACCCAGCAGCCCGCGCAGATGCCGCGCTCCATCCAGAGCGCCTCTGCGGATCCGCCTGCGGCGCCGGCGGAGCGTCCGCTCAGCGGCCAAGTGACCCAGGCGTCGGCGCGGCCGAACGCGAAGATTTATATTCAGGCCGGAGCCTTCGCGAGGATGGAGAATGCCCGCAGCGTCCAGCAGCGCGTCGCGCCGCTTGGCAGCTCCAGCATCAGCGGCGTTCGCGTGAACGGGCAGGATCTGTTCCGCGTCCGGATCGGACCCGTCGCGAACGTCGAGGCCGCCGACCGGCTGCTGTCGAAGGTGCTGGCGGCGGGCTTGGTCGACGCGCAGATCGTCGTGGATTGAGCGGTCGGCGGGCCGTAATTCCGGCATAATTGCCGGCTATGGAGAGCTCGGCCAGGTTCGAGGTACGCATCATGCCAAGCCCAACTCGTCTCGTTTGTCTCGGCATAGCGCTCGCATCGCTCCTGTGGAGCGCCGCCGCGAGCGCCGCGACCGGCATCGACACGCAGGCGCGCAACGCGATCATCGTGGATTACGAGACCGGCGCGACCTTGCTCGACAAGGGCGCGGACCAGCGCATGCCGCCCGCTTCCATGAGCAAGATCATGACGGCCTATGTCGTCTACGACGCGCTCAAGAAGGGCAAGCTCTCGCTCGAGGACGTGCTGCCCGTGAGCGAGAAGGCCTGGAAGACCGGCGGCTCCAAGACTTTCGTCCCCTATCCCGGGCGGGTGAAGGTCGAGGATCTCATCCGCGGCATGATCGTGCAGTCCGGAAACGATGCCTGCATCGTGCTCGCGGAAGGGATTGCCGGCAGCGAGGCCGCCTTCGTGCAGATGATGAACGACAAGGCGAAGGAGCTCGGCCTCGAGCACAGTCATTTCGCCAACGTGTCGGGGCTTCCCGATCCCGACGAGTACGTGACCGCCCGCGACTTGGCGCTCCTGGCGCGGCGGCTCATCACGGATTTCCCGGAGTACTACCACTACGACGCCGAGAAGGAATTCACCTTCAACGGAATCAAGCAAGGGAACCGCAATCCGCTGCTCTACAAGGACCTCGGGGCCGACGGCATGAAGACCGGCCACACCGACGAGGCCGGCTATAGCCTGACGGCATCCGCAATCCGCGACGGGCGCCGCATCATTATGGTCCTCGGCGGCCTCTCGACCGGCAAGGCGCGCGCGACGGAGAGCGAGCGCCTTCTCGAATGGGCGTTCCGCGAGTTCAACGACTACCGCCTCGCGAAGGCCGGCGAGTCCATGGATCAGGCGGACGTCTGGCTCGGCGAGCAGGCGAAGGTGCCCGTGACGACGCAGCGCGACGTGGTCGTGACGCTTCCGCGCGCAGCGCGCCGCGGCATGAAGGTGACGGCCCACTACGACGGCCCCGCCCATGCTCCCGTCGCGAAAGGGCAGGTCGTGGGCAAGCTCATCGTCACCGCCGAGGGGGTCGACCCCGTGGAGTTCCCGCTCGTTGCCGCACAGCCCGTCGAGCGCCTCGGGACCTTCGGGCGGGTCGCGGTCGCCGCGGCCTATCTCGTCTGGGGCCGGCGCTGAGTCGCGGACGCTTCATCACTCTGGAAGGCGGCGAGGGGGCCGGGAAATCGAGCCAGGCTGCGATGCTCGCGGATGCGCTGCGGCAGGCCGGGCTCGAGGTCGTTCGCACGCGCGAGCCCGGCGGCGCGCAAGGCGCCGAAGAGATTCGCCGCCTCCTCGTGGAGGGAACGCCTGAGCGCTGGGATGCGGAGACCGAGGCGCTCTTGGTCGTGGCGGCCCGGCGAAACCATCTCGTGGCAACCATCTGGCCGGCTCTGAACCGTGGCAATTGGGTGATCTCGGACCGCTTCGCGGACTCGACCATGGCCTATCAAGGCTACGGGCGAGGCCTCCCCCAGCAAGCACTCCGGAGCCTTCACGAATTCATCGCCGGCAACTTCAACCCGGATCTCACGATTATCCTGGATCTACCTGTCAACATTGGTCTTTCTAGAGCAGCGCGTCGGCGCGACCAAGAGACGCGGTTCGAGAGCATGGACCGGGAGTTCCATGAGAGGCTCCGGCAGGGATTCCTCGACATCGCCCGAGAGGAGCCAAAGCGCTGCCTGGTGATCGACGCTACCGGCACGCCCGACGCCGTTCACCAGGCGATCCGCGCGGCCGTTCGCGCCCGGCTGGGAGTCGCGCTCTGAAGCCCGCGAGGGCAAAGTAGACGCCGATGGCCGACGACGACGCCCTGGACGAGGATTTGGAAGCCGAAGCCACGGAAGCGGTCGAGGTCGATTCTCCGCGCGAGAACGCCGCGCTCGTCGGCCACGGCGCGGCCGAGGCGGCCCTGCTCTCGGCCTTCAACGCGGGCCGGTTGCCGCCGGGACTGCTCATCACCGGCCCGCACGGCATCGGCAAGGCGACGCTCGCCTATCGCTTCGCGCGCTTCCTCCTGGCGCAGGCGGCGGAGCGGGGAGGGGGCGGGCTCTTCGCGCCCTCGGTACCGGCCTCGCTCGAGGTCGCTGAGACCCATCCGGTCTTCCGGCGCGTCGCCAGCGGCGGGCATGCCGATCTCCTCACTGTCGAGCGCGGCGTCAACCCCAAGAACAACCGCGAGCGCACGGAGATCGTGGTTGATGACGCGCGCGCGGTCGCGGGCTTCCTCCGGCTGACGCCGGCCGAGGGCGGCTGGCGCGTCGTCATCGTCGACACCGCCGACGAGATGAACCGCAACGCCGCAAACGCGATCCTCAAGATCCTGGAGGAGCCGCCGAAGCAGGCGATCCTCGTCCTCCTCAGCGACAATCCTGGACGCCTGCTGCCGACGATTCGCTCGCGCTGCCGCAAGCTCGCGCTCCGGCCGCTCGACGACGCGACGGTGGCGGCACTTCTGACGCGCTATCGCCCCGATCTTTCCGAGCGCGACCGCGCCGCGCTCGTGGATATCGCCGAGGGCAGCATCGGCCGCGCGCTCGATCTCGCGGAGCAGAAGGGGGTGAGGCTCTATCGGGAGATCGTCGGACTCATGAGCGCCCTGCCGGCGATCGACGTGACCGCGCTCCATGGATTCGCCGAGAGCATCGCGCGCCGGGGCAACGAACAGGCCTTCCGCGTGGTCTCGGATCTCCTGCCCGCGACCGTCGCTCACGCCATCGCGGAGGCCGCAATGCCCGGGGAAGGAGCGGGCCTCCCGGCCCTGCTGCGGCGTCGCGGCCTTGATCGCTGGGTGGAGGTATGGGAAAAGATCACCCACCTCTTCGCCCAGGCGGACGCCATCAACCTCGACCGCAAGCAGGTCGCGTTGAACGCCTTTTTCGCGCTCGAAGAGGCCGCGCGCTGACGGCGAGAGCCGCGGCGCGGCGGGCGCTTCCACGAGGAAACCCGATGTCCGGCGAGCCCTACTATCTGACGACGCCGATCTATTACGTGAACGACGCCCCGCACATCGGCCACGCCTACACGACCGTGGCTTGCGATGCGCTCGCGCGGTTCATGCGGCTCGACGGGCGGCGGGTGAAATTCCTCACGGGCACCGACGAGCACGGCCAGAAGGTCGACAAGTCCGCGCGCGCGGCCGGGCTCGACCCGCAGGCCTTCTGCGACAAGGTCTCGCAGAATTTCCGCGAGATGACCGCGCTCATGAACATCAGCAACGACGAATTCATCCGCACGACCGAGCCGCGGCACATCCTGGCCTCGCAGGCGATCTGGCGCGCGATCGCCGCCAACAAGTCGCCGAAGGGCCGCGACAACATCTACCTCGGGAAATACGACGGCTGGTACGCCGTGCGCGACGAGGCCTTCTACGGCGAGGAGGAGCTCACGACCGGCCCCGACGGCAAGAAGCGTGCGCCCTCCGGCGCCGAGGTCGAGTGGGTGGAGGAGCCGAGCTATTTCTTCCGTCTCTCGGACTGGCAGGAATGGCTCCTCGAGCATTACGAGCGCAATCCCGCCTGCATCGCGCCGCAGGCGCGGCGGAACGAGGTCGTGAGCTTCGTCAGGGGCGGCTTGCGCGATCTCTCGATCTCGCGCACGAGCTTCAGCTGGGGCGTGCCGGTGCCGGGCGATCCCAAGCACGTCATGTACGTCTGGCTCGACGCGCTCACGAACTACATCACCGCGGCGGGCTATCCGGACGTCGCTGGCGCGGAGTACCGCACCTTCTGGCCCGCTGACCTGCACGTCGTCGGCAAGGACATCGTGCGCTTCCACTGCGTCTATTGGCCGGCCTTCCTCGCAGCGGCGGGGCTCGCGCCGCCGAAGCGCGTCTTCGCCCATGGCTGGTGGACGGTCGAGGGTCAGAAGATGTCGAAGTCGCTCGGCAACTTCATCCCGCCGCAACAGCTCGTGGGGCAATACGGCGTCGATGCCGTGCGCTATTTCATGCTGCGGGAGCTGCCGTTCGGCAGCGACGGCGATTTCTCGCATCGCGGCGTGGTGACGCGGATCAACGCGGATCTCGCGAACGGCCTCGGCAACCTCGCGCAGCGAGTGCTCTCGCTGATCGCGCGGAACTGCGAGGGGAGGGTGCCGGCACCGGGCGCGCTCGGCGGCGCTGACGAGGCGCTGCTGGCGGCGGCGCGGGGTCTGCTCGCGCGCCAGCGCGCCGATTACGCGGAGCAGGCTTTCCATCGCGCGCTCGAAGCGCTCTGGGAGGTCGTCGCCGCAGCCGACCGCTACATCGACGAGATGGCGCCCTGGGCGCTGCGCAAGACCGATCCCGCGCGGATGGCGACCGTGCTCTACGTCCTCGCGGAGACGATCCGGCATCTCGCGATCCTCGTGCAGCCGGCGGTGCCGGCTGCAGCGGCGAAGCTGTTGGATCAGCTCGCGGTCCCCGCGGATGGGCGGAGCTTCGCAGCGCTCGCGACGGCGCTCGAGGCCGGCACCAGGCTGCCGAAGCCCGAGGGCGTCTTTCCGCGCTATGTCGAGCAAGAGGCGGAGGCGGGCTGATGCGCGTCCGCTTTCTCTTGCCGCTGCTGCTCGCGAGCTTGCTCGCGCTCGCCGGGGCGAATGCCTGGGCCGATGCCGCCGAGGACCTCAGGCGGGGCGAGGAGGCCTTCAACCTTGGCCAATACGAGAGCGCGATGACCTGGTACCGCAAGGCGGCGGAGCAGGGGTCGGCCGAGGCGGAGTTCAAGCTGGGTCTCGCCTATTCCGAAGGGACCGGCGTGCCGCAGGACTTCGCACAGGCCTTCGAGTGGTACCGCAAGGCCGCCGAGCAGGGCCACGCCCGCGCGCAGAACAATCTCGCCTACGCCTACGATCACGGCGAGGGCGTCGCGCGCGACCCCGCGCAAGCCGTTGCCTGGTACCGCAAGGCCGCCGAGCAGGGCGAGCTCTACGCCCAGAGGGAGCTGGCCGCGGACTACGCGAACGGAGACGGCGTCGCGGCCGATCCGGCGCAGGCGGCGTTCTGGGCGCGCAAGGCCGCGGAGCGCGGCGATCTGCAATCGCAGATCATGATCGCGATGGCCTACGCCTCGGGCAAGGGAGTGCCGCAGGATTTCAAGCAATCCGCGGAGTGGTACCGCAAGGCCGCGGAGCAGGGCGATGGCTTCGCGGCGGCGAGCCTCGGCTTCCAGTATGCGCAGGGGCAGGGGGTGCAGAAGAATATCGGCGACGCATACATGTGGTTCGCGATCGCGCTCGCCCGAGGCTATGCGGATGCACAGCAATACCGACTCAAATTCCAGAAGGAGATCGGTCAGTCCGAGCTCGACGCGGCGGAGCAGCGCGCGAAGGACTGGCTGGACGACTTCCAGAAGCGGAAGGGCGGCTGAGGCGCCCCTCAGTACGCGATCCCATGATGCTCGTCGACAGCCATTGCCATCTCGACTACCTCCCCGCCGGCCCGGCCCGGGCCGAGACGATCGCGCGCGCGCGACGCGCGGGCGTGGGGGCCATGCTCACGATCGGCACCAAGATCACGGAATTCCCGACGGTCCGCGCCATCGCCGAGGAGAATGCCGATGTCTGGTGCTCGGTCGGCATCCATCCGCACGAAGCCGAGGCCGAGCCCGAGACCCCGGCCGAGCGGCTGGCGAGCCTCGCCGCCCATCCCAAGGTCGTGGGCATCGGCGAGACCGGGCTCGATTTCTATTACGAGCATAGCCCGCGCGACCGTCAGATCGATGTATTCCGGGCCCATGCCGCGGCAGCGCGGTCCACGGGCCTGCCGCTCATCGTTCACACCCGCGACGCCGACCCCGAGACGGCGTCCGTGCTTGCGGAGGAGGCCGGCAAGGGCACGCTCAAGGGGGTCATCCATTGCTTTAGCACGGGACGGGAACTTGCTGAAAAAGCGTTACAAATTGGATTTTATATTTCGCTCTCCGGGATCGTGACCTTCAAGAATGCGGAGCCGCTGCGGGCGATCGTGCGCGACTTGCCGCTCGACCGGATTCTCGTGGAGACCGACGCTCCATACCTCGCCCCCGCGCCCCTGCGCGGAAAGCAGAACGAGCCGGCCTTCATCGTTCATACCGCGGCTGAAGTTGCGCGGCTAAAGGGTATCTCTGGCGAGGAATTAGCCTGGCTCACGACCTCCAATTTCTACCGGCTCTTCGCGAAGGCGACGCCGCCCGCCGCCGCCGGCGCATGAAGGTCACCATCCTCGGCTGCGGTCCCTCCGGCGGCGTGCCGCTGATCGGCAACGATTGGGGTGCCTGCGATCCCGCGAATCCCCGCAATCGGCGCCGGCGCGCCTCGATCCTGGTCCAGGACCGCGGCGCCACACTCCTGATCGATGCCTCGCCGGACATGCGGCTTCAGCTTCTCGACGCCGGCGTCGGCAGGCTCGATGCGATTCTCTTCACGCACGCGCATGCCGATCACACCCATGGGGTCGACGAGGTCCGCGCGCTCAACCGCGCCATGGGCGAGCCTATGCCGATCTACGCCTCGCCGGAGACGCTGGCGGAGCTGCGGCAGCGCTTTGCCTACATCTTCCGGCCGCAGGACCCGGCGGCGGGCGCGGTGTTCTACAAGCCCGCGCTGATCCCGCACATCATCGATGGGCCCTTCGAAGTCGCGGGCATCGGGGTAGCGCCCTTCACCCAGGATCACGGCTTCAGCAAGACCCTGGGCTTCCGCTTCGGCGCGGTCGCGTACTCGACGGACGCCATGGCCCTCGACGAGGGGGCTTTCGCCGCGCTCGACGGCGTCGAGGTCTGGATCGTCGACTGCTATCGCCGGACGCCGCATCCCACGCACACCCATCTGGCCCGGACGCTCGAGTGGATCGGACGCGTCCGGCCCAGGCGCGCGATCCTCACGCACATGGACCGGGATCTCGATTACGACACGCTGCGGCGCGAGCTCCCGGAAGGCGTTGAGCCCGGCTATGACGGGCTGGTTATCGAGATTTGAGGCTCTTTCTCATAATATACATTATGCGACTTATGGCATCATACGCCCCGGGTGTCATTCCAGCGGCAATGCCGCCCTCACCCCTCCGACGGGCTTCGTAGGAAGGCTCTGATTTCCGGCATCGGCGGGACCCAGGGTATCCGGTGTTGGGTCCAGAGCTGCTTCGGCGGCTTCGGCATCCGCTCGGGATGATCGAGGGTCCCTAGAAAGACATCCATGTCGTCCCGCCCGTCCCGCCGCCAGGAAAGCGGCGAGCCGCAGCCGGAGCAGAACTGCCGCGTGGCGAAGCTGGAGGCACGGAACGAGGCCGGCGTTCCCGTCAGCAGCTCGAAGCGGCTCGCGGGATAGGTCACGAATGCGACCATCGGGCTCCCGGTCTGACGCCGGCACTGGGTGCAGTAGCAGATGTTGCCGTCGATGGGATCGCCGGTGAGGCGGAATCGAATGGCGCCGCAGAGACAGCCGCCAGTGTGTTGATTGTCGCTCGCCATCGCCTTCTCCTCCCTCCTGAGCGGCCGGGTCAATCGCCTTCGGACGCCCCCGCCATCGGCAGCATCCGCGCGAGCACGCCGTCGCGCTTGACGAAATGATGATAGAGCGCCGCCAGCGCGTGCAAACCCACGAGGATGTAGACGGCCCACTGGCCGACCTTATGGACCGCCTCGATCGGGCGGCTGAGGTCGCGGTCGGTCGCGAAGGGCGATCCGAGGTCGACGAGCCCGAACAGAGCGAGGTGCTGCCCTTCAAGCGAGCTGAAGAGGTAGCCGGTGAGCGGCAGCACCAGCATGGTCACGTAAAGGAGCGCGTGCGTCGCGCGCGAGACCGCTGCCTCGAACGGCGTCAAGGTGGCGGCCGGCGCCACGGGATTGCCAATCCGCCAGAGCAAGCGGAGCGCGACCAGCACGAGGACGGCGATCCCGAGGGATTTGTGCCAAAGGAGCACGTCGCCGTAATCCGGCGCGGAGCGGCGCGGCAGACTCCAGGCATAGACCAGCGATGCCAGCACCAGCAGCGCCACCGCCCAATGCAGGAGCTTCGCCACGCCGCCGTATTGCCTCGACTCTCTTGCCATCGGATCACGCTCTTGCTTCGTTAGCGCCGGGCCTCAAGAGCCAGTCAAATATGGCGGCAATGGGGACGCAAAGCCACACGGCGCACCGACGCGACGACGCGCCGCAACCACGACAGGTGCAAGCGCCATGACCGACTCTACCGGACTTTCCCGCCTTCTCGAGATCATGGCGCGGCTCCGCGATCCCAAGCGCGGCTGTCCCTGGGACCTCGAGCAGAGCTTCAGGACCATCGCGCCCTACACGATCGAGGAGGCCTATGAGGTGGCCGAGGCGGCCGAGCGCGGCGATCCCGCGGCGCTCAAGGACGAGCTCGGCGATCTCCTGCTCCAGGTCGTCTTCCACGCGCGCATGGCCGAGGAAGCCGGCGCCTTCGCCTTCGAGGACGTGGCCGCGGGGATCGCGGACAAGATGGTCCGGCGCCACCCGCACGTCTTCGGTAATGCAGAGGTCGCGGATTCCGCGACGCAGACCGTTGCCTGGGAGGAGCAGAAGGCCGCAGAGCGCCGGGCCAAGGCCGCAGCCGAGGGGCGGCCCGAGAGCGCGCTCGACGGGGTGGGCGTCGCCCTCCCCGCCCTCACCCGCGCCGAGAAGCTGCAGAAGCGCGCCGCGCGCGTGGGCTTCGACTGGCCGGCGCTCCCGCCGGTCTTCGACAAGATCGAGGAGGAGATCGGGGAGCTGAAGCGCGAGATCGCGGCGAAAGCCGCGCCCGGCCGCATCGAGGACGAGGTCGGCGACCTCCTCTTCGCCGTGGTCAATCTCGCGCGCCGCCTCGAGGTCGATCCCGAGCAGGCGCTCCGCCGCGCCAGCAGGAAATTCGAAGGACGCTTCCATCGCGTCGAGACCGCACTCGCCGCCGCCGGCAAAGCGCCGGGGAGCGCGAGCCTCGAGGAGATGGAGGCGGAATGGCAGCGGGCGAAGGCGGCGGAATAGACCCCGCTCCGCTCACGCCTTCTGCAGGAGGTGGATGAGCGCGGACGTGTCCCAGCGCCGTCCCCCGCGCTCCTGAACCCGCGCGTAGAACTGGTCGACGAGCGCCGTCACCGGCAGCGAGGCGCCGTTGCGCCGCGCCTCGGCCATGCAGATCGCGAGGTCTTTGCGCATCCAATCGATGGCAAAGCCGAAATCGAACTTGCCCTCGAGCATGGTCGTGCCGCGGTTCTCCATCTGCCAGGACTGCGCGGCGCCCTTGGAGATCACGTCGATCACCTTCTTGCCGTCCAGCCCCGAGCGCACCGCGAAATTGAGCCCCTCGGAGAGCGCCTGCACGAGGCCCGCGATGCAGATCTGGTTCACCATCTTCGTGAGCTGACCGCTGCCGGACGGCCCCATCAGGGTGACGGCGCGGCCGTAATGCGCCATCACGGGCTCCGCGAGCTTGAACGGCTCGGCATCTCCGCCGACCATGATCGTGAGCTTCCCGTTCACCGCTCCCGCCTGCCCGCCCGAGACGGGCGCGTCGAGGACGCCGATCCCTTTGGTCTTGCCGATGGCGTGGAGTTCGCGCGCTACCTCGGCGGAGGCCGTCGTGTGATCCGCGAAGATCGCGCCCTTGCGCATCCCCTCGAAGGCGCCTTTGGGGCCGGTCGCGACCGCGCGCACGTCGTCGTCGTTGCCGACGCACATGAAAACGATCTCCGAGCCTTGCGCCGCCTCGGCGGCGGTCTCCTTGAAGCTGCCGCCGTATTCCGAGGCCCAGGCTTTTGCCTTGGCGACGGTGCGGTTGTAGACGGTGACGTCGTGGCCGGCCTTCTCGAGGTGACCCGCCATCGGGTACCCCATGACGCCGAGCCCCAGGAACGCGAGCTTCATCGCATGCCTCCCTTCGAATTGCGCGCTATGCTAGCGGCTCCGCCGCGCGTGTCCACCCTCGCCATCGCGCGTCGATCCCGTGGGAGCCCATCATGCCAGCAAAGCATCGCGAGAAAGCCGAGGCGTTCCGCGCCCTCCATCGAGCGCAGGGCACCTTCGTCATTCCCAATCCCTGGGACATCGGCACCGCCCGCATCCTGACCTCGCTCGGCTTCAAGGCGCTCGCGACGACGAGCGCCGGCCATGCTTTCACGATCGGCCGAAAGGACGGCGCCATTACCCGCGAGGACGCGCTTGCGCATGCGCGCGCCATCGTCGAGGCGACCGATCTGCCGGTCTCGGCGGATCTCGAGAATTGCTTCGGCGACACGCCCGAGACCGTGGCGGAGACGCTGCGCCTGGCGGCGGCAACCGGGCTTGCGGGCGGCTCCGTCGAGGACGCCTCCGGCGACGCGCGGAAGCCCATTTATGAGTTCTCCCACGCCGTCGAGCGCGTGGCCGCCGCGGTCGAGGCGGTGCGCGCCCTCCCGATCCCCTTCACTCTTACGGCACGCGCCGAGAATTTCCTGCACGGAAGGCCCGACCTGGACGACACCATCCGCCGACTGCAGGCCTTCGAGCGCGCAGGCGCCGACGTGCTCTACGCGCCGGGCCTCAAGGACATGGCCACGGTCCGCGCGGTCATGAGCGCGGTATCGAGGCCCGTCAACGTGATCGCCCTGCGCGGCCTCACCGTGCCCGAGCTCGCCGCCGCCGGCGTGCGCCGCATCAGTCTCGGCTCCGCTCTGTCGCGCGCAGCGCTCGGCGCCTTCATCCGGGCGGCCCGCGAGATTCAATCCGTGGGAACCTTCACCTTCATCGACGGTGCGCTGCCCTCCGCCGAGGCCAACGCCTTCATGCTCGGACGCGCCTGACTGCCGCCCTCAGGGCGCGTTCTCGAGGATCAGGGCGCGAAGCTCTTCCCAGCTGGGCTCGTCCGGCGCCACCAGCAGGGACGCGTCGATTTCCGCGGGCACATAGGCCGTGCGGTCGAGCCGTTGCGCGAAGGCCCCCGCCTCGCGCACCAGAAGCTCGCCGGGCGCGTGATCCCAGGGGAAGAGCCGCCGAAACAGCGCAAAATGCGCGGCTCCGCCGGCAACCGCGAGGTATTCCTTCCCCGCGCAGCGCTGGAACATCGCGCCGCCGACCTTGCCGCTTAGCTTGCGCGCGGTGCGCGAGCCCATCCGGCCGCTCATCTCGGCGAGCGGAACCGCCGCTGCCGCGCGCAGGCGCACGCCCTCCGAGAAGGCGCCGGAGCCCGCCTCGGCGATATTCATGCAATCCAGCGTCGGCTCGTAGATCCAGGAGGCGGCCGTGCGCCCGCCCGCGATCAGCGCGACCATCGTCACGAAGGTGGCATTGCCCTCAGCAAAATTTTGTGTGCCATCGACGGGATCGACGAGCCAGACCGGCTCCGCGCCGCCGACGAATGCGAGACGCGAGGGATCGGCAGCGACCCCCTCCTCGCCCACCACCACCGACCCCGGCATCATTTCCCGGAGCAGCGGGGTGAGGCGCCGCTCGGCCTCGATGTCCGCGACTGTCACGAGCTGGCCCGGCTGCTTCTCGTGCATCTCGCCGGCCGCGAGCTTCCGGAAGCGCGGGAGAATCTCGATTGCGGCAACCTCGCGAATGCGCGTGCCGACGTGCTCGATGTCCGGGAGCATGAGCTCAGTGATGAAGCTGGCGGCTGCGAAAGCGGCCGAGGTCCGCTTCGGCGAGACGGACTGAGATGTGCGCGCTCTCCTCGTCGTCGCGACGCTCGACGACCTCGCCGTGGCGATAGAGCCAGGCGATCCCGGCGCCATCGGTGAGGGGCACCGCGAGATCGACGAGCCGGCGGCCGCCGTCGAGCCGCTCATCGAAAAGCGCGAGGAGATTGTCGCACCCCTCCCCCGTCGCCGCCGAGATCGGCACAGCGTCGCGATTGCGTCGTGCCTGATTGAGCAGCAGCGCGCGCGCCGCGGGCTCCAGCAGGTCGATCTTGTTGAGCGCCTCGATGAGGCCATGCTCGACCGCGGCGCCGAGACCGAGCTCCGCGAGCACGCCGTGCACGTCCGTGCGCTGCGCCTCGCTGTCGGGGTGATGGATGTCGCGGACGTGCACGATGAGGTCGGCCTCCGTCACCTCCTCGAGGGTCGCGCGGAAGGCCGCCACGAGCTGGTGCGGCAGGTCCGAGATGAAACCGACGGTATCCGAGAGGATCGCCGTGCGGCCGGAAGGAAGCGCGAGGCGCCGCAGCGTCGGATCGAGCGTCGCGAAAAGCAGGTCCTCGGCGCGGACCTGCGCTTGGGTCAGACGATTGAAGAGCGTGGATTTGCCGGCGTTCGTATACCCGACTAGCGCCACCACCGGATATGGCACGCGCTTGCGCGCGCCGCGATGGAGCCCACGGGTGCGCTTGGCGTCCTCGAGCTCCTTCTTGATGCGCATGATGCGCTCGCCGATGAGACGGCGGTCGATCTCGAGCTGGCTCTCGCCCGGACCGCCGAGAAAGCCGAAGCCGCCACGCTGCCGCTCGAGATGGGTCCAGGATCGGACCAGACGCGAGCGCTGATACGTCAGCGCCGCCAGCTCTACCTGGAGACGACCCTCGTGCGTGCGCGCGCGCGCCCCGAAAATCTCGAGGATGAGGCCGGTGCGGTCGATGACTTTGCAGCCCCAGGCCTTCTCGAGATTGCGCTGCTGCACGGGGCTAACAATGGCGTCGACGATCGCGACGGCGATCTCCCCCTCCTTGACGAGCGCCGCGAATCTCTCGACGGCACCGCTGCCGATGAGGGTCGAGG
>Ga0335085_10003343_pt1 | contig 27969 bp, 22 predicted proteins | sample Lox_Sample_45_FD_206712 | JGI IMG/M metagenome (GOLD analysis project Ga0335085, IMG submission 206712) | Soil microbial communities from Loxahatchee National Wildlife Refuge, Florida, United States - Lox_Sample_4.5 | ecosystem: Environmental > Terrestrial > Soil > Wetlands | place: USA... | reverse complement strand
CCGGTGGACGCGGCCGCTTAAGCGCGCGCACCTCTCGATAAGCGAACCCCGCCTAGCGGTGCTATGGCGGGGTTCATTTTGGCTGGCTGTGAAAGCCGACCGCCCGATCAGACAATCGGGCTATCAGTCGATGCGAAAGATCGCTTTGCCTTGAACGCGGCGCTCGCCGAGCGCCTTGGCGACGGTCGCGAAATCGCGCCAGCTATGTTCCTCGATCTCGGGCTTGAGCGCGCCTTTGGCGATGAGCCCCGCGAGCAGCGCGAGGTCGGGACCGAAGGCTTCCTCCGGCCCCGGAGGCGAAAGAGTGGAAGCTCTGGATGCGCGCATTATTCGCCGGACCGAAATCGCGGAAGCTGAGCGTCGTTTCCTCGCCCGAGGAATTGCCGAAGATCACGACCGTGCCCTTCGGCTCAAGCAAGCCGAGCGCGGCTTTGAGCGAGGCACCGCCGGCGGATTCGAGGATCAGCCAGAATTTGCCTTCCGCCTTCGCGATGTCGTCGATGACATGCGCCGCGCCGAGTGATGCGAGCGGCGCGCCGCGTGCGCCGCGCGCGATCGCGGTGACCTCGGCGCCCGACTGCGCGGCGAGCTGCACGGCGAGATTGCCGACACCGCCGGCCGCGCCGGTGATCAGCACGCGGCGGCCGAGGAGCGGTGCGCCGTGGCGCAAGGTGCGCAGTGCGGTGAGGCCGGCGACCGGCAGCGAGGCGGCGGCAGCGAAGCTCACTTTGTCGGGCAGCGCCGCGAGGCGATGCGTCGAGACCGCGGCGCGCTCGGCCCAGCCGTGCCAATCCAAAATGCCGACGACGCGCGTGCCTTCCTTGGGCCCGCTGCCATCGGCGGCGGCTTTCAGGACGATGCCGCTGACATCCTGGCCCGGCTGCCAGCCTTCTTGCCGGATGCGCATCAATGTCAATTCTCCGCGATTAAGCGAGAACGCTTGCACCGCGATCAGCGCCTCATGCGCGGCGGGTTTCGGTTCCGCCACCTCGCGCAATTCGACGGGAGCGGAACCTTTCGGCGTGTTCACCAAAGCTTTCATGTGCGCTCCTCCCACGCGGCGATTGCATGGTTCCCGACATAATACCGCCATAATCGCCCATGATCGTCACGCGCTATCATGATGAGACATCAAAAACTCCGCCGTGCCGGGCTTGGCGTGCTTGCGCTGGCCGCCGGCTTCGCCCTTCATGCCAAGGCCTTCGCGCAGACCGGTGCCGATCCCGGACCGTCGCCCAGCTATGACGGCTGGCGGACCACCCTCCTCGAAGAGAATGATTCGCTCTATTTCAACAGCGACAAGCACTACACCCAGGGTCTGCGCCTGTCGTTCCTGAGCCCGGTGCTGCAGCCGAACGGCTGGACCGACGACGTCTTTCAGCTCGTCGGCAAGATCCCGACCGTGTTCGTCGCCGGCGGGCAATCGCAGCGCCGGATTTCCTGGTTCTTCGGCCAGAGCATCTTCACGCCGAAGAATCTCGCGATCAAGCCGCCCGATCCGACCGATCGGCCTTACGCCGGCTGGCTCTATATCGGCCCCAGTTTGCTGCAAGAGACGAATGGCAACGAGCTCGAGAATCTCGAGCTCGAGCTCGGGCTCGTCGGCCCCGGCGCGCTCGGCCGGCAGATCCAGAACGACTGGCATCAGTTCATGGGCATCCACCAGGCGCAAGGCTGGAGCAACCAGATCCAGAACGAGCCCGGCGGCGTGCTCGCCTACGATCGCTACTGGCGGGTCGGCGTGCCTTTCGTCCATTGGGAAGACGGCGGCGTGCAGAACGGCGTCGACATCGTGCCGACGGCGGGCGGCGCGGTCGGCAATGTCTTCGACTATGCCCAGATCGGTGCGCAGCTGCGCATCGGCCATCATCTCGAAGCCGATTACGGGCCGGTCCGCGTGCGGCCGTCGCTCTCGGGCACGGATTATTTCAACGGCGTGCATCTCGGCGACGACATGGGCTGGTATCTCTATGCCGGCGCCGCCGGCCGCGCCGTCGCGCGCAACATCTTCCTCGACGGCAACAGCTTCCGCACCAGCGCCCATGTCGAGCACAAGACCTTCGTCGGCGATCTGCAGGGCGGCGTGGCGATGTTCTGGACCGATCGCGTGCGCCTCGATCTCAGCGCGATGCGGCGCACGCCGGAATTCGTCGGCCAGCGCTCGCAGGACGTGCTCGGCACGGCTGCGATCTCGTTTTCCTGGTAGGCTAATCCGCGGCCGTGAGCGGCCGCGCCACGCTTTCGAGCGATTGGCGCTCGGCCGCGACGCCGATCCAGGCCTCGGTCGCGGCGGCGATCAGCATCAACGCCGCGCCGCCGAGATAGCCCCACATCAGCGCGCTGCGCGAGCCGGTGGCAATCAGCGCGCCGAAGATCGCCGGCGCCGCGACACCGCCGATCGCCGTGCCCGCGGCATAGAACAGCGCGATCACGATGGCGCGCGCTTCGAGCGGAAAACTTTCGCCGACGGTCAGATAGGCGGCGCTCGCCGCCGCCGAGGCGATGAAGAAGATCGCGGTCCATGCCGCCGTCTGCTGCGCGGCGTCGAGCCAGCCCTCGGCAAAAAGGATCGCGGTCAGCACCATCAGGATGCCGGCCAGCGCATAAGTGAGGGTGATCATGCGCCGGCGGCCGACCGTGTCGAAGAAGCGGCCGAGCAGCAGCGGCCCGAAGAAATTGCCGATGGCGAACGCGAACATGTAAAGGCCGACGCGGCCCGACGGCACGTCGTAGAATTTCGCCAGCACCAGCGCATAGGTGAAGAAGATCGCGTTGTAGAAGAAAGCCTGCGCCGCCATCAGCACGAGGCCCAGGAGCAGGCGCTTCGGATAGAGCTTGGCGACCGCGCGGGCGACGCGCCACAGGCCGAGCACCTTGCCGGTCTTGAGGCGGATGCGCGGCGCCGGTTCGGCGATGGGCTGGCCGATGCGCCTCTCGATGTCATCGACGACCGCTTCGGCTTCCGCGACGCGGCCATGCACCATCAGCCAACGCGGGCTTTCCGGCACGTGGCGGCGCAGCAGCATGATCGCGAAGCCGAGGACGCCGCCGACCGCGAAGGCGGCGCGCCAGCCGATTGCCGGCGGAACGAGGCTCGGGTCGAGCACGACGAGCGAGGCGCCGGCGCCGAGCGCCGCGCCAATCCAGAAGCTGCCGTTGATCGCGAGATCGGTCCAGCCGCGGCAGCGCGCCGGGATGAGCTCATCGATCGCCGAATTGATCGCGGCATATTCGCCGCCGATGCCGAGGCCGGTGCAAAAGCGGAAGAGGGCGAACGAGGCGAAATTCCACGACGCCGCCGTCGCCATGGTCGCGACGGCATAGACGGCGACGGTGATGAGGAAGAGCTTCTTGCGCCCGAGCCGGTCGGTCAGATGGCCGAAGCCGAGCGCGCCGATGATCGCGCCGGAGAGATAGGCGCTCGCGGCGAAGCCGATCTCGGCATCGCTGATGCCGACCTGGCTGTCGCCGGTGATCGCGCCCGAGAGCGAGCCGACCAGCGTCACTTCGAGCCCGTCGAGAATCCAGGTGATGCCGAGCGCGACGACGATCAGCCAGTGAAAGCCGCTCCACGGCAGCCGATCCATCCGCGCCGGGATGTCGGTATCGAATTCGCGCGTGCTTGATGGCACGGCGCTCAATGGAGCGGCCACACGGCGAGGATCAGCGGCGTGCCGAGCAGCACGACGAGGATCGAAAGCGGCAGGCCGAGATGCCAGTAATCGCCGAAGCGATAGCCGCCCGGTCCCATCACCAGCGTGTTGCATTGATGGCCGATCGGCGAGAGGAAATCGCAGGACGCGCCGACGGCGACGGCGATGAGGAAGGGATCGCCATTGAGGCCGAGCGATTTGGCGATTGCGACCGCCACCGGCCCCATGACGATGACCGCCGCGGCGTGATGGACGAGCGGCGTCAGCAGCATGGTGATGACGAGGAGCATCGCGAGCGTCCCCGGGATCGGCAGCGCGGCCGAGGCATGGCTGATCCAGCCCGCGATCAAATCGGTGGTGCCGGTACTGCGGATCGCCTCGCCGACCGGGATGAGCGAGCCGAGCAGGACGAGGATCGGCCAGTCGATCGCATCATAGGCCTCGCGCAGGCTCAAAATGCCGCAGAGCACGCAGAGCACGGCGCCGGCGGTGAAAGCGAGCTCGGGCGGGACCATCTCGGTCGCCGAAGCGGCGACGCAGGCGAAGAGGATGAGCGACGTCACCACCAGCTTGCGCGGCCGGCCGAGCTGGAGATTGCGCTCGGCGAGCGGCAGGCAGCCGAGGCTGGCGAGGGTCTCGTTCATGCCGTCGGCCGGGCCTTGCAGCGCGATGACATCGCCGGTGCTGAAGGGTGTATGCGCGAGGCGCGTGGTCGCGCGCCGGCCGCCGCGGCTCATCGCCACCAGGCTGACGCCGAACCGGCTGCGCAGCCGCAGCTCGACGCCGGTGCGGCCGATCATCGGCGATTCGGCCATGATCACGGCCTCGACGACGACCGTGTCGGCGGTGCCGGTGCGATCGGTCGTCGCTTCTTCCGGCCCGACCAGCTCCACCCCCGCGGTCTGAACCAGCGATTGCAGATCCTGGGGATTGGATTCCACCATCAGGATGTCGTCCGCGAAGGTCCGCCAATGCCGCGCCGGCGTATAGCGGCGGCGCCCTTCGCGGATGATGGCGGTGACCGTCACCGAGCCTTCGCTCGCTTCCTCGATCTCGCCGATCGTCTTGCCGACGAGCGAGGATTTCTCGGGCACGCGCAGCTCGCTGAGATAATCTTCGACCTGGAACGGCGTGTCGGTGTCCTGGCCTTTGTGACGTATCGGCAGCAGCCGCCAGCCGAAGGACAGGAAGGCGATAGCGATCAGCGTGATGCCGAGGCCCACCGGCAGGAAGTCGAACATCCGATAAGGCTGGCCGAGCAGTTCCTGCCGGAGACTCGAGGCGATGATGTTCGGCGACGTGCCGATCAAGGTCATCATGCCGCCGGCCAGCGAGGCGAAGGACATCGGCATCAGGAATTCGCCGACAGCACGCTTGTTGCGCCGCGCCACCTGCATCGCGATCGGCAGGAAGATGGCGAGGGCGCCGATATTCTTGACGACGGCAGAAAGGAAGGCGACCGCGCTGGAAAGAGCGCCGACCTGAAGGCTCGGCCGCTGCAAGACCGGGCGCATGAAGCGTACGACTTGCTCGATCAGCCCCGATTTGCCGACGGCGCTGGAGACGACGAGCGCGGCCGCGATCAGCGGCAGCAGCGAATTGCTGAAGCCGCTGAACGCCTTGTTCGCCGGCACGATGCCGAAGGCGACGGAAGCGAGCAACGCGAGCAGCGCGACCATGTCGAACCGCAGCTTGTCCCAGATGAAGAGGACCAGCAGCCCGGCGAGGATGGCGAGGGAAATCGTTTGCGGAAGGGTCATGCGCGCAGAGTGGATCATGCGCTTGCGGCGTTGCCATGGCGGCGAAACGGCAAGCGCCACAGTTTCGCCGAACTCCGTCGCCTTTCGCCCCTAATTCGGTCGCGAAACACCGATAGCCTCGCAGTTTCAGAGGCTGCCGTATGGTCCGCTCCTTGCCGTCGCGTCCGTTTCCCCGGTTCATTTTCTTGCTCGTTCTCGCGGCTTCGCTCGCCGGCTGCGCGTCGGTGCCTTCCGTCGACGGCGTGATCGATCGCGTACCCAAGGGTCCGCAGACCGTGGTCGGCGCGCGCGGGCCGCTGTCGCCGGCGCAAAGCAAGGCGGTCATCGAGCGGCTCGGCGCGCAATCGGATTTGCTGCAGCGCCATCTTGCGATCGAGCAGGAGGTCGCCGGCGCGCCGCTCTCGGTCGGCAATCGCACACAGCTCCTGCACGACGGTCCCGAGACGTTCCACGCCATGTTCGCGGCGATGAAAAAAGCGCGGCGCAACATCTATCTCGAATACTACATCTTCGAGAATGTCGAGAGCGATCATACGCATCTCGTCGATCTCCTCACCAAGAAAGCGCGCGAAGGCGTGTCGGTCGCCGTCATCTATGATAGCTATGGCTCGGTTGATACGCCGCAAGACGTGTTCGACAAATTGCAGGCGGCCGGCGTCGAGCTGCTCGGCTTCCATCCGCTCACCGACGTGACGGCGATCAATGATCGCGATCACCGCAAGATCCTTGCTGTCGACAACCGCACCGCGATCGTCGGCGGTGTCAATCTCTACACTGTCTATCAGGCGCATCCGCATTCGCGCATGGTCGCTTCCGACGGCGCCAATCCCGATACCTGGCACGATACCGATCTCGAGATCGAGGGGCCGGCGGCCGCCGAGCTGCAGCAGGTCTTCGTCGACCATTGGCAGGACGAGCAAGGCCCGCCGTTGAAGGCGGTGGTCAAGCGTCCGCCGCCCGCGAGCGGCAATCAGGCCGTGCGCATCATCGCCAGCGATCACGACGACACGATCCCGCGCTATTACGCGACGATCATCTCGGCAATCCGCAACGCCGAGAAGAGCATCTGGATCAGCGCCGCCTATTTCGTGCCGACAGAGGAGGAGAAGCACGATCTCATCGCCGCGGCCAAGCGCGGCGTCGACGTGCGCCTGCTGCTGCCAGGCAACAGCGACGAGCCGATGGCCCAGGCCGTCGGCCGCGCCAATTACGGCGATCTTCTCGAAGCCGGCGTCCATATCTTCGAAGAGCAGGACGGTATGCTGCATTCGAAATGGGCGACGATCGACGGTGTCTGGTCGGTGGTCGGCTCGTCGAATTTCGACCACCGCTCCATCCTCTTCAACGACGAGGTCGATGCGGTTGTGCTCGGCCGCGAGACGGCGGCGCAGCTCCAAAGTCTATTCGGCAAAGAGGTCGCAAAAGCAAAGCCGGTCACGCTCGAGGCTTGGGGACACCGGCCCTTTGAAGAACGGTTCCGCGAACTCTACTCGCGCGCGCTCGAGGCGCTGCTTTAGGTCATCGATTGTTGATTGCCGCAGGTTTTCCTGCGCGCGCATGCCCGATCGGCGGCCGGCTCAAACGACGTCGAAACGCGCCATCATACTGTGATCCTCGTGCTCGAGGTTGTGGCAATGGAGGATGTACCGGCCGCGATGGTCGGTAAAACGGGCGGCCACTCGAACGTCGTCGCCTTGTTCCAGGCGCACTGTGTCCTTCCAGCCTCTCTCGTGCGGCGGCGGCGGCGCGCCGTTTCGCTCCAATATCTGAAAATGCGCGAGGTGGATGTGAGCCGGATGCACATGACGCCCCGGAAACATCGTCGCCCGGTGGCGGAAATGCCAAATCTCCGTGTCATTGAGGATCGGGTCGGCATCGACGCGATCGGGATCGAATTTCCTGCCGTTGATATCCCACGAGATCGGCGGGAGGTTCAACGTCAGCGCAAAATCGGCGGCGAGGTCGAAGTCGCGGATGCGCATCCCCGACGCGGCCGCCAGCCGCTCCATCGTCGTGAGATGTTCCGGAAGCGCGCTGGTATCGGCCGTCTTCCGTTCGACGACGTCGAAACACATGATCGCGCTGCTCGGGCTCGCTCCCTGCCGGCCCTCCAACGCTTCGCAATCCTGAAGCAGGACGCGCGTCGCCGCCGGATAGTCGGCGAAATCGATCACGACCTCGACCCGCTCGCCCATCGCCAAGGGAATTCGATCGAGCCTGATCGTCCCTGGAAGCAATCCGGCATCGGTGGCGATCTGTGCCATCGGTCGTCCGGAGTCGAGAGCGAGGGTGAGCGGCGTCGCATTGGACGCGTTGAGGATGCGCAGGCGGTATTTCCGGCGCTCCACCGCGAGGCGCGGCCACGGCGCGCCGTTGACGAGCACCACATCTCCCTGCGCCCCGAGATGCCCGCGATCGTCATAAGCCATCGATCCGTCCGGCGCGAACCGGCGCAAGCAGATCATGAGGGGGATATCGTAGGGGCCGTCCGGCAGATTGAGCGCGCGCTCCTCGTCGTCGCTGATCAGATAAAACCCGGCGAGGCCGTGATAGATATTCCTACCGGCAAAATCCATCGCGTGGTCGTGGTACCAGAGCGTCGCCGCTCTTTGTTTGTTCGGATAGGAATGAAGCTTCGTGGCGGGCGGCAGGGTGGCTCCGGATCGGACAAATTCCGCGAGCGTCGGCAGCGCGCTGCAGATCGGCACGTCGCGCGGGAAGTCATCAGGAACGCTCAGATCCGTCGGAAAGCCGTCGGAATCCGCAGGGGTAACGCCGCCGTGGAGGTGAACGACCGTCGGGATCGCGAGCTGGTTGATCTGGCGCACGACGGTGCAGCGTCCAGCGCGTGCGCGGATCGTCGGTCCGGGGAAGATTCCATTGTATCCCCAGATCGCCGTCGACATGCCCGGCACGATCTCGGCCCGGGCGGTGCGTTGCGTCATTTCGTAATAGTCGATGTCGGCGTCCGAGCGCGACGGCGCCAGCACGGGCGGGACCGGAAGCGGGCGCGCGAACTTTTCCACCCGCGGACTGGGCATCGGTCCCGATGGCCATGCACGATAGAAGGCACCGGCAGCGGCGGCCGCCCCTGCAGTCGCGGCGCCGAGAAGCAGCTTGCGCCGCGATAATCGCGGTGCCCGCATCTTACGCGTCCTCGATTTCGCGCGATTGAAGACCGCGGACGATCCCCTCTGCGAGCTTACGGGCGAGTTTGGAATCAGTGGCGGCTGTCGTCGCCGTTCCGAAAAGATAATCTTCAACCGCGATCTTGAAGCTTGCGCCCAGCAAAAGCTCTGCGGCGGCATAAACGTCGGCGCCGGGGCTCACCCGGCCAAGTTTTTGTTCGGCGGCGAGATAGGCGGCTAGCCGATCGGCCGACAGCCTCGGCCCCGCGCCCCGCGCCACCAGCTCTTTGCGCGCGGCTTTCATCAGAGCCGTGTCGGCGAGCAATGAGCAGATGACGGGCGCGACTTGCCGGTGAAACGTTAGGATGGCGCCAACGACGCTCTGCAGATTCTCCCGGAGTGTCCGCTGTCCGATCTGGAGGGGAAGATCGCTCATCGTCTCGCGCATCGTCGCCGGGGCGGCGCGTTGCAGGAACGCGATCAGAAGCTCACTTTTATCGCGGAAGTGGTTGTACATGGTGCCTTCGGCGACACCCGCCGCTTCGGCGATGTCGCGCGTCGTCAAGCGTGCAAGCCCCCGCGTCCGCATGAGCTTGGCGACCGCATCCAGAAGGCGATCCTTTGTATCGACGGTTCCCGATCTTTTGCGCATCACCGGGTCGATCGTTATGAATATGAGCAACTGCTCATTATATATCATCATTTGCTCATAACGGCAACGGCCGCCGTTCCCGTTCGCGGGAAGAAGGCGCCGGCGGATCCTCGCGGGCTCCTGTCCGGCGCATGACGATGCGTTTCGATAGCACGGCCGGCGCCGGCCCTTACGCGCGATCAATACGAAATGGGGGCCGCCGATTTCTCGACGACCCCCGCTTCCGTGCAGCCAGTGCTGGTCGCTTGGGCGCTCTAGGCGTCCTTCGGACGGTTGCGCTTGACCGCTTCGGGATTGGTCGAATCGACACCCATATAGATGCCGCGCTCCCAGGTCCGTTTCAGCGGATCGCGCACCTTCACCGTCATCTTACCGACGCCGACGACCTCGATCTCGCAGGTCTCGCCGTCCTGCATGAAGCCGAGGCCCTCGTGGTTGGTGCCGCAGGCGATGACGTCGCCGGAATAGAGCGTCATCACCGTCGTCGCCCAATTGATGAGCTCCGGCACGCGATGCTCCATATCGTCGGTATTGTAGTTGTGCCGCAACTGGCCGTCGTTCCAGAAGCGTACGACGACGTTGTTCGGGTCCGGAATCTCGTCGGCGGTGGTGATGCACGGGCCGATCGGCGCGAACGTGTCGAACGACTTGCCGGTCCAGGCGGCGGGCGGGCCCGACGGCCAGGTATGACGGCCGGTGCCGCGCGCCGAGACGTCGATCATGCCGGTATAGCCGAAGACGGCGCTGCGCCAATCCTCCTGCTTCACCATCTTGGCCGGGCCTTTGATGACGATGGCGAGCTCGGCCTCGTGCATGAAGGCGTAGGGCTCGGTGAATTCGGGCAGCACCACCGTGTCGCCCGGGCCGATCACGGCGTCGGGATTCTTGAGGAACATCGACAGCTTGCGGGCTTCGCGCTGCGCATGTTCCCAATAATTGGCGATGCAGGCGAGGATCTTGCCCGGCCGCGGGAGCGGCGCGCGCAGCTGCACCGAGGATAGCGGCACCGCTTCGTCGCTCTGCGCGGCGCGCTCGAGCGCCGGCTTGAGCTTTTCGAAATCGTCGATGATGCCGTTCATCGTGAGCTGCGGCGTGTAGCTCTTCTTGACGTATTTCGCGATGCTGACGACGCCGCGATCGGTCAACAGGCCGGGCGTGATTTCCCCCGTCCCGCCGGCCTGAAATAGCACCAGTTTCATTGGACCTCCCCTTATGATCGGGCGCGCCGCGCCTCGACCCCCTCGATAAAGCCGATGACCAGGCGATTGTAAAGCGCCGGCTCTTCCAGGTTCACGCAATGCCCGGTCTTTGGGACGATCTCGAGCCGCGCGCCGGGCAGGTTTTCCTTGAGGAAATGGCTCGGCTTGATACAGGGCTCGTCTTCCTCGCCCAGCACCACCAGCGCGGGAACGGCGAGCGCCGCGATCCGCTCCTGATGCGCATAAAGCGGCGCGCGTTTCGATTGCACGCCGCGCATCGTATTGGTGATGCCGAGCGCCGAGCCCGAACCGAGCTGGTCGATGAAATTCTTGTACTCGGACGGGTTCTTTTCCTTGAGGCGATAGCGCGTCGGCGTCGCGCTGTAATGCTCGGCGAGCGCTCGCATGCCTTTGGTCAAGGCGAGCTCGGCCAGCACCTCCATGCTCGCGGCGAACTCGCCCGCCTTCAGATCGGAGCCGCTGCCGATGCTGGTCAGGGTGATCGAGCGCACGCGGTCAGGATGGCGGATCGCATATTGCAGCGTCGAGGCCGAGCCCATCGAGACGCCGATGATGTGCGCCTCTTTGAGGCCGAAGCCATCGATGATCGCGGCGATATCGGCGGCGGCATGGCCTTGCGAATAGGAATCGACGGCGGGCGGAACTTCCGACGGCGGATAACCGCGCGCATTGAAGGTGATGCAGCGGTATTTGCTGCGCCAATCCGTGACCTGCAGATCGAACGCGCGGCACGAGCCCGCGAGCTCGTGGACGAAAACGATCGGCACGCCGTCTTCGGGGCCTTGGCTTTCGGCGTAGAGCTTGGTGCCGTCGCGGCTGGTGATCTCGGTCATGATTGCCTCACGGCGGGAATGGTGCGCGCGGTGGCGCCGCCATCGACGGTGATCGTGGTGCCGGTGAGATATTGCGCGTGGTCGGAGGCCAGGAAGGCGATCACCGCCGCGATCTGCTCCGGCTTTTGGGTATGGCCGAAAGGTTGGGTTTTCACCGCCTCCGCCTCGAGCTCGGACCAGCGGCTCTCATCGCCGAAGCGCTGCTTGGCGGTCTGCTTCAAACGTTCGAGCGTGCGCTCGGTGCGGACCGAGCCTGGGCTGACGCCGACGATGCGCACGTTGAAATCGGGGCTGACGCCGCCCAACGCGCTGGTCAGCGACATCAAAGCGGAATTTGCGACCGAGCCGGCGGCGAAATTGTAATCCGGCCGGAGGCCTGACGAGCCGATGACATTGATGATGACGCCGCGTCGCCGTTCTTTCATCCGCGCGTAGTAGCGGCGCGTCAGATCGACCGTGGCGAAGAGCTTCAGCTCCCACGCTTCGCGCCATTCTTCCTCGCTCATCTCCTCGATGGTCTGGCGCGGAATGACGCCGGCGCAATTGACCAAGATGTCGACATCGCCGCAGCGCTCGACGAGATCGGCGCGGTTTTCCGTCAGCGACAAATCGAGCCCGTAAGCGGCGAAGTCCTTCGCGCCCGCCTCGCGCAGTGCCGCCGCCGCCTTCTCGATGCGCTCGCCCGGCCGCGCCGCGATGCGCACGAGGGCGCCTTCGCCGGCAAGGCATTGGGCGACGGCGAAGCCGATGCCGCGCGAGGCGCCGGTGACCAGGGCCTTTTTTCCCGTGAGATGTAAGTCCATGAAACGCGCTTCCTCCACCGTCATTGCGAGCGAAGCGAAGCCATCCAGATCACTCCCGTCTTCCCGGATCGCCACGGCCGCTATGCGGCCTCGCGATGACGATTTACTGGAGCGGCCGGTAACACGCAATTCGTTGACCCGACGCGTCGCACCGCCTTAGATGGCGCGGCACAGCAACGGGGAGGCAACGGTGAGCAAGAAAACCATCGCGGTCGAGACGGTCGCCGAGGCCTATCTGACGCTGATGGCCGAGCGCGGGATCGAATATCTCTTCGCCAATGGCGGCACCGATTTCGCCCCGGTGATCGAGGCGCTGGCCGCGATTAACGCCAAGAACACCGATCCGAAGCTGAAAGTCGTCTCGGTCGGGCACGAGAATGTCGCGACCTCGATGGCGATGGCGTACTACCTCCATACCGGCCGGCCGCAGATGGTGATGTTCCACGTCAATGTCGGCACGGCGAACGGCATCAACGCGCTGATCGATGCGGCGCGCGACCGCGTGCCGATCATCTTCACCGCCGGGCGCACGCCGATCACCGAGAGCGGCCTCAAAGGCTCGCGCGACACCGGCATCCATTGGCAGCAGGAGATGTTCGACCAAGGGTCGATGGTGCGCGAATTCTGCAAATGGGATTACGAGCTGCGCAACGCCGAGCAGCTCGAGGCGGTGGTCGATCGCGCGATCGAAATCGCGACCACCGAGCCGTGCGGCCCGGTCTATCTCACCTTGCCGCGCGAAGTGATGGCGCAGGCGCTCAAGAGCTTCACCTTCGAGGCCAAGCCGCGCCGCGGCTTCGGCACGGTCCCCGGCCCGACGGCGGAGCAGATCGACGGCGCGGCGGCCATTCTTGCGAAAGCGCAGCGTCCGGTGATCATCGCGCAAGGCGCGGCGCGGCTGGCCGCGAGCGCGCCGGCGATCGCCGAATTCGCGCAGGAATTCGCCATTCCGGTGGTCGAGTTCCGTACCAACGTCAACGTGCTCTCGACCGAGCATCCGATGCTCGCGGGGTTCTTTCCCGGCCCTTACATCAAGGATGCCGACGCGATCCTCACCATCGAATGCGACACGCCGTGGATCCCGACGCAGCACGGCAATCCGCCGGACGATTGCAAGGTGATCCAGCTCGGCGTCGAGCCGATGTATCAGCGCATTCCGATCCGCAGCTTCCCGTGCGATGTCGCGGTCACCGGCACGCCGGCGACGACCTTGCCGCTGATCGCCAAGGCGATGCAGGGCACGACCGACGGCAAGATCATCGAGGCGCGGCGCGGCAAGATCGTCGCCGCGCGCGAGGCGGGGAAGGGCGAGCTCCGCGCCAATGTCGAGCGCGCATCGAAAGAGACGCCGATCAGCCCGACCTGGGCGGCGCATTGCATCAGCGAGGCGAAAGGCGATGACGCCATCGTCGTCAACGAATACTCGCTGATCCTGCGCTATGTGCAATTCAAGCACGCGCGTACCTGTTTCGGCCCGCCGGGCGCCGGCGGTCTCGGCGTCGGCGCGGGCTCGGCGGTCGGCGCCAAGCTCGCCAATCCGGACAAGACGGTGATCGCCGTGCTCGGCGACGGCTCCTACATGTTCGGCAATCCGACCGCGGCGCATTACGTCTTGAGCGCGCTGCAACTGCCGGTGCTGTTCATCATCTTCAACAACGGCATGTGGGAAGAGGTCGAAGGCTCGGCGCTGCGCGTCTTCCCCGACGGCCAGGCGGCGCGCGCCAACCGCGTGCCGGTGGCGCAGCTCGGCCCCAATCCGCATTACGAGCATCTGATGCAGGTCTATGGCGGCTATGGCGAGCGCGTCGACCGTCCGGACCGGCTCCCGGGCGCGCTGCAGCGGGCGCTCCACGCCGTGCGGGCCGAGAAGAAGCAGGCGCTGATCAATCTCATCGTCGGCCGCCGCGGCGCCGCGCCGTGACGAGCGCCTACCAAATTCCGGGCAAGAGGCGATAGCGGACCTTCCGGGTGTAGGCGGTCCAGCCTTCCCCGCGCAACAACAGCTTCTCCTCGGCGCGGATGCGATAGATCAGCGAGGCCCAGCCAGCGAGCACGAGGAGCAGCGTGCCGGCATTCCATGCGTAGAGCTCGTAGCCGATATCGCTGATGAAATAAGCGAGATACATCGGATGCCGTACGACGCGATAGGCGCCGTGCGTCGCGAGCCCGCGCAGCGCCGGCCGGAAGCCGAAAGAGCGGCCGAGCGACAAGAGACTGGCGGCGCTGAGTCCCGCGGCGAGGAGGACGAGGACGAACCCGCCGCTCTCCCATCCGTCATAACCGTCGGTCCAGCCGAGCCAGATCACCTGCGCGTAAGGATAGGATAAGGACACCGCGACAGCGGCGGCGCTCGCCAGCGAGCGGTCTTGGCGAGCCGGCGCATGGCGCGCGAAGGCGATGCCGAGAACGAAGACGTTCTCGAGGACATAGATCCATTCGACGATGGTGAACTCAGGCGTGAGCAGGAAGAGCGCGACGAACTCGGCGCCGGTGAAGCCGAACAGCGCGAGATCGGCGAGGCGTCGATGATAAGGGCGGCGGATGGGCTGTTGCTGAACCGCCAATCGCGTCCTCCGCCATCAGATCAATTGGCGCTGGCTGCGCGCGGCGGCTCCACTTTCGTCCAGCTCGAATCGGGATCATAGGCGGTCATCTTCTCGGCGAGCTCGGTCGTCTTCGGGCCGAGATTCTTCTGATAGACGACGCCGTCGTAATTGACGATGAACGTCATGATCCCCGACGAGCCGTAGGACGCGGGATAGGCGACGAGGGCGAAGCCGCCGATCATGTGGCCGTGAAAGACGTAGTCCATCGCGCCGCCCTTCGCATTCGGGCCCTGCGCCTTCAGGATGCGATAGTAGTAGCCGTAATAGGGCGTCGGCTTTCCCTGCTTGAAGTCGTAGCCTTTGGCCTGGGCCTGACCCATGAGCGGTCCCATCGGGCTTTCCTCTTCGCCGACCGGCGAAGGCCAATAGAGACCGTCGCGCTTGCCCGGCGAGCTCATGAAGCGCTGCGCATATTCGAGATAGCCGTTGCGATCGCGATCGACGGTGGCGTATTCGCGCTGCGCATCGACATAGGCGAGGCAGACGTCGATCGTGTTGAGCTCGTTGCCGCCGATGCGGCGATCGATGATCTCTTGCGCGCCGGCCTTGGAGTCGAAACGCCAGCGCCCATCCGTCATCACCAGCGGGATCGGGAACGGCCACTCGTTCTTGCCGACCTCGACAATGACGTTGCCGTTCTCGTCCTTGTCGATCTTGTTCGCTTGGTCATAGGCGGCGAGGAATTGCTCGCGCGCATTTTGGTCCGCGACGGCATCGCCGGAACGCAGCAGCGACCCGCTGCCCGGACCGAGGATCGGCTCGACGGCTTTGGTATGTCCGGTGCGCAGTGCCAGCACGAGGCTTTTCACCGCCTCTTCCGGCGACGCGAAGCTCTTCTGGGCGGGCGGCGGGGCGGCATTTGCGAAGGCGGAAAACAGCAGCCCGGCGGCCGCAACCGCGGCGAATGCGAAGCTGCGCAAAGCGGGTCGTGCGTCGAGGAACGTCATGATGCGGTCTCGCTAGGCTTCACTGTTGCACCCCTCCCGCTCAGCGGCGCCCGCCGCCCCGTGCGCCGCCACCGCCACCGCCGGCGCGCGCGCCGCCGCCACCGCCAGCTCGCGCGCCGCCGCCGGAGCGCGCTGCGGCAGCACCGCCGCCGGCCCGTGCGCCGCCACCGGCGCGCGCCGCGGCACCGCCGGTGCGGCTCGCATTGCCGCGCGACGCTTGCGCCCGTGCGCCGGCGCCGCTGTTCATGCCGCTGAAAGCAGGCGCCTGCCGCGTCGTCGCGGTCGGTCGCGCACGGTTGCCAGCACCCGCACCGGCCGCGGGACGATTGGCGCCCGCGCCGGCTGCGGGACGATTGGCGCCCGCGCCGCCCGCGGGCCGTGTCGCCGGACGATTGGCCGCCGCGCCGCCACCGGGGCGGTTGTTGCCGACGCCACCGTTGCCGACGCCGCCGCGATTGTTGCCGACGCCGTTGCGGTCGCCGAAGCCGTTGACATTGTTCCGGCCGCCGGCCGGCTGCGTGGAGGCGCGCTGGAATTTCTGCTGCGAGCCGCGATCGCGATAGGGGGTGCCGCCGCGATGGCCCGGATCGTGCTGCCAATTTCCCGAACCGGCGGGACGCTGCGTCGCGCGCCCGGCGCTGATGTTGTTGCGATTGATGTTGTTGTAGCGCGAGTTGTCGATGTTGATGCTGCCGCCGTTACCATTCCAGTTGCAATTGCCCCAGCCCCAGTTGTTGGCGATGATCCCGATGCCGACGCCGAAAGCGAGCCCGGTGAGGAGCGCGCCGCCATAGGGATAGGTGGGGTAATAGGCCGGCGGCGGCGGGTAATAGGGCGGCGGATAAGACGGATAGGGCCAGGTGCCGTAGGCGGTTTGCGGGTTGTAGGCCGGCACATAGACGGTCTGCGGATCCGCAGGCTGGATGATGATCGTGTCGCCCTGGTTGGTCACCGTCTGCTGCGGCGAGGATTGCAGCGTGCCGGCGCCTTCCGCCGATTTGCGCAGGCGCTGGATGCCCTCCATCACGTCTTGCTGTTGCGCCAGCACCGCATCGCCGAGCTTTTGCGTCCAGTCGAGCTGCTCGCTCATCATGTCGAGAACTTGCGGGAACGGCACCAGCGATCGGACCGACGGGTCCCAGGTCTGCTTTTCGAGCGCGGCCGCGAGCTCGTCGCCTTTGAGCTTGGCGTTCTCCGGCTTCTTCGCCCAGCGATCGGCTTGCACGACTTCCGTCGGATAGGTCGCGGCCATGAGGACCATGGCGACGAGCTCGTCGGGATAAAGGGCGATCGGCGCGACCAGCTGATCGATCTGCTCTTTCTTGAACACCGGGGTTTCCGGCTGGCCGCTGTCTTGCGGCGGTGTCGCGGCCGTCGGCGCCGCGGCCGTTGGCGCAGCGGCGGCGGGCGGGGCCGCGGGCGGCGGCGGGGCCGAGGTTTGCGGATAGGCCGCCTGCGTCAGCAAGAAGATCAGCGTCGTCGCCCAGCTTATCGGCCGAATCAGCTTTGCATCCATGTTTCAGCGCCTCGCAGAACCGCCGCGCGACTACTCTCTCCGCATGGGGAGACATTGAACTCCTGCCGTGCGATCTGAATCGGGTCGAATGTGTAGTTCGGCCTCGGAATTCCGCTGAGGCACGCTCGGATGATCGATGGAGGCTCGATTGCGCCGACCCAGGACCAACCGGTAAGGTCGATGGCAGGAAATAACGGGAGGACGGCATGAAGATCACGCGCATCGAATCGCTGGTTTTCGGGGTTGAGGATGTTGCGACCAGCGCGCGCTACTACGACGATTGGGGCCTGAAGCGCGTCGATCGCGGTGCGACCGGCGTCGATTACGAGCTCCCCTCCGGCCAGACCCTGAAGCTGCGCCAGGCGGGCGATGCGGCGCTACCGGCGCCGGTCGAAGCCGGCTCGACCTTGCGCGAATGCGTCTGGGGCGTCGACAACGGGGCATCGCTCGACGCGATCGGCGCCGCGCTCGGCAAAGACCAAAAAGTGACACGCGATGCCGACGGCACGCTGCATGCGCAGGACCCATGGGGCATGCCGATCGCGTTTCAGGTCGAGAAGGCGAAAGCCGTGCCGACCGCCTCGCGCGTCAACAAGCCGTTCATGCCGGTCGAGCATGTGACGCCGACGCGCATGGGCCATGTCGTGTTCTTCGTGCCCAAGGATCGCGCGCGCGAAATCTCCGATTTCTATGAGGAAAAGCTCGGCTTCCGCCTCAGCGACCGCTCGGGCGGCTTGGGCGATTTCTTCCGCTGCGCCGGGGCGCAGGATCATCACAATCTCTTCCTGCTCGCGCGGCCGAAGGCCGGCGGCTTCAATCACGTCGCCTTCGAGGTCAACGGCTTCGATGAAGTGCTGCAGGGCGGCAATTTCATGAAAGAGAAAGGCTGGAAGCCCGCGACCAAGCTCGGTCGCCACATTCTCGGCTCCAACATCTTCTGGTATTTCGACAATCCCAGCGGCGGCAACACCGAATATTTCGCCGATATGGATGTGATGGACGACAATTGGGTGCCGCGGACCTGGGAGAAGCATCCCGGCTGGGCCTATTGGGAACTCGATCGCTGAGCGGGGGCGCGTAGCATGAGCGAGAGGCTCAACGCCGCCGAAGCCGTCATCCGATCGCTGACGATCAACGGCGTCGACACGATCTACGGCCTGCCCGGCGTGCAGAACGACGTGTTCTTCGCCGCGCTGCACGACGCGCAAGAGAAGATCCGCGTCGTCCATACGCGGCACGAGCAGGGCGCGGCCTACATGGCGCTGGGCGCGGCGATGGCGACCGGCAAGCCTCAAGCCTATGTCGTCGTGCCCGGGCCGGGCTTCCTCAACTCGACCGGCGCGCTCTGCACCGCCTATGCCTGTAACGCGCCGGTGCTCGCGCTCACCGGGCAGATTCCGCAAGCCGCGATCGGCCGCGGGCTCGGCCTGCTGCACGAATTGCCGGACCAGCTCGGCGTGATGGAGCGGCTCGCGAAATATGCAGCGCGCATCCGCGCGCCGCACGACGCGCCGCATATCATGAACGAGGCGTTCCGCCAGCTGCGGTCCGGCCGGCTGCGGCCGGTCGCGCTCGAATGCCCGCCCGATGTCTGGCCGAAGCGCGCGACGTTGGATTTCCCGCCGGCGGCGAAGGCGGAGAACGGCAGCATCGATCCCGATGCGATCGAAGCGGCGGCGAAGCTCCTCGGCGCGGCCGAGAAGCCGCTGATCGTCGTCGGCGGCGGCGCGATGGAGGCGGGCGCCGCGCTGCTCGAGCTCGCCGAGATGCTGCAAGCACCGATCGGCCATCACCGCTCGGGCATCGGCGTTGTCGACGGCCGCAATCCGTGGAGCGTCTCGGTCCTGCCGCAACAAAAATTATGGGCCGATTGCGACGTCGCGCTGATGGTCGGCACGCGCGCCCAGCTCCAGCAGATGAATTTCGGCGTCGATGCCGGCTTGAAGATCGTGCGCATCGACGCCGATCCGGAAGAGATCGACCGCATCCGCCGGCCCGCGGTCGGCATCGTCGCCGATGCGGCGCCGGCGCTGCGCGCGCTGATCGATGCGTTGCCCAAACACAACAGGAAGCGCGACTCGCGCCGCGACGAGATCGTGGGGCTCAAGGCCGAGTTCAGCGGCATGGCGCAGCAGCGCTTCGCGCCGCAGGCGGCGTATATCGCAGCGTTGCGCGCGGAACTTCCCGAAAATGGAATTTTCGTGGATGAAGTCACGCAGATCGGCCATGTCATCCGCCTGTTCTGGGAAGCCTATGCACCGCGCACCTTCCTGACGCCCGCCTATCAAGGCACGCTCGGCTGGGGCGTCGGCACCGCGCTCGGCGCCAAATCGGCCTGCCCCGACCGGCCGGTCGTGTGCATCGCCGGCGATGGCGGCTTCATGTTCCAGGTGCAGGAGCTCGCCTCGGCGGTGCGGCACAATCTCGCCGTGACCTTCGTCGTCTTCAACGACAACGCCTTCGGCAATGTGCAGCGCAGCCAGAAAGAGGATTACGGCAACCGCGTCATCGGCAGCGATCTCGCCAACCCCGATTTCATGAAGCTCGCCGATTCATTCGGCATCGCGCATGAGCGGGCGACGACCGCCGAGGCACTGCGCCCGGCTTTGCGACGCGCCATCGCCTCGAACAAGCCGGCGCTGATCGAATGCCCGGTCGGCGAGATGCCGAATCCGTTCTCGGTGCTGCGCTTCCTGACGCCGGTGAGACCGAAGGCGAAGTGACGCGTATTTAGGTCACGTCATTGCGAGAGGGGCGTTAGCCCGGCGAAGCGATCCAGTCTCTCCGCAAAATGGAAAAGAGGCGGTGAGAAGAGCTTTACGCGCGAGGCGCGCTTAAAACTTCTCACTGTCTCACCGCCTCGTTGTGAATCTTTTTTCTATCCCCGCGGCGGGAGCTTCACCCAGGCGCTGCCTTTGTCGGATGATTCCATGATCGCCTGCATCACGGCGACGTTGTGCAGCGCCTCGTTCGGGCGCACCGGGAATTTGGTGTGGTTGGCGCAGGCTTCGGCGAAGGCCTTGAGTTCCTGCTGCACGGTGTCGTCGATCTCGTAGCGCGTGCGCACGACGGGCTCCTGCGGTGAGACGGGCGTGACGATCAGCTCCTTGAAATTGTCGCGCGCCTCGATGTTCGCCTTGGTGCCGTAGAATTTCAGCGTCGCGTTCATCGCCGAGGCGAAGATGCAGCCGAGCGAGCCGGTGGCGCCGCTTTCGAGCTCGAACAGCGCCGCGGCCGTGTCGTCGAGCTCGACCTTGGTGATCGCCTGGCGCTTGGCGATCCCTGAAAGCCGCGTGATCCCCCCTACAATCCACGTCATCGTGTCGATGACATGCAGCGACATCGGCGCGAGGCCGCCGCCGGGGCATTCCTCGCGCTTGCCGCGCCACATGCCGGGCTGGTAATGCATGCCGCCGGCGCTCGAGTAATTCGCCTCGACATGGAGGACTTTGCCGACCGCGCCGCTCTCGACCATTTCCTTCATCTTGCGCGCGACCTGCGAATAGCGGCGGTTATGGCCGATGCCGAGGGTCAGATGCGCGTCCTCGACAGCTTTGACCGCTTTGGTGCCGGTCTCGAAGGTGAGGGCCAGCGGCTTTTCGACGAAGACATTCTTCTTCGCCTTGGCGGCTTCGATGATCTGCGTCCAATGCAACGAATGCGGCGTCGCCAAGAGCACCGCATCGACTTCGGGATCGGCGAGCGCGTCCTCGTAGCGCGGGAAGCGCTTGCCGCCGAACTGGGCGCGGAACGCGTCGGCCTCGCGATCGATGAGGGTGCAGCAGCCGGCGATCTGGATGTAATCCTTGAGCGCCAGCGAATTCTTGGCGAGCTCCATCCCCCACCAGCCGGTGCCGATATAGGCAAAGCGCTGCATTTTCTTCCTCCCTGTGGAAGCGAGAGTCTTACCCGCTCGGCCGGCTCGACGAAAGCCGGCTCGGGTGGCTACGATGCGCCCAGTTTTAGGCGAGGAAACGAAGCCATGGATCTCGGTATCAAAGGCCGCAAGGCGCTGCTTTGCGCGTCATCGAAAGGGCTCGGCAAGGCCTGCGCGCTGGCGCTGTCGCGGGAGGGCGTCACGGTGTGGATCAACGGCCGCAATCAAGGACCGCTCGATGAGGCGGCGGCGGAAATCCGCGCCAAGACCGGCGGCACCGTCCACACGGTGAAGGCCGACATCAACACCGATGCCGGGCGCCAGGCGTTGCTCGCCGCCTGTCCCGAGCCCGACATGCTCATCAACAACAACGAAGGCCCGCCCCCGGGCAAGATCGCCGATTGGGACGAGAAGCAATGGCTCGCGGCGCTCGGCGCCAACATGCTGCCGGCGGTGCTGCTGATCCGCGCCGTGCTGCCCGGCATGCAGGCGCGGAAATTCGGCCGCATCATCAACATCACCTCGGCGATGGTGAAATCGCCGCGGCCGCATATGGGCCTCTCGACCGCGGCGCGCGCCGCGCTCACCGCCTTCTCGAAATCGCAGAGCTTCGAGGTGATGGCCGACAACGTCACCATCAACAATCTGCTGCCCGAGCGCATCAAGACCGGGCGCCAGGAATTCATGGCCAAGCGCATGGTGGCCGCCGACGGCATCACCATGGACGAAGCCTATAAGCGCATCGCCGCGACCTTGGCCGCCAAGCGCATGGGCACGCCGGAAGAATTCGGCGACGCCTGCGCCTATCTCTGCAGCGCCCAAGCGGGATTCATCTCGGGGCAGAATCTGCAGATCGATGGCGGGTCGTATGCGGCGTTGGTTTGAAAGATCGCGTCTGTAGCCCCCCTCCCTAACCCTCCCCCTCAAGGGGGAGGGGATACTAAAAAGAAAAAAGCCCCTCCCCCCCTTGAGGGGGAGGGTAGGGTGGGGGGTGACGCACACACGAAACGAGAAAGGCATCGCACCATGCCCGTCGTCAAAGTTCGCGATATCGCTTTCGGGCGGCTGCAATCGCCCGATCTCGATCAGGCCGAGCAGTTCTTGCTCGATTTCGGCATGGTGCGCGCGGCGCGGACCAAGGACCGGCTCTATATGCGCGGCACCGATCCCGCCGCCTATCTGCATGTGACCCAGCTCGGCGAGCCGAAATTCCTCGGCATGGCGTTCTATGCCGCGCGCGAAGAGGACCTCGATCGCCTCACCAAGGTCGAAGGCGCGTCGAAGATCGAGGCGCTCGATGGGCCGGGCGGGGGCAAGCGCGTGCGGCTCGTCGATCCGCATGGCTTTACCATCGAGGTGGTGCATGGCATCGCCGATAGCGAGCCGCTGCCGGTTCGTCGCAACGTTGTCAATTTCGGCACCGAGAAATTTCGCCGTGCCGGCGAGCTGACGCGGCTGCCGGCCGGCCCGGCGCAGGTGAAGCGCATGGGACATGGCGTCATCGCGACGACCGATCTCAGGAAGACGCTTTCCTGGTATCGCGAGACCTTGGGCTTCCTCTGCTCCGACGATGTGTGGAAGGACGATCCGGGCAATCTCGTCTCGTCCTTCAATCGCGTCGACGCCGGCGACACCTATGTCGATCACCACGTCTTCTTCACGATGAAGGGCGCGAAGGCGGGACTCAATCACTTCTCCTACGAGGTACGCGACTTCGACGACGTGATGATGGGCCACGAGCATCTCGCCAAGCAGCAGAAGTATCAGCACATGTGGGGCATCGGCCGGCACCGGCTCGGCGCGCAGGTCTATGATTATTGGTGCGATCCCTGGGGCCGTGTGCATGAGCATTGGACCGACAGCGACGTGCTCAACGCGCGAACCCCGCCCGGTCTCGCCGAAGCCGGCAAGGGCACTTTCGCGCAGTGGGGCGAATCGATGCCGGCGCGGTTTGCGACCTATGCGGTGGAGTAGGCGTTAGCGAGGCTACTTTTCGGGGATTTGTCGGCGGCTTGCGCCCGCGCCTTGTATACCTTAAAAATACAGGCGGGGAGACATTCGCGTACCGGGCATGCCGACCACCGCCGCTCCATCGACGAAAGCGAAACCGCGCGCTGCCAAGCGCACGGGCAGCCAGCTCGTCTACGACGCGTTGCGCTACGCGATCATTTCGCTCGCGATCGAGCCCGGCTCGGTGCTCGAAGAGACCGCGCTCTGTCGCCAATACAAGGTGTCGCGCACGCCGGTGCGCGAGGCGCTGATCCGGCTCTCCTCCGAGGGCCTCGTCGAGCTCGCGCCCAATCGCGGCGCGCGCGTCGCGACCCTGCAATTCATCGACGTCGTCGATCATTACGAGGCGATGGAGATCTTCCAGCCGATCACCTGCCATTTCGCGGCGGTGCGCGCGACGCCGCCCGACATCAAAGCAATCAAAGCGCAGCTCGCGAAATTCTGCCAAGCCGTCGAGCGCGCGGATTACGAAGGCATCATCCGCTTCAATTACGATCTCCATTCCTCGATCGCGAGCGCGAGCCACAACGGCTGCATCGCGCGCGGCTATCGTCAGATGCTCGCCGACAAGCTGCGCATCGCCCAGCACGGCCTGCCGAACGCGTCGCGCAACCGCGGCGCGGCGCTGGCCGAGCGGTTTTCCGGCACGATGCGCATCTCGCGGCGGCTGGTCGATGCGATCGCCCGCTGCGCGGCGCAAGAGGCGGAGCAGATCGCACGCGAGCTCAACGAATATGTGCGCGCGCAGGTTGTCGCGCATTTCACGGTCGATCTCGCGCATCAGATGACGCTGCCGGCGCCGCAGCGCCGCGCCACACAAGGCGGCGGCCAGATCGTCAAGCTGCGGAGCGCGGGCGCATGAGTTCGAACATTCCCCCCACCCTACCCTCCCCCTCAAGGGGGGAGGGTTTAGCAGTGCAAGTCACCCCCTCCCCCCTTGAGGGGAGGGGAGGGTGGGGGGTGTCGCGTCACGGGTTTCGATCAGAGGATCATAGATGAGCGAGCAACTACGATTGGCTGCCGATATCGGCGGCACCTTCACCGACACGGCGGTGTTCGACGAGACCACGGGCAAGCTGAGCTTCGGCAAGGCGCTGTCGACGCCGAAGAATCTCGTCGAGGGCATCAACGCCGGCGTCGCCAAAGCGGGCGCCGATTACAAGAGCGTCGGGCTCTTCCTGCACGGCTCGACGGTCGGCATCAACACGATCCTCGAGCGGCGCGGCGCCAAGACCGCGCTGATCATCACCAAGGGCTTCCGCGACATCTACGAGATCGGCCGCATCAACCGGCCGGATTCCTACAATCTCTTCTTCCAGAAGCACGAGCCGCTGGTCGAGCGCGCGCTGCGCTTCGAGGTGAACGAGCGCATCCTTGCCGATGGCGAGGTCGAGAAGCCGCTCGACGATAAGGAGATCGAGGCGCTCGGCGATCATCTCGCCAGTATCGGCATGGAAGCGATCGCGATCCTCTTCCTCCATTGCTATCGCAAGCCCGATCACGAGCAGCGCGCCAAGGCGATCCTGCAAAAGCGCCATCCGAACATCTTCGTCTCGGCGAGCCACGAGCTCTCCCAGGAATATCGCGAGTTCGAGCGCTGCTCGACCGTCGTCGCCAACGCCTATATCGGCCCGATCGTCGATCGCTATGTCGGCGGCATCGACAATCACATCCGCAAGGAAGGCTTCAAGGGCTCGTTCCTCATCGTGCAATCGACCGGCGGTCTCTATGACAGCGCGCAAGCGCGGCAATACTGCATCCGCATGCTCGAATCCGGCCCCGCGGCCGGCGTCATCGGCACGCGCATGCTGTGCCAGACCTTGGGCCTCAAGAACGCGATCGCCTTCGACATGGGCGGCACCACGGCGAAGGCCGGCGTTATCCATGACGGCGAGCCGCTGACCACGGGCTCGGCGCTCCTCGGCGGGTACGAGAAGGCGCTGCCGGTGCAGATCGCGATGATGGATATTTTCGAAGTCGGCACCGGCGGCGGCTCGCTCGCCAAGGTCGAGGACGGCATGCTGCGCGTCGGGCCGCAAAGCGCCGGCGCCGCGCCGGGCCCGGCCTGCTACGGGCTCGGCGGAACCGAGCCGACGGTGACGGACGCGAATCTCGCGCTCGGCCGTCTCGGCGCCGACCGCTTCCTCGGCGGCGAGATGAAGCTCGATACGGCGGCGGCGAAGAAGGCGCTCGAGACCCATATCGGCAAGCCGCTCGGCATGGACGCGACGCAAGCCGCAGACGGCATCCTGCGCATCGCCGCCACTGCGATGTCCTACGCGGTCAAAGGCGTCACCACCGAGCGCGGCCTCGATGTCGGCGATTATGTGCTCGTCGCTTACGGCGGCGCCGGCCCGCTGCACGCGGTCGAGGTCGCGCGCGAGCTCGGCATGCGCCGCGTCATCGTGCCGATGGCGCCGGGCGTGTTCTCCGCCTACGGCATGCTGTTCTCGGATTTGCGCTACGATTTCGTGCGCACCTGGTTCACGCGGCTCGACGACGCGTCCTTCGACGAGATCGAGGCGGTCTATAAGGAGCTCGAGGACGAGGGGCGCGCCGATATCGCCCAGACCTCGGTGAAGCCCGATCAGATCCTCATCAAGCGCGCGGTCGATATGCGCTATGTCGGCCAGGAGCACGCCGTCACCGTCGATCTGCCGATGGAAGTGTTCGAGAAGCGCGACCGCAAGGCGATCAAGGATCATTTCGACGCCCAGCACGAGCAGCGCTACGGCACCAACGCCCCGGCCGAGCGCGCGGAGATCGTCTCGCTGCGCACCGCGGTGACCGGCGTGATGCGGAAGCCGCCGCAAGAGAAGATCAAGGCGGGCGGGGCGGAGCCGGCGAAAGAGGCTTTCACCGGCAAGCGCCCGGTCTATTACGAAGGCGCCGGCTTCATCGACACGCCGACCTATGCGCGCGCCGCGCTCGTCGCCGGCAACAAGATCGCCGGCCCGGCGCTGATCGAAGAGCATGCCTCGACCACCGTGCTGGCGCCCGGCGACCAGCTCACCGTCAATGCCTACGGCCACCTTGAAATCGCGGTCGCGGGGAGAAAGTAATCATGGCTGAAACGAAAACCACGAATCGCAAGGCCGATCCGGTCGTCACCGAAATCGTCCGCAACGGCGTCATCGCCGTGACGGAAGAGATGAAGACCAATCTGATGCGCACGGCCTACAACACCATCATCTACGAGGCGCTCGACTTCACCACCGGGCTCTTCACCGACAAGGGCGAGACCGTCTCGATCGGCATCGGCCTGCCGATGTTCATCCGCGGCATGTCCGAGACCGTCAAAGCCAAGATCAAGCATTTCGGCTACGACAACATCAAGCCGAACGACATCCTCATCACCAACGACAGCTACACGACCGGCTCGCATCTGAACCACGTGACGCTGACCATGCCGATCTTCCACGGCGGCAAGCTCTCGGCTTTCGCCTGCTGCATGGCGCATTGGATCGATGTCGGCGGCGTGCTCGGCGGCGTCACCACCGACATCTACTCCGAAGGGCTGCAGATTCCCTATCTGAAGCTCTACAAGGAAGGCGTCGCCAATCAGGATCTGATGGATTTCATCCGCATGAACGTGCGGGTCCCGACGCGCGCCATGGGCGATCTCCGCGCCCAGGTGACGGCGGTGAAGACCGGCGAGCGGCGTTTTGGCCAGCTCTTGGATCGGTACGGGCGCGAGCCGGTGCTCGATGCCATCGCCGCGATCATGGATCATTCCGAGCACGCCGCGCGCCAGCGCACGCTCTCGATCCCGGACGGCGTCTACGAGGCCGAATCCTACATGGACGACGACGGCATCTCGATCGGCAAGAAGATCCCGATCCGCGTCAAGGTGACGGTGAAGGGCGAGGAGCTCACTGTCGATTTGACCGAGGTCTCGAACCAGGTGCAGGGCTTCTACAACTCGGGCATCACCACCGGCTATGCCTGCGCGCAGGTCGCCTATAAATGCCTGACCTCGCCGACCGATTATCCGATCAACGACGGCTCGTTCCGCAGCCTCAACGTCATCGTGCCGCCCGGCCGCGTGATCAGCGCCGTGCGGCCGGCGCCGATGCGCTGGTGGATGACCTTCCCGATGACCATCGTCGACACCGTGTTCAAGGCGCTCTCGAAGGCGATCCCGGATCGCGTTATCGCGGGGCACCACGCCGACCTCATCGCCGCCGGCTTCCACGGCGTCGATCCGCGGACCAAGGAATTCTATTTCGGCAATTTCGGTCCCTTGGGCGGCGGCTGGGGCGCGAAGATGACCGAGGACGGCGTCTCGGCGACGGTCTGCATCAATGACGGCGACACCCATAACAGCGCCAGCGAGATGGCCGAGGTGAAAACGCCGTGCGTCGTCGAATCGCTGCGCCTCATCCCCGACAGCGGCGGGCCCGGCCGTTATCGCGGCGGCCTCGGCGTCGAGCGCATCGTGCGGGCGCGGGCGCCGTGCGTGTTCTCCTCGCAGATCGAGCGTGCGCATTGCAAGCCCTGGGGCCTCGAAGGCGGCGGCGAAGCGAGCGGCAATTCGATCGGCCTGCGCATCGACGGCAAATGGAACAACGATTTCCCCAACGCCAAGATGGTGATGGCCAATCTCAAGGTCGGCGATGCCTATGTGCTGCGCTCGGGCGGCGGCGGCGGTTACGGCTTCGCGTGGCAGCGGCCGGCCGGTGTCGTCGCCGAGGACGTGCGCCAGGGCTATGTCAGTATCCAAGCCGCGGCCGAGTATTACGGCGTGATCGTCGACCCGAAGAGCTTCGCGGTCGACCAGGCGGCGACGGAAAAGAAGCGCGCGGAGCTGAAGAAAGCGGCGCCCGCGGCGGCGGAGTAGGCGCGCTTGCTTTTCGGTGTCGCGGAAGCGACCCCACCTCACCCTACCCTCTCCGCCCCACAAGGGCGGAGAGCGAATTGTTGGAGTGAGGACGAGTCTGAATTCCCTCTCCGCCCTTGGGGGC
>Ga0335085_10003340_pt1 | contig 27985 bp, 24 predicted proteins | sample Lox_Sample_45_FD_206712 | JGI IMG/M metagenome (GOLD analysis project Ga0335085, IMG submission 206712) | Soil microbial communities from Loxahatchee National Wildlife Refuge, Florida, United States - Lox_Sample_4.5 | ecosystem: Environmental > Terrestrial > Soil > Wetlands | place: USA... | reverse complement strand
CGAGGCCGGCCCCCATGCGTTCTCGGCAGCGGAGAGTTCCAAGAAAGCGGGAGCCCAATAGATGAGAATACGTTTATGATGCGTTGCAAAATAGAACAGGAACTTTGAGATGCGCGCGGCCCAATTCAAAGGCAACATCGTCGTCACAAATATGCCCGAAAACTTCACGGGCTCGGCGCTGGCGGCGCTGTTCGACGATTACGGCCTGGTCCTCGGCGCAGTGATCGAGCATCCGCAAGGCGACACCGAGCGCGCGCCGCGCGGTCTTGTCAGCCTCGCGCCGCCGAGCGCAGTCGAAACCGCGATCCAATCACTCGACGGTCAGGTGATCGATTCACGCCATCTGAAGGTCCGCAAGGCGCCGGAGCCGAAGAAGCGTGCGCCCGGCCAAGCGAAGCCCGGCGCTGCCGCGCGCCGGCCCGCACGCTCCGACATGCCGCGCGCGGCTGCACCTGCAGCCGCCGCCGGGATGGCGGATTACAGCCCCGCCCCCGTGGTCGTGCGCCGTGCGCCGATCGTCGAGCGCCGCTCGCTCGGCGCGCCGACCAAGCGCGTGCGCTTCTTCGATGAATCGAAAAACAGCCGCGGCTAGCTAGCGCCGCGCTCTGATCCCCTCAAAAACACATCGGCCCGGAATCGCTTCCGGGCCGATGGCCGTTCAGGTTCCTGCCGTCTCAGATCACATCGTGATCTCGACGCGTCGGTTCTGCGGCTCGCGCACGCCATCTGCCGTCGGCACGCGCGGATTCTCCTTGCCGTGGTAGCTCTCGTCGATGGCGGAGGCCGGGACGCCATCCTTCACCAGCGCCGCTTTCACCGTGTCGGCACGGCGCTTCGAGAGCGCGAGATTGTATTGCTGCGTGCCGGCGAGATCGGTGTAGCCGGCGATGGCCACGCCCGACTTGCCGCTCTTGAACGCCGCCGCCGCGGCATCGACGACCTTCTTGCCGTCAGGCGTGAGCGAGGATTTGTCGAACTCGAAGAACACGATGAACATCTGCTTCGACGGCGCAGCCATGGCCGGCGGCGGTGCGGGCGGCGCAGCCATCGGGGGCGGCGGCGGCGCGGGCGGCGCGAAATGGTACGTCACGCCGAGCCGAAGGATGTTGTAGTTGTTTTGGAAGTGATAGAGGAACGAAGCGCCCAGATGGTCAGGCGACGATCCGGGCAGGACGGCGGCCGCCATCGTCCGGCTTGCCAGGCTGACATACATATATTCGCCGCGAACCGTCACATTGTTCAAAACCGCATATTCGAGACCAGCGCCCACCGTACCGCCGAGCTCGAACTTTGACGTAGAGCCGGCTAGGAAATCCGGAGCGGTCGGATAAGCGGCGTTAGCTTTGTAATTAACATGGCCAATGGCCGGGCCCGCATTCACGAATAACAGCAACCGATCAATCGGTGTGAACCCGAGCTGGGCGCGGATAGCGGCTAGAAAATCGAGATTCTGACTTACCGAGAGAGTACCCGGGACGAAGCTTGGCGCCGCGTTCGTATGGACAGTGCTCGAGAACGAGATACCCGCGCCATCTACTTCGGCATCGGCACCGAGTACCGCGCTGCCGAACTGCCAATTGTAACGCGCCTGGACACCGCCGATCGGTCCCGTTTGGTCGCCCGGATAAAACGAAGGCGCGGCACCGGAGGCAAATGTGGGCCCCGAAACCGCCTGCGACAGCGTATCGATTCCGGGACTGGACGTAGTCCGATTGTTGTCGAAGCCGTAGCCGATGTTCGCGCCGACATAGAGGCCCGACCAGTTGTAGCCGACAATCGGGCCGGTCTGCGCTTGCGCCGAATTACCGACGAGAATTGAGACGGAAAGTACCGCGGCGGCGGCAATTAGCTTTTTCATGCGAATCCCCCAAGGAAAGGCTTGCGCCAATATTAACTATTTTCCCTGCGCAACCTGCGGCTTTTACCCGATATTCGTCTACTTCTTTTACGAGTGTTGCTTCGGCGCAACACACCCGCCCTTTTTCATCGAAAATCCGCCCCAAACACCCATCGGCCGGGGATCGCTCCCGGGCCCGAAACCGTGACCCCAAAAATACATCGGCCCGGGATTGCTCCCGGGCCGATGGCCGTCAGACCCCCTTGGATCCGTTCGTTACATCGTGATTTCGACGCGACGATTCTGCGGCTCGCGCACGCCATCTGCCGTCGGCACGCGCGGGTTCTCCTTGCCGTGGTAGCTCTCCTTAATCGCCGAGGCCGGCACGCCATCACGCACCAGCGCGGCTTTGACCGTGTCGGCGCGGCGCTTCGAGAGCGCGAGGTTGTATTGCTGCGTGCCGGCGAGATCGGTGTAGCCGGCAATCGCCACGCCCGACTTGCCGCTCTTGAAGGCGGCAGCCGCCGCATCGACGACCTTCTTGCCGTCCGGCGTCAGCGACGACTTGTCGAACTCGAAGAACACGATGAACATCTGCTGCTGCGGCGCGACAGCGGCCGGCGGCGGCGCCGGCGGCGCAGCGACCGGCATTACCGGCGGCGGGGCGGCAGGCGAGCCGAAGTGCCAAGTCGCGCTCAGCAGGATGTGATGCTCGCGATTGGTGACCGTGGTCGACCCGAAATGCACTTCGTCCACGCCGTAGAGATAGCGATATTCGCCAGCGACAGAGATTTGCGGGGTGATCGAATATGAAATGCCGACGATCGGCTGAATCGCCAAACCCCAGCGATCCACATTGCCGGTCGTCGCGCCCGCAAACGGGCCCGACGTTATGGCGACACTGTTGAACCGCAGGTCCGTTGCGCCAACGCCAGCACCGATGTACGGGACAATCGGCATGCCCAGGTTGATGTCGTAGAGGCCATTCAGCATGAAGCTGATATTCGACGTGTGCCCGCTGAGGCTCACGCTCGTGCCACCGACCTTGAACGAGCTCGCATCATTCTGGCTGTAGTCGCCATCGACTTCGGCACGGAACTGGCCGATCTGATAACCGGCCGCGAGACCGCCGATGAAGCCGAGATCGCGATCGAAGGTGCCGCTTAAAGCGCCGATCCGGGCGCTCATGTCGCCCGGCACCGACAACCCGCCTTCGACACGAACATAGGGACCATTTGGTCCGGTCTGTGCGAAACCGCTGGCCGCCGTCGCAAGTAAAATGGCACTGCCGAGAAGGGCGCCGCGAAATGCTGTCATAACTACCTCCAAACCCGTACTTGACGCTGAAAATCTATTGATTTGATACATGTAGCAGGGGCTTAGCGGCAAGCGCGGCGTCTGGTCAGGCGTCATTTCCTGAATAGCTGTGGCAAGAGAGCAACAGATGGAACCAAATGATCCCTACCTCGTCCTGCTGCGGCGGGAGCTGACCCGGGCTCAGGCGCGGCTCCGCCGCTGTGAGCGCGAGCGCGACGCATTGCGGGCTGAGCTCGCGACCCTGAAGGCGATGCACCGGCCGCGCAAGAGGAAGACGAAACTTCGTGTTTCCAAATAATACTTCTTAACACGCAAAAATAGGTGTTAACGATCATTTATGAAATCTCAGTGAAATAAGCATTGAATTAACTAAAGCCCTTTTTTTATTTTCGTTATCGCAATAAGGGCGAATGCCCGTTTTGGAGGAAGGAGCTCGTCGTATGTCCCGTACACCCACCGGCGCGCAGTCGCGGCCGGGCTGGGCCATTGCCCCTGACGATTCACAGGAGGCGCAGCTTCCGCGTCGACGCTGGCGGATTTTGCACAATGCCAAGCCCCGTATGGAGCCTGTCGGCCCGATGCCCAATTGGATCAAGACACCGGAAGATTTCGTCCGCTGGCTCGCCAGCCGCTTGAGCCTCAACGAGCTTTACACCTATTTCCGCGACCTCGAAGCCATCGCCAAGATGAGCTGCGACCTCGAATTACTGCGCTTTGCCCGCCGTTACTTGGCGAGCGACCTGGCGCGGGAATTCGCTGACGATCGCGAACGGCTCTGAGGAGGCGTCGGCCGAGTTGACGATCGGCCCGAGGAGCTCCGCAGCCATTCCTCCAAGCTATTGATATGGCTTGATTTTAAGGAAATGGCCCGAGCTTTGCGACGCATGGAACATCAGCGCCAACCGTTCCGTGCGTTTCTCTTTCGCCTCCTGGCACGCGTTTTTCACGGTTGGCGGACAACTCGCGGCGGTATCCCGATAGGGATCCGCCGCACTTTTTTTGCCCGCTTCCCGCGCCCTGGACCGCCCGCGCTCCGGTATCGATTCCTTAGGCTTTTCAAGGCTATTTCCTGTTCATGGTGATCGAACTGGCGGCCTTGGAAGCGCGCCCGCCGGCGCTTGCGCGCCGCGCCGCGCCCGTCCCTGCCCTGCTGCATGTCCTGCCGAGCTTCGCGTTCGGCGGCGTGCAGGTGCGGTTGGCACGGGTGATCAACGCGCTCGGCACCCGCTATCGCCATCGCATTCTGGCGCTCGACGGCAACCGCGGCGCCGCCGCCCTGGTCGATCCGGCGCTCGACATCCGCGTCGAGACGATGCCGCGCGAGCCGCGCTCTCTCCCCGCGGCGCTCCTCGCGCTGCGCCGCCGCATCATCGCCGCCAAGCCCGATCTGCTGCTCACCTATAACTGGGGCACGATCGAATGGGCCATCGCCAATTCGCTCTTCGGCCTTTGCCGGCACATCCACTTCGAGGACGGCTTCGGGCCCGACGAGACCGACAGGCGTCTATGGCGCCGCTCGGCGACGCGCCGGCTGGCGCTGCGGCGCGCCAGCACCGTCGTCGTGCCGTCGCGCAATCTGGAGGGCATCGCCCAGCGCGAATGGCATCTGCCCGCGACGAAGCTGCGCTATATCCCGAACGGCATCGCCGCCGATGCTTTCGCCGCGCCGGTCGACGACGCGCCGCTCTTCGCGCGCGAACGCGACGAAGTGATCGTCGGCACAGTCGCGCCGCTGCGGCCGGAGAAGAACGTCGCGCGGCTGGTGCGCGTCTTCGCGCGGCTCGATGCGCGGCGCCCGATGCGGCTCGCGATCGCCGGCGGCGGCGCGCAACGCGATGAGATCGAAGCCCTGGCGCGCGGCCTCGGCCTGGCCGATCGCGTGATCTTCCTCGGCAACGTCGCCGAGCCGCAACGCGCCCTCGCGCTGTTCGACATATTCGCGCTCTCGTCCAACACCGAGCAAATGCCGATGTCGGTGCTCGAAGCCATGGCGATGGGCCTGCCGGTCGCCTCGGTCGATGTCGGCGATGTGCGCGCGATGCTCGCGCCCGACAATCGCGACTACGTCGTCGCGAAGGGCGATGAGCAGGCTTTCGCCGACGCGCTGGCGGCCCTCGTCGCCGACCCCGAGCGCCGCGCCGCGCTCGGCGCGCGCAACGCCGCGCATGTGCGGCGCCATTATTCCTGGGAGACCATGGTCGATGCGTATGACCGCCTCTTCAGTGCTCGCTGAGAGCGAGATGCTCCTCGATCAGCCGCTGCCGAGCGTGCGCGGCTTCGAGCCGCGCGACGAAGCGGCCTGGGAGGCTTTTGTCTTCGCGCAAGGCGATACCACCTTTTTCCACCGCGCCGGCTGGCGCCGCGTGATCGAGAACGGCCTCGGCCACCGTGCGTATTATCGCTGCGCCTGGCGCAGCAAGACGCTGGTCGGCATCCTGCCGCTGATCGAAGTGAAATCACGCCTCTTCGGCCATGCGCTGGTGTCGCTGGCGTTCGGCGTGGCCGGCGGCATCGCCGCGGTCGATGCAGCGGCGGTCGCGGCTTTAGCGGAAGACGCGGCGCAGCTCGGTGCGCAGCTCGGCGTCGATTTCATCGAGCTCCGACACGAGACGGCGCGCGATATTCCGTGGATCACGAAGCCCGACGTCTATGCCACGTTCCGCCGCGCCCTCAGCCGCGACGACGCCGCCAATCTCAAAGCGATCCCGCGCAAGAAGCGCGCCGATCTGCGCAAGGCGATCGACAACAAGTCGCTGACGACCGAGATCGACGTCGATCCGAAGATCTTCCATCGCATCTATTCGGAGAGCCTGCGCAATCTCGGCACGCCGGTGCAGTCGCTCCGCTTCTATGCGGCGATCGCCGCGGAGTTCGGCGACGCCGTCGAGATCTCGACCATCAGCAGTCCCGGCGGACCGGTCGCCGCCCTGATGACCTATTTCTTCAAGGACATCGCGATGCCGTTTTACGGCGGCGCGACCCCGGCGGCCCGACCGCTGCATGCCTATGATCTGCTCTATTGGCGGCTCATGGGACGCGCCGTCGAGCGCGGCTGCAGCATGTTCGATTTCGGCCGCAGCAAGCGCGGTACCGGCGCTTTCGATTACAAGACCTATTGGGGCTTCGAGCCGACGCCCCTCGCCTATCAGTTCCATCTCGTGCACATGAATGACGTGCCCGAAATCAATCCGCTCAATCCGAAATACCGGCTGATGATCGATAGCTGGAAGAGGCTGCCGCTGCCCGTCGCGAATACGCTCGGGCCGCCGATCGCCCGCCAGATCGCTTAAATCCGGATCGCCTAACGCTCAGACCAGCGCTTCGTCGAGCGCGCGCAGCGTCGCCGCGATGCCGGTGACGAGATCCGTCTCGGTGCGGAAGCCGAGATAGTCCTGCGCGCGTCCCGGGTCGCCGACCAGGAACCGCGCATCGCCGAGCCGCCCCGGCGCAAAAGCGATCTCCGGCTCGACGCCGCATTGCCGTCCGATCTCGGCGATGAGCTCGAGCATCGTCACGCCGTGGCCGGTCGCGACATTGAGCACCTCGGGCACCAGCGGCAGATGCTCCATCGCCGCGAGCAAGGCTTCGACCGCGTCGTCGATAAAGACGAAATCGCGCGTCTGCATCCCGTCGCCGAAGATCGTGATCGGCCGCCGGTTCAGTACCGCGTCGCAGAACAGCGTGACGGCGCTGGCATAGTTCGCTTGCGCCGACTGCCGCGGGCCGTAAACGTTGAACAGCCGCATGCCGATCGCCGGTACGCCGTGGACGGCGCGCGCGATGCGGGCATGAAGCTCGGCGCCGACGCTGTCGGCGCCATAGGACGAGATGGGCTTCGCCGGCAGCCACTCGGCGAGCAGCATGTTCTCGTGATCGCCATAAATCGCTGCCGTCGAGGCGTAGACCACCGGCACCGGACTCGCCGGCCGCTCGCGATGGCTGGCGTCGAGGACATTGACCCCGCCGGTCAGGTTGATGCGATGGGCGTTGAGCCACTGGCGCTGGCTCTGCGGCACCGAGGCAAAGCCGGCGAGATGGAAGCAGCCCGCGACGCCCTGCATCGCGCGCCGCACGACCGCCGGATCGGCGATATCGCCTTGGATGAACTCGACGCCCGGCGGCAGCAAGCTGGCCGAGCCGTTCGAAAGATCGTCGAGGACGCGCACGGCCTCGCCGCGCGCCACCAGCGCCGCCGTCAGGCGCGAGCCGATGAAACCGCAGCCTCCGGTCACGAGGAAAGGCAGCCGTCCAGCCGCTTGGCTGCGCCGCGCCGTGCCATGGGGAAAGGCAAAGCCGTCCGCCATCAGCGAGCCCTCGGGCGGGATGTCGAAGCCGCGTTAACCAAGGAATTTCCTCTACTTACCGGCTTATCCTAGCGCGGCGGCTCGCGCGGGGCCAGAACTCAGTTATTAATTTATGAAGATAGTCCTTTGGAATCGCTAAGGTTTTTAACCATAGCGCCGACGCCAAGCGCTGCCCGGAAACGGCTCAGAGCTTGGCTGAAACCGTGCTGAAGGTGCTGTTGATCGGCGGCGCGATCGACGGCAGGGCGGCGACGATCGCCATGGCGATGAGCATCGCCACCAGCGCGTATTCGATCGCCGTCGCACCGCCATTATTCTTTGAAAAACAATGGGCAAGGAGACGCAAGCGTTGGACAGCGCGGGTCTTTTGCATGCGTTGATGGTGCTCCGTCGCGGCTTAATCAGACGTTAAGCCGGCCGGTACTTGTCGGATAATCGCGGGTTATTTGTCGGATAATTTATGCGCTTCGCGCTTGTTCTTGATCCAGTTCGGATTGCGCGCGGTATGGGTCGGCGCGGCGAAGGGCGCGAGCACGCCGAGATCGTCGCCGGCGTGCCAGGCCCAGCGCGGATCGTCGATGTAGCCGCGGCCGACGGCAACCAGATCCGCCTGCCCCTCGGCCACGACCGTTTCCGCTTGCGCGCCGGTGAAGATCATGCCGACCGCCCGGGTCGGGATTCCGACCTCACGGCGGATGCGCTCGGCGAATTTGACCTGGTAGCCGGCGCGGATCAGCGGCGGCACCATGGCGACGACGCCGCCGCTCGAGCAGCAGATGAAATCGCAGCCGGCATCCTTGAGCGCCCTGGCGAAGACGATCGTGTCCTCGATCGTCGTGCCGCCGTCGACCCAGTCGACGCAGGAGAGACGCACGCCGAGCGGCTTCTCCGCCGGCCAGGCCGCGCGCATCGCGCGAAACACCTGCAGCGGGAAGCGCATGCGGTTCTCGATCGAGCCGCCATATTCGTCCTCGCGCCGGTTGGAGAGCGGCGAGAAGAAGGACGAAAGCAGGTAGCCATGCGCGCCGTGCATCTCGCAGGAATCGAAGCCGGCGCGCGCGGCGCGGCGAGTCGCATCAACGAACGCCGCGAGGACGCGTTCGAAATCCTCGCGCACCATGGCGCGCGGCGTGCCGTAATTCTCGCCGAAGGCGATCGCCGACGGCGCGATGGTCTGCCAGCCGCCCTTGTCCTGCGGCAGGAACTTGCCGCCGCGCCACGGCACGTCGCATGACGCCTTGCGCCCCGCATGCGCGATCTGAATGCCGATCTTCGCCGCGCCGTATTTGCGGCAGGAGGCGAGCACGCGAACCAGCGCCGCCTCATGCGCATCGCCCCAGAGACCGGCGCACCACGGCGTGATGCGGCCGATCGGCTCGACATCGGTCATCTCGACGACGACGAGTCCGGCGCCGGAGATCGCGAGCGCGGGCAAATGCTGCGCGTGCCAGTCGGACGCAACGCCATCATCGGAGCTGTACTGGCAGAGCGGCGGCACGACGATGCGATTGTCGAGCGTCAGGCCGCGGAGCGTGATGGGGGTGAAGAGCCGGCTCATGGCGCGCGAGACTATCTTGCGGTCTCTGCGCGAGCAACGTTGCGGCAAATTTTGAAGGAGGGATACCTCGAGCCGCCTCGCCTGCCATCTGGAGGATTGGGGGGTGCAGGCGAGACGGACCCGAGGGTCGAAAAAGCCCGCCAAGGGGGTCGAGCGGGCGGGCGGCAGAGCCGCTTGACCCGCATTACCGCGCAAACCCCTGCACGATCCAAGTTAAACTTATTTCACGAAGATGGGCGATTGAAGCGTTCGGCCAATCGCTTAGCGACACGTGCACTAACGAAATGCGAGACATCACCACCGAGCTGGCCGATTTCTTTGACAAATCGCGACGAGATGAACTGATATTTGTCCGAGGCCATGAGGAACACGGTTTCGACTGTCGGGTTGAGCCGATTGTTCATACCAGCCATCTGAAATTCGTATTCGAAATCGCTCACCGCGCGCAATCCGCGGATGATGATCGACGCGCCCATTTCGACCGCGAAATGCATCAGCAGATTGTCGAAAGCGCGCACCTCGATGCGTTTCGCCGCGGTCGGATCGAGATGCTGCAATTCCTCGCGCACGATGGTGACGCGCTCGTCGGTGTCGAAGAGCGGGCCCTTGCCGGCATTGCGCGCGACACCCACAACGAGTCGATCGACGATCTTCACCGCGCGCAGGATGATATCCGCGTGACCGTTGGTGATCGGATCGAAGGTACCGGGATAGACGCCGACTCGCTCGCTCATCAAGCCACTCCCCCATCGCCGGCGCCAACCTCGCCATTGCCGTTGCCGACCTCGTCGCCCGTATCGGGCAGCCGCGCCACCGAGACCACGCGCTCACCTTCATCGACCTTGAACACGGTCACGCCGCCGCTGCGCCGCCGCCGGATGCTGATATCGTCGACCGGCACGCGGATGAGCTGGCCAAGATTGGTCACCAGCATGATCTGATCGTCGTGATTGACCGGGAAGACCGCGACCGTCGCGCCTTGGCCGCGGCTCGGGTCGTTGTTCTCGCGGCCCTGCGCGCCGCGGCCGGTGATCGGATAGTCATAGGCCGAGCTCCGCTTGCCGAAGCCCTTCTCGGTGAGCACGAGCACGAATTCCTGGCGCGCGGCGAGATCGGCATATTGATCTTCGCTGATCTGCGTCGCGACCGCTTCGTTCTCGCCGTCCTCGCCGGCGGCTTCGGCCTCTTCCGGCTCGGCGCGGCGGCGCTCCGCATCGAGGCGCAGGAAGGCATAGCGTTGCGCCGTCGGCACATCCTCGTGGCGCAGGATCGACATCGAGATCACGGCATCGCCCGGCGCCAGGCGGATGCCGCGCACGCCGACCGAGCTGCGGCTCGAGAAGACGCGTACGTCCTTGGCCGGGAAGCGGATGGAGCGGCCGTTGCGCGTCGCCAGCAGGAAATCGTCGTTCTCGCCGCAGACCGCGACCGCGATCAGGCGATCGTCCGCATCCTCGCCCTCGAATTTCATCGCGATCTTGCCGGTAGCGAAGACATTGGCGAAATCGGAAAGCGCGTTGCGGCGGACATTGCCCTTGGCGGTGGCGAACACCGCGAACTTATCGCCCCACGTGCTCTCATCCTCGGGCAACGGCATCACCGTCGAGATCGTCTCGCCCGGCGCGAGATTGGGCAGGAGATTGACCATCGCCTTGCCGCGCGCTTGCGGCGTGCCGACGGGCAGCTTGTAGACCTTGAGCTTGTAGACGCGCCCCGACGAGGTGAAGAACAGCACCGGCGCATGCGTCGAGGCGACGAAAATCTGGTTGATGAAATCCTCGTCGCGCACCGACATGCCGGCGCGGCCGCGGCCGCCGCGGCGCTGGGCGCGATAGGTCGAGAGCGGCACGCGCTTGATGTAGCCGCCATGGCTCACCGTCACGACCATATCCTCGCGCTGGATCAGCGCCTCGATATCGGTCTCGAACTCCAATTCCTCGATCGTCGTGCGCCGCGGCGTCGCGAATTGCTCTTTCGCCTCGCGCAGCTCCTGGCGAATGACTTCCATCAGCCGCTGGCGCGAGCCGAGGATCTCGAGATAGCCTTTGATCTCCTTGACGATGCCGTCGAGCTCTTCCGCGATCTTGTCGCGCTCGAGCGCGGTCAGGCGTTGCAGGCGAAGATCGAGGATCGCGCGCGCCTGCTCTTCGCTGAGACGATAGGTGCCGTCGGGGCCGGCGCCGCCTCTTCCCGCCTCCTCGATCAGCGCGATGAGGCCAAGGACCTCGTCGGCCGCCCAGGTACGCGCCATCATCGCGGCGCGCGCCGTCGCGGGATCGGGCGATTTTCGGATCAGCTCGATCATCGCATCGATATTGGCGACGGCGACGGCAAGACCGAGCAAGGTATGGGCGCGCTCGCGCGCCTTGCGCAGCAGATAGATGGTGCGCCGCGTCACCACCTGCTCGCGGAACTCGACGAAGGCCGCGATGATGTCGCGCAAGCTCATCAGCAGCGGCCGGCCACCATCGAGCGCCAGCATGTTGACGCCAAAGCTCGTCTGCAGCGGCGTGTAGCGATAGAGCTGGTTTAGCACGACATCGGCCATCGCGTCGCGCTTCAGCTCGACGACGACGCGTACGCCGTGGCGATCGCTTTCGTCACGCAGATCGGCGATGCCTTCGATGGTCTTGTCCTGCACCAGCTCGGCGATGCGCTCGACCATGCGGGCCTTGTTCACCTGATACGGGATCTCGGTGACGATGATCGCCTCGCGATCCTTGCGGATCTCCTCGATCTCGGTCTTGCCGCGCATGATGATCGAGCCGCGGCCGAGGGCGTAGGCTGCATGGATGCCGGCGCGGCCGAGGATGATGCCGCCGGTCGGGAAATCCGGTCCCGGCACGATCTCCATCAGCTCTTCGATCGTGATCTCGCGATTGTCGATATAGGCGATGCAGGCATCGACGACTTCGCCGAGATTATGGGTCGGGATGTTGGTCGCCATGCCGACGGCGATGCCCGAGCCGCCGTTGACGAGGATGTTCGGATAGCGCGCGGGGAGGACTCTCGGCTCCTGGCGGCTGCCGTCGAAATTCGGCTGGAAGTCGACGGTCTCTTTGTCGATGTCGTCGAGCAGCGCATCGGCGGCGCGCGACAGGCGCGATTCGGTGTAGCGCATCGCCGCCGGCGGATCGCCGTCCATCGAGCCGAAATTGCCCTGCCCGTCGATCAGCGTCAGGCGCATCGCGAAGTCCTGCGCCATGCGCACCAGCGCTTCGTAGATCGGCGCATCGCCATGCGGGTGGTAGTTGCCCATCACCTCGCCGACGCTGGTCGCGGATTTGCGATAGCCGCGATTCCAGTCGTAGCCGGCTTGCTTCATCGCGTAGAGGATGCGGCGATGCACCGGCTTCAAACCGTCGCGCACGTCGGGCAGGGCGCGCGACACGATCACGCTCATCGCGTAATCGAGGTAGGAGCGTTTCATCTCCTCTTCGATGGCAACGGGCGTTATGTCGAGCGGCGGCGGCGCGGGTGTGTCAGCCAAATTGCGGTCCGAAAGCTGGCGCCAAGAAGGCGGGAAACGCGACGAGATCGGCCAGCGGATATCGTCAAAAAACCTTAGCCAATTTTGCGCCCTTCAGCAATGTGGGCAGGGCTGCTATTCGCGTCCCGACGAGTCCCCTGGAGGGATTTTATTTTATTGGAAAATCAATGACTTAATATGGCAACCCGATTACGTCGGCCAGCGCTTTTGGAGGCGCCGGAGCGCCCTTGTCTCGCACCGCGATCCCGCAGCGCAAAAACCCGCCAAATGATGCGCCGCGGACAGCATCGGCTGCCCGCGGCGCATCGTTTCTAATGGCTCGATTACTGGCTGAGCAGCGGAATGCCGGCCGCAGTCTGCGGCGCCGGCAGGGATTCGAGCCAAGCGTAGATATCGGCGACCTGCGCGTCCGATACCACGGCAGGCTCATAGGGCGGCATCGCGTTCTGCGGCACGCGCAGTTGCTGCAGCACCGCCCCGAAAGGCAGCGCGGTATGCGCGAGCCGCGGCCCGGTGATCGCTCCGCCTTGCGCCTCCGAGCCGTGACATTCCCAGCAGCCGATCGACAGGAAAAGCTGCTGCCCCGCTTTGGCATCGCCTTTCGGTGCCGCCTGCTGCCCGCCGCCCGCATTCTGTGCCAACACGTCCCGCGCTGGCGCGACGGCGACAAGCGTCAACAATGCCGCCGCCGCGGCAACGATACTACCCCGCATTTTTTTGCCCCCTCAACGTCCTTGTGAAACCACGTCCACCAGCACCGGCTCGCCGCGTTTGGCGATGGCGACGGCTTGCTGCAACACGCCGCCGAGCTTGCCCGGCTCGGTGACCGTAAAGCCCTGCACGCCGAAGCTGCCCGCCATCTTGGCGTAGTCGATATTCGGATTGGCGATCTCGGTGCCGATATGCGCGGTCTTGGGATCGCGCATGTGCCGTTCCGCCATCGCCTGGAGATGCATCACTTCCTGGAAGTAGAAACGGTTGTTGTGCACCACCATCATGATCGGAATCTTGTGCTTCGCCGCGGTCCAGAGCGAGCTCGGCGACACCATCAGATCGCCGTCGCCCATGATTGAAACGGAGAGTCGGCCATGCTTGCGATTGGCGAGCGCCGAGCCGACCGCACCGCCACCGCCGTAGCCGACACCGAAAGCGCCGGAATCGCCGAGAGAGTGATAGTACTTGTCCATCTTCCAGAGCTTGTGCGCCCAATAGCCGCCCGGTTGGGTCGCGCTGACGAGCGAGTAGTCCTCGTTCTTGATGGCGTTCCACAGCTCCATCGTGAGGCGTGCCGTGCTGATCGGCGTGATGTCCCAGCCCGAGGCCGCTTCGTTCTGCGCCGCTTTGTAAGCGGCCTGACGCGCCTCGGCGAGCTTCTTGCCGCGCGCCTCGAACGCCGCCTTCTTGTCGTTGGGCAGCGCCTTCTTCACTGCTTCCAGCAGCGACGGCATCGTCGCCGCGCTGTCGCCGCTGATCTCGAAGCTGACATCGGTGAAGCGCTGGAAGTTCTGGTAGTTCGAGCGGATAAACTGATCCGCCGCGGTCACGTGCACCGTCTTGGTCGTCGGCTTCACGATCGGCCGCGACGAGCGGTGGAGCTGATCTTTATAGCCGTGGGTCACGCCCCAGAAATCGGTCACGTCGAGACCCACGACGAGGTCGGCCTGGGCCAGCATCGCACCGCGGCGCTCGCTCTGATTGAGCGGATGCTGGGTCGGGAAGTTCATGCGGGCGCCGAGATCGATGACGGGGCATTGCAGCAGTTCGGCAAGCTGGACGAGGTTGCTGAGCACGCCGTTCGGGCCGGGAATGCCGCGATCGGCCATGATCACCGGGTTCTCGGCCTCGACGAGCATCTTCGCGAGCTCGGCGACCGCACCTGAATCGCCCACCGCCGGCGCGAAGCGCGGCAGCTTCGGCAGCGACAGCTTGGCATCTTCGGGAATCGGATCTTCCTGCAGCGCGCTGTCAGCGACGATGAGAGTCGGCCCGTACGGCGGCGTCATCGTGATCTGATAGCTGCGCACCACCGATTCGCCGAAATGCTGCAGCGAGGCCGGCGAATCATCCCACTTCGTGTAGTCGCGGACGATGACAGCGCCATCCTGCACGGTGTGGTCGACCTCGACGCCGGGGCGCCGCAAGGTCGCGTCGGCGATGTTGGCCGTGATCAGGCAGATCGGCACGCGGTCGGCATAGGCGTTGTAGACCGCCATCGACGCATGCTGCAGGCCGACCGTCGCATGCACGAGGTTGAGCATCGGCTTGCCTTCGACCTTGGCATAGCCCTGCGCCATCGCCACCGAGATTTCCTCGTGCAGCGTCGTCAGCCATTCGGGGGCGCTGTTCTTGCCGTAGTTGATGAACGACTCTTGCAGGCCGCGGAAGCTCGAGCCGGGCATCGAGGCGATGTATTCGATGCCGAGCGACTTGTAGGCATCGACCATGAAGTCGGAGCCGCTGGTCGGGGAAACGAGATCGGCCGCGCCTTGCGGCAGATCCGCGATTTGCACCGGCTTGCCGGTCTCAGCCACCTTCTGGATCGCCGAGACGCCTTGCGGCGCTTTCAGCCGCTTCGGCGGTTGCGGCGCAGCGATCGCGCCGAGCGGCGCGGCGACCGTCGTCGCGGCACCGGCCAGTGCCGCACCTTTGAGGAATCCACGACGACCGACTCCGCCTGAGTCCTTGGTCGCGTCCGTGCGCTTCGACATCGTTCCCTCCCTCGGGAAATCGGGGCCCTTCTCGCGGGCAATCTTGCATTATTTTCATAAAGCAGAGCCATGCGCAACTAGCGCCGGCTGCGCGTGATCGGTGTCACTTCACACAAAACGCCCCAGGCGCAAGACGACCCCAGGGCTCACCGGCGTCAGGCGCTTGCCGCGGCGGCTCCGGCCGAGGCTTAGAACGGGATTTCGTCGTCGAGGTCTTGCGTCGCCGGCGCGCGGCCGCCGCCGCTTCTCATACCGCCCGCTGCCGCCCGTGGCGCAGGCGCCATGTCATCATCCGCGCCTCCGGAAAAGCCCTCGCCGCCGCTGCGGCCGTCGAGCATCGTGAGTTGCCCATTGAAGCGGCCGAGCACGACTTCGGTCGTGTAGCGTTCCTGGCCTTCCTTGTCGGTCCATTTGCGCGTCTGCAGCTGGCCCTCGATATAGAGCTTGGCGCCTTTCTTCACGTATTTCTCGATGACATCGACGAGCCGCTCGTTGAACACGGCGACGCGATGCCATTCGGTCTTTTCCTTGCGCTCGCCGCTGGCCTTGTCGCGCCACGTCTCCGAGGTCGCGAGCGAGAGATTGGCGATGCGCATGCCGTCCTGGGTCGAGCGAATCTCCGGATCGCGCCCGATATTGCCGACGAGGATGACTTTGTTGACGCTGCCGGCCATGGCCGATGCTCCCAAGGGATTGTTGTGGCTGTTTGCACTTTAGAACAGAAATAGAACATTGCCAAGCGGGTTCAGCGACCCTATTTTCTCGCATATGCAATACATCCGCGTTCGCGGCGCCCGCGAACACAATCTCAAGAATGTCGATGTGGATATGCCGCGCGACAGCCTAGTGGTCATTACCGGGCTCTCGGGGTCGGGCAAATCCTCGCTCGCTTTCGACACGATCTATGCCGAAGGCCAGCGCCGCTATGTCGAGAGCCTCTCGGCCTATGCGCGCCAGTTCCTCGAGCTGATGCAGAAGCCCGATGTCGATCTGATCGAGGGGCTCTCGCCGGCGATCTCGATCGAGCAGAAGACGACCTCGAAGAATCCGCGCTCCACCGTCGGCACGGTCACCGAGATCTACGACTACCTGCGCCTCCTCTATGCACGCATCGGCATCCCCTACTCGCCCGCGACCGGCTTGCCGATCGAGAGCCAGACCGTGTCGCAGATGGTCGACCGCGTGATGTCGATGAAGGAGGGCACGCGGCTCCTGCTGCTGGCGCCCATCGTCCGCGGCCGCAAGGGCGAATACCGCAAAGAGCTCGCCGATCTACAGAAACGCGGCTTCCAGCGCGTGAAGATCGACGGCAAGATGTACGAGATCGACGAATCGCCGAAGCTCGACAAGCAGATCAAGCACGATATCGAGGTCGTGGTCGACCGCATCGTCGTGCGCGAAGGGCTCGGCAACCGCGTCGCCGATTCGATCGAGACCGCGCTGAAGCTCGCCGACGGTCTCGCCATCGCCGAGAACGCCGATAGCGGCGAGACCACGATCTTCTCGGCGAAATTCGCCTGTCCGGTCTCGGGCTTCACCATTCCCGAGATCGAGCCGCGGCTCTTCTCCTTCAACAATCCGCACGGCGCCTGCCCGGCCTGCGATGGCCTCGGCACCAAGCTGTTCTTCGATCCCGATCTCGTCATCGCCGATGAGCGCAAATCGCTGCGCGAGGGCGTGATCGCCCCCTGGGCCGGTTCGAGCTCGCAATATTACGCGCAAACCCTCGACAGCATCGCGCGACATTTCAAGGCCTCGACCAACACGCCGTGGAAGGACCTGCCCGAGAAGGTCCGCAAGACGGTGCTGTTCGGCTCGGGCGAGACGCCGATCACCATGCGCTACGACGACGGCACCAAGGCCTATACGACGACGCGGCCGTTCGAAGGCGTGATCCCCAATATGGAGCGGCGCTTCAAGGAGACGGACAGCGCCTGGCTGAAGGAAGAGCTCGGCCGCTATCAGAACACGACCGAATGCGAGACCTGCCACGGCCGCCGCCTCAAGCCCGAGGCGCTCGCGGTCAAGATCAACAAGCTCGATATCAGCCAGGTCTGCGATTTCTCGATCCTCGAAGCCTGCGAGTGGTTCGGCGCGCTGCCCAAGGCGCTGACCGCCAAGCAGCGCGACATCGCGCAGCGCATCCTCAAGGAGATCAACGAGCGCCTCGGCTTCCTGCGCAATGTCGGCCTCGAATACCTGACGATGGCGCGCGCCTCGGGCACGCTGTCGGGCGGCGAGAGCCAGCGCATCCGCCTCGCCTCGCAGATCGGCTCCGGCCTCACCGGCGTCCTCTATGTGCTCGACGAGCCGTCGATCGGCCTGCATCAGCGCGACAACGACCGGCTGCTCGCGACGCTGAAGCGATTGCGCGATCTTGGCAACACGGTGATCGTCGTCGAGCATGACGAAGAGGCGATCCGCGCCGCCGATTACCTCATCGATATCGGCCCGCAAGCCGGGATTCATGGCGGCAAGGTCATCGCCGCCGGCGTGCCCGCCGATGTGATGAAGGCGCCGGACAGCATTACCGCCGATTACCTGACCGGCCGACGCCGCATCGACGTGCCGGCGCAGCGCCGTCCGGGCCATCTCGGCCAGCGGCTGAAGATCGTCGGCGCCCGCGCCAACAACCTCAAGAACATCACCGCCGAATTCCCGCTCGGCACCTTCACCTGCGTCACCGGCGTCTCCGGCGGCGGCAAATCCTCGCTCGTGATCGACACGCTCTACAAGGCGCTGGCGCGCAAGCTCAACGGCGCGCATGAGCATCCGGGGCCGCATGACCGCATCGAGGGCACCGAGCATCTCGACAAGATCGTCGATATCGACCAATCGCCGATCGGCCGCACCCCGCGCTCCAACCCCGCGACCTATACCGGCGCCTTCACGCCGATCCGCGATTGGTTCGCCGGCCTGCCCGAGGCCAAGGCGCGCGGCTACGGTCCGGGCCGCTTCTCCTTCAACGTGAAAGGCGGCCGCTGCGAGGCCTGCGAGGGCGACGGCGTGCTGCAGATCGAGATGCACTTCCTGCCCGACGTCTTCGTGCAATGCGATGTCTGCAACGGCAAGCGCTACAATCGCGAGACGCTCGAAGTGATGTTCAAAGGCAAGAGCATCGCCGACGTCCTCGATATGACGGTCGAGGAAGGCGCCGACTTCTTCCGCGCCGTGCCCTCGATCCGCGAGAAAATGGTGACCTTGGAGCGCGTCGGCCTCGGCTATATCCATGTCGGCCAGGCGGCGACGACGCTTTCCGGCGGCGAGGCGCAGCGCGTGAAGCTCGCGAAAGAGCTGTCGCGGCGCGCGACCGGCCGCACGCTCTACATCCTCGACGAGCCGACGACCGGCCTGCATTTCGAAGATGTCCGGAAACTGCTCGACGTACTGCACGCGCTGGTCGATCAGGGCAACACGGTGCTGGTGATCGAGCATAATCTCGAGGTCATCAAGACCGCGGATTACATCATCGATCTCGGTCCGGAAGGCGGCAACGCCGGCGGCAAGATCGTCGCCAGCGGCACGCCCGAGCAGATCGCCGCGACCAAGGGCAGCTACACCGGCGACTATCTCCGCCCCTATCTCGCCCGCAGCGCCGAGACCAAGAAGCTTAAGCGCGCCTGACGCGTCACCCTCTTTGAGGGAATGGCGGTGTCGGGCAACCCTTTCCCCCATGGCCATGGCTCAGGCATACTTCGCCGAGGCTGGCCTTGGGGGCAGTGGATGGTGGCGCCGACGAAGCGTAAGACCTTCGCCTTGGTATTGATCAAGCCGTCGCATTACGACGACGACGGTTACGTCATTCAATGGCTGCGCTCTGCGATCCCCTCAAACACCCTGGCGGCGCTTTACGGCCTTGCGGTCGACAGCGCCGAGCGCCGCGTGCTCGGCGAGGATGTCGACATCGTCATCACGTCGTACGACGAGACCAACACCCGCATCCGCCCCGAGCGCATCGCGCGCCTGATCGCGCGTGCCGATGGCGGCATGGTCGGGTTGGTCGGCGTGCAATCGAACCAATATCCGCGCGCGATGGATGTCGCGCGCCGGCTGCGCAGGCTCGGCGTGCAGGTCTGCATCGGCGGCTTCCATGTTTCCGGCACGCTGGCGATGCTGCCTGACATGCCGCCGGAGCTGCGCGAGGCGCAGGCGCTCGGCATCTCACTCTTTGCCGGCGAGGCCGAAGGCCGGCTCGACCAGGTGTTGCGCGACGCGTGGCAGGGCGCGCTGAAGCCGCTCTATAATTTCATGGACGATCTGCCGAACCTCGAAGGGACGCCCGTCCCGATCCTGCCGGTGCAGCGGATCCAGCGCACGACCGGCCATCTCACCAGCTTCGACGCCGGCCGCGGTTGTCCCTTCCAATGCAGCTTCTGCACCATCATCAACGTGCAGGGGCGCAAATCGCGGCGACGCAGCGCCAACGATATCGAGCAGATCATCCGCCGCAACGTCGCGCAGGGCGTCAATCGCTTCTTCATCACCGACGACAATTTCGCGCGCAACAAGGATTGGGAAGAGGTCTTCGACCGGCTCATCGCCCTGCGCGAAGGCGAAGGGATGGACATCAAATTCATCATCCAGGTCGACACGCTCTGCCACCGCATCCCGCGCTTCATCGAGAAGGCCGGGCGCGCGGGTGTCGCGCGCGTCTTCATCGGCCTCGAAAGCATCAACCCCGAGAGCTTGCTGGCGGCGAAGAAGCGGCAGAACCGCATCACCGAATACCGCAAGATGCTGCTCGACTGGAAAAGCGTCGGCGCCACCACCTATGCCGGCTATATCCTCGGCTTCCCGAGCGACACGCCGGAATCGCTGCTGCGCGATATCGAGATCATCAAGCGCGAGCTGCCACTCGATCTGCTCGAATTCTTCTGCCTGACGCCGCTGCCCGGCTCGGAGGATCATCTCAACCTGTTCAAGCAAGGGGTCGCGATGGACCCCGATCTCAACAAATACGATCTCGAACATGTGCTGACCGCGCATCCGAAGATGTCGAAGCCGGAATGGGAGGCGCTTTATCAGCAAGCGTGGTCGGCCTTCTATTCCGATGATCACATCGAAACCCTGCTGCGCCGCGCCGCCGCCACCGGCATCAGCGCCGGCAAGACGCTGTTCCTGTTGATGTGGTTCTACGGTTCGGTCTTCGCCGAGAAGGTCCACCCGCTGCAGGGCGGCTATTTCCGCCTCAAATCGCGGCGCGATCGCCGGCCGCCGCTACCGCTCGAAAATCCGCTGGTCTTTTATCCGCGCTACATCGCCGAGCTCGCGACCAAGCATGCGCATATGGCCCGGGTGATCTGGAAATTCGCGCGCATTCGCGCCGCGCTGCGCCGCGATCCGAACGCCAAGGCCTATATGGACCAAGCCATCACGCCGGTCGCCGAGGACGAGCTCGAGACGCTCGAAATGTTCGGCATCAATGAATCGGCAAAAGCCGCCGTCACCAAGGCGCGCCGCGAAGAGCAGGCGCGGGCGCGGATCGGCGCTTAGAGCGATCGCAGGATTCGCGCCGGGCGGCCCGCCGCCACCACGCGCGGCAGGATGTCGCCGCTCACCAGCGAGCCGTAGCCGATAACCGAGTCGTCGCCGATGCGGCTCCCTTTGAGAATGGCGGAGTGCGCGCCGATCAGCGTGTTCTGCCCCAGAGTGACGCGGCTCGTCGCGGCAATGCCCCCGCGCCGGCGCGCAGGATCGAGATCATGGAAATCGGAATCGAATATCTCGACCGACCAGCCGATCATGGTCCGCGCGCCGATCGCGATGCCCTCGCCTTCGGCGATGATGGCGCTGTTGTTGTTGATGATGACGTCGTCGCCGATCTCGATATGCGCGCTCTTGCGCGCATCGATGAGGACATAGCCGCTATCGTAGAAGGATGGATCGCGATGCCAGCCGAAGCGGACATTGGCGCCGATTGTGATCGAGCCCTCGCCGAGGAAGAGCACCGGCACCGCACAGCGAAAATCGCCGTTGACCGTCAGGCTGCGGCAGGTCCAGCGCTGCCGAAAGCGGTCGATCCGCGCTTGCAGCGTGGGCTGGCTCAGACTTTGCCGCAGATCGGCCAGTTCGCGTTCCAGCGTCGCGATGCGCTCTTCCAATCGCTGAACCTGTTCGTCGGGCATGCCGGCTCCCCTCTCCGCCAGGATTAGCTATAACGTTCCGTCATGGACGAAAACAGGAAATCGGCGGTCATCCACGTTATCGGCGGCGGCCTCGCCGGGAGCGAGGCGGCGTGGCAGGCGGCGCGGCTGGGCGCGCGCGTGATGCTGCACGAGATGCGGCCCCTGCGCGTCACCGACGCGCACCGCACCGACCAGCTCGCCGAACTCGTCTGCTCGAACTCGCTGCGCTCGGACGACGCCGAGAACAACGCGGTCGGCCTGCTGCATGAAGAGATGCGGCGCTGCGCCTCGCTGATCATGCAAGCTGCCGACGCGAGCCGCTTGCCGGCGGGCGGCGCGCTCGCCGTCGATCGCGATGCTTTCTCCGGCCGCATCCAGGCGGCAATCGAAGCCGAGCCGCTGATCGAGATCCGCCGCGAGGCGATCGATGCGCTGCCGCCCGCCGATTGGGGCAGCACGATCATCGCGACCGGCCCTCTTACAGCGCCGGCTCTCGCCGCGGCGATCGCCGCCGACACCGGCGAGCAATCCCTCGCCTTCTTCGATGCCATCGCGCCGATCGTCTATGCCGAGAGCATCGATCCGGCCAAGACCTGGCGGCAATCGCGCTACGACAAAGGCGGGCCCGGAAGCGATGGGGCCGATTACATCAATTGCGCGCTCGATAAGGCGCAGTACGAACAATTCGTCGCGACGTTGCTGGCCGCCGACGCGGTCGCCTTCCACGAATGGGAAGAGAGCACGCCCTATTTCAACGGCTGCCTGCCGATCGAGGTGATGGCGGCGCGCGGCCCCGACACGCTGCGCTGGGGGCCGATGAAGCCCGTCGGTCTCACCAATCCCGCGACCGGGCGGCGCGCCTGGGCCGTGGTGCAGCTGCGCCAGGACAATGCGCTGGGCACGCTCTACAACATCGTCGGCTTCCAGACGAAGCTGCGTCATGCCGAGCAAGTGCGCGTGTTCCGCACCATTCCCGGACTGGAGCAGGCCGAGTTTGCGCGGCTCGGCGGACTTCATCGCAACACCTTCATCAACAGCCCGAAGCTGCTCGATCAAGCTCTGCGCCTCAAATCGCGGCCGCATTTGCGTTTCGCCGGCCAGATCACTGGCGTCGAAGGCTATGTCGAGAGCGCCGCCATCGGGTTGCTTGCCGGCCGCTTTGCCGCGGCCGAGCAGCAGGGCACGGTGGTCGCGCCGCCGCCTCCGACCACGGCACTCGGCGCGCTCTTGGCGCATATCACCGGCGGCGCGGACAGCGCGAGCTTCCAGCCGATGAATGTGAATTTCGGCCTCTTCCCACCGCTGCCCGCCGGCACGATCACGCGCGGCAATCGCGGCGAGAAGAAGCCGCTGATGGCGAAGCGCGCCCTCGCCGAGCTCGGCGAATGGCTCGCGCCGACGGAAGCGGCGGCGGAGTAGCGACGGATGGCATCAGCGGCGCTCGATAGCTTGTTCGAGCGGGCGGTCGATGCCAATCGCCAGGGCGATCTCGCCGGCGCCGAACGCTTGTGCCGCGAGATTATCGCCAGCGATCCGAAGCATCTGCGCGCGCTCTATGCGCTGGCGACCATCGCCTATGATCGCGGCGACTTCGCAGCGGCGGAAGGTTATGCCGCGCGCGTCGCCGCGCTCGACCCGCGCATCGCCGAAGTGCAGAATCTGCGCGGCATGGCGCAAGCGGCACTCGGCCGCCTCGCCGAGGCGGCCGAGTGTTTCGGCGCGGCTGCCGCGCTGATGCCCGATCCCACCGGCGCGCTCTACAACCGCGGCAACGTGCTCTTCGCGCTCGGGCGCTTCGAGGAAGCGCTGACCTGCTACGACGCCGCCTTCGCGCGCGCGCCCGACGATGCGATCATCGCTAATAATCGCGGCAATACGTTGCGGGCGCTGAATCGTTTCGCCGATGCGCTCGCCGCTTACGACCGCGCCATCGCGCTCGACCCGTCCTTCGCGGGCGCGCACAACAATCGCGGCATCGTCCTGCAAACACTCGGCCGGCCAGACGAAGCGCTTGCGAGCTTCGATCGCGCGATCGCTCGCGATCCGAAAGATGCCGAGGCGCATTACAATCGCGGCGTCGCGCTGACCGGGTTGAAGCGCTTCACCGAGGCCCTGGCTTGTCACGAGACTGCCTTGCGCTTGCAGCCGGCCCATGCCGACGCGGCCGGCGCCGCTTTCGGGGTGGCCGCGATCCTCTGCGATTGGCGCGATTGGGAGAAGCGCACCGCCTCCGTAACCGCGCATATTCGCCGGGGTGCAGCAATCGGACCGCTAACCGTCATCGCCTTCAGCGATGATCCCGGGCTTCAGGCGCAAGCCGCACGCAACACCGCCAATGTATACGCTGCCGTCGCGGCCGGGGCACCTCCTATCCTGGCTCGCCCGGTGCGGCCGCGCATTCGCCTCGCCTATCTTTCGGCCGATTTCCGCAACCATGTCACCGGCCAAACGCTGGTGGATCTTTTCGAGCACCATGATCGCGACCGCTTCGAGCTGTGGGGCGTATCGCTGACCGCGGCGCCCGACAGCGCGATCCGGCGGCGGCTGATCGCGGCATTCGATCATTTCGTCGACGCGGCGAATTTATCGGACGGAGCAATCGCCTCGGTTTTGCGCGCGCAGGAGATCGACATTGCCGTCGATCTCATGGGCCATATCGAGAATGCGCGGCTCGGGATTTTCGCGCGCCGTGCCGCGCCGCTGCAGGTTAATTACTTCGGCCATCCCGGCACCGAAGGCGCGGATGTCATCGACTACGTCATCGGCGACCGGATCGCGACGCCCGAAGCGCTCGCGCAGCATTTCAGCGAGCCGATCGTGAGACTGCCAGGGTGCTATCTGCCGAGCGCAACGATGCCCATCCTAGCGGAGCAGCCCGACCGCGGCGCCTACGGACTCCCCGCGGACGGCTTCGTCTTTTGCAATTTCAATTCGAGCCAGAAGATCACGCCAGTGGTCTTCGACATCTGGATGCGGTTGCTCGCCCAGACCACTGGAAGCGTGTTGTGGCTTTATGCCGGCGATGAAGCGCAAGCGAATCTGCGCCGTGAGGCCGGGATACGCGGCATCGATCCGCGTCGATTGATTTTCGCGCCGCCGCTCGAGCGACCTTTGCATCTTGCGCGGCTTGCGGCGGCCGATCTCTTCCTCGATACGATGCCTTACAACGCGCACAACACCGCCGTCGAGGCGCTGTGGGCCGGGCTGCCGCTCGTCACCTGTACCGGAACGAGCATGGCCGCGCGGGTGGCCACCAGCGTGCTCAACGCGGCAGGGCTGCCGGAATTGGCGGTCGCATCACTTGCCGATTACGAGGCGCTCGCGCTCGACCTCACCCGCGCGCCGGCTCGGCTGGCAGGGTTGCGCGCGAAGCTCGTCACTGCACGCGGACATTCGGCCCTGTTCGATCTCGCCGGCTACTGCCGCCATCTCGAAGCAGCCTATGTCACGATGATGCAACGGTATCGCGACGGCGCCGCACCGGCGAGCTTCGCGGTAGCGCCTTAAGCGCGCGCGAATTGCCGATCAAAGGCGCAGCAGCCGAGCCGCGTTGTGCATCAAGATCTTTTCCTTGTCGTGCGGCGACAGCGGTGCGTGATCGATGAAATCGCGCGCTTCGCGGTTCGAGGCGTAAGGCCAATCGACCGCGAAGAGAATACGATCCGTGCTCATCTCGGCGGCGGTACAAGCGAGTGCCGGATAAGAAAAATTGCCGCTGGTCGTGATGTAGAAATACTCGCGGAAATAGTCCTCGAATTTCCGCTTGAGCCCTTTGTCGCGCGACAGCGCCATGTCGCAGCGCCACAGCAGGAACGGCAGCCCCTCGCCCATATGGCCGAGGATGATGCGCAGCGTCGGATAAGCGTCGAACAGGCCGCAGATAGACAAGCGAATGGCGTGCGCCGCGGTCTCGAACGTGAATCCGAGGCCGGCGCCGATCATCGTCGGGTAATCCTTGAAATAAGCCTCGACCACCGCGGGATGCGGCATGGCCGGATGGATGTAGATCGGCACGTCGAGCGCCGCGGCGCGTTCATAGATGCACCAGAAGCGCTTCTCGTCGGTGAAGCTGCCCTGAGTCAGCCCGTGGATCATCGCGCCTTTGAAACCGTATTTCGTCACCGTGCGCTCAAGCTCGTCGGCGGCAGCTTTGGGATCGGGCGTCGGCAGCGTCGCAAATCCGGCAAAGCGGTCGGGATGCGCCCGCACCGCTTCATGCAGCAGGTCGTTCGCCTGCCGCGCCAGCACGACCGATTGCTCGGGTGGAAAAGTCTGCGCGCCCGGCGGCGCGTGCGAAATCACCTGCAGATCGATGCGCGCCTCATCCATCTCCTTGAGCCGCCGCTCGCCGAGATCGGCCAGCCCGGTATACCAATGCGGCTGGGTGTTGGGCGGCACGCCGACCATCGCTTCGGTCCGCAGATCGGGCGTCCAGAAATGCTCTTCGATCGCAACGACTTTGGCGGAAGAAACCATAGTGACCTCGGCGAGGGTTAGTAGCGACGGCGCAGCGCGGCCCAGGCGAGCCGCATGCTTTGCAGCGTGTCTTCCGCCGCGAGCCGCGGATCGAACACATTATGGCCGACCGCATCGAGCTGCTGTAGGCGGCGCGCGGCAAGCGTGCCATGCAGCAGCGCCGCCATCGCCGCGCGCGGGACGGCGCCGCGCCGTTGCCGCGCCGCATCGAGATGGTGGCGCGCCCGGTCCGCAATCTCGCGCGCCGCTGCGGCAAGGCCCGGCGATGTTTTCAGGGCGAAAAGGCTCCGGTCGAGATCGACGCCGTGCCGCGCGGTCAGCGCGGCCGGCAGATAGAGGCGCCCTCGCTGCGCATGAAACGGCGCCGCGGCCAGCAAGCCCGTGAGCGCATAGGCGATGCCGACGCTGCGGCCGGCCGCCGCCGTTTCGGCATCCCTGACATCCATTATTTCGAGCGCCAGCAGGAGCAGGCTGCCGGAAGTCGCGGCCGCGTAGGTTTCGAGGGCGGCCACGGATTCCGGCGGCAGCTCTTCCATATCCTGCGCGCGCGCATCGAGCAGCGCCGTGAAATGCGCTTGCGAGAGATCATGTGCGGCGATGGCCTCGGCGAGCGGCACGGCGACCTCGTGCCGACGCGGCGGCTTGCCGGCGTAGATCTCGTCGAGCGCGTCGCGCCACCATTGCAGCCGCATCAGCCCGAGCATCGGCTCGCGCACATAGTCGCGGATGCGCGCGATCTCATAGTTGAAGGCGTAGAGCGCGAAAAGCGCGTCGCGCCGATCCGCCGGCGCGAACAGCGCCGTCTGATAGCGATCGCGATCATGCCGGCGCAGCCCGGCCGCGAGCGAGGGATCGCTCATGAAGCCGCGGGCGTATCCGGTTTCGGCCGCGCCGCCGCGGCTTGCGCTTTGCGCAGACAGTCGGGGCAAAGACAGGTATCGCCCGCCGCCGGCAACGGCAGGTAGGGCGGCGTCTTGCACCAGCAATCGCCTGCCGGATCGCAAGCAAAACTCGCGCCGCAGCTCGAACAGGGAATTTGCGCGCTCGCGCTCATGTCCTCCTCAAATTGCCGCTCCGTGCCGATGCGGCTATCTTCGCTCGCGCGGCACCGAATCGGGTGCCGTCTTCGTTTCGGTAACACTGGTGGAAAGAGAGTGAGTGAGATGGCATTTGAACTACCCCCGCTTCCCTATCCGAAGAACGCACTGGAGCCGCACACTTCGGCCAAAACGCTCGAGTTCCATCACGATAAGCACCATGCCGCTTACGTGACCAACCTGAACAACCTCGTCAAGGACTCGCCGCTGGCGTCGCAATCCCTGGAGGAATTGATCAAGGCGACGGCAAAGGACGAGTCGAAGGCCGGCATCTTCAACAACGCCGCCCAGGTCTGGAACCATACGTTTTTCTGGAATTGCATGAAACCGAGTGGCGGCGGGCAGCCCGCCGGCGACATCGGCGCGGCGATCACGAAGTCCTTCGGCGGCTACGACAAGTTCAAGGAGGAATTCAAGGCGGCCTGCGTCGGCCAATTCGGCAGCGGCTGGGGGTGGCTGGTTGCCGACGGCGGAACGCTGAAGATCAGCAAGACGCTGAATGCCGTCAATCCCTTGTCACAAGGGCGAACCGCGCTCCTGACCTGCGACGTCTGGGAGCATGCCTACTATCTCGACTACCAGAATCGGCGCCCCGATTTCGTCGAGACTTTCCTGGCTCATTTGGTCAATTGGGATTTTGTCGCAGCGAATCTCGCCAAAGTACGCTAACATCACCGGCGCTGTGTGGCTCGACCGAGTCGCACAGCGCCGGTTAGTACATTGAAAATAAAGGGGAAACGCTCATGAAAAACCCGCTGGATTCACTCGGGCAGACGATCGTCCTGGGCCTGGTGCTCACGGTTGTCATCGTCCTTCTGATTCACGCTATCGCCTAGGCGGAGGGGGACGCGCCATGCAAGAATTCGTCGCTCTCGACTGGTGGAATTTCTTTTTCCGTTGGTGTCACATCATCTGCGGCGTGATGTGGATCGGCCACCTCTGGTACTTCAACTTCACGCAAACGCCGACGATGCCGAAAATTCCGGCAGAGCTTCGGCCCGGCGTCGCCAAGTACATCCTGCCTGAAGCGCTGTTCTGGTTCCGCTGGGGCGCGATGGGCACGATCATCTTCG
>Ga0335085_10003339_pt1 | contig 27990 bp, 30 predicted proteins | sample Lox_Sample_45_FD_206712 | JGI IMG/M metagenome (GOLD analysis project Ga0335085, IMG submission 206712) | Soil microbial communities from Loxahatchee National Wildlife Refuge, Florida, United States - Lox_Sample_4.5 | ecosystem: Environmental > Terrestrial > Soil > Wetlands | place: USA... | reverse complement strand
GCTCTCAACCGCATTGGTCTGTTCGGACTCATTGCGATGGGGATCTTCCTTGCGATCCTGATCGTGGGCTTCATCTACGAGTGGAAGAAGGGAGCTCTCGAGTGGGACTAGAGGCGGAGGGCGCCGAGGGCTTTGCGCAGCGGGGCTTTCTCACAACCCAGGTCGACAATCTGGTGCACTGGGCCCGCACGGGCTCGTTGTGGCCAATGACCTTCGGACTTGCCTGCTGCGCGGTCGAGATGATGCACGCCGGCGCCTCGCGCTACGACCTCGACCGCTTCGGCGTGGTGTTTCGACCCAGTCCGCGCCAGTCGGATGTGATGATCGTCGCGGGCACCCTCGTCAACAAGATGGCCCCGGCACTGCGCAAGGTCTACGACCAGATGGCCGAGCCGCGCTGGGTGATCTCGATGGGCTCCTGCGCGAACGGCGGCGGCTATTATCACTATTCTTATTCGGTGGTGCGCGGCTGCGATCGGATCGTCCCGGTCGATGTCTACGTGCCCGGCTGTCCGCCCACCGCCGAAGCCCTGGTGTACGGCATCATCCAGCTGCAGAAGAAGATCGAGCGCACGAGCACGATCGCCCGGTAGCGATGAACGTAGAGGCACTGGCTCAAAAGGTGGACGAGCAGCTCAAAGGGCAGCTGCGGCGGGTGCCGGCGCTCGCGGAGGAGCTTGCCTACGAGGTGGATGCGGAGGCCTTGCTCGGCGTATGCCGCACGCTGCGGGATGCTGCCGAGCTGCGCTTCGAGATGCTGATGGATCTGGCCGGGGTCGATTATCTCGACTTCCGCGCCGATGAGTGGCAGACGCAGGCGGCGACCCGCACGGGCTTCAGCCGCGGCCGCCTCGACTACGAGGAATACGAGGCGAGTCCCCCGCCCGTGCCCGCCGCGGGCGCCCGCTTTGCCGTCGTCTACCAGCTGCTGTCACTCACGCACAATCAGCGCTTGCGGCTGCGCGCCCGCTGCGCGCACGATCAAGAGCCGATGATCGATTCGGTGGTCGGGATCTGGGCAGCCGCGAACTGGTTCGAGCGCGAGGCCTTCGATCTGTTCGGCATTCTGTTCCGCGGCCATCCGGACCTGCGCCGCATCCTCACCGACTACGGCTTCATCGGGCATCCCTTCCGCAAGGACTTCCCCTTGAGCGGCAACGTCGAGGTGCGCTACGACCCCGAGCGCGGTCGCGTCATCTACCAGCCGGTGAGCATCGAGCCTCGGGTGCTCGTGCCCAAAGTGATCCGCGCGGACAACCGCTACAACCCGGCGCTCAAGGACAACCCGGTGCCCCGCTCATGAGCGATGCCACAGCGAGCGCGATCACCGAGATCCGCAACTACACGATGAACTTCGGTCCGCAGCATCCGGCCGCCCACGGCGTGCTGCGTCTGGTGCTGGAGCTTGATGGTGAGGTGGTGCAAAAGGCCGACCCTCACATCGGACTGCTGCACCGGGCGACCGAGAAGCTCGCCGAATCCAAGCCCTACAACCAGTCGATCGGCTACATGGACCGGCTCGACTATGTCTCCATGATGTGCAACGAGCACGCCTACGTGCTCGCCATCGAGCGGCTGCTCGGCATCACACCGCCCGAGCGCGCACAGTACATTCGGGTGCTGTTCGATGAGATCACGCGCATCCTCAATCATCTGCTGTGGCTCGGCTCGCACAGTCTCGACATCGGCGCGATGACGGTGTTCCTGTTGTGCTTCAAGGAGCGCGAGGAGCTCATGGACCTGTACGAGGCCGTCTCCGGCACGCGCATGCACGCGACTTACTATCGCCCGGGTGGGGTGTATCGCGATCTGCCCGATTCCATGCCCAAGTACCAGGCCTCCAAGTGGCGCTCGCAGAAGGATGTGGACCGGCTGAACGAGGCGCGCTCGGGCTCCATGCTCGATTTCATCTGGGCCTTCACGGAGCGCTTCCCGAAATCAATCGATGACTACGAGACGCTGCTCACTGACAACCGCATCTGGAAGCAGCGCACGGTCAACATCGGTGTGGTGTCTCCCGAGCGTGCGATGCAGCTTGGCTTCTCGGGACCTATGTTGCGCGGCTCGGGCATTGCGTGGGATCTGCGCAAGAAGCAGCCCTACGAGGTGTACGAGCGGATGGACTTCGACATCCCGATCGGCGTGCACGGCGACTGCTACGATCGCTACCTGGTGCGCGTCGCGGAAATGCGCCAGTCAGTGCGCATCATTCGCCAGTGCGTGCCGTGGCTGAAGGAGCATCCGGGGCCGACGATGATCGATGATCGCAAGGTGCGCCCGCCGCGCCGCGAGCGCATGAAAGACGACATGGAATCTCTCATTCATCACTTCAAATTCTTCACCGAGGGCTACTGCGTGCCCGAGGGTGAGACCTACGCGGCCATCGAGGCACCCAAGGGCGAGCTCGGCGTGTACCTCGTGTCCGATGGCGCCAACAAGCCGTACCGGCTCAAGGTGCGGGCGCCGGGTTTCGCGCACCTCGCGGCACTCGATGAGATGGTGCGTGGGCACATGCTCGCCGATGTGGTGGCGGTGATCGGCACTCAGGACATCGTATTCGGGGAGATTGATCGTTGATGAACGCCGTCAGCGTAAAGGCGGCGCTGCTCACCGAGCATACCCGTCAAGAGATCGACCACTGGGTGGCGAAGTTTCCCCCCGGGCGGCAACGCTCGGCGGTGCTCTCGGCGCTGCGCGCCGCGCAGGAGCAGAACGAGGGCTTCCTCACCGGGGAGCTGGTCGAGGCCGTTGCCGACTATCTGAGCGTGCCCCCCGTGCAGGTGTACGAAGTGGCAACCTTCTACTCGATGTTCGAGCTGCACCCGTGCGGGCGGCATCACGTGAGCATCTGCACCAATATCTCCTGCTGGTTGCGCGGTGCCGAGGAGCTCGTTGCGCACGCCGAGCAGAAGCTCGGGATCCGGCTGGGCGAGAGCACCGCGGACCGGCGCATCTTCCTCAAGCGCGAGGAGGAATGCCTCGCGGCGTGCACCGGCGCACCGATGCTGATGGTCGATCACATCTTTCACGAGCACCTCACGCCCGAGAAGCTCGACGCGATCCTGGATGGGCTCAAGTGAGCGCGCCGGGCGACACCGAGCTCCTCGCGCGCTACGAGGAGAAGATGAACCTGACGGTGTTCGAGCCGTTGCGGCTCGAGCGCTCCTGGACGCTCGCCACTTATCGCCAGATCGGCGGCTATGAGGTATGGGAGCGCATCCTGCGCGAGAAGACCCCGCGCGAGCAGATCATCGATGCGGTGAAGGCATCCGGGCTGCGCGGGCGCGGCGGCGCGGGCTTTCCCACCGGGACCAAATGGAGCTTCATGCCGCGCAATGCGCCGATGCAGAAGTATGCGGTCTGCAACTCGGACGAGAGCGAGCCCGGCACCTGTCACGATCGCGATGTCCTGCGCTTCAATCCGCATTCGCTCGTCGAGGGCATGGCGATCGGTGGCTATGCGATGGGTGCGACCGTCGGCTACAACTACATTCGCGGCGAGTTCCTCGGTGAGCCAATTCCCAGGTTCGAGGCGGCGCTGCAGGAAGCCTACGAAGCCGGGCTGCTCGGCAAGAACATCCGCGGTTCGGGTATCGATTTCGACCTGTATACATTCGTCGGCGCGGGGGCGTACATCTGCGGCGAGGAGACGGGGCTGCTCGAGTCGCTCGAGGGCAAGCCGGGCAAGCCGCGCTTCAAGCCACCGTTTCCCGCGAATTTCGGCCTCTACGGCGCACCCACCACGATCAACAACACGCTGAGCTATGCCTCCGTCCCCACCATTCTGCGCAAGGGACCGGAGTGGTTCATGGCGCTCGGTCCGAAGAACTCCGCCGGCACGGTTATCTATTCGGTCTCGGGTCACGTCGGCCGGGGTGGAAATTTCGAGCTGCCGATGGGCATTCCGTTTCGTGATCTGCTGCAGCTCGCGGGCGGCGTCTGGCAGGGGCGCAAGCTGAAGGCGGTGATTCCAGGGGGCTCATCCGTGCCGGTGGTGCCCGGTGAGGTGATGATGGGCCTGAACATGGACTACGACTCACTGCGCGGCGCGGGCTCGGCGTTCGGCACGGGCGCCGTCATTGTCATGGACGAGACGACCTGCATGGTGCGGGTGCTCGAGCGCATCTCGCGCTTTTACATGTCCGAGTCCTGCGGGCAATGCACACCCTGCCGCGAGGGCACGGGCTGGCTCAATCGCATGCTCAAGCGAATGATCGCCGGGCAGGCGCGCCGCGAGGAGCTCGGGCTGCTGCTGGATGTCGCCAATCGCATCGAGGGCCACACGATCTGCGCGCTGGGCGATGCGGCGGCCTGGCCGGTGCAGAGTTTCCTCAAGCATTACCGTCACGAGTTCGAGTACATGATCGATCACGGCGGCCGCAGCATCACCGAGCAGCAGGGCAGGGTGGCGGCCTAAAGATGAGTGAGGACCTGGTCAACATCGAGGTGAACGGCGTACCGATGAAGGCGCGCAAGGGCGAGATGATCATTCGCGTCACCGACGCGAACGGTGTCTACGTGCCGCGCTTCTGCTATCACGAGAAGCTCACCATCGCCGCGAACTGCCGCATGTGTCTGGTCGAAGTGGAGAAGGCGCCAAAGCCGCTGCCGGCCTGCGCCACACCGGTCGCGGAGGGCATGAAGGTCTTCACCGCTTCGGCGAAGGCGACCGGCGCGCAGCGCGCCGTGATGGAATTCCTGCTCATCAACCATCCGCTCGATTGTCCGATCTGCGACCAGGGAGGCGAGTGCGAGCTGCAGGATCTCGCCGTCGGCTTCGGCCGCGACATCTCGCGCTTCAGCGAGCGCAAGCGTGTGGTGAAGGACGAGAATCTGGGGCCGCTCGTCTCGACCGACATGACGCGCTGCATCCAGTGCTCGCGCTGCGTGCGCTTCACGGAGGAGATCGCGGGAATCCAGGAGCTCGGGCTGATGGGACGCGGCGAGCAGGAGACGGTGCGCTCCTTCCTCGAGCGCACCGTGGATCACGAGCTCTCCGGCAATATCATCGATCTGTGCCCGGTCGGTGCGCTCAACTCCAAGCCGTTCCGCTACCGCGCCCGCGCCTGGGAGATGACGGCGCACCCGCTCGTCTCGCCTCACGACGGGGTCGGCAGCAACCTGTTTGCGCACGTGCTGCGCGGGCGGCTCATGCGCATCGTGCCGCGCGTGAACGAGTCGATCAACGAAAGCTGGATCGCCGACCGCGACCGCTTCAGCTACGAAGGAATCTACAGTCCCGATCGACTGACGGCGCCAATGGTGCGCTCGCCCACGGGTTGGACGCAGGTGGAGTGGCCGGCAGCGCTTTCGAGCACGGTGCACGCGCTGCGCGCCGGCGCGGCCGCGCTCGGGGTGCTCGCAAGTCCTTCGAGCACGCTCGAGGAGCTTTATCTGCTCAATCGCCTGACGCGCGGACTCGGCTCGAACAATATCGATCACCGGTTGCGCCAGCGTGATTTCCGCGATCAGGATGCGGATCCACCCTTTCCGAGCCTCGGCATGGCCATCGCGGATGTCGATCGGCTGGATGGCTTGCTCATTGTCGGCGCGAATTTGCGCCGCGAGGTGCCGCTCCTCGCCCACCGCGTTCGCCAGGCGGCACGGCGCGGCGCGCGTGTCGCGTTTGTCAATCCCGCGCGCTTCACGTATTACTTTCCTTTGCACGCCTACCGCGAATCGATTCCGGCGCGGCAGGTGAGCGATCTCGCCGCGGTGCTGAGCGCAGCCTGCGCTGCGGCGGGGCATCGCGTTCCGGAGCATCTCGCCGCCATCGTGGGCGGCGTGACCGTGGAGGATGAGCACCGCGCATTGGCCGCGACGCTTGCTGCAGGCGAGCGCCGCGCGGTGTGGCTCGGAGCCCTGGCGCTGCGTCATCCGGCCTTTGCCGATCTGCGCTCGCTCGCGGCAGCTCTGGCCGCGATTACGGGCGCAAGGTTCGGTGTTCTGGCCGAGGGGGGCAATGCGGCCGGAGCGTATCTGGCCGGTGCCGTGCCACATCGCGATGCGGGTGGCGCGAGCTCCTCGGGAGCCGCAGGACTTACGGCGCGGCAGATGCTGGGCCAGCCCCTGCGCACCTGCGTGCTCTTCGGCGGCGTGGAGCCCTGGGTCGATGGGCTCGGAAGCGATGCCATCCGAGCTCTGGCCGCGGCCGGGCAGGTGATTGCGCTCACCCCGTTCGCGAGCGAGCAGCTCAAGCAGATCGCGCACATCTTGCTGCCCATCGGCACCTTCGCGGAGACCTCGGGTACGTTCGTCAATCTCGAGGGGACCTGGCAGAGCTACATGGCGGCCGCGAGCCTGCACGCAGAGGCTCGACCGGGCTGGAAAGTGCTGCGCGTGCTCGGCACCGAGCTGTCACTGCCGGGCTTTGAGTATCAGTCCTCGGAGCAGGTCTGCGAGGAGCTGCGCGCGCGCTGCTCGAGTGGGATGGCCCCCTATGGTGGCGCGCACCGGGCGGCGCTGCCGGCAGGCGAGCCGCCGGCAGTCAGCGACGTGCCGATGTACCAGGTGGATGCGCTCGTGCGTCGCGCACCGGCCCTGCAGCGCACGGCCGAAGGCCGCTGCCCGCCGGTCACTTACTGAGAGCGCCCGTGCTCAATAGCGTCGCAACCACCTGGTTCTCGCTTCCCGACTACGTGCGCTCGACGCTCTGGATTCTCATCGTGACGGTCGCGCTCATCATCTCGGTCGCGTATCTCACGCTCTGGGAGCGCAAGGTGATCGGCTGGATGCAGCTGCGGCGCGGTCCGAACCGCGTGCGGCTGTTCGGAATGCTGCCAGGGGCGGGCCAGCCGTTCGCCGATGTCTTCAAGCTGTTGATGAAGGAAGTGATCGTCCCGGCCAACGCCAACAAGCTGCTCTTTCGGCTCGCACCGGCGCTGGCCCTCGTGCCGGCGTTCGCGGCATGGTCGGTGATTCCGCTCTCACCCGAGCTCACCATCGCGAACATCAATGCCGGCCTTCTCTTCTTGCTCGCTCTGACCTCGGCGGGCGTCTACGGAGTCATTCTCGCGGGCTGGGCCTCGAACTCCAAGTACGCCTTTCTCGGGGCCATGCGTTCGGCAGCCCAGATCGTCGCCTACGAGATCGCGATGGGCTTCGCGCTCGTCGGCGTGCTCATGGCCTCGCGCAGCCTCAACCTCGGGGACATCGTGCACGAGCAGCACGGGGGTCCGCTCTCCTGGAACTGGTTCTGGCTGTTTCCGCTCCTGATGGTGTACTTCATCTCGGGCGTTGCCGAGACCAATCGCGCGCCTTTCGATGTGGCCGAGGGCGAGTCGGAGATCGTCGCCGGCTTTCACGTCGAATACTCGGGCGTTGCGTTCGCGCTCTTCTTTCTCGCCGAGTACGCGAACATGATTCTGATCTCGGCGCTCACGGCGGTGTTCTTCTTCGGCGGGTGGCTGTCGCCCTTCGAAGGCTGGCCCGGCGTGGGCGATACCATCCTGGCGCGTCCGAGCTTCGGCTGGCTCGCGGGAAAGATCTTCGTGCTGCTGTTCTTCTTTCTGTGGTTCCGCGCCACCTTTCCGCGCTATCGCTACGATCAGATCATGCGCCTCGGCTGGAAGGCGCTGATTCCCGTGACGCTCGTGTGGATCTTCGTCGAGATGGTGCTGGCGAGCTACAAGGTCGGCCCCTGGTCCCACTAGAGAAGGCGTGTTCATGGCCATCAACCCGATCAAGACCTTGCTGCTCTCCGAGCTGTGGAGGGGCATGTCGGTCACCCTGCGCACGTTCTTCTCGCGCAAGTACACGCTCAACTACCCGGAAGAGAAGACCCCGCAGTCGCCGCGCTTTCGCGGCCTGCACGCGCTGCGTCGCTATCCGAACGGGGAGGAGCGCTGCATCGCCTGCAAACTGTGCGAAGCGGTCTGTCCCGCGGTGTGCATCACGATCGAATCGGACGTCGGCACCGATGGTACGCGGCGCACCACGCGCTACGACATCGACCTGTTCAAGTGCATCTACTGCGGCTTCTGCGAGGAGGCCTGTCCGGTGGATGCCATCGTCCTCACCCGCATCCACGAGTACCACATGGAGCACCGCGGTGAGAACATCATGTCCAAGGACAAGCTGCTGGCGGTGGGCGAGCGCTACGAAGCGATGATCGCCACCGACAAAGCGGCGGACGCCCCTTATCGCTGAGCGCGAGAGCGGACACCATGCTCGTACAAGTTCTGTTCTACTGTTTCGCCACGGTCCTGGTCGCGGCCGCTCTGGGCGTGATCGTAGCGCGCAATCCCGTGCACTCGGCGCTTGCCCTGGTGCTGTGCTTTCTCACGAGCGCAGCCATCTGGCTGCTGGTCGGCGCGGAGTTCCTCGCGGTGGTGCTGGTGCTCGTGTACGTCGGGGCGGTGATGGTGCTGTTCCTGTTCGTCGTGATGATGCTCGATGTGAATCTCGAGGAGCTGCGGCGTGGCTTCACCCGCTTCGCCTGGCTCGGCTGGCTGACGGCCGCCGTCGTGGTCCTCGAGATCGTGGGGGTGGTGGTGGCACGCACCTTCGGGCTCGACGTGTCGCGCGGCCCCTCTCCGGAGCCCGCCAGCTACAGCAACACGACCGAGCTCGGCAGTGTCCTCTATACGCAGTTCGCGTACCCCTTCGAGCTCGCTGCCGTGCTGCTGCTGGTTGCCATCGTCGCGGCGATCGCCCTGACCATGCGCAAGCGTGCCGGCCACAAGGCTCAGGACATCAGCCGTCAGGTCGCGGTGCGCGCTCGCGACCGCGTGCGCATCGTGCCGATGGCTCCCGAGAAGCGCCCATGATTTCCCTCGCGCAGCTGTTGTCGCTGTCCGCCGTGCTCTTCGCGCTCGCCGTCGCCGGCGTGTTCCTCAATCGCAAGAACGTCATTCTGCTGCTGATGTGCGTGGAGCTGCTGCTGCTGGCGGCCAACTTCAACTTCATCGCGTTCTCACGCTATCTCGGCGACATCCGCGGGCAGGTGTTCGTGTTCTTCGTGCTCACGGTCGCGGCCGCCGAATCCGCCATCGGGCTCGCGATCCTGGTCGTGCTGTTTCGCGAGCGCCACAGCATCAACGTCGAAGATCTGAACAGGCTCAAGGGGTGAGCCGCGCATGAATCCCCAGGTGCTGCTCGCCATCGCCTTTCTGCCACTGCTGGCGGCGCTCGTCGCAGGCCTCGGCGGGCGGCTCATCGGTCGCGCCGGGGCGCACACCGTCACGATCGCGGGTGTGGCGATCTCCTGCGCGCTCTCATTGTACGTGCTCAAGCAGATCGTCCTTGACCATGTGCCGGCGTTCGACATGCCGGTCTATTCGTGGCTCGTGAGCGATGGCGTGCGGATGCAGGTCGGATTTCTCATCGACAGGCTCTCGGCGCTCATGATGGCGGTGGTGACCTTCGTATCGCTCTGTGTGCACGTCTACACCATCGGCTACATGCGCGACGACCCGGGCTACACGCGCTTCTTCTGCTACATATCCCTGTTCACGTTCTCGATGCTGATGCTCGTGATGTCGAACAACTTCATGCAGCTGTTCTTCGGCTGGGAGGCGGTCGGCTGCGTCTCTTATCTGTTGATCGGCTTCTGGTACACGCGGCCGAGCGCAACCTTCGCGGCGCTGAAAGCTTTTCTCATCAATCGCCTAGGTGACTACGGCTTCGTTCTGGGCATCGCCGCCGTGCTCTACTTCGTGGGCTCGCTCGACTACAAGGATGCGTTCGCAGCCGCGCCCCACCTGAGCACACAGAGCCTGCAGCTCACGGCGAGCTCCTCGGTCAACGCCGTCACCCTCATCTGTATCTGCCTGTTCATCGGTGCGATGGGCAAATCGGCGCAGGTACCTCTGCATGTATGGCTGCCGGACTCGATGGAGGGTCCCACGCCGATCTCCGCTCTGATCCACGCGGCCACCATGGTCACGGCGGGCATCTTCATGGTCGCGCGCATGTCGCCGCTCTTCGAGTACTCCGAGACCGCGCTGTCCTTCGTGTTGGTGATTGGCGCGACCACCGCGCTCTTCATGGGACTGCTCGGGGTGGTCAACAACGACATCAAGCGCGTGATTGCGTACTCGACGCTTTCGCAGCTCGGCTACATGACGGTCGCGCTTGGCGTGTCGGCATACTCGGGCGCGATCTTCCATCTCATGACGCACGCCTTCTTCAAGGCGCTGCTGTTCCTCGCGGCCGGCTCGGTCATCATCGGCATGCATCACGAGCAGGACATGCGCAAGATGGGCGGCCTCGCCAAGTACATGCCGTGGACGGCGGTCACCTGCTGGATCGGCGCGCTCGCGCTCATCGGCACGCCTTTCTTCTCGGGCTTCTATTCCAAGGACGCCATCATCGAAGCAGTGGCTGCCTCGCACCGTTACGGCCATCAATACGCCTACTGGTGCGTCCTCGGGGGCGTGTTCGTGACGGCGCTGTACACCTTTCGCATGCTCTTCATGACCTTTCACGGTCCCGAGCGCTTTCGCTCGGCTGAGGCGCACTCGACGCCGGCCGAGCATACGGAGAACTTCGAGCGCGAGACCGAGGTGCACCAGGAGGAGGCGCACGCAACGGAGCACGCCCATCACGGCGCACCACCCCACGAGTCCCCCTGGGTGGTGGTCGGGCCTCTGGTGGCGCTGGCGATTCCCTCGGTGGTGATCGGTGCGATCACCGTTGCACCGTTGCTGTTCGGTGGTTATTTCGGCAGCTCGATTTTCGTGCTGCCGCAGAATGACGTGCTCCGCGAGATCGGCCGCGAGCTGTCCGCTCCCGTCTGGGTGAGCTTCGCGCTGCACGGTCTTTCCGCGCCCACATTCTGGGTGGCCCTTGCCGGTGTCGTCACGGCCTGGCTGTTCTTTCTGCGCAGGCCCGCGCTTGCGGACTCCGCGGAGCGCCTGCTGCGCCCGCTGTACAGCCTGCTCGTGCACAAGTACTACTTCGACTGGTTCAACGAGCACGTCATTGCCGCTGCGGGCAGGCGCCTGGGCGAGGATTTATGGCACGGCGGGGACGAGGCCGTCATCGATGGCGTGCTCGTCAACGGCAGTGCCAGCGCGGTGGGGCGCTTCGGCGGGATCCTGAGGCTCATCCAAAATGGCTATCTCTACGCCTATGCGTTCTGGATGATCATCGGTCTCGCCGTGCTCATCGGCTGGTTTCTGCTGCGACACTGACCATTCCGGACGGCGGCATGCTGCAAGGTCTCGATTTGCTCTCGGTTCTCATCTGGCTGCCGATCGTGGCAGGCATCGTCGTGCTGCTGCTCGGGGACCGCTCCATCGTTCTCGGCCGTTGGATCGCACTCGCGGCATCGCTGCTGACGCTCCTCGCATCGTTACCCGTGATCGCGGCATTCAACCCCTCGACGGCAGCCTTTCAGTTCGTGCAGCGTCGGGCGTGGATTCCCGCCTTCCATGCCGATTACTACCTCGGCGTCGATGGCATCTCGCTGCCCTTGATCGTGCTGACCGCCTTCATGACCGTGCCCGTGGTGATCGCCGGGTGGCGCGTGATCGTCAATCGGCCGGCGCAGTACTACGCGGCGTTTTTGATCATGGAAGGCCTCATGATCGGGGTGTTCGCCGCGCTCGATTCCCTGCTCTTCTATTTCTTCTGGGAGGCCATGCTGATTCCGATGTTTCTGATCATCGGGATCTGGGGTGGCCCGCGCCGCGTCTACGCCACCATCAAGTTCTTCCTGTACACCTTCCTCGGGTCGGTGTTCATGCTGGTGGCGCTCATCTACATGTATGTCAAGGCGGGCAACTACGAGATCGCCAGCTTCCACGCGCTGCCGCTGACTCTCAATGAGCAGCGCTGGATTTTTCTCGCCTTCCTGCTCGCCTTCGCGGTGAAGGTGCCGATGTGGCCCGTGCACACCTGGCTGCCGGATGCTCACGTGGAGGCGCCCACGGGCGGCTCGGTGATCCTGGCGGCGATCATGCTGAAGATGGGTGGCTACGGCTTTCTGCGCTTCAGCCTGCCGATCACCCCGGACGCGAGTCGCGAGCTCTATCTCCTCATCATCGCGCTGTCGCTGATCGCTGTGGTGTACATCGGTTTCGTCGCGCTCGTGCAGCAGGACATGAAGAAGCTCATCGCCTATTCATCCATCTCGCACATGGGCTTCGTGACGCTCGGCGCCTTCGTCGTCTACGCGATCGTGCTCAATACCGGGGGTGTGCAGGGGGCCGCGCTCGGCATGGAGGGCGCGATGGCGCAGATGATCTCGCACGGCCTGGTCTCGGGCGCGCTGTTCCTGTGCGTCGGTGTGCTCTATGACCGGGTCCACAGCCGCGAGATTGCCGCCTACGGGGGCGTCGTCAATACGATGCCTCGATTTGCGACCTTGATGGTGATCTTCGCGCTGGCGAATGCCGGACTGCCCATCACCTCGGGATTCGTCGGTGAGTTCATGGTGATTCTCGCAAGCTTCCGGGCGAGCTTCTGGTTCGCACTGCTCGCCGCCAGCACCCTGGTGCTGGGCGCTGCCTACACGCTCTGGCTCGTCAAGCGCGTGGTGTTCGGGCCGATCGCCAATCGCAATGTCGCACAGCTTTCCGACCTCGACGGTCGCGAATTCTTGATCCTCGGTGTGCTCGCGATCGCCGTGTTTCTCATGGGCGTGTGGCCGTATCCGCTCGTCAACCTGATGGATGCGAGCGTGCACCACTTGGTCAACCAGGCCGTCGCCACGAAGTTGCCGCTGTGAGCCCGCTGCCTGAACCGACCACTTGGGCTGCGGCGGCACCCGCGATCGCCGAGATCTATCTGGCCTTTGCCGTATGTGCCGTGCTGCTGGTCGAGGTGTTCGCGGGCGAGCGGCGGCGCGGCCTCGTCGCGACGCTGACTCTCTTCGCCCTCGCGCTCGGAGCGGCGCTGCTGGTGATGTTTGGCCAGGTGAGCGGCCGAGTCGTCCTTTTCAACGGACTGTACGTCGCCGACCCGCTCGCCTTCGTGTTGAAGTTGGCGGGATTCCTCTTCGAGGCCGTGGTGTTGCTCTATTCACGCGTCTACATGGAGCAGCGCGGCATCCTACGCGGTGAGTATTACGTGCTCTCGTTGACGGCGCTCCTCGGCATTTTCGTGCTGGTATCAGCGAATAGCCTGCTCACGGTCTACATCGGCGTGGAGCTGCTCGCGCTTTCGGTGTACGCCATCATTGCTTTCGATCGGGACAATCCAATCGCGACCGAGTCCGCGATAAAGTACTTCGTGCTGAGTGCCATCGCCTCGGGCGCGCTGCTCTATGGCATGTCGATGCTCTATGGGCTTACCGGCACACTGGCACTCGACCAGCTCGCCGCTCAGTTACGCGGACCGCTGAGCCCCGGAATCATTCTTGGCATCGTGTTCGTGGTGGTGGCCGTGGCTTTCAAGCTGGGCGCCGTGCCTTTTCACATGTGGCTGCCCGATGTCTATCAGGGTGCGCCGACCAGCGTGACGCTATTCGTGAGCTCGGTACCGCAGATCGCCTACTTCTCGCTCGCGCTGCGCCTGCTTGGGTACGGCCTCGACGGCGCCGTGCACGAATGGTCGCAGATGCTCGTGCCGCTCTCGGCGCTCACCCTTGTCGTTGGCAACGTGGTGGCGATCGTGCAAACCAACCTCAAGCGCATGCTCGCGTACTCGACGATCGGCAATGTGGGGTTCATCCTCGCAGGCTTCGTGGCCGGCACGCCGGCGGGTTACAGCGCCGCGCTCTATTACACGCTGGCGTATGTGCTCATGGTCCTCGGCTCCTTCGGCGTCATCCTGCTGGCGAGCCGCAAGGGCTTCGAGGCGGACAGGCTCGAGGATTACCGCGGTCTCTATGCTCGGGATCCGATGCTCGCGTTGGTCATGCTGGCCCTGATGTTCTCCACGGCAGGAGTGCCGCCTTTCATCGGCTTCTGGGCGAAGCTGCGCATCTTCCAGGAGCTCTGGGCGACGCATCATCCCTGGCTCGTCGTCATTGCCGCGGGCGCCTCCGTGATAGGCGTGTTCTATTACCTGCGGATCGTCAAGCTGATGTATTTCGATGCGCCTCCGGCGGAGCTCCCTGCCGCGGCTTCGGGGATGGGAGTGCGCGTGGCCCTCGGCATCAATGGCTTGGCGGTAATCCTCCTGGGCGTGCTGCCGGCGCCCCTGCTCGATCTCTGCGCGAGGCTCCTAAAGTAGTGCTTGGGCCGCTTTCGGCTCGTCCTGGTGGAATTCGGGCACCGACACATGGCGTCGAAAAAGGGCCCGGCCCAGGCCCAGTTTCAGGACCATTGCAACTTCTCGGACGTCGTGCGTAGAATGCGCGCCCTTCCGGTGCGGGGTGGAGCAGTCTGGCAGCTCGTCGGGCTCATAACCCGAAGGTCGCAGGTTCAAATCCTGCCCCCGCTACCAACACCGCCACGCGCGGTCCAACCGCAGACAGAAGCCCTTCTTCAGCGAGCGACCAGCGTGCCTCGACCCCTTTCGGGGTCGGCACGACCTGTATGTCGCCCATCCACCCCCGCAGTGCCTGACGCACTTCGAGCGCGATCTCGGGGTCAGACAGGTGTGCCGGGAGCTCATCGAGCATCCGCATGAAGCCATCGGCAGCTGCACGGAGAGTGTCCCGGAGCCCGCGGGGGGACGGCGGCGCCGCCTCCGCGTCCAGCCGGGTGGTGAGCCGCGACCTCTCTGCCTGGGCCGCCCGCAGGGCTTCCCCGAGCTCGGGAACGTCCATCCCCTCGCGAATGTGGCGGACCATGCGGCCTATCTCGCGGGTGAGCTCCTCGATGCGTTTGTGGACACCGTCAGTGTGCCCGCCGCTTGCCTGTGCCGCGAGCGCGCGCTCGGCTTCCTGCTCGAAGTGCCGCAGGTAGTCCCCGTGCTTGAGCTCGTCGCGCAGTGAAGCGAGTAACTCCTTCTCGGCCTGTGTACGACTGACGCGCCGGTCGTTGGAGCAGGCACTGCGGCCACAGGCCACCGCCGTCCCGCACCGGTACTTGTAGCCGTCCGCCATGACCAGGTTGCTGCCGCACGCGCCGCACTTGAGTAGCGTGCTAAAGATGAAGATGCGCTTCGGCCGGTTCACCGATTTCAGGTTCACGTCGGTCAGGCGTTCGCGCACGCGCTGCCAAGTGACATCGTCCACGATGCGAAGCTCGGGCCGCTCGCGCACCACCCAGTCCGAGCGTGGCCGCTCGAAGCGCTTCTCGACACCCGTGTCTGGGTCCTTCACCCAGTGCGAGCGGTTCCAGACAAAGCGCCCGACGTAGAGCTCGTTCTGCAAAATGCCGACCGACTTCTTGCGCGAACCTAAAATCGTGGAGAAGTGCCACTTGCCGTCGGTACGCCGCTCGCTGCGGTTCCAGCGCGCGCCCGGCGACGGGATGCCGTCGTCGTTGAGGCCGTATGCAATCTGCCGGGAGCTGCGACCCGCGGCGTATTCGGTGAAGATCCGGCGCACGACTGCGGCCTCTTCGGGCAACACCTCGAGGTCACGAAACTCCCCACCGCCACGCCACGCGATATTGCGATACCCGTATGGACGGCCACCAATCGCCTTGCCGCCTTTCGCTCGCGACTCCATTGCAGTGTAGGTCTTCTCGGAGACCATCTCGCGGAACGCCTCGCCGATGATGCCGGTGAGACCGGCCTGCAGTTTGTGTCCCTTGCGCGCCGAGTCGTAGCCGTCCTGCACGCCCACCACCCGCACGCCACGATGTACCAAGCGGTCGATGATCTTGGGCAGGTCCGCTTGACTGCGTGACAGGCGCGTCAGGTCCATGACCACGAGCACTTCAATCTGTGCTGCGAGCGCGGTCTGCAGCCCGGGGCGATTGCCGATAGCGGCGCCGCTTATGCCCTGGTCCTCGAAGCGCGCAACGACGATGGCGCCGCCGCGCTCACACCACTCACCACACACGCGATTCTGGTCGGCGATGGAGCTCTCGCTTTGCAGGTCCGTCGAGAACCGAGCGTAAATGGCCGCGCGCATGCCTGTCCTCTATCAAACACGAGAGTCAGGCGGAGAGTTAAACATTGAGAAATACAACGACGCAATTGGCGCGAACCGTCACTAGACCACGAGACACCGTCATTAGACCTCGCGCTACTCGCGAGGCGCGTGCGGCGAGTGTGTAATTCCGCGTGAGCCCACTTACGGGCAGCAAAGGAGACAGCGATGAGCCAAACCATGAAGAGATCGCAATTCAAACGGATTGAGGAATGCCTGGACGAGTTTATCGCCGCGGGTTTAATCCGTCAGTGGTACGAGCCGGCGCCGGAGGGCGGGTCTCCTCGTGTCGTGGTGGCTCTCACTGAGCTCGGCCGGAAGGCGTCACTGAGCGAGGTCAAGCGCCTATTGTCGACGCCGCGTCCGAAGGATGCCTAGCCCCTCAGCCGCACCTGCCCATGGACGGGCTCGCGCGGCTTTTTATTTGTCGTTTTCGAAGCTTGAGGAGTGTTTTGTATGCCAAGAATCGGGGGCAACCAGACAAATACACGCCGTGATCCCACGGACTTGTACCCGACTCACCCTAATTGGACTCGTGCACTACTGCGGGCCGTAAAGTTGCGGGGGCCGATATGGGAGCCCGCGGCCGGCGATGGAAGCATGGTGGAGGTTCTTCGTAGCGCGGGGTACGAAGTTCATGCGACCGACATACTTACAGGGCAAGACTTCCTTGCCGTCAACAAACCATGGGTCGGAAGCATTGTGACTAATCCGCCGTACCGATTTGCCGACGAATTCATTGCACACGCTCTAGATTTGGCGTCATCAAAAGTCGCAATGCTGCTGCCTATTGGGGCACTTGGCGGTCAGCGGCGATTTTCTTCTCTATGGAATAAACGGCCCCCGGGCTTAATACTTGTGATCGCGCGCCGGATGACCGTGAAAAGCCAGATGAGTCAATTTAATCATATCTGGGCTGTGTGGTCCGCAAAGCGCAATCCACAACATACTTGTATCAGATGGGCGTTGGGCGATGACGGGCGTTGGGCGATGACTAAGCGAGATTGAATATAGACTCAAAGGCAGGAACCTAGTGCCGCAGCCGTGCCTGCTCACGGGCGGGCTCGCGCGGCTTTCTTTTCTGGCTCGGCCGCGCCTTGCGTACCGGTTTGAGCGGCGGCAAACCCATGAGTTCGCGGCGTGTCGTGCGGAACGTCTTGCCGACAATCTTTCCCGTCACCGGATCGTGCGAAGAGTCAGGGCGGCTGTCGCGCACCATCGCGTATTGGCTGCTGTAAATCCACATCGCCTCGCGCGCTGTGAGCTCGTACTGACCCTGCGCATTCTTCGGCACCAGCGGGCGCCGGCGCAGTGCGCCCTGTTTGATGTAGTCCGGAATGGTGGGGTCGGCGAGAAAGGCGGCGCTCGGCTTGGCGTGCCACATCGCACACAACTGTTTGAAACGCTGAAGCGAGATACCCCAGGCGTGGGCAATCTGTTTGCCGCCGACGAGCAGCAAGTCCGCGTCCACTCGCGTGCCGTCCGCCAACCAAACTTTCCGAGTCGCGTCGTCCACCAATCTCACCTACTCAGCCTACCCTGATTAAATCACGACGCTGCGCTCGACACTAGATGAAAGACCACGAGCGAGACGGTCTCATCGCGCCGCAGCACCGTCATTAGACCACGCGACTGCGCCGCAGCACCCGTCACTAGACCTCGCGACGCTGGTGTCGAACTACCGAGCAGTTTCTGATCAGGGGTGACCTATCACGCTACCCCGAAGGTGCCCCCGATGAGCAGTGTTCCCCGCGACGGACTCACCATCAGCCAAGTGGCCCGCGAGACGGGTTATTCAGAGTCATATCTGCGCAAGCTCGAGGAGCGCGGCATCGTGACTCCGGAGCGCGACGACCTCAACCGCCGCCGATTTTCTGAGCGGTCAGTGGGCCAGCTCATTGAACGGCGCGCGACCATCAACCGCCCGAAACGACGCGCGTAAGTGCACCCCGCCGCTGCACGTCTCGTCACGTTGCTCGCCCGAGCCTGGGCGAAAGAGCAACTGCGTGCGCAGCAGGCGAGCACGGCGACGAGCATGCCGGCGAGCACGGCGACGAGCATGCCGGCGAGCACGGAGACGAGCATGGCGGCGAGCACGGCGGCGAGCACGGAGGTGGCCATCCCGGCGGGCGTGCTGACGAAGGAGGGCGGAGACCGGAAAGAGTGCCCCGGAGGCGGCGGCGACCGCCCCCGAGGCTTGCATCACACGTCAACACGAGGACATCGGCATGAACAAAAAAGCACGACGACCATATCGGACGCAAGGCGACGCCACAGCGTGGACTAGCCTAGACCCCGGCCTACGCGCAGGACTCGAGGCCGAGGGCATCCACGGGCCCGCCGACTGGCGCTCCCTGACTCTCCAGCACAAGACCTCGGCGATGTGCGCTGTGTTGAACGCCGCCACCCCCAACCCTTTCGTCGTGGGCCTCGTGCAGCGGTGCGACGACGCCGCAACGGGCACACCGTGGGTTCCCGACCCCGAGGTACAAGAGGCTGTCGACACTGTCCTGGCGGGAATCAAAGAAGCAGGGAGCCTGGATGAGTTTCGCAACCGACTTGACCCCGAGGCCGTCGCGAAGTTTGACGAAGTATGGCGCGCTCTCACGGACTGGTTCGTCGGCGATGAGTCCACTACGACCCATTGAGCCGGGGTTTGCATCGAGTCACATCAACACAAGGACTTCAACATGAACAGTGAATCACATCAGACAGTAGAGACACAAAAGGCAAAGGCCGCCGACGCGGCGTGGGCCAGCCTAGACGACCGCCTGCGCGCCAGGCTCGAAGCTGACGGTGTCCATGGGGTCACTGACTGGCTTGAGCTGTCTGACGAGTGGAAGCGCGAAATCATGCGCGAGCTGTTTGAGGATTTCAAACCCAGCACCGTCGCGGCGCTGCCCGGATTTGATGACGCCGCCGCCGAACAGTTTGAGGTTTACCCAGAAGTGGTCCTACTGGAAGGCCTGAGTGACGGCGAATGCTGGCAGGGGCTGGGCGAGTACGACAAGGTCATTATCAATGCCGTGGGAGACTGCGACAGGGTTATTTCTAAATCCGGCGACGAGCAGTTTTCAATTTTGCATCTACTGCGCTTCGCGCAGGCGAACGGGGAGGCGTTCGACAGGTTCGTGCGAGAGCACAGCGGATGACCACGGCCCCAGTCCCCGCTTGCTGGGCGGACATCCCGGCACACATCCGTGCGCGCCTCGAGCGCGAGGGCATAGGCTCGCTCGCGGCGTGGCGCGCGGCCGGTCGGCGCCGCTATCAGATATTCGGCATTCCCACGCCACTCGCCAAGCTCATTGACGCGCTCGCACGCGGGGGGCGGCCGTGAGCGAGTACTGGTCGGGCCGGTGTGCCGGCTGCGGCCGCCGCATAAAACGCGCAGCGATTGTGGGTGTGTACAAGCCCTACAGCTCCCAAACGCAGCACGCGTACCTGCTGTGCGCGAGCTGCTGGAGTGCGGTGAAGGCCGGCGCCCAGGCACGCGACGCGGTACAGCGCGCGGTCGAGCGGCGCATCCATACGCAAGCACAAATCCAATAAGACAGGAGTGAAGCGATGACATCTGACGACGAGTCACGCGGGGGGCCAGCCGCAAGGCGCGCAGCACAGCGCTGGGGCATGGTGAGTGTCCGTAAGCCTGCATTCGCGGCGTTCCTGGGGCGCACCCCCCGCGCCATGGGTTTCTGGAGGTACCTGTGCCACCGAGGTATTCGCTACCGAGTCGTCCACTACGACGCGCTCGGCCTGAAGTACCCAGGTGTCTCACCGACGGCCGATGATCCGGTCGGTGATTTCGCATACAGCATATGCCACCGCTACAACACACTGAGTGCGGCGAGCCTGCGGCAGCGCCTGGAGCGCCAGCATGCGGACGCCGACACGCTGCAAATGCTCGAGCATCTCGTGGCCGAGCACGCCGCCTACGTGGTAGCGGACCGCGAATATCGGGCACGGCAGTGGCGCGAATACCTGGCGTACCTGCGCAGGAAAAGAGGTCATACATGAACGCGACTAACGCGATGCTGTGCTGGAACCCCGGCACCGACCAGGTGGCGCTCGTGCCGTGGCCCGACCACACGCGGCTCTCCAGTCGCTACCGGATGAGCACGCTCGGTTGCTATGCGCACTTCGATGGTAAGTCGTTCGAGCAGCGCAAGTGCCTGGTGTACATCGCGGCGATGCACCTCATCGTGCGCGACCGCGTGGACCCGCAGGCCGTACACCGCGCATTGCTCGAGCTCGATGAGTACCGCGACGGCTGTGCGAACGACATGCGGGGGGCGGAGGCTGCGCGCGAGCGTTACGGCGAAGAGTCCCCGGCGGACATCCCCGAGTGAGTGCCGTCAGCAATGAGCAGTTCCTCGAGGCGATGTTCGCGGACACCGCGCCCGGCATGCATACCATCGTGTGCTCGTTCCTGGCCGACCCGTACAAAGCGACTCGCGCCGACTGGCGAGGGTGGGCGTGGGCGCCAGGGGGCGCTCTGCCGCGCGGGTTCGACACGGGCAACACGTACCTTACGGTCTCGACGTTCGAGCCGGACCCGCAGACCGGCGAACGACGTCGACGTAAAGCGAACTTTTGCTCGCTGCACGCGGTGATGATTGACGACCTCGGAACCAAAGTCGCGCCGGACAAGATGCTGCTGCCGCCCTCGGCGCTCATCGAGACGAGCCCGGACAATTACCAGGCGTATCTGTTCGTGGTGCAGGACGAGGCCGCACGCGACCGCAGGCTGTGCGAGCGCCTGATCGACGCGATGGTCGCCGCGGGGTTGACCGCCGACGGCTCGGACCCCGGGATGAAGGGCGTGACGCGCAACAGCCGGCTGCCTGTTGGCATCAACAGCAAAGGTAAGTACGTCGAGCGACTCGGCCATCCGTTCCCGGTGCGCTGTTCGCAATACGCGCCGGGGCGGCGCTATGCGATTGCCGAGATTGCAGCCGCGTGGTCGCTCGAGCTTACGCCGCCGACGCCGAGAGCGCTGGCGATCCCGCACCCTGCGGAAGCCGCACGTATGACGCGGCGCTTCGACGCACTGCTCAGGACGTTCGAGCTTAAGGGGATGTACCGCGGACGCATTGGCCCAGGTCCGTGGCACGCTGTGCGCTGCCCGTGGGTGCACACGCACACCGACGGGGCCGAGGGCGGCACCGCGGTCGCGGAGCCGGGCACGGACAACAATTTCTATGGCGGCTTTCAATGCCACCACGGCCACTGCGCCGACCGCACGATGGCCGACGTGTGGCAATGGGTAAAGACACTATTCGACGATCTCTCCAGACTCGCGGGGGCAGACGAATGAGCACAGAAGCTGAGAACGAACTGCGAGCCGCGGCGGCGGTAGCGGCGGGATGTGACCGCGTCCGGATTCAAGTCCGTGCCGGACAGCGGCCGCAGGCCGTGGAGGCCGTGCTTGATGTGCTGCACGAGAAGGCGGCAGATGCGGGGCTGTACGCATGCTTTGGGGTGCTCGTGACGCCATTTCTCGCCGAACGCGAGGGATTCACTGATGAGCGCGGGCGGCCCGAGCCCGTGCAATCGCTGGAGCTTGAGCGACTGGCGCTCGTCAATTTGCAAATGAGCATCGACAGACTGTGCGTGTTCATTCGGTCGCGCCCCAACAAAGACGGCAGTTGGCGCACCGAAACACTCGACTGTCCCGAACCTATAGCCAAGTCGATCTACACGAGCGGGAAGGCCCTGCAAGTACTGCCGCAGATCGAGCGCATCGCCGAGGTGCCGGTGTTCGACGGCAAGGAGCTGTTTGCAACACCGGGTCTGCACGGCACGACGTGGATTAATGCGCCCTCCGGGGTGGCATTGCCCGCGAAGTTATCGAAGGAAGCGGCGGCTGCCGCCCTGGCACGGGTGCGCGAGTGGCTCGCGGAGTTTCCGTTCGAGCAGGACGAGAGCGCCGCCGCGGGGGGCGTAGGCAGTGCGGCAGAAGCGGTCGCCGTGGCGCTGCTCATGACCGCGGCTCTGCGTCCATCGCTGCCGCGCGCGCCAGGCTTCATGATTAGCAAGCCCAGCTACGGGGCAGGAGCTACGATGTTGGCGAGCGTTGCGGGAGTGCTGTACACCGGGCGCTCTCCACCGGTCATTAACTTCGAGCATCAGGAAGAGTCCCGCAAGCAGCTTAACGCAGCGCTGATCGCGGGGCGACCGCTGCTCATCTTCGACAACCTGGCGGACGGGCGCGCGTTTTCTGACTCGCTGGTCGCGCAGCTGCTGCATGAGTTTACGATTAACGTTCGCGAGCTTGGCACTCCGCGGAACGTGGACTGCGACACGCGCCGGCTGGTAATCATGACGGGCGTAAATATCTCGCCCGACGCCGACCTCGTGCGGCGCGTACTGGTGTGCGCGCTGGACCCGAAGTTGGAGCGGCCTGAGGAGCGTACGTTCAAGCGCCCCGACCTGATCGGTGAATTGCATCGGGCTCGCGCCGCGGTGCTGTCCGACATGTACACCATTACTGCGTGCTATCTCGCCGCAGGCGTTCGCACGCAGGTGGGGAATTTAGTCGGGTATGAACGATTCCGGCAGTGGGTTGTTGAGCCTCTGTGCTGGCTTGGCATGCCAGACATACTTGCCGCACGCAAGACTGGCGTGGCGGCGGATTCCACGGTCATGTTGCTCGCGGAGCTGCTGCCGCTAATCGAGAAACGACACTCATACCACCCTGAGAAGGCGGGGCTCATTACGGGCGAGCTGTTAAAGCCGCCGCAACGCAACGACGACCCGGACAACAAGGGCCTCGAGACCTATAACCAGATAGTGGCGGTGCTCGGGGAAGCGACGAACGCACGAAAGTTCGAGGGCCAATATCAGCTCGACACCGCGCGCGTTGGAACTTTTCTGCGCAAGGTCTTGCAGCGCATCGTTACCGTGCGGGGCGAAGACGGAGTCGGTCGGCAGCTGCGATTGGTATTGACGAGCCGTGACCACATCGGACGGCCCCGATACAGAGTTGAAGAAGTAGTGGCGCAAACAGTCGGAGGAGTGGTTCCGACGACCTCCAGTGAGTCGTCGATTCTGGCAACAGGGCCGCATCTTCTGAGTGCCGAAGAGGAGTTCTAAACGGTCACCGACGCGCAGCCGCTGCGCACTGGCTGCCGTAGGGGGCGTAGGAAAGACGTAGGGTCTCGGACCGTTACGCGGGGTAGAGAGAGAAAACACGCACCGGGGACGACGGTCAGAGACCCTACCTCCTTCCTACGGTCCTGCGTACCGACCCCGTTTCGGTTTGTGGTGGAGACATTTTTCTGGTGGCGGGTGGCTGCCTCCCGGCTGGCGTCCGCGCGCGTGGGCTTCCGCGCTCAGGCGTACGGCACACCGTCGGGCGCGGCGCCTCGGGCCGGGGGGTGGTGGCGGGTCCCCCTCGCGCACCGGCCGTGCGTACCGTGCGCCTACGCGAGAGAGGCACTCCGCCGGCGCAGCGTCGGGCTCGGGAGCGGCGTAGCGCCTGGGGACGCCCGCAGGCCGCGGGTCGCTACCGCGTGCCGCCGGTGAGACTCGAGGTGGCCTCCTGGGCCGGTACGCCTACGCGAGAGAGGCCGCGCCGCCTCGGGCTCGCGTCTGTCACGGTCGGTCACCGACGAGGCACCTCTCGCCCTTCTGCGACCGAATCTAGTAGCGACGTCTCTCGCGTGGTCCAATCGATGATGCGCTCTCAGAACACAGCTGCGCGTATGTGACGAGAAACGCAATCGGAAGCGGGGTCGTGGGATGTTTGAAGCGAGTAATTTGAGTCGAGCCGCGCGGAGCGGGCTGTTTGAATCGGACCTATTTGCGACGATTGTGCCTCGTCCGCGGGGATGTTCTAATTTTCCTCGATCCATATCGAAGGAAATTAGACATGACTCCTCCGCCACATCGTCCGAAATTCGTAACATACTACCGAGTCTCAACACCGAGGCAGGGACGCAGTGGACTCGGGCAAGAGGCACAAGAAGCGGTCGTGCGTGCGTACCTTGTTTCGGTCAACGGAGTCGAAATAGCGCGGTACGACGAGGTGGAGTCTGGCAAGAAGGACGACAATCGCCCGCAGCTCCAGGCCGCGTTGCTTCGCTGCCGGCAGACGCGCGCGACGCTGTTGGTGGCCAAGCTCGACCGTTTAAGTCGAAACGTCGCATTTCTGATGAATTTGCGCGACTCGGCCGTCAAGTTTCAAGCTCTCGACATCCCGGAAGCCAACACGCTGACGCTCAGCATAATGGCGGCGCTTGCACAGCACGAGCGCGAATTAATCAGTCAGCGCACGAAGGCTGCCTTGGCCGCTCGGCGCGCCCGTGGGCTGCCGCTTGGCAACCCACGCGATCTCTCGGTGTACCAGCGTCGCGCCTCGAGGCTCGGAACGGCAGCGGTTCGCGCGAAGGCCCGCAAGCGCGCCGAGGAGGTTCGCCCGGTGATCGAGGAGGCGCGTCGTACCGGTCATACCTCGCTGCGCAAGATTGCCCGTTATTTGAACGAGCAGGGCATTCCGACGCCGTTTGGTCGTACCTGGACCCCGACCGCCGTGATGAACGTGCAGCGGATCATCGAAACTCTGCCTGGTGCGGAGGCGGTCTGAATGCTCACTAGCGCCAATTGCCATGTGTGCTCGCACCCCGAGAGGGGTCGGCTCGAGATGCTCGCTGTCTCTGGCGTCGCGCATGTACACCTGGCGAAGCAGTTCTCGCTATCCAGGCACTCGATAGACCGGCATCTCATCAGGCACCTGTCTCCCGAGCGCCGGGCGCAGCTCAAGTGCGGGCCAGTCAAGATTCGCGAACTCATTGAGCGCGCGACCGAGGAGCAGGTTCCGCTACTCGATTATTTGAGCTTGTTGCGTTCGATGCTGTGTGCGCAGTTCATGTCCGCATCGGAGGCGAACGACCGCAACAGCTGTGCGCTTCTCGCCGGTCGCATTATCCAGGTGCTGCGTACCCAGGCGGAGATCACCGGTGAGCTCGTGCAGGCGCCACTTGTGGGAATCGCCATTAACAACAATTCCAATTCCGGCACTCCGCCGCAGTTGATAGACCCGGTCTCTGCTTACCGCGCGATGGTAGAGGGCACCTTGCGCCCGGACCCGGCACTGCTTACCGCGCCGCGCGCACCCACGTCCGTGACTCCCGCGCTGGAGGTGCCCCCATGACTCACGACTTGTCGACCGCCATCACCGCCCGCGACGCAGCGTGCGCCGCCGTCGCCCGCGCCGCCGAGCAACTAAAGCGCGCGCAGCAGCTAGAGCACGCCGCTCAGACCCTACTCGCCGAGTGCGACGAGGCGCACAAGCGGGCGGTCGAGCGCCGAGTGCAGCAGCTCGCACAATCACCTACGCCACCGGCCCTCTACGATGCCCATGAGGCCGCGGAGCGGGCCGCTGCCGAACTCGATGCCGCCGCCGCCAGGCGCCTGCGCGAACAGCGCGAGGCCGCCTTGAGGGAAGCGCGCACCGACTTGGCGCGGGCGGAGAAGTCCGTGACCGCGCTCGCCCATCGCCTGCTGGGCGCCGAGGCCGAAGCGCTTTCCGCTGCTGCTGAAGAGCACGAACGCCTCGCCATGCAGGGCCGCGAGCAACTCGTCGCGCTCGACATGCTGCTGACCGAGGCAGGGCAACCACTGCCGCCCGCCGTACTGAGGGTGCTACAAGATCCGCCGCCGACCTACACCGTCGAGCTCTTGCTAGGCGCCGTGCACCACCTCGGCGACAAGCACGCGCCACACGGCGAGCGCGTCGCGCAGGCGCGTCGGCAGTGGGAGCAGCGGCTCGCCGAGCTACTCGCTCGCGCGCCTGCGTCGCAGGAGGCGGCAGCATGAACTTTCCGAGCAGGACTGGGGCACCTGCTCCCACAGCCGCCTTGCAACGGCTGGTGGAAAACCATCGTCGGCCGTCGGGTACTACTCCAGAGCCCGCCGCCCCGACAGCCCGCCGTCAACCTCTACGGCGGGCGCCCCTTTTTGGATTGGCGATGCGCGAAGCCGCAACGCGTTGCGGCTCATGGGCACGCGCTCGCCTCGCTGTGTGTGTAAAGCATTGCGCACAGCCGCGCCAGTCGTGAGTGCGCGTTGCAAACCACGAATGACCGTGCGGGGCCACCGCAGGCGCATCTCGCGCCTCGACACTCCTGCCCTGGCGACTGGTCAACCCCGCGCACGTGCTCGCTGGACGTACGCAGCTTGCGGCGCGGGGTGCCCCCCTATTCAAACATTCGGAGCTGAATCATGATGAGTTCAAACCATCTTCGCTGTGAGGTCTACGGCCCCGGCCACAATGACTTCCGGCTGTACGCCGTAAGCCCAGCCGGGCTGCGCGCGGTGCCCACGCACGATGCGGACCGCCCCACGGCGAACCAGCTCGAACGGCTGGAGCGCATCGAGCGGCGCGTCCGCTCGCACGACGCGCAGTTGCGCCGCACCCGCCGCACGCGCGACGAATTGCTCAGCGCGGTGCCAGTAGGCAAGATCTTGGCGCTCGGCGCCACGTGGCTCGGCGATTTGAAGCCGGTGCTCGATCAGCGCCTCGACGCGTTCTTCTCGCTCGTCACGCCTTTAACGCTCTCGCCCACGCAGGTGGACGGCGTTTTGAATCTCGGTCGCACATGGACCGGCCAGCTGCTCGAGCGCCTCGAGGCGGCCACGCAAGACTATCGCCGCACGCACGATGAGGACGGCGAGGGCGGCGTGGACCTCTCCGAGATCATCTCCCAGTTGCAAGGCTTGCATGAGTGCCTCGAAGGCTCGCCTGCGATCGCCGAGCTGAAAGACCGGATAGGGCGGCTGCGCAAAGTCTCCGACATGACTGGCCGCAAGCGCTGGACTGCGGACGCCAGGGTGCGCGCGGGTTTGTTGCGACAGCACTTGCTCGGGGACGGCAGCAAGCCGATCAGTGCGACCTCGGTCAACGAGCGCAACGCGGAGTTCTGGGCCGCACAAGCTCGCCGCGGCACCGTAGACCCGGGCGCCCGCGTGGTCCCAGCGGACAACACCGTCGCCGCCATCAACGCGGCGCACCGCCGTTTCTGGGGTAACTAGCCGTGCCGCTCGCAACCCTTTCGCTTACCGAGAATGCGGCAAGCCCGTGGTACGCCGGCGAGGCGCAGCTCAATCAAATGTTCCTGGAGACCTATTCGGCATGCGCCGTGTTCGCTGCGCTCGATGCGGTCTCGTTCGACAGTAGCACGCGCGTTTACTTTGACCCGCGCGCCACGCTGGGCGTGCCGGATGCAGGCGCTTGTGAGGTGATGTTTGAGAAGCTCTATGCCGGATTCGCTGCGGTCGGCGTGGCTGAGTCCCAGTCACTGGGCCTCTCTCGCGCGGCGCTCGACCCACACGGCAATGGCGGCGTGTTGTGGGGCAAGGACGTCACCTCGGTCAACACGAACTTTACGCAGCTCTATGCCGCCATCGGGATTCTGGAGCCGCTGCACTCCTACGCCATCGCGCCCGGCACCGCCGCGCTCGCCTGTACGGGGGCTGCGCCCGCGCGGCGGCAGTCATGACCGACGTACCGCAAGGCGCGCAGTACCTGCGCAAGCTCTCCGTGGTGGTAGCGAACGCGGCAGGCAACGGCATCGACTTTGCAGAGTTTCGCGTCACGTTTTCCGTGCGCCGTGGGGACTCTCAGACTCCGAACTCCGCCGATGTGCGCATCTTCAACCTCGCGCCGCATCTTGCCAACCAACTCGCGACCAACGCCAGCGAGTTCACGCAAATCCAAATCCAAGCGGGATATCAGAACGCACAATATGGGTTGATTTTCTCCGGTACGGTGAAACAGTACCGCAAGGGCCGTGTCGATCAAAAGGACTCTTTCATCGACATCACAGCCGCGGACGGTGACTCAGCTTACAACTTCGCGGCCATCAGCCTCACGCTCGCCGCCAATTCCGCGTACGACCAGGGGGTGGCGGGGTTCGCTGCCTCGATGGCAGCAAAGAACATCGAGCCGCCGCTCTACATCAGTAACCTGCCGAACCTGAAGAAAACCTACGTGCGCGGCCGGGTGTTTTATGGGATGACGCGCGATGAGCTGCGGGATTTTTGCGCCACCAACAACC
>Ga0335085_10003338_pt1 | contig 27993 bp, 24 predicted proteins | sample Lox_Sample_45_FD_206712 | JGI IMG/M metagenome (GOLD analysis project Ga0335085, IMG submission 206712) | Soil microbial communities from Loxahatchee National Wildlife Refuge, Florida, United States - Lox_Sample_4.5 | ecosystem: Environmental > Terrestrial > Soil > Wetlands | place: USA... | reverse complement strand
AGGGTGCGGTTGTCGCGGGCCATGGGCCGCTCGCCCTGCAGGATATGAATCTCCACTTCCGGCTGATTATCGGCCGCCGTGGAATAGACCTCCGTCTTCCGCGTGGGAATGGTGGTGTTCCGCTGGATCATCGGGGTCATCACTCCGCCCAGCGTTTCCACGCCCAGAGAAAGCGGCGTCACGTCCAGCAGCAGAATGTCCTTCACCTCGCCGGCCAGCACTCCGCCCTGCACCGCGGCCCCCACGGCTACCACTTCATCCGGGTTCACGCCCTTGTGCGGCTCTTTGCCCCCGAAAAGTTGTTTGACGATTTCCTGCACTTTGGGCATGCGCGTGGCGCCGCCTACCAGCACCACTTCGTCAATTTTGTCCGGGGTGATGCCGGCGTCCGACATGGCCTGCTTCACCGGACCCTTGGTCCTCTCCAGCAGATCCTCGGAGAGCTGTTCGAGCTTGGTGCGCGAGAGCTTCATCAGCAGGTGCTTGGGGCCGGAAGCGTCCGCGGTAATGAAAGGCAGGTTGACCTCGGTCTCGGCCATCTGCGACAGCTCGATCTTCGCCTTTTCCGCCGCTTCCTTCAGGCGCTGAATGGCCATACGGTCTTTGCTCAGATCCACGCCCTGTTCTTTCCTGAACTCCGCGATCAGGTACTCCATCACCCGGATGTCGATGTCGTCCCCGCCCAGGTGGGTGTCGCCGTTGGTGGCCTTGACCTCCACCACCCCCTCGCCTACTTCCAGAATGGAAATGTCAAAAGTTCCGCCGCCCAGGTCGAAGACGGCGATGGTTTCGTCCTTTTTCTTGTCCAGGCCGTAGGCCAGGGCCGCCGCAGTGGGCTCGTTGATGATGCGCACCACTTCCATGCCGGCGATTTCTCCGGCCTGCTTGGTGGCTTGCCTCTGGCTGTCGTTGAAATAGGCCGGAACGGTGATCACCGCCTTCTGGACCTTTTCGCCCAGAAAGTCTTCGGCCGCAGCCTTCAGTTTCTGGAGAATCATGGCGGAAATTTGTTCCGGGCTGTAAGGCTTCCCGGCAATCTCCACCCGCGCGTGGTTATCCGCGCCGCCCACGATCTTGTAGGGCACGCGCTTCTTCTCGTCCTCCACCTCGTCCGCGCGCTTTCCCATGAAGCGCTTTATGGAATAGACGGTGTTCTCCGGATTGGTCACTGCCTGGCGCTTGGCCACCTGGCCCACCAGTCGCTCACCGGATTTTGTGATGGCCACCACAGAAGGCGTGGTTCGGCCTCCCTCTTGATTAGGGATTACCACGGGCTCCCCACCCTGCATCACGGCTACAACCGAGTTGGTGGTGCCCAAGTCAATCCCGATTATCTTGCTCATAAATATGCTCCTCCCCACCCGGGGTCCTACAGATTGCGCAGTTGGAACCTTCTCCCGCTGTTAGCAAGCGTCATTATGCACATTGAGTGAGTTATTGTCAAGTCTGGTGAGCATGCCCAGCATCATCGCTAAGGCTTCTATTTTCATTGGCTTATTGGGACGCTCCCCCTGAATGGTTTGAGCTCATCTACATCCTGAGCCTACGCTTCAGCATCCCAACTTCTGTGTGCCCAGTCACTTCGCAGAGTTCGTTTCCGGGTTCGAGGGCGGCGAATGGCCGGATGACTCACCAACTGGATGCTCTGCATCGCGCTTGGCTCGTAAAGAAGTGTGCGGCGAACCGAGGGTTCCTCGTACGGAACGAAATGCAGGGCCGTTCCGGTGGTGGCGCACGGTGGCGGGATAGGAAAAAATAAGGGTAGAATCATGCGCTCTGGCTCGGCGTATCGGGTTTGGCAGCCGGAAGAGGGGAAGCGTCGTGAACCCAATCCATAGGATTCTAGTCGGCATCGTTACCTTCGGCCTTTTCGCCGGGATGGCCACAAGCCTGGCCTTTGGCGCCGGCCAGTCTGCGGCCCACACCAAGCCCGCGGCAGCCGCCGAGGAGGGCCCGCCGGAGAAGACTCTCGGCTCCCGGAACGCTCCGATCGTCATGGAAGTATTCAGCGACTACTCCTGCCCGATGTGCAAGTCCTTCTACCTGGGCGCGGTTCGCCGGCTGCTCGAATCCTACATCCCGGAAGGAAAGGTGTACCTGATCCACCGCGATTTCCCGTTGCGCGGCGTGATTGGCCACGAGCATTCGCGCGAAGCGGCGAATTACGCCAACGCGGCCGCATGCATCGGGAAATTCCGGGAGGTGGATTCGGCACTGTATGAGCGGCAGGAAGTGTGGACGCGGGACGGAAGTGTGGATGCGACGGTTGCCGCGGTGCTCACTCCCCGGGAGATGAAGCAGGTGCGGGCGCTGGTGGCCTCCGGCAAAATGGACTCCTACATCGAGAGCGATTACAACTTGGGCAGCTCGAAAGGTGTGCGCTCCACTCCCACCATTTACATCACCGCGCACGGGAAGACCGACGTGCTCCCCGGGAATCTTTCCTATGCCCTGCTGAAGCGCTACATAGACGAGCAGCTTCAGTAGCCGCGGGGCGCCCGGCGGGATCAGGCATGACGCGGAAATCTCCAGTATGGTGGATGATGACGGTGGGACGCGTGGTGCTGGGCGCGATCTTCGTCTACGCCGCATACACCAAACTGCGCTCCAGCTACCTGCTGTTTGCCATGGCCATCGACGCCTATAAAGTTCTGCCGGAAGCAGCCGCCGTGGCGGTGGCCCGGGTGCTGCCCTGGCTGGAACTTGCTTTGGGACTGGCATTAATCGCCGGCGTGTGGCTCCGGGTGACGACGACCGCGGCGACCGCGCTGCTCGCGGTGTTTTTCACGGCCATGGTTCACGCCTACCAGCCGGACCTCAAAGAGGGACAACAGATCAGTTGCGGCTGCTTCGGGCTGGGAGAGCCGATCAGCGGCTGGACTCTGGCGCGCGACGGCACGCTGCTGGCAGTTTCTCTGGCCTTGACCATCGGCGCTTTCTGGATGGCCAGACGAAAACGCAAGTCCCTGATAAGCTCGGCCTCCGCCGTGCCTGCCGGCGCGCCGCTCGCGGAGAAATCCTGAAGTGAAATCCCTCGAAGAATATCTCGCCCTGGCAGAGGTGGCGCACGGGCACTTGTGCGCCGGGCAGGTGCTGGGCGTGCGGCTGGCCATGCTGGGCCTGCGCCTCCTGGGGATCGAGGATCCCGTCAAGGACCGCAAGCGCCTGGTGACGTACGTAGAGATTGACCGGTGCGTGACGGACGCCGTGGCCTTGGTGGCCAATTGCCGGCTGGGAAAGCGTAGCTTGAAATTCTTCGATTGGGGCAAGGTGGCGGCCACCTTTGTGGACCTGGGATCGGGCCGGGCGGTGCGCGTGGCCGCAAAGGAATCCTCCAAGCAGCTCGCGCAGGCGATGTTCCCGGCGATGGCAAAAGACGCGGGCCAGCAAAAAGCGTATGCGGTGATGCCGGACGAGGACCTGTTCGAGACGGCATGGTGCGCGGTCGAAGTTCCGCCGGAGGATTTGCCCGGCTTCAAAGGCCCGCGCATCGTGTGCGCGCAGTGCGGCGAGGGCATCAACTTCAAGCGTGAGGTGACCGTGGAGGGCCGCACGCTGTGCCGCTCCTGCGCCGGCGCACGATACTACCGTCCAACAAACTGAGGAACCGGCGCGCCTTTTGCCGCGTCCCACCTGCTGGCCGGGTGGCCCTGCGGCTCCGCCGTTGCGACAGGGTCTCAGTTGGGCTTACCATGAGTTTTCCTTGGGGGGAGCACATGGCGTTTCGCGGTTCCCGCAGTCCCCTTGCGTTTGACCCGCCCGAATTCCTGTATCCATCGGAGGTGCGCGCATGAACGACGAACACCGGCACAATCCGCCCGGAAGCCCCCCGGACGGCCAAGATCCGCATGAAACATCGCCTGCCGGCGAGGGAGAGGCGAAGGGATTTTCGCGGCGCGCATTCCTGAAGGGAGCCGGCGTGACCGTCTCCGCCGGTGTGATGGTCACGGAAGGTCTTCTGGGGACCGGCGCCGCGTCCGCACAGCCGGCTCCGGGAGCGATTGCCGGGCCCGGGCCGGTGCCCATCACGCTGAAGATCAACGGAAAGCCCCACAGCCTGCAACTCGAGCCGCGGGTGACTTTGCTGGACGCGCTGCGCGACCATCTGGACATCACCGGGGCGAAAAAAGTGTGTGACCGCGCCACCTGCGGCGCGTGCACGGTGCTGCTGGATGGAAAGGCCGCGTACTCGTGCACGGTGCTGGCCATCGAGGCGCAGAATTACGAGATCACCACGATTGAAGGACTGGCCGCAGAGGGTGAACTCTCGCCGGTTTCCGCGGCTTTTGTCGAACACGATGCGCAGCAATGTGGATTTTGCACCCCGGGTTTTGTCGTGGCGGTGACCGCCTTCCTGAAACAGAATCCGAATCCAAGCTATGAGCAAGTGACCGCGGGCCTGGGCGGCAACTTGTGCCGCTGCGGAACCTACATGGGCGTGCGCGAGGCCGCGCTGGACGCGGCCAAACGCATGGCCGGGAGGGCGTGATGGCAGACTACAAATGGCCGCCGGCGGAGAAGCGCTCCCTGATCGGCAAGTCTTTTTCTCGCGTGGATGGCCCGGTGAAATCCTCGGGCCGCGCCAAGTACAGCTACGACATTAACCGCCCGGGCATGCTCTACGGGAAGATGGTGTTCAGCCCGTACGCCCATGCCAACGTGAAGAGCATTGACACCAAAGCCGCGGAGAAAATGCCCGGCGTGCGGGCCGTGCTGGTGATGTTCGAGCCCGGCAAGGAAGTGCTGTGGGCCGGGCAGGAAATCGTGGCGCTGGCCGCGGAGACGGAAGAGCAGGCGCGGGACGCAGCCCGTGCCGTAAAGGTCGAATACGAGGTGCTGCCGCACCTGGTGAGCGACGTGGCGCCGGACAAAGCGGGAGCCGAGCACAGTAAAGCCGGTTCGGAATCGAAGGACGGCGATCCCGACGGCGCCATGAAATCCGCGGAGGTGACCTCGGAGGGCACCTACGGCGCCAGCGTAATTACCCACTGCTGCCTGGAAGCCCACGGCCAGGTGGCCGAATGGGAGGGTGAAAAACTGACCGTGTGGGCCTCCTCACAAAACGTTACCGGAATCGCCGGCGAGTTCAGCAAGGCGCTAAATGTCCCCGCGGCAAACGTGGAGACGATCACCCAATACATGGGCGGCGGATTCGGCAGCAAGTTCGGCGCGGATCCCTGGGGCCCGGCGTGCGCCAGACTGGCCAAGCAAGCGGGTCGCCCGGTGAAGATGATGCTGGAACGCGACCAGGAACTGATGGAAGCGGGCGCGCGTCCCTCCATCCACGCGCGGGTAAAGCTGGGAGCGAAAAAAGACGGGACGGTGGTGGCCTGGGATTCGGAATCCTGGGGCACCTCCGGCCCGCAGGGCGGCGGCAACCCCCCGCTCCCCTACGTGCTGCGCGCGGCGAACCGGCGGACAAAACACACCGCGGTACTGACCAACATCGGCCCCGGCCGCGCCTGGCGCGCGCCCAATCATCCGCAGTGCGCGGTGATCACCATGTGCGCCCTGGACGATCTGGCGGCGGCCATTCCCATGGACCCGCTCGATTTCTTCATCAAAAACATCGAGCTGACCGGCGAGCGCAGCAAGGTGTACCACGAAGAACTGTTGCGGGCCGCCGAGATGATCGAGTGGAAAAAGAAGTGGCATCCGCGCGGCGCCCAGAACAAAGGGCCGATCCAGCGCGGGCTGGGACTCTCCATCCATACCTGGGGCGGGGGCGGCCACCAGAGCAATTGCAACTGCACGATTCATCCCGATGGCTCCGTGGAAGTGTCCCTGGGCAGCCAGGATCTGGGCACCGGCACGCGCACCATCATCGCGCTGGTGGCCGGCGAGACCTTCGGCCTGCCGATCCCGGCCATCACCGTGAACATTGGGGACAGCCACTATCCGCCCTCCGGCGCCTCCGGCGGCTCGACCACCGTGGGTGGAGTGGGCTCCTCCACGCGCCGCGCTGCAACCAATGCCCTGAACGAATTGTTCGCGAAAGTTGCGCCTGCGCTCAACGCCAAGCCGGAAGAACTGGAGGCGGTGGGCGGCAAGGTGCGTGTGGCGGCAGATCCCAGCCGTGCGATTTCCTGGAAGGAAGCCTGCGCCAAATTGGGCGCCACGCCCGTCACCGCGGCCGGGCAGCGCTCCATGGACCTGATTTCGAGCGGCGTGGGCGGCGCGCAGATGGCGGAAGTGAGCGTGGACACGGAGACCGGCGTGGTACGCATCGAAGAGATTGTCGCCGTGCAGGACTGCGGTCTGGTGCTGAACCTGACGACGGCCCAAAGCCAGGTGTTCGGCGCGCTCATCATGGGCGTCACCTACGCGCTCTTCGAGGAAAAGCTGATGGACGAGCAAACCGGCTGCTGCCTCAACCCGGACATGGAGTTTTACAAGCTGGCGGGACTGGCCGATATCGGCAAGTTCCAGGTGCACATGATGACCGGGCCGGGCTACGACGAGCGCGGCCTGATCGGCCTCGGCGAACCTCCGGTGGTCTCGCCGGGCGCGGCCATTTCCAATGCGGTAGCCAACGCCATCGGCGTGCGCGTGCCGACCATTCCCATCACACCGGCGAAAGTGCTGGCGGCGCTGGAAAGCGCGCCGCGCGCGGGGAGGGCGTAAATGGAATCCTTTGCTTACGCACGTCCTGCCACCCGGGCCGAAGCCCTCGGCCTGCTCGGCGGAACCTATGAAGAAGCGGCCATTCTGGCCGGCGGCACCGACCTGCTGAGCCTGATGAAAAACTACGTGGTCGCGCCGAAGCGTTTGGTGGACATTAAAGGCGTGAAAGAATTCGGCGGGATCACCAGCGACGCGAGCGGGGCGCGCATCGGCGCCATCGTCACGCTCCAGGATCTGGCCGGGAACGCGGAACTGCAGAAGAGTTTCCCGGGCCTGACGGCTGCCGCCGCCGCGGTCCCCAGCATGCAGATCCGCAATATGGGCACGGTGGGCGGCGACCTCTTACAGCGGCCGCGCTGCTGGTACTTCCGCAACGGCTTCGGCCTGCTGGCCCGCGACGCGAAGGGACAACCCCTGGTGCCCGGCGGCGACAACCGCTACCACGCCATCCTGGATAACGGCGGCCCGGCGTACTTCGTGAACCCTTCGGGTCTGGCGCCCATCCTCATCGCGCTCGGCGCGGAACTGGAGATCGTAGGGGGAAAGGGCGCGCGCAAGGTGGCGCTGGAAAGGTTCTATCGCGCGCCCGCCCGGGAGAACGAACGCGAATATCACCTGGCGCCCGATGAAATTCTGGCGGCGGTGCTTTTGCCCAAAGCAGCCGAGGGGTGGAAGACGGCGATTTACGAGGTGCGCGAAAAGCAGGCGCTCGATTGGCCACTCGTCTCGGCCGCCGTGGCGCTACGCATGGAGGGCGGCTCGGTGCGCGAAGCGCGCGTAGTGCTGGGCTACGTGGCTCCCACGCCCCGGCCCGCGGCGGACGCCGCGCGAGTACTGGCCGGGCGCCCGGTGGATGCAGGCGCCACCAAAGCGGGGGAGGAAGCGGTGGCCGGCGCGAAGCCGTTGAGCGGCAACAAATACAAAGTCCAGTTGGCCCGCGTGGCAGTGAAGCGGGCCATTCTGGCCGCGGGGAGGGCATAGCCATGGCATTGCTTCCATCAATGATCGCCAAGGGCGAAGTTTGCTGCTGCCTCCGGGCCAAGACCATGTTTTACGACACGCCGGACCACGACCGTCCCGAATCGCTCGAAGCGCAGAAGGCCGGCCCATTCTGGTGCGCGGAAACGCAATCGCTGATCGGCCCCGACGGGAAGATCGCCGGACTGGAGCACTGCCAGAAGGGCCGCGGCTGCTGCCGGATGGAATAATCGGTCGCTGTACTTTCCTCTCTGCGGCCTTCGCGCGGCTGCATTTGTTTTTCTGGATTCTTTGTCGGCCGATACCCACGGCGGAAATTAGTTTCGTTGCCTGCTGTACCCGCCGGGTGCAAAATGTCATCCTATAAAGGTGGGAGGCAGAACGATGAAATCCGTAACACTCTTCCTTTTTGCCGCGTTGCTCTTCTCCGCGCCGCTCTACGCGGGTACCGGCGCAAGCACTAGCACGACGACCATTTCCGGCGATTACGCTGAATTCCGCACCGCAGATGTTTACACCGGCCCGTGCTTTGCCAATGGCGAAGTCGGCCTGACCGGCGACGAGGCGGTGCTTGGCTGGCACGTGACCGCCGGCACCTGGGAGGGCGTCTCACTGGACGGGTTAAGCGTCCTGGCAGTTGTGCGCGCCAGCGCCACACTGGGCAGCACGTATTCGAACCCGTTGCCCGCCCGCGCGGTGATGATTGTGGACGCGCGCGCCACAGCGGCGCAGCGCGCGGCGCTGGTGCGCTTTGCCCAGGCCCAGGCCGGACCGCTTCTCGCCACCGTGGTGGCCGTGGAAGCCAGCCCCATTCGCTTTGAGTTGGGCGCGCAGCACGGCGTGGTTTCCGTGGAGGCGAATACCGTGCGCATCTCGACGCGCTCGGTGGCTCCGAGCGATGAAATCTGCCATAACGAAGAGGTCTTCTATCCACCCCTCGCCTCGCACCTGACCCACGCCATGCCCGCGGTGACGCTCGAAGGCACCTACGATGGCAATCACCTGGGCGCGACCTGGCATGACGCCGGACGCCGCGGCGCCTTTGTGGGCCACTTCGCGGCATGATGCGCCGGATTTGGAGTGCGGCGGCTCGACGCCGCTTTTCCTCGCCTCTTCTTTCCGGAGCGCTGGCTCTTGCGCTCCTGGCTCTGTTGGTTTCCGTTCCAATCTCCGGCACGTTCACGCGTCCGCTGTTCGCCGCTGATTCCTACACGCTAGAGAAAGTCACCGAGGCCCCTCCCGCGGAGTTACCCGCGGCCCTGCGCGGCGCGGTGCGGGCAGACGCGCTGCAAGTGAAAGGTCCCGGAGGCTCGCTCTGCGAAATCTGGCTGCGCCTGTCGGTCCCGGTTGCGGCTGCGCCCTCCACGGAACTGGGAATCACCTTCGGCCAGATTGCAGAGGGCACCCTGCTCGGCGTGATGCGCATTGCCGCGCCTGCCACCGACTATCGCAATCAGAAAATCAAGCCGGGGCTCTACACCCTGCGGTACGCCGACAATCCCGTGGATGGGAATCACCAGGGCGTTGCTCCGCAGAGGGATTTCGCCCTGCTCTCTCCGGTCACGGAGGATCCCGATCCCGCAAACATCTCCCGCGACGAAGTCATCAAGCGCAGCGCGAAGACCACGGGAACAAAGCACCCCAGTGTGTGGAGCCTCTGGCCCGGAGACGATTCTGCCGCGGCGCCTGCGCTGCATTACCAGGAGGACTCGGAGATCTGGCTCCTGAACTTTCGCTTGCCGCTAACCGGTGGCGCGCAGCTTTCCATGGGAATGGTGGTGGTAGGGCACGCCCCCGAAGCGTAGGCGCGAACCATCTTTCCCAGGGCGCGCAGATCCTGGTGTTCCGGCGCGCGGCCGGCACGGTGCTCGTAGCGCCGGCGTCCCGCGCCCGCCTTTTTCCCTTTGCATTGCGCGACCCGGGGCCGGCGCCAAACTCGTTTTTCGATTTTCGAACTTCTTTCTTCTATCTTCATGTACACCTGCCCCGAGTGCGAGTCTGAGATCAACACCGCGACCGAGGTGTGCCCGCACTGCGCCGCGGACCTGGCCGCGCGCGCCGCGGAGCCTCCCGGCCCGCCGCCCACCCCGGCGCGGCGGCTGGGTGTGTTGCTGCTGTTTGCCGTGTTGATCGGCTCGGTTTGGGGGTTTCTGCTGTACATCGTGCCGGACCGCCGCGCGGCCAGCGCATCGCTGGCGGAGAGCCAGGCGGCCGCCTCCCTGCGGGAAATCAGCCGGCAGCTCGCGGCCTACGCGGAGGCCCAGGGCGGCCAGTTCCCTTCATCGCTCGAGAACCTGGGAGAAAAAGAGCGCCTCCCGGCGCAGGAAGCGAAACGCGAAGGCTACAACCTGACGTACACGGCAACCGAACTGGATGGCCGCATCATCCACTTTTCCCTGGTCGCCCAGCCGCAGCGCTACGGCTTCCGCAGCTTCTACCTCGATGAGTCGGGCGTGCTGCGGGCCACGCGGGAAAACCGTCCGGCCACGGGCGACGATCCGCCGGCCTGAGCAGACCCCTCCGGCGGTTCAGGCCGGCCCGGGGAGCGAGCGGCGGGCTGCTCCGTGCATGCTATAATTTGCCCAGTGTGGCGGGCGCCGGGCGCGCATTCGCGCCGGCAAAACTGACGCACTTCGCGCGGAGAGGTGGCCGAGAGGCTTAAGGCGGCGGTTTGCTAAACCGTTGTACGCGCCAAAACGTGTACCGGGGGTTCGAATCCCCCCCTCTCCGCCAGAATCGATTCCTGCGTAAGGGGCGCGGCCGGCTGCCAGGCGTGGTCAGGGTTTCCATGGGCGATATCGAACGGAAAATCCGGAAGAAAATCGAAGAAGAGCTCGAGCGCGTGGAGTTCGAGCTGAATCACGATCTGCCGAAGGAGCTGATGAAGGCCCGCGCACACGGCGACCTCTCTGAAAACGCCGAGTACAAATACGCCAAGGAGCGGCAGTCCTATCTGACCGCGCGGCTGGGCCAGTTGCAGCAGCGACTCTCCAACGTGTCGATGATGAACCTGGACAACCTGCCCAAGAACAAAGCCGCCTACGGCTCACGCGTGTTCGTGCTGGATGTGGATAAATCCGAGAAGGCGGAATACAAGCTGGTGACCAGCGAAGAGTCCGATGCCTCGCGCGGATGGATTTCCACGACCTCTCCCATCGGCAGAGCGCTGCTGGGCAAAGCCGTGGGCGATACGGTGAGCGTGATCACCCCCGCGGGGAAAAAGGAACTTGAAATCCTGAAGCTGCTGACGATTCATGATGAGGGGAATTGACCGCCGCCGGCGCGCGGGCCGGCGCGGAGAGCGCACCGATGAGCGACGCGGATGGCAAATTGGCTCGAGCCACGCTGGTTCAATATCTGGATCAGCTGGAAAGGCTGATGAAGCCCCGGGTGCAGTATTGTGTGTGCGGCCACAGCATCGCGGCTCACAGCTCCGGCCCATGCAGCGATTGCCCTTGTTCCGGGTTTTCGGATGAAACCAGGGCCGCCACTGCCCCATCCGAAGCTCAATCGAACGGCGGTCCGCACGCGTAGAGAGCGATGATTACGAGCAAAATCGGAAAGGCCGGCCACTGGCTGCTCTACAAATTGGTGGACGCCATCGCCGCCACCGGAGTGCATCCCAACGTCCTCACCTTCACCGGACTGGTCATCAACATCTGGGCCGCGGTGCTGTTCGCGGCGGGACGCTTCCCGGCCGCGGGTGTGGTGATGCTGCTGGCCAGCGTGTTCGACATGACCGACGGCCGCGTGGCTCGCGCGCAGGGCCGGGTGACCCCCTTCGGCGGCTTCTTCGATTCGGTGATTGACCGGTACTCGGACTTGGTGCTCTACCTCGGCCTGCTGGTGTATTACGCGCGGGTGAACCGCTTCTTCTACGCCATCCTGGTGGGGGTGGCCATGGCCGGGTCCGTGATGGTCAGCTACGCGCGCGCCCGGGCCGAATCGCTCATCCCCAGTTGCAAGGCCGGTTTCTGGGAGCGCCCGGAGCGCATCGTGTTGCTGATTCTCGGCGCGCTGGGTAATCGCGTGGCCCCGGCGCTGTGGCTGCTGGCCATCGGTCCAAACATCTCCGTCATTCAGCGCATCGTGCACACCTGGAACGAAATCCAGGCGGGCCGCCTGGTGGACGTCATCCCGCGACAGGTTGCGGGAGAAGTCACCCCAGCCGTGGCGCCTGTTCTTGCCGGGGTGGCTGAACCTTCCGCCCCGCCCGCCGCCGTGCCGGCTGCTCGCGCCGCCGCTGCCAGCCAATCGCGCTCAGACCCCGCTTCGGGCGCTGAGTTCACGCTCCATCCGGCCAAACCACAGGGCGATTGAAACGATGTTTTTCTCTCGCAGCGTTTCTCGGTGAGCTCCGCGCCTCTGCGCGATCCTGGCCACATGCTGTTGTTCTCTTTTTCCTTCTTTTCCTTTCTCTCCTAGAATGTCTGCCATGCTCCCCTCACTCATTGTCCATGGCGGCGCGTGGGCCGTTCCGGACTCGTGCAAGGAATCCTGCAAGTCCGGCTGCCGGGAGGCACTTTCCGCAGGCTGGAAAATTCTGGCCGCGGGCGGCCCGGCGCTCGACGCGGTGGAGGCCGCGGTCGTTTCACTCGAGAACAATCCGGAGTACGACGCCGGCACAGGCGCGCACCTGAACCGCGATGGCCACGTTTCGCTCGACGCCATCGTCATGGACGGCCGCACGCTGCGCTCCGGCGCCGTGGCCGCCGTCGAACGCATCCGCAATCCTATCCGGCTGGCGCGCAAGGTCATGGAAGCGAGCCACCACATGCTGCTCGCCGGAGCCGGGGCCGAGCGCTTTGCCGCCGAACAGGGCCTACCGCTTTGTCGCCCGGAGGAATTGATCGTGGACCGGGAGCGCCGCGCCTGGAAGCTATGCCTGCGCTTCGGCCACCAGCGGCAGTTCCACGACCCGGAATTCCTCTTTTCCCCGGCCTACGCGGAGAAACTTGCAGAACTGCGCGATGCCGGAACCGGTGCCAGGGCGCAGGACGGCGGGACCGTGGGCGCCATCGCCATGGATCGCGCGGGAAATCTGTTCGCCGCCACCTCCACCGGCGGCACCTGCTGCAAAGTGCCAGGCCGCGTGGGCGATTCCCCGATGATTGGCTGCGGGTGCTATGCGGACGTGCAGGCCGGCGGCGTTTCTTCGACTGGCTGGGGCGAAGCCATCATGAAAATCGTGATGGCCAAGACCGCGGTGGAGATGCTCCGCGCGGGCCGCTCCGCCGAGGATGCCGCCCAAGAGTCCATCCGCCTGCTCGCCGGGCGGACCGGCGGCACCGGCGGCCTGATTCTGCTGGACTGGAGCGGCGCGCCGGCGTTCGCTTTCAACACTCCCCATATGGTCTGGGGAATCGCCACTCCGGATGGATCCTTCCGCGTGGGCGTGTAGGCGGTCCCAACCCCGGATTCCGTCGGCAGTGGATGTTCGGCTAGGGCTTTTTCTTGAGCAATCCGCCCAGAGCGCTGGCAGGGTTCTTGGTGTCAATGCCGGTCTTTCCGCTGATGGCCTGCTGGACGGCGCTGCCGGCCATGCCCTTCACGTCGGGAACAAACTTGGGATCCGAGGTGGTTCCCTCGATCATAAATGGGATGCCGCCGCCCTTGCTGCCGCTCTTCCCGCCCAGGCCGCCCAGACTGGCGACTTCTGACATGCCTCCGGCCGCGCCGCTCAGATTGGCCACCATATGGAAATTAAGCGCATTCTCCGGGCTGATGGTTCCTGAGCCGGTCATGGTGCCGATGGAAGGCACATTCACATTGATGTTATCGAGCTTGCTGCCTTCCGGCGCCATGCGCGCGTCCAGGCTGGCGTTCTGAATCGTGGTGTCCTTGCTGGACGGCGCTTTGCCGCTCAGCATGGAAAGCGCACCCAGCTTTCCGCCCAGATCGAACCCCGCCAGGCTGGTGTTCTCGAGCTTAACCGGTCCGGTGATGACCAGCTTGTCGGTCGGCCCGGTGATGCCCAGATTGGCGGAAAGCGTTCCGCCCTTGAGCCCCGAACCCGACGGAAGCGTTACACCCATCGCCGGAAGCATAGGCTCGATCTCATCCACCGGAAGTCCCGGGGCATCGAGCTTCATATTCAGCACCGTCGCGGCGCCTTCGGTCTGATAGCGTCCGGTCAAGTGCGCCACGGCTTTTCCGATCGCGATGTCGCCCTGAGAGAGATTTCCGGCCTCCTTGACCGTCTCGTAGGTGGTGGCAAATTTCACGGTCACCGGCTTGCCGGCCGGTGTGCCCTTGGGTGAGAGCTTCAGCTTCTCCAAGGTCAGCGTGCCATTGATTTTCGCGGTCTTGCCGTCCGAGGCGAGATTCCCATCCAGATCCCCGGTGCCGGCCAGTCCCGCGCTCGGGTCCGCCCCAATCGCCGCCAGGTTCAGACCGGAGAGTTTCAGCGTGGCATCCACCGGTGTTCCGGCCGGAGCGAGCGGGCCGGCCTTGCCGTCCAGGCTGAGCTTTCCGCTGCCCGCCAGCAGGGCGGAGAGCGTGAACGGGAACTGCGAGGTGGCCGAGAAATTCTTCACCACAATGTCCACTTTTTCAATGGTCAGTGGCTTGGCAGACGAATTCGTCTTGCCGATCACCAGCTTCCCGTTGCTCACCTTCAGTTCGGCCACGGAGAAGGCGGTCGCTCCGCCGCCGCTCGAGCTCGACGAGGAACCGGACTTCGGGGCCGTTCCCCCCAGGCTCTGGAAGTTCCATGTGCCCTTCGGGTTGCTGAGCACATTGATGGAAGGCTCCTCGAGGGTGATGCCGGTGACGTGCAATTCCTTGGAGAAAATCAGAGGGAGCAGCTCGACTCCGATTTTCAGCAGCTTCGCGGTCAGGAAAGGCGACTTGCTGAATGCCGGGTCGTCCGCGATGGAGATGTTTTCGGCGGAGACGCTGCCGCCGAGAATGGACAGACTCAGATTCCCCACTTCGGACTTGCGTCCCAGCGCCGTGCTCAACTCCGACTCGATTTGCGGCTTGAAACTATTCACGTTGATGAAGAACGGCAGCGCAAACAAGATGACCAGGATGACGGCAATGGCGATTGCGATGTTGCGAAGAAGCTTGCTCATGGCGGGACCCCCTCTCCGGCAGTGTGGTGCGCCTCCACTCTAGGCAATCGGTAGGCGATACACCACTGTTAGTTTTAGCAGCCGGCCGAATCGCTTCTTTTGCAGTCATCCCGAGTCCGCCGCGGCGGGCGAGGGATCTGTTTTACATTGCATACAAGCGGGTTCCTCACCCTCCGTGGCGGGTTCGGAATGACAGTTTTCGGCATGGTGCGAGGGATATTCGGCGGCTGCAAATCCGGGCCCCTGCGCTCCGGTTGATGCGCCTGCGCGCCCTGTGCTAGCATCCGCCGTTTCGGCGCCGCACCGCAGGGATTACGGTGCCGCCCGCGATAGAGAGGACAGGCAGTCCCGAAGCTTCGGGATGCCTGTCTCACAGCCACCAGGGGACTTGAATGAAAGCATACGCCGGGGAAGCCATCCGTAACATCGCCGTGCTGGGCCACAGCAATACAGGAAAGACGCAACTCACCTCCGCGCTGCTCTATACCGCCGGGATGACGCCCAAGCTGACCAAGGTGGCCGAGGGGAATACCATCACAGACTGGGACGAGGAAGAAATATCCAAGAAGATTTCGATTTCCACGGGCATCGCCTACGCCGAATGGCAGAACACCAGGATCAACCTGCTGGATACCCCGGGCGACTCTACCTTTGTGAATGAGACCAAGGCTTCGATGATTGCCGCGGACGCGGCGCTGATTCTGGTGGACGCGGCGGCCGGCGTGCAGGTGGTGACGGAAAAGGTGTGGGATTACGCTACGGAGTACGACATTCCGCGCGCCTTCGTCATCAACTGGATGGACCGGGAACACGCCGATTTTGGAAGAGCGCTCGCCTCCCTGGAGCAGGCCTTCGGGCGCAAGGTAGTGCCGATTCATCTGCCCATCGGGCAGGAAAAAACGTTTCGCGGCCTGGTGGACCTGGTGACCATGAAGGCCCATGTATATGCCGCGGACGGCGACGGCAAGGCCAGGATCGAGGCCATTCCCGAAGACATGGCCGAAGAGGCGGACACGGCGCATGCCAGATTGGTGGAGATGATCGCCGAGGGTGACGACAAGCTGATGGAGGAGTTTTTCGAAAAAGGCACGCTGCCGGAAGAGGACCTGCGCGAGGGTTTGCATCAGGCGATCATGGGGGAAAAGGTTTTTCCGGTGATGGTCAGCTCCGCGCTGCACAACGCGGGGAGCGAAGCCATCCTGAACTTCATCGCCGGGATGCTGCCTTCGCCGCTCTACCACGGCAAATTGACCGGCACGGCGGAGCCGGGTGGCAAGGGGAGCGAGGTGGAACGCAAGATCGCGGATTCGGCCCCGGTCTCCGTGTTCGTCTTCAAGACTGTGGTGGACATTTTTGCCGGGCGCATCAGTTTTTTCAAGGTGATGTCCGGCGTGGTGAAGAATGACGCCACGCTGCAGAACTTCTCGCGTAACGCGCCGGAGCGCTTTCAGCACCTGCAGGTGATGCAGGGCAAGACGGCGGCGGCCGTGCCGGAGCTGCACACGGGCGACATTGGCGCCGTGGCCAAACTGAAGGACACCTACACCGGCGACACCCTGGGAGACAAAGCGGCGCCGATTTACTACAAGACGGCCCGCATTCCCGAACCCTCCATCACCTTTGCGGTGGAGCCGAAGACGCGCGCGGACGAAGACAAGATCGGCACCTCCATCCACAAGCTGATGGAAGAGGACCTAGCCCTGCGGTTTTCGCGCGACCCGCAAACCAAGGAGTTTCTGCTGAGCGGATCGGGACAAAAGCACATTGAGGTGGTGGTCTCCAAGCTGCACAACCGCTACCACGTGGACATGACGCTCAAACCGCCCAAGGTGCCGTATCGGGAGACGATTCGCGGCAAGGCCGATGCCGAGGGAAAACACAAGAAGCAGACCGGGGGGCGCGGGCAATTTGGCGTGGCCCGGGTGCGCGTGGAGCCGCTGCCGCGCGGCACCGGCGTCGAATTCGTGGACGACATTTTCGGAGGCGCCATTCCCCGGAACTTCATCCCGGCCGTGGAGAAGGGCCTGCGCGACGCGGCCGACCGCGGCTTCCTGGCCGGGTTTCCGATGACCGATTTCCGCGCCGTGCTCTACGACGGGAAATACCACGACGTGGATTCCTCGGAACTGGCGTTCAAGCTGGCGGGATCGAAGGCCTTCCGTGAGTGCATGAAGCAGGCGCGGGCCTCGCTGCTCGAGCCCATCATGAATCTGGAGGTGTACGCACCGGAGCAGTACCTGGGAGACATCGTCGGAGACCTTTCCGGGAGGCGCGGGCGGGTGAGCGGAAACGAGACGCGGGGATCGAACGTGATCGTCAAGGGGCAGGCTCCGCTCGCGGAACTGCTCAGCTATGCGAACACGCTGACCTCCATGACCCAGGGGCGCGCCAGTTACACTATGGAATTTTCGCATTACGACCACGTACCGGGAGAGTTGGCGCAGAAGATCATCGATCTGGCGAAGAAGGAACGCGGGATCACCGAGGAAGAAGAAGAGGAGTGAAGGTGCAGGGGCACGGCAGGGCCGTGCCCGTCCGGAACCGCCGCACTTCGCGCCGGTCCGGCCAGCCCGCAGCGCCGCGTGAGATTTCCGTCTCGCCCCGCGTATCTCGACTCCATCAGGAAAGGATTGCCCGATGAAGAAGAAGCCGGATGCGTGGAAGCCCGCGACCACCGCCATCCATGCCGGAATCGAGCGCCACGGGGTCAACGCCGCGGTGGGACTGCCGATTTCGCGGACCTCAAACTTCACGTTCCGCAATACCGAAGAGATGAAGCTGTGGGCCGAAGGGAAGAGCTCGGCTTACATCTACACGCGCTATGGGAATCCCACGCTGGCCGTGGTGGAAGAGAAACTCGCGCAGCTAGAGGGCGGCGAGGCGGCCGTGGCCACCGCGTCCGGCGCGGCGGCAATTTCCCATACCCTGCTGGCCCATCTTGGCTCCGGAGACGAAGTGATCGCCTCGGCGCAACTCTACGGCGGGACGCTTCGCCTGCTGCGCGACATCCTGCCGCCGCTGGGAATCCGCGTGCGTCACGTGGGCTGCAACCTGGCGGGAATCGAGCGGCTGGTGACGCCGCTGACGCGCGTGCTCTACGTGGAGACGCCGACCAATCCCACGCTGCGCCTGGTGGACCTGGAGAAGGCGGCGGAGTTTGCGCGGCGGCATGGCCTGGTGGCCGTTGCAGACAATACTTTCGCCACGCCGCTGTTGCAGCAGCCGCTGAAGCTGGGGTTTCACGCCGTGGTGCACAGCGCGACGAAGTACTTGGGCGGACACAGTGACATCATTGCCGGAGTGGCGGTGGGCAGCCGCGAACTGATCGCGAAAGTGCGCAAGATGGTGATCTACTTGGGCGGCTCGATGGACCCGGAGACGGCGTTCCTGCTGGACCGCGGAATCAAATCGCTGGGAGCGCGCATGCCGCGGCACGAAGCGAACGCCAAGGCGGTAGCGCAGTTTCTGGAAAAGCACCCGCGAGTGGACCGCGTACACTATCCGGGGCTGAAATCGCATCCCGACCACGCCCTGGCCCGGCGCCAAATGCGCGGATTCGGGGGCATGATCGCGTTCGACGTGAAGGGCGGCCTGGCCGCGGCTCGGCGCTTCTGCGACCGCGTTCGCCTGTTCCTGCTGGCGGCGAGCCTGGGCGGAGTGGAATCGCTGGTGGTCCTTCCCGCGTTTACCTCCCACTACAACATGAGCGCCGGGGAACTTCGTTCCGCCGGGGTGGCTCCCGGAACGGTGCGGGTTTCCGTGGGACTGGAAGACCCTGACGATTTGATTGCAGACCTCCGCCAGGCCCTGGCCTGAGCGAGGGAAGCCGTGACGGACGGGCAAGGGCGGCGCGGCTGACCGTTGACCCGGGCATGACGCGCGGGTAAAATTGCGGAAATAATAGGCCGAAACGGGCGCTACACGCACCGCGCAGAACCTGCAGCGGGGCGCCCCGCCGGCGGCAGTAAGTCTTAAGGGCTCTCCGCTCATACAATGCTTCGCCTCTACAGGGTCGCCATCTTCGCTGCCGTGCTGGCGGCGCTGGCGGGTTCGTTTGGATGCGATGACGGCGCCCGGACCGGGCGAACCGCCCGCGCCCCGGTCCCCGCGGATCGGTGGACCCCCTCCCTGGCAGACGTCTCGTTCCCGATCACCCCCCTGCGCGACACCTCAATCCTGCTGGCCTCGCAGTCCAAATCCGGTGCGGAGATACTGGCCGATGCAGTGGAGGCCGCCTGCGCTTCCGGCGAGCGCAATTTTCAGGCCGGGAATCTGGAGAAGGCACGGCAGGATTACCAGCGAGGCTTGAATTGGCTTTCCGCAAGCGGATTCAACATTGAGGCAAACCAGCGCCTTGCGGCTCTCCACGGGCGGTTGCTCACCGGGGAGAATGCCCTCGAAAAGGTCTCCACCGCCCAGAATGCAGCGCTCCCCGGCGCCGGCGTGGAAAGCGCGCCGCCCGCAGTGATTGACGAAATTCCTGAAAACGGACTTCCCGTGGCCCCGGGAGAGAAGGCGCGCGCAGAACGTCAATTGAAGTCTGTGCGGCACGATCTGCCCCTGACGCTCACCGATCCCGTGCTCTCCTATGTCAGTTTTTTTGAGACGCCCAGGGGCCGGGCAATTGTGGCGCGCGGGCTGCGGCGCTCCGGGCGATACCGGGAGATGATCGCCCGAATCCTGAGGGAGGAAGGAGTGCCGCAGGACCTGATCTTCGTGGCGCAAGCCGAAAGCGCCTTCGAACCGCTCGCGCTTTCCCGGGCGCGAGCGCTGGGAATGTGGCAATTTGTGGCCGGGAGCGGCAGAAAATACGGCCTTGCGCATACCTGGTGGGTGGACGAGCGGCGCGACCCGGAAAAATCCACGCGGGCTGCGGCGCGTTACTTCCGCGACCTGTACGGTATGTTCGGAGACTGGTACCTGGCGCTTGCGGCGTACAACACCGGCGAAGGCAATGTGGCCAAAGCGGTGGAACGGACCGGTTACGCTGATTTCTGGGAGTTGCATCGCCGCAATGCGCTGTTGAAGCAGACGCGGAATTATGTGCCCATCATTTTGGCGCTGGCGCTCATCGCCAAGGATCCGGTCAGTCATGGAATCGAGGTGGAGGAGGATTCGCCGCGGCGATTCGAAGTGGTGAAACCAGGGCGTCCGCTGGACCTCCGGCTGGCGGCGGATGCTGTGGGAGAGCCCGTGGAGTCCCTGAAGGCGCTCAATCCGCAACTGCTGAGGCTGGTGACCCCGGGTGATCCGGACTTCGAACTGCGGCTGCCGGAGGGGACCGCGGAGGAATTCCGTTCCGGGTTGGCGAAGATTCCGCCTGAAAAATGGACCTCCTGGCGGCTCCATCGCGTGGAGGAGGGCGAAAGCCTTACTACCATTGCCAAGCGGTATGGGGTCACGCCATCCCGCATCCTGGAAGCGAATGGACTGGACGGCCCGGCAGGGCTCGAGAGCGGGAGAAACCTGGTCATTCCGGCAAATCGCCCGGCCCCCACAGGGCTGGGACAACTGGTCCGCTATCGCGTACACCGGGGAGACACCATGGCCGCGGTGGCCCAGCAGTTTCAAGTGACGCCGGCGGAGATCGAAGGCTGGAACGGCCTCTCCGCGGCGCAATTGAAGCCAGGTACCACCCTGAAAATCTATCCCGGGGGCAAACCGACTGGCCGGGCAACTGAAACTGCTCGCAAGCCATTGAATACAAAAACTATAGTGGCTACCCCTGGACCTCAGAGTGAAGTCTCGAGGACCGCCGCTGCTGGCCCAGTTACACACTCGGTACAAGCTGGCGAGACGTTGTGGTCCATCGCCCGCGCATACCATACAACCGTTGAGGCGCTGCGCCACGCAAACCGTTTCCTTTCAGACCGTCCGCTCCAAGTGGGCGATAATTTGCGAATCCTGCCGGGGTCGTAAGCCCCCACCCGGATCCTCAAGGTTATAAAGCCCTGGATTGGCCCCCTTTTCCTGCTACCTCATCGCCCGGCTTGACAAACGCGCGGCAGTCCGTTTATATCCGCGAGGGTTCCGCACCGGGCTTTCGAAGCAGCTAACCACGGAGGCAGGCATGTCCGACATGCTCGAGCACGAAAAAGAGTTCCCATTCGAGGACGATGAGGGCGGGATGGAGCACGACGAATTGGCGGCCGAAGAGGAACGAGAAGAGCAGGAAGAGGAAGAAGAGCCTATTTCGGAGCCCGAGTCGGCCGAAGCCTCCGAGCCTGCTCCGGCCGCTTCCAAACCCAAAAAACGGTCCGGGGGCCGCGGGCGGAAGCCGAAACGCAAGGCTGCCTCCAAACGGAAAAGGAAGCCAGCGCGGAAGAAGGTGGCTCGCCGGCGAAAGCCCGCCCGGAAGTCCAGCAAGCGCCGCGGCAAGCCGAAGCGCAGGTAGCACGCTGCTTTCTGGGAATGCTTCGGCCACAATGCCGACCCTTAGCCTTGCCGGGAGAACACCCCGGCACTAGCATACCGGCGTGCCTCTAGCTGTCGAACACGTGAGAAGGATGCGCGGAGGCGCGCAGTCCCACCTGATGCGCTGCGACGACGGCGAATACTACGTAGTGAAATTCCAGAACAACCCGCAGCACCGAAAGGTTTTGGCCAATGAATTGCTTGCTACCCGGCTGGCCGCGCGAATCAATCTGCCCACTGCGCCATCTGAGGTGATCGAAGTCCGGCGGGAGCTGATCGAGCAGACGGCCGAGCTCGTCGTACAGTTGGGGAACGCGCGGACACCGTGTACGCCGGGGCGGCAATTCGGATCGCGCTATCCCGGCCCGCCGTCGGAAGTCTCCGTGCTCGACTTCCTGCCCGACGAACAGCTCGGTGGCCTGGAGAATCTAGAGGCATTTGCCGGAATGTTCGTATTCGACAAATGGACCTGTAACACTAACGGACGACAGGCGATCTTCTTCCGGCAGACCGGCAGGCCAGGCTACCAGGCCTGGATGATCGACCAGGGCTTCTGTTTCAACGCGCAGAACTGGGACTTTCCAGATGCTCCCTTGCGCGGCCTTTACGCCCGCATCTGCGTGTATGACGGCATCCGCGGCATGCGGGCCTTCGAGCCCTGGATGGAACGCACCGAGCGGATCCGGGAGAAGGGCGCCTTCGACGAGGTCGCATCCGAAATCCCGGCGGAATGGTATGAGGGAGACTTGGACGCGCTCTATGCGCTGCTCGAGAGGCTGGAGCGGCGTACGCGCCGGTTGCCGGATTTGATTCAGGAGGCCCGCAACTCGTATCGCAAACCTTTTCGGAACTGGACGTGAACCATGGCGGATGAAAACTATCTCACCTGCACCTACCGCATCCTGCGCTATGTGCCCAATCTGCTGCGCGACGAATGGGTGAACATCGGCGTGCTGCTGGTGGATGCCACGGGGCGCCTGCGCGCGCGGCTACTCCAGGAAGAAGCAGACTTCGCACGCCTGCGGCGTCTCTACCCCGATACGGACGTACCGGTGCTGCGTTCGCTGGAGGGCGATTTCGAGCGTCAGGCCGCGCAGCCGACGGAGGCTGCGGCGCTGATGGCGCGGCTTGAGGAGACGCTCTCCAATGCCCTGCAACTCGGACCGCAGAAAGCGGTGCTGACCACCGAGGCGAACGGCCCGGCGGAGCTGGAGCGGATCTTTCTGGAGCAGGTGGCTCCTCCGCCCTTCCGCGCGGTGGGCGCGGACGCGCGCGAGCCGAACCGGGCGGTGATCCGCCGCCGCGCCGGAGACATTTTCCGCCGGCTGCGCTTCGGCGACCGCTTGCGCTACGGGGTCCAGGTGGAGGAATTCACAGCGGCCGGTGATCCCTTCCGGCTGGACTTCGGCTGGCAGAACGGCACGCGCGGCTTTCTCCACTCCGTGGCGCTGGGGCGGGACGCGGGGCAAGCCAAAGTGCTGGCGTTTACGGCGGAGGCCATCCGCGAGAAAATTCCGGACGCGGAATTCGCGGCCATCACCGAGGTGGCCCCCCAGGCGGGCAACCGAAGGCATGAGTTTGCGGCCGGCGTCCTGAAATCGAACGGAATTCAGGTGGTGCCGCTCACCGGCCTTGACGAATTCGCCCGAAACCTGCGGACCCGGCTGGTGTGAGGCGGGCGGCCGGGCAGCAATGGGTTACGCTCGTGCGGCGGCGCGTTTTGCCAGGAAGCGCGCGAGCAACTCGTCCACGCAGAACTTACCGGGGCCGAACACCAGCACTAGCAGCGAGACCATCAGAAACGGAAACGGCGTTGCAGCGAAAAAAGGCCCGGCGTCTTCGGCAAAAAAGGAGTGCCAGGCATCGGTATCCGCAGTGATGTAGGCGCCGATCATGTTGCCGGTGAGAATCAGAGAGATGGGCCTTGAAAAGAGTCCCAGCAGCAGTAGCGCGCCGCCCACGAGCTCGAGTGTCGAGACCGCCCGGGCAAAGAGCGGGGGAGCGGGAAGGTTTAGCGAGGTAAAGTAATCAACCACCATGCCCAGATGGTGCAGCTTTCCCCAGCCGGAAACCGCAAGCTGCCAGCCCCAAAAGACGCGGACTGCGAGAAGGAACGGCGACTGGAGCAGATCCAGGCACCAAGTGAATCGCGCGTAGCTTCTCTTCAAAAAGCCAGAATCGCTTTCCATCGGCAGATTCCTCTGACTTCGAAATTGCGGCGGAGGCCAGCCTCCGGTTGCTCGGGCCCGCGGCGGGAAGAATACTCTGGCAAGGGCTCCGCGCGCTAGGCGGCGGCCGGACCCGCGGCCGGCCGGCAGAACCACCCTAAGGCGGCCCAGAGCTCGAACCAATCGCGCACCGTCTCGGCGCGCTCGCCCACGGGCATGGCGCTATCGGTAAAGGCCTCGCCAACGGCGCCGGTAATTGTCTTCCCCTTCCGCAGGGCGGCCAGCAGCCGGTAGGCTTCAGGCTCGAGGCGGCGAAAATAGACGGAGTCGTCGTGGCGATGAACGGCGAGAAAGACCGGGTGCGGTTTGAGTACCCGGAAGTGGCGGGCGGAAATCTGCTTACGGCTCTCGGACATGGCATTGCTGGCGGATTCTTCGTCGCGGGCCTGCTCATTCACCTGCAGAACGAGATCATCCACCGGGTACTCAAATGCGAGTAGCGATAGATAGGGCTGAAGCCGCAGTTTCATTCGGGGATCGAAGCCCTCGGCCAGGTCCTGGGGCTGCAGGGTCGTTTCCTCCGGCCCGTCGAATGCCACCACCTGGGCCCATTCGAGACGCGCCATGTCCAGCGCCATCCGCGGGTGCGGCCGGGCAAACCGGGGATTGCGCTCGAGCCAGGCCGACAGCCGGGAGCCGAGATTGCGCAGTGTAAAGGAGCGCGAAGGACATTCCGCGAGGTAAGCCTCCGCCAGGCGGTCGAAGCGCTTTTCGCCCAGCACGGCGCGCAGGCCGGGAAAATCGTCCGCAAAACAGGAAAGCACCCGGAACCAGTATTGCCGGTTATAAAGCTCCAGACGTTCGAACGAGGTGAGCCGGTCGTTGGGCTTGATGAACGATGCCGCGTAACGGCGCATGGAACCGCCGCTGGGCGCGTGGCGGCGCATCCGGTAGCCGGGCCCGAGCGGCGCCAGAACCGCGCGCGCCATTTTCCGTTGAATCTGGGCGAGATTCACGGCGTGACGAGCAGGCCTTCCGCGGGAGCAGACTGCTGCCTCGCCGGGCTCGCGGCGCCGATTGCCTGGAGAAAACGATTGGCCTTCAACGCCTCGGCATGTACTTCCTCGAAGGAAGGAATGCGGTCGTCCCATTCCAGCAGCGTGGCCGTGGGCCCGCAGCGGCGTATGGCGGTCTCGTAGAGCCTCCACACGGGATCGATCACCGGATGATCGTGGGTGTCCAGGATGTACTTTCGGTACTTCGAATGTCCGGCAATGTGGATTTGCGCTACGCGTTCGTGGGGCACATTTTCCACGTAGTCCATGGGGTTGAATCGGTGGTTCACTGAAGAAACGTAAATATTGTTTACGTCCAGCAGGATGCCGCAATCCGCCCGCTCGGCCACTTCCCTGAGGAATTCCCACTCGGTCATTTCCGAAACATGGTATTCCGCGTAACTGGAAACATTTTCCACGCACACCGGCACTTCCACGAAGTCGCGAACCTCCCGGATTTTCCGCGCGGTCAGCCGGGCAGCCTCGAAAGTGTACGGCATGGGCAGCAAGTCGTGGGTGTAGGTGCCGTCCACGCTGCCCCAGCACAGGTGGTCGGAGAGCCAGGGCGTTTTTGTCCGCCGGGCCAGAGTTTTCAGGCGGCGCAGGTGCTCCCGCGCCAACGGCTCCGCGGAACCGAAGTACATGGAGACACCGTGCTGCACCACGCGATAGTTGTCCAGGATCTGGTCCAGGACGCGTAGCGGCCGTCCCCCGTCCACCATGAAATTCTCAGAGATGATTTCGAACCAGTCCACGACCGGCTTGCGGGTGAGGATGTGGTCGTAGTGCGGGATGCGCAGTCCGATGCCGATGCCATATTCAGTGAAGCCGTTGAAGCGGTTCGCGGGCATACCCCTGCCTTAGGAGTAAAGAAGAGCCCGGTGAGGCCGGAGCGGGAGCCCCGGCCCCCGGGGTAGAACTCAGTACGAGAGTAGCGCGAAGATCAGCTGGGCTTCTTCGAGCCGTCCGTGGCGCAGCCGCCCTTGCCCTTGCAAGAGTTCTTGCCCTTGCAGCCGTTGTCGCCGCTCTTGCACCCGCCGTTGCCCTTGCAAGAGTTCTTTCCCTTACAGGCATGCTTTTCCGTCTTCTTCTTGGTGTCCTTGGTTGCGTCCTGTCCAGGTAGCGACTTGGACGCAGCCAGGGTGCTGGCGGCTGTGCCGGTGATCAACCCCGCTACTGCGGCGCCCACCACCAACTTTTTCATGTGTTTCGTCATCTCTTTATCCCTCGCTTGAAGAGTTTTTTTCCTCACGCGCCCGTGCCCCCGAACGGAGCTGGAATTCCACCCAGGTAGTCGCAGGCCCATCAGGAGTACGGAGGAAAGAGACGAGCGGATTCCTAGGGAAAGGACCCCCTCGCTGCCCCCTCCGGCTCGCGCCCCCCGAGTCCCCCGGCCGGATGCCGTACCACCCCACCCCGACCTGGTTCGCCGTTGGACCCGGAGAGACTAGGACAGAATTTCCCGAGTGTCCAGCGCGACTTTTTTCGGCACTCCCCATCCCCGGCACCCTCTCGATCCTTCAAGAATTGCGCGCACGCGGGGACTGGTCCTCTCGCATTTCCTCGATGGGGGGAGCCCAGCCCGCTTCGGGGGAACCTCAACCCAGTCCTTTACGTTTCACACCCCGGGGAACGATCCGGCCGCCTTGCGCGTGCCGGATTCCAGTCTGGGGGCCGCCGATGGAATCATTCAGCGAACCGCTTCGCCAGGTTCTACGCCGTTTGCGACGGGCACCCATGTTTACGGCGGTCACCTTGATCACCATCTCCGCGGGCATCGGGGCCACCGTGGCCATCTTCAGTGTGGTCAATGGGGTGCTCCTCAAACCGCTTCCCTACCCACAGCCGGACCGCTTGGTCGCCGTCTGGCACAAGGCTCCGGGCCTCAACCTCGAGGACGTGGACATGGCTCCGTCGAATTACTTCATCTACCGGGAGCAAGGCCGGGCCTTCCAGGATATCGGCCTCTATCAAAGCAGCGCGGCGACCGTCACCGGACTGGCGGAACCGGAGCGCGTGCACACGCTGAACGTGTCCGACGGCATGCTGCCCATCCTCGGAGTCGAGCCAATGCTGGGACGGTGGTTCAGTCGCGCCGAGGACGCTCCCGGAAGCCGCGATACGGTCATCCTGACGTACGGATTCTGGCGCCGCAGATTCGGCTCGGATCCCTCCGTCGTGGGCCGCGCCGTCACCGTGGACGGCAAAGCTTGGGAAGTCATCGGGGTAATGCCGCAGAAGTTCACCTTTCTGGACATGGAGGAGCCCGCGCTTCTCCTGCCGCTCCGCCTGGACCGCAACAAGACCACCCTGGGCCAGTTCAGTTACGAGGGCGTGGCGCGGCTGAAGCCCGGAGTCACCCTCCAGGCGGCGAATGCCGATGTGGCGCGGATGATCCCCATCGTGTGGCAGAGCTTTCCGGCGCCGCCCGGGTTCAGCCTTCAACTCTTCCTGAAAGCCAAACTCGGCTCCAACCTGAAGCCCCTGAAACAATCCGTGGTGGGAGACGTGGGCAAATTTCTCTGGGTGTTGATGGGGGGTATTGGCCTGGTGCTGCTCATTGCCTGCGCCAATGTGGCCAACCTGCTGCTGGTGCGGACCGAAGGGCGCCAGCAGGAGATCGCTCTGCGGTCCGCGTTGGGAGCCAGCCGCGGCCGCCTGGCCGGCGAGCTGCTCTTCGAGAGTCTGGTGATCGGACTTCTGGGGAGCGCGCTGGGACTGGCCCTGGCTTACAGCGCGCTGCGCCTGCTGGTGGCCTTGGCGCCTTCGGGTTTGCCGCGTCTGGGCGAAATCGGGATCGATCCCCCGGTGTTGCTGTTCACTCTGGCGGTTTCGCTGGCGGCCGCGCTGCTGTTCGGTTCCGTGCCGGTGCTCAAATACGCCAGCTCGCGCCTGGGCACCGGTCTGCGCGAAGGCGGCCGCTCGCTCAGCCAAAGCCGGGAGCGGCACCGCGCGCGGAGCCTGCTGGTGGCCGTGCAGGTGGGTTTGGCGCTCGTTTTAATCCTCTGCTCCGGGCTCATGGTCCGCACCTTCCTCGCCCTCACCCGGGTTCAACCCGGCTTCGTGGCGCCCGCCGAAGTGCAGACGTTTCGGGTGAATATTCCCTCGGCCGAAGTCCCGGGTGACGAGCCGTTGGTCCGCATGCAGGAAACCATCCTGCACAAACTCGAGCAGATTCCCGGCGTGTCCTCGGCGGCCATGTCCAACTCGGTTCCCCTCGATGACAATCACTGGTTCGACCCGGTGTTCGCGGAAGACCGGAGTGCGAATGAAGGAGAGCTGCCCCCGCTGCGCCGGTTCAAGTTTGTATCCCCGGGAGCGCTTCGCACCCTGGGCACGCCCATCGTCGCCGGGCGCGACTTCACCTGGGCGGACACCTACGGCCGTGCGCCGGTAGCCATGGTCTCGGAGAATTTTGCGCGCGAATTCTGGCAGTCGCCCGCCCATGCCCTCGGCAAGCGCGTCCGGGTGAGCTCGAAAGATGACTGGCGCGAAATCGTGGGCGTCGTTGCCGATGTGCGCGACGACGGCATGAATCGGCCGGCTCCAACCACGGTGTATTGGCCGGTCTATCTGAAACAGTTCGAGAGCGACGAAGTGCAATCGTTTCGCACGCTCACCTTTTTCCTCCGCAGTCCGCGGGCCGGCTCCGAGGGCCTGATGCAGGAAGTGCGCCAG
>Ga0335085_10003337_pt1 | contig 27994 bp, 31 predicted proteins | sample Lox_Sample_45_FD_206712 | JGI IMG/M metagenome (GOLD analysis project Ga0335085, IMG submission 206712) | Soil microbial communities from Loxahatchee National Wildlife Refuge, Florida, United States - Lox_Sample_4.5 | ecosystem: Environmental > Terrestrial > Soil > Wetlands | place: USA... | reverse complement strand
TACATCTGCTCGATGAGGTCGGCGTACTTGGAGGCGATCGCCTTCCGCTTGAACTTCTGCGTGGGCGTGAGCTCGTCGGTGCCGAACTTCGGTTCGCCTGGAACGGGAATGAAGCTCCGCCCCGGAATGGTCCTCGCGCTGGAGCCGATGCTGAACGCGGGCAGCGGAGAAGTCGACCTGCTCGACGATGGTTGGACGGTGGTGACGACCGACGGATCGCTTTCCGCGCACATCGAACACACCGTCGCGATCACGGAGCGCGGGCCCTGGGTGCTGACGCGCGATTAGCCAATGGCGCCAGGACATACGTTTTCCAGGGCAGCTCGGCGGACTGTGAAGGTGCTTGAACCCGGAACGGATTCCGTCCGTTCCCTGCACTCGGGGCCCTCGCACCGGGGCAGCGCTGGTGTGGGAGTGGGATGTCCCTGATGGAGTACCTCGAAAGAAAATTCGGGTACCGAGGCGCAGGGCGTCAAGGTGCGCGGCTGGCTGAACAAGGCGCCGGGCGAATCCGCGTCGCGGCCGTAGCGCAGATGTGGACGGTGAGCGCGATAGAAGAGCCGCCGCACCGACCCGCACCGAGGCTGGTTGGAAAGATGGTTCCGCCGTTCGCGCTCAGTCGCGATGGCGCAGACTTTTCGTGCGTTGCTCCTGATTGACGACAATCCCGCTCCTGCGCGCCGCTAGCTCGCATATTGCAGTGATGCGGGCGGCGGGAGGAACCGATGAAAGCCCGAATCGCGCGTCCAACTGCGTTCAGCGTGCTCTTGACCCTGGTTCTGCTCGCGAATGTTGCCCTCGCCAAAGAGTTGTCGCCTGTCGCGCTGCCCGCCCCGCAGATCCATGGCGGCAAGCCGCTCATGGAAGCCCTCGCGCTTCGCGCGACCAGCCGCGCATTCGCGATCGAGGATCTGCCCCTGCAGACATTGTCCAACCTGCTCTGGGCTGCGTGGGGAATCAACCGGCCCAGGCAGGGCTTGCGCACCGCTCCTTCCGCCATGAACTGGCAGGAAACCGACGTCTACGTGGTGATGAAGACAGGCGCTTACACCTACAATGCAGCGAAAAACGAGCTCGACCCGGTGGTGACCGGCGATCACCGCGCCCTGACCGGCACACAGGCCTTCGTCAAGGACGCGCCGGTCACGTTGGTTTACGTCGCCGAAGCCGGCCGGATGGGCGTCGACGTTCGCGACAAGGCGACGAAGGCGACCGCCGACGAGCTGGAGGCCATGAAATGGGCCGACGCGGCGATGATCAGCCAGAACGTTTCGCTGTTCGCAGCTTCGGAGGGCCTGGCGACCGGCGTTCGCGCCTTGATCGATCGGCCTGCGCTGGCCAAGGCGTTGAAGCTCAAGGAGTCGCAGTCGATTACGCTCGCGCAATCGATCGGGTTCCCGCGGAAGTGATCTCGCTGCTCGCGGTGGCAACGGCGATCTTCGACGAGATCGGGCTGACGCGTGGGCAGGTAGATCGCGTGCGGCGCGAGATACCAGGAGCGCCGCGGGCAGGCTCGTCCTCAACGTCCTCGGACGCGGCGCGGTGCAGCTCCTCGATCGGCACGCAATTCCATGGCAACGGGCACCACCCCGTCGGCCAACTAGCGAAAGTCCGAGGAGAACATTGGTGGAGGCGGCGGGAATCGAAGAGGCGCGGACCGGATATGCGAAACCCTTTGCGAGACGCCGACTTGCCTCGCAACCGGCGTCAGCCGTTCACGAACCTCGATCCCGCCGCATCCCTTCGCGTTCCGCCCCATGCCGGCGGAGTCCGCCGGTTCATGGCAACTGTACGGCAACGTGCGGCGTCCGCGCGGACCGACGCTGACCGCCAGGAAGCCCCACTTCGGCCGGGTTGCGTCGCGCCCCTCCTGCGGCGGTACTTTCCGCGGCGTGGAGGAGGCGCAATCGATCGATGCCGACCGCGCGCGCAGCCGGGATTACGGCTTCGCGCTCGCGCTGGCGGTGGTGCTCGCGTACCTGCCCCCGTGGCACGGCGGCTTCGTCTGGGACGACAACGCCCACGTCATCGCGGAGGGGTTGCGTTCGCTCCACGGGCTCTATCCGTTCCGCTTCTCGCGCTGCGTGCGGACTCCCCGGAGGGGCACACCAATCTCGGGTTGGTCCTCGCCGGCCGCGGCAACCCTGACGGCGCCATCGCCGAGTACCTCGAGGCGCTCAGGTACCCGCCCCGCTCTGCTGAGGCGCACAACGGCCTCGCGGTGGCGCTCCTTTCGCGCGGGCGCACGGAGGAGGCCGCGGAGCATGTGGAGATCGCGGCGGCTGGGAGTGGAATCGTACGACCTGCATCCGGTCACCGGAATCGCGCTGGCGCAGCGCGGAGAATTCGAAGCCGCGATCCGTCACCTGCGCCGCGCCGTGCAACTGCGCCCCGAATTCGCCCAAGAACAGGCCGAGGTTCGAGAGCTGCACGCCGAGGGGCCGGATCGGCCGCGGCCGGTTGCGCGCGACGCTTCATTGGGCCTGGAAGCTGAAAGTATACGTCGCGGTGCTCCCAGCGATGGTCTGACCGTCGGCGCTGACGGAGCCGCTGGCTGAAAACCAGACGAACGCGGTTGTGAGTGTAAACGGCTGCGAGTCCGGGCAGGTGACGGTGATCTCGCGGCCCATGGTCCCGCTCCCGATGTAGACCGCCGGCGAGGGCCGGAAATCGATGCTCAAGTGGTTGTCGCCGAGGGGGTCCTGCCCCGGGCCGACCGTGAAATGCGTCGGCGAGATGGTGCAGCCCAGGCCGTTGTAGAGAGTGCTGGTGACGTCGACCGTTCCCTCCGCAACGTAAACCATCTGCGGGTAGTTCGACTGCGCAGTGTCGGGGGCCCAGGTCACCGCGGCCTGCGTGGAGAAATTACCGGTCACGACATAGGTCGCCGTTCCCACCCACGTGGGCTCACACGTCGCAGCCGCGGGGAGGGCGGCGGCGCTGACGACCGGCGCCACCGTCATGCAGCCACCCAGCCCGGCGGTGGCCGCGTCGGCGCAACAGCAGTAGATCCGCTGGTCGGCGTCCCACGCGGCGCCGCCACTGAGGCTGATCACGATGCGTTCCTGCTCGGCGACGACGAGGCACCAGGTGTAGGCCCCGGGGACATCGGAATTGGCCCAGGCCTGATCGCAGGCCTGGTTCATCTTGCTCGCCAGCGCTCCGTCGCAGTCGGCCCGGCTGGAGCCGCAGGTGTTGTAGCAGTTGTCGTGAGCATTGCAGGCAGGGGTGAAGTTGGCTCCCGTGCTCTGGTTGAGCGCCCTGACGACAGCTCCCTTCCAGCCGTCGGGACCGCATCCGTTCGAACAATCGGCCGTCGCCGCGCCCCGGCCGCAGTCCGAAGTCGGCTGATCGTCCTTGCATGTCGACGGGTCGAACGCGTCGGACATCTTCCTGCAGCAGTTGCAAGTGCCGGCCGCGCGGGCCGTCCCCGGAGACAGGAGCGCCAGGCACGAAGCCGCGAGCAAGAAGACATGGTGCCGGGCGAGGCTCATGTCCGGTTCATCGTGAGGCGGGCGGTCGGTGGCGGATCGGGCAGGGTCGCGAGCTTGAAGGTGACGGTCCCGGAGAGCGAGGAGCCCGATCGTCGGGCGTCGATGACGATTCCGGTCGCTCCGAGGAGGTGGAGGTCGTCTCCGCTCCGCGTGCCCGTGAGCGAATCGGCTTGCTGGAAATCCGTGGCGCCCGGGAACATGACGAAGACGCTGCCGGTGACGCCCCCGGACCCTTCCTGAAGGTCGAGGCGAACGGCGACGGGCTTCCCGCTCGCGCTCTGGGTGGTACCGGTGTAGCTCCCGGTGGCCGTGCTCGCGGGGGCCCTTCCACAGGCGACCAGTCCCGCCGCGACCACCATCGCCAGCGCGCACCGCATGAAGCATGCGCAAGGGGTGCTGCCCTCCCGCATGTATCCGGAGGAACGCTTCGCGCCTCGGCGGCTCAGGGCGGATCGTTCCATCGGCATTGGTTCGACCGCGCGCGGGAACGGAGGCGGTGACTGCGGCTGGCACCCGAAGCCGGCCGGGCAGACGGGCGGTGCGGACGGCAGCGTTGCCTGCTCGTCCGCGCATTTCGCGAGCGGGTCCAGCGAACCCGGAGACGGCGAGACCATCGTCCCCCCCCGGTGCAGTTTCCCTCCTTCGAAGGCCAGGCGCAAACGGCGTGATGGCGCTTGATGGTCCTGCGTGTTTCCTATGACCTCGCGCCTGTGCGGCCACCGAAGAGTGTCCTTCGAGTTCTGAGCCTCAGGCGCGGGCGCAGGTGGTGGAGACGGCGGGAATCGAAGAGACGCGGACCGGATGTGCGAAACTCTCTGCGAGACGTGGATTTGCCTCGCTCCGGCTGCACTGGTTCATGAGCTTCGATCCCGCCACGTCCCTTCTCGTTCCGCGCAGTACCGGCGCAATCCGCAGGTTCATGGCAACTGTACGGCAACGGAGGGCGGCCGCGCGGATGAACCAGCATCGCAGCGGGACTCACGTCACGCAGCCTTCGGCGTGATTCGAACCTGCCCCGGTTGCACGACTGTAAAGCACTTTTGAAGCTTGTCTCCGTGCTGGGCGACCACTTCGCAGACCGCCCGCCCGAGACTGAGCCCCCGCCGGGAAGCGAAAGAGAATGACGCCCTCGCTTCTCGACCCGTGCGACGAACGCATACCACCCGAAGTCCTTGTCCTCGGTCAGCAGGATGTGTTCATCGCGTCCAGCCGCTTCGACGACCTCGGCATCGATCGTGTCGGCAGCACTATCACTTCGTGCGCGATCGCCAGACCGCGGCCGGGGTTTGTAACCCCGGCGGCGCAGGGGGCACCTTCCTGCCGAGGGATGGAGCCAACCGGCGGCGAGGACGCCTGCGAGGGCGCGCACCCTCAGCCGGCGGGTGCGGGCAGGAGCGTCTGCATCCACCCTCGCAAGGTCGCGTAGACCTCCTGGCTGCCGAGCAGGTCGACATGGCCTGTGCCGTACACGATCCGCTGGTTCGCGCCAGGAAATCCCAGGGTGAGCGCCGCTGCGGCACTCCGGCCGAGCGCGCTGTCCACCGAGACGAGACCGTCGCCGCGCGGCGCCGGCTCGGGCCCGGCCGACAAGGAACCCGCGATCGCGAAGCACGCCACGCCGGCGGGCAAGCTCAGCTTCCGGCGGCGATCGCTGCCCTCCTCGAATCGATCGACACCGGACCAATGCTCGTCGAGCACGTTGCCGAAGCGGAGGTCGGTGACGCCGGCGCTCCGCAGCCGCGCGAGGCGTCCGATGGGAGCGCTGTAGCGGCTCGCGCCAAGCAGCCGGTGCACCCAGTGCCCCCCGCGCTCGAGCGCTGCGCCGTGGTGCGGCGTGCCCAGGAACACCAGCGCGACCAGCGCCTTGCGCCAGGCGCACCCCTCCAGCTCCGCCACGTGGCAAGCGCTGCGGGCGACGAGGCCGCCCATGCTGTGGCCGATGATGATCAGCTCGTGCAAAGGCGAGGGCCACTCGTGGACCAGGCGCTCGAGAAGCGCGCTGAAGGCCGTTCCGTTGGTCGAAACGTGCAGGCCGCTGTTGTAGTGCAGGTAGATGGCCGGCACGCCGAGATCGCGCGTCAGCGCCGCGCCGTGATCGTGGTCGCCGCGCGTCCATTGGAGGTCGCTCATCGACGAGCCATGAACCAGCACGAAGAGGCGGGATCCGGCGCCGGGGAACGCCGCCCGCAGCGACTCGCGGTCTGGCGCGAGCGGCCGCCCACCCGCGCGGAAGTGCATCTCGATGGCCAGCGGGTTCCCGGTCCTCGCGAGGTAGTCACCGACGACCCCATTGACGGCGGCGAGCACCGCCTCGTGCTCCGGGCGCGGCGCGCTCTCCGCGAGCCAGGGCCCGAGCGCTCCCAGCGCGCGGTCGATCGCGGCGCCCACCAGCTTCGTCACCCCCCGCACCGTGCCGTACACGGGCGCGGTCAAGGCCTTCACCACCTCGGCCAGCGGCTGCCCGAGGAGGACCGGCCCGGCACCGATCGTCTGGTGCATCGCCTCCACCGCGCCGGTGACGTGCGTGGTGGCTTCGATCACGAGGCGGGTTGCCCCGCGGAGATCGTCCGCTGCGTTTCGGGTCTTCTTCGGCAAGCCGTTTTCCCAGTCTTTGGATGCTTGGGCGGACCGGAAGGGTCAAGTGACATTCCGCCTCGTCGATCGGGTTACACACGAAGCCGGGCTGCGTTTCCTGCGTGCGAGCGGTTTGCGGCTAGAGCGCATTTCATAACCTCGGACCGAGCCAGGCGGCGGAGATGCAAGCCGCGCAAGGAGCGACGAGGAAACGTACCGGGCTGTACGTTGACGAGGAGCGACGCCGCCCGGCGCCGCAGATCCGCCGAGCGGTTGTGCGACGCACAAACGCGGCCTCGGCGACGGGAGAGGTTATGAAATGCGCTCTAGCCCGGGTCACTTCCCCTTGGCGCCCTTGGCAAGCTGGCGGATGTAAGCGACCAGGTCCTTCACGTCCTGCCTGGAGAGCTTGGGCGAAGGTGGCATGGCGTCAGAAAGCCCCTCGGCCTTTCCCCCCTTGGAGATCACCGCGCCGAGGAACTCGTCCGTGCGCTTGTCCAGGATGCCGGTGCTGAAGTCCTGCGGCGAGGGGGTGAGGTAGGCCGACTCCTCGCCGTCCCCCTTGCCGGTGTCGCCGTGGCAGTGGGCGCACTCCTTGGCATAGAGGGCTTGCGCGGAAGAGGGGGCCGCCTTGTCAGCCGCCGCGCCGGGAAAGGCGGGCAGCACGAGAACGGCGATCACCCAAGGCAGCGCACGATGCATCGGGCCTCCCTACCGCCGTCGCGGCCGGCGCGCAACCGACGGCCAGATCAAGGCCTGGGCGACGATCACCTGCTCGCCGTCGAAGGTCGCGGCGGGTGAGCCGTGCAGGAGATAGCCCAGCGCCAGCGCCTCGCTCACCCTGCGGCAGAAGACGGCGTCGTCGGGGCCGGTGAGGATCCGGTAGGCCGGAAGACCGTCGGGAGGGTCGGACTGGCTTGCCTTGCGCGGCACTCGCCTACCGCCGGCCGCCCCGGAAGCCGCCGCCGCCCATGTGGAAGCCGCCTCCGCGGAAGCCACCGGCGAAGCCACCGCCGGCGAAGCCACCGCCGCGGAAACCACCGCCCCGGAAGCCGCTGCCCGATCCGCGGAAAGCCATGCCGGGACGCGAGCCCCAGGAGCGGGAACCACCGCCGCCGCGCACGGCGTAGGATCTCGACCCGGTGGGGCGGGCGCCGTTGGAGCGGAAGTTGGACCCGGTCCGGTTGCCCGGCCGGGCTCCGGTCGTGCCGCGGGCGCCGCCGTTGGGCGTGCCCCAGCGCGGACCGGTGGTCCCGCGCCCGGTGCCGGTTCCCACGGTGCCGCGGGGGGAAGCGAATCCGCGCACGGGGCTCGAGGCGCGCGCGATGGGAGTGGCCTGCGCCCGGGGGACCGCGAACTTGGCGATGGGCCGGGTGAAGTGCTGCTGGTGCATCACCACCCAGCCCGGCCAGTGGCCGTGGAAGACGAAGCCGTGCGGCGGCAGCGGGGACCAGCAGGCGTAGCCGGGATAGGCGCGCCACCCGACCCAGGCCGGGCCCCAGACGAATCCGGGAACCCAGTACCAGCCCACCGCGATGCCGAATCCCCAGCGGCCGTAGTGGTACGTCGCCCAGCCCCAGGGAACGGCGGAGACGAAGGCCCAACCGTAGCTCGTGTCGTACCACTGGCCGTCGGTATAGGGCTGCCAGTCCGGCGGCATGCCGTCGGGGATCCAGACGCGGCCGTACTCCGGGGTGTTCACCCAGTGGCCATACGGCGAGAGGCCCTGATCGAACGACTGCTGGTCGGGAGGCTGCGGCGGCGGCTCGACCTCGCGGGGGGAGACGTATTGAGGAACGTCATCCGAGGGCGGAGGCGGCGCATCGAGCTGGCCTTCGTCGTCCTGGGCCAGCGCTGGCCTGGCGGCCAGGGCCGAAGCGCCGCACGCCAGCGCCGCGGCGAGGTAGAGCGGCCACCCTGTGGAGGAAAGGCGCGCCATGAACCACCCGCGATCATTAGACGCTCCGATCCGGAAGGGATTCAAGCCCCCGGACCGAAAATAGTGCTCCCCCCGGCGTCCTGTTGTACGAGAGTCGCCTCAGCGCTCCCCCGCGCGGAGAGGACCTGCATGACCGTCTTCCTCCTGCTCGCCGCATTCTTCTTCCCCCCGGCGGACGAGGCTTTCGCGACCCCGCCGGTGCTCGCGCAGCGGGAGTCCGCGCCCAAGCCGCCTCCGCCCAAGCCCCCGGCGAAGCCTTCCCCGCGCGACGACTTCGATCTGCTCCCCAAGGAGGCTGCGCCGGACAGCGCCGCCCTGGCCCGCCAGCGGGAGCTGGAGCGCCAGCTGGAGAAGCGGCGGACGATGCTCAAGTGGCACCAGATCGGCGGCTTCGTCACCCTGGGCGGCCTCACCGCCACCGCCGTGCTCGGCCAGCTCGACTACCTGGACAAGTACGGCGGGCACGGAGACGTGGGGACGTACCACGCCTGGCACCGCTGGATGGCCATCAGCACCACGGTCGTCTTCGCCGCCACCGCCTCGCTGGCGGTGTTCGCGCCCTCGCCCCTGGAGAAGCCGGCGCGGCTGGACACCGCCACCATGCACAAGGTGGCCATGACGGTGGCCGCCGCCGGGATGGTGACGCAGATCGTCCTCGGCGTCGTCACCGCTTCCAAGGAGGGCCAGGCCTCCCAGCGCGACTTCGCCCTGGCGCACCAGATCGTCGGCTACACCACGCTGGCCGCGGCGTACACGGGCTTCGCGGTACTCTTGTTCTAGGGGAGCATCCCGGCATTCGTTGCCAAGCGGGACAGCGTTGACGTGGTCGTGAGCGTGGGCGTGGACGTCGACGTCAACGAGCACGTCGACGTCGAGGTGACGTCGATCTCCTGCCGGGTACAGCGGCCTCCGCCCTCAGAAATAGATGTTGGCTGTCAGCCCGGTGGTGGCCGTGCTCAGCGTCGTGTACACCGGCGTGCCGGCGGGGCCGCTGAGGTTCGCCAGCTTCAGGGTCAGCCCCAACAGCGCGCCGGCGGAGAAGTGGCTGAAGAAGAAGTATTCGACGCCAATCGCGCCGCCCAGCTGGAAGAAGAGCGCGGCTTCCGCGGTCACCGCGGGCGAGAGCTCGCGGCCGAGGATGACGAGCGGCTCCAGGTAGACGCCCACGTGGTTGTGCTTGAGCGGGTAGAAGCGCAGCCCTCCGCCCAGGCTGAAGAGGAGGTTCTGCCCCGTCCCGCCGGGCGAGATCGGCGCCTCCAGCCCGAAGTCGACCTGGAGGGCCACGTCGTTGGAGAGGAAGTAGGTGGCCCCGATCGTCGGCGAGCCTCCGCCGGGCAGGACGAAGGAGACGCCGGCGGTGCCCTTGGTCGTGGGATAGTCGGTAGAGGGCGCTGCGGGAGCGGCGAGCAAAAGCACGGCGAGCAGGTGCATGAAATCCTCCTCGCCGTTCTTCGCATCCTCGAAGCGCGTGCGACAGTTTTAGGCGGAAGGCGAGAGGCGCCCACCGCGCGGCACAGGCGCCCACACCCGACCACTCCGGCGACCTGCGAGCACTTTCCCCCGCCCCGGCCCCGTGGCTGCCTGGGGACCGATTCGTTAGCCTAGCGGGCTGTCCTGGTGTCTGTTTTTGGGTGTCTGGTTTCCGGAGGGCGCATGAACGGCTGGTGCAAAAAGCCGGTGCATTCCTTCGTCGCCGCGCTGGCGGTCGTCTTCCTCTTCTCTTGCACGGGCAAGCTGGACGTCTCGTTGCCCGGGCCCGTGACCGAGGGGACGATCGAGCCGGTGAGCGTGGCCTCCTCCCTCACCAAGGTGAAGGGCCTGCTCACGGGCCTTCCTCCCACCGACCAGGAGATCGCCGCCGTCCAGGCCGACCCCAACGCGCTGCGGGGGATGGTGCAGGGCTGGGTGAACGCCCCGGAGCACACGCCCAAGCTGATGAGCTTCCTCTCCAACGCCTTCCAACAGAGCCAGGCAGTTTCCGCGGACTTCAGCGATCAGCTGGGCGACGCCCAGGGCATCCTCGACGCCAAGCTCCTGGCCAACCTGCGCGAGAGCTTCGCCCGCACCGCCCTGCAGCTGATCGGGGAGGGGCAGCCGTTCACCGCCACCATGACCACCCGGCGGTTCATGCTCACCACCCGGCTGATGCTCCTCTACGCCTATCTCGACTCCATCCAGATCGGCGACTCGGGGAACGAGGTCGACCTCTTCGCCAAGGCGAACCCGGGCTTCAGCTTCACCCTCACCGCCAAGAGCGGGCCCATCCCCCTGACCGACACCTTCGACCGCAAGAGCCCCAACTTCATGATCTTCTACGCCCCCCAGCTGGCGGGAGCGGCGTACGATGCGGCCTGCCCGCAGGATCCCATCGTCTACAACGGCGGCACCGGGCAGAGCGCGGTGAGCGCCTCGCTCTACGTCACCCTGCAGGGCAAGCCCGCCTCCTTCTCGGTACCCGCCGGCAACGGCAAGACGCACACCTGCCAGCCGCCGGCCTTCCCCGCCGCGAACCAGCCGCTCACCACCGCCGACAGCCAGGAATGGAAGATGGTGGAGATCGTCCAGGCCGATCCGGGCCAGGGCGTAAGCTCGGTGCTCGACCTGACCAACTTCCGCACCGGCGGCAATCTCCTCTTGCGCACGCCCCGGGTGGGCTTCTTCACCACCCCGTCCTTCCTCGCCGAGTGGAACACCAACGACAGCAACCAGGCGCGCGTCACCGCCAACCAGACGCTGATCGTGGCTTTGGGACACGCCATGAGCCCCACCAACGCCAGCCTGCCGCCCTCTACGGCGGCGGTGGACCTGGACCACGCGCCGCTGGGCACCGCCTGCTACGCCTGCCACCAGTCGCTCGATCCCATGCGGCAGTACTTCCGGCAGACGTACAGCTACTACTTCCATCCCCAGATCGACTCCGACGAGGCCTCCCTGCCCGGGTCGTTCGGTTTCCGGGGCATGAGCATGTCGGGCAGCAACATCTTCGACCTCGCCAACCAGCTGGCCGCCCATCCCGACTTCGCCGGGGCCTGGGTGCAGAAGCTCTGCACCTGGGGGAACTCCTCCCGCTGCGACGAGACCGACGGGGAGTTCCAGCGCATCGCCGCCCTCTTCTCCGACAGCCTCTACGACTGGAAGACGCTGGAGGTGACGCTCTTCTCCTCGCCCATCGTCACCTATCTGCAGCCCACCCGCACCGTCTCCCAGGGAGGCGAGGTGTTCCCGGTGGCCCGCCGCGATCACCTCTGCGGCAAGCTCTCCGGCCGCCTGGGGATCACCGACGTCTGCGGCCTGGACGTGAACACGGTGGTGCCGCAGCAGCTCAAGCAGGTGCAGTTCATCGCCACCGTGCTGCCCTCCGACTCCTACAGCCGGGGAGCGGAGGACTCGGTCCTCGCCAACGACCCCAACCTCTTCTTCCGCACGGGCATGGAGAACATCTGCGCCATCCTCGCCGCCCGGCTGATCGACTCGGGCGCGACCCAGCGCTGGAGCAGCGCCTCGCCCACGCCCGCCATCGCCGATTTCGTGCACACCCTCATGGGCATCGGAACGGGCCGCGACGCCACACCGATCTCCATCCTCACGGATCACCTGACGTCAGCGCGCGCCGGGGGCCTCTCCGCTTCCGACGCCCTCAAGTCCACCTTCGTGCTGGCTTGCCTCTCGCCGTCGGTGGTGGGGATGGGCCAATGACCATGAACCTCTCCCGCCGCAAGCTGCTGCTCGAGACGCTCTTCGGGGCCGGCCTCATCGGCCTGCGCTCGCTCGCCACGGGCATCCCCCTCTCCATCCTGGCCAACCCGCGCAAGGCGGCGGCCCAGGCGGCGCCGGCCTGCCCCGCGAGCCCGCAGTACCTGCTGCTCAGCTCCAGCGGGGACGGCGATCCGCTCAACGCCAACGTCCCGGGCATGTACACCATCCCGGACATCGCCCACCCGGGCGATCCGACGATGGCGCCGCTGCCGCTCACCCTCTCCGGGCAGGCCTTCACGGCGGCCACGCCCTGGGCGCAGCTTCCCCAGGCGCTGCTCGATCGGACCTGCTTCTTCCACCACGGCACCTACACGGTGGTGCACCCCGACCTGGGGAACGTGATGTCCCTGGAAGGGTTCGTCTCCCACCACGAGATGCTGGTGTCGCTGCTCGCGGTGCAGATGGCCGGCTGCCTGGGCACGGTGCAAAGCCAGCCGCTGGCCCTGGGGCCGCGCAGCGCCTCGGAAGGCCTGACGGTGGGCGGGCGGCCGCAGCCCATCCTCTCCCCCTCGGCGCTGGCCTCGCTGCTCTCCTCGCCCAGCGGGCCGCTGGGCCAGATCCAGCAGATCCGCGACGCCGACCTGGACCGGCTGAACGACTGGTACCGGCAGAACGGCAACTCCGCCCAGCGATCGTTCATCGACCGCTACGCGCTCTCCCAGCAGCAGGCGCGCAGCGTCTCCGAGAGCCTGCTCGGCTCGCTGGCCGCCATCAAGGACAACAGCGCCAACTCGCAGGTGGCGGCGGCGGTGATCCTCTTCCAGATGAACGTCAGCCCGGTGGTGAGCATCCACATCCCCTTCGGCGGCGACAACCACACCGACACCAACCTGGCCCGGGAGACCACCGAGACGGTGGCGGGGGTGGCCACCATCAACAACCTCTGGACCCAGCTCAACGCGGCGGGACTGCAGGACAAGGTCTCCTTCGCCACCCTCAACGTCTTCGGGCGGACCCTGAGCGCCGCCAAGGGCAACACCAGGGGCCGCAACCACATGGGCAACCACCACGTGGCGGTGATGTTCGGCAAGCCCTTCAAGGGCGGCGTGGTGGGAGGTGTGGAAGCCGGCGGCGGGGACTACCGCGCCATGTCCATCGACGCGGCCTCGGGCAGCGGGGTGGCCGGCGGCAGCGGCAACATCCCCTTCTCCGAGACCCTCTCCGCCATGGGCAAGACCCTGGGCGTGGCCTGCGGCGTGGACGGCGCGGTCCTGGACGACAACATCCGCGGCGGGAAAGTCGTCGCGGGGGCACTGGCCGGGTAGGTTCGAAGGATGGCCGACGATCTGGGACGCCGCGCCGTGCTCCGCTGCGGCGCGGCCTGCGCGATGGCCGCCGCCTGCGGCAAATTCGTCGACGAGCCCGTCGCCATCGAGGTGGGCGCGCCCAGCAAGGGATTGCTCTCCGTTCCCCTGGAGCGGATGCCCGAGCTGACCAGGGACGGCGGCAGCGTCCTCCTGCACGTCAACGCCCAGGACTTCCTCGGCCGGCGCGTGTCGGTGCTGGTGGCCAACACCACCTCGGAGGGCCTGCGGGCCTACGGCGCCTACTGCCCGCACGCGGGCTGCGAGCTGGCCTGGGTGGACGGCGAGAACTCGGTGGTCTGCCCCTGCCACCTCTCCAGGTTCGCGGTGGACGGCACCGTCACCCACCGGCCCGCCGTGGCGGATCTGGACACCTACCCCGCCAAGCTCAGCCCCGACGGACAGACGCTGATCGTGGATCTGAACGGGAGCGCCGGCGTCTTCCCGGCGGCCGTGAACGGCACCGTCACCTTCACCGTGCAGCAGCTTCCCGCGCTGGCCTCCGTGGGCGGGAGCGTCACCGGCCACTCGGCGGGCGTGCCCTTCCCCCTGGTGGTGCTGCGCTCCAGCGCCTCCCAGGTGATCGCCTTCGACGCCCGATGCCCGCACCTGGGCTGCGCGGTGACCGGCGTGCAGAAGCTCTTCCTCTGTCCCTGCCACGGCTCGCTCTTCGACATCGAGGGGAAGGTGACGCTGGGCCCGGCCACCGGCCCGCTCACCGAGCTATCTGTTACGTTCGACGGCTCCAAGGTGGTGGTGAAGGTGCCCGGATGACGGCCCTGCTCTGCCTGCTCCTCGCTTCCGGGCCGGCGCTGGACGCTTCGTTCACCTTCGGCTCCTCCATGCGGCGGCTCTTCTTCAAGGACCGCATCACCCCCACCCTGGTGGGCTGGCAGAGCGGCGCCGTGGCCGTCTGGGGCCTGTCGGTCGAGGCCTATCCCGCCACCGGCCGGCTCCCCGTGCTCGACGACATCGGCGCCTACGGCTGGTACAAGCGCTCCACCCACTCCAACGCGCTCACCGCGGACGGCACGCTGGAGTTCAGCACCCAGGAGATCTCCTGGGAGGCCGGCCTGCGCTGGCGCGCCATGTCCCAGGGCAGGGAGCGGGCCGCCGTCAGCATGGGCTACGGCACGCTGCGCGACGACTTCAGCAGCGCCCGGCTTCCCGGCTTCCTCCTGCCCGCCGGCACCATCCAGTACTGGAAGCCGGGCGTGGAAGGGAAGATCTGGCTGGGGCCCGTCGCCCTGGGCGCGGGCGCCGCGTACATGCTGGTGGTGCGCCAGGACTTCCTCTCCGCCTATTTCCCCCGGTCCAGCAAGGGCGGCATCGAGGCCTCGCTGCGCGCCTCGATGGCGGTGGGAAAGCTGGGCCTCATGCTCTCGGGCCGCTACCAGAGGTTCTGGTACTCGCTCAACCCGCAACCCTACGATCCCTACGTCGCTGGAGGCGCTCTCGATGAGCATTTCTCGATCGACCTGGCTTGCGGCTATCACCTGTAGCGCGGCTTGCCTCGCGCTTTGGGGATGCGCCGGGTCGCTCGATCGCCCGGAGCGCTTCCAGAACCTCGGGTCCGCGCCGGACTCGGGGACCGGGGGCTCGTCGGACGGGGGCTGCGAGCCGCTGATCGACATCTTCCCGCCCAGCTGCAGCACCTCCGCCTGCCACTCGGCGCAGAGCCAGCAGGGGAACCTGGACCTGGAATCGCCCGGGCTCCCCGACCGGCTGGTGAACAAGCAGGCTCACGGCGGGCCGGGCAAGATCATCGACTCCGCCAACCCGCTGCAGAGCGTGATCCTCACCAAGCTCTCCGACCCCCCGCCCTTCCAGTTCCAGATGCCCCTGGGGGCCGCGCCGCTCTCCTCCGACGAGGTGGCCTGCTTGCAGTCCTGGGTCGAGGCGGCGGTCGCGCCGCCGTAGCAGGCCGCAAGAGAGTCCTTGCAATAACCGGCCGGGTGGATCGTCAGGGGCCAAGATGGCCAACCGATTCCTCGCCGCCGCCGCCCTGCTGTGCGCAATTCCCGCGGTTGCCGCTGAAGATGGCGTCGTTTCCTCGCCGGAGGTTCCCAGGCCTTCCGATTGGACCGTCTCGGTGGGGGGCGGGGCCATCGCCATGCCCTCCTATCCCGGAGCGGCGTCGAGCCGCTGGATGCCCGCGCCGTTCGTCGACATCCGCTACAAGGACCGGTTCTTCCTCTCCCCGTTCACGGGCGCGGGCGTGAACATCGTCGCCTCCCAGGCCCTGGTGCTGGGCGTCGCCGTGCTTCCCGACTTCGGGCGCTCGGCCTCCGCCGCCGACCGGCTGCGGGGCTGGGGAGACGTCGGCCCGGGAGCGAACGTGAAGATCTTCGGCGCCTGTCCGCTGGGGCCAGTCGCCCTGGTGGCCGACGTGCGCCGCCAGCTGGGAGCGGGGAACGGCTTTTTGGCCGACGCCGGGTTGACGAAGTCGCTCTTCATCTCCCGCCACCTGATGCTCTTTCCCACGGCCTCGCTCACCTGGGCGGACGCGAGCTACTCGAGCGCGTATTTCGGCATCGACGGGAGCCAGTCGGCGGCCTCGCGGTCGCGGGGCGTGGGAGTGCCCGTCTACTCCGCGGGCGCCGGGCTGCGCGACGCCTCCTTGACGCTGCTCGCCGTCGTGCCCCTGGACGAGCGCTGGTCGGTGCAGACCCTCTTGAGGACGGAGCTCCTGCTCGGGGACGCGGCGAGGAGCCCACTCACCGAGCAGCGCGTCCAGCCCACCGTCGGGAGCGTCGTCGCGTACCGGCTCTAGTGCCTCGACCGGGGCGTGGTGATCGCACCGAGAACGCGGAGCGCCAAGGCAGCCCAGCGATCCGCGTTCGCAGGTATCAACGCCCCGGTCGCGGCACTAGGAAGGTGTCGCAGCAAGCCTGTCCTGGGCCTTGGGAGCGTGGCCACGGCGACGTGATCCGCGGAGGGGCTCTCTTGCGGTCTCACCAAGGCGCGCTGCGGCCGAGGACCGCTCTGCGCCTGCTTGCGCGGAGCGTGATCCTGGCTGTCCCCGTGAATACGGGGACAGCCTCCCATCACCAGTCCTCTTTCTCGAACCGCATCCCCACCTGGCCCGCGACCCAGGCGGTGTCCGCCATTCCGGCGGGGTTTCCACAAGTGAGCAGCACGGTGCGGGCCGGATCGAGGCGCGGCTTGAGCAGGGAGAGGGGCCGCTCCCGCGGGAGCTCGGCGGGAAAGGCGGCGGGGTCCTTCGGCGGCATGGAGAAGAGGACGCGGAGGAGGTTGGTGGCCCGGCCCAGGCCGAGGAGCGGGTCCGCGCGATCGCTCGCCGTGGGGCGGCTGACCGAGGGGATGTAGACGAAGTCCAGGGCCCCTGAAGCCTCGATCTCCTGCAGCTCGCGGCGGTACCCCAGCTCCTCCAGCGTCCGGTTGGCGTGGAGCAGCGTGTAGCGCACGGGCGGCGGCGTGCCGCTGCGCCGGGCCTCGAAGGCGAGCTGCTTGATCATGGAGACGAACGGCGCCACCCCCGTCCCCGTCCCCACCATCAACACCTGCTCGAAGCCGGCCGCGCGCCTGGCGAGGGTGAAGTCGCCGACGATGCGCTCCACGTAGGCCATCCGGTCGGTCCCGCCCTTGTCCACCCGGAAGAGCGATCCGGTGAACCGTCCCAGGACGCCGTCCTGCCCGCGCTCGAGGACCACGTAGAACTCCAGGTAGTTCCCCTCCTCGGCCTCGAAGGGCGCGGAGGCGATGGAGTAGGAGTGCGTGACCGAGCCCACCTTCTGCTCGCCGTTCTCGTCGAGGTCGGGGACGAAGCGGACCTCCTTCCCCTCCTTGACCTTGCGGGTGAGCAGGCAGTCGTCGCGGCGGAGCGCGATGTACTGGCCGGCCTCGTACCGGGGGAAGCGCCCTCCGTCCTCGCCCACCAGGCGGAAGATGGAGAGGGCGTCGGAGACCCTGCGCCACTCGATGATGCGGCCGGCCTTCAGTTCAGCCATCCGGCCATGCTACCGCAGCGAGGGACGCCCGGGCAGGCTGGGCGTCCCCCGCACTGTCAGGAGGCGCGGCCGCCGCCCTGCGGCTCGATGGCCAGGGTGATCAGGGAGGCGGCGGTGCAGAAGGTGGTGCTGGTGATGCAGTGGTCGCCGCGCCAGGTCCCGTTCTCCCTCTGGATGGCGGCCAGCCGGGCGCGGATGCTCTTGCGGAAATCGCTCCACTCGGCGCCGCCCAGGGCGGCCTTGGCCTCCGCCGTGAGCATGTACGAGACGTGCTCCTCGCCTCCGTAGCTGCCGAAGCCGCGCAGGACGTTCTCGTTGGCCAGCTGCTTGGCGCCCTCCTTGCCGGCCTCCTCCGCGCGGCGCTTCACCGCGGGGCTGGCCGCGGAGTCGGACCGGGCCACCTGGGCGGCGGCAGTCACGCTCGCGGCCACCGAGTAGAGCTGCACGCCGGCGGACCCGCCGACGACGAACTTCTTGCTCTTCGCGTCGTACTGGTCCACCAGGCCAGCCTGCCCCTTGGCGAGCACGTCCTTGTCCACCTTCGCCCCCGCGCGCTGGGCGGCGTAGAGGCCGTTGTTGGCGAACGCCGAGGCGAGCAGCGGCGCCCAGCCGTCGCGCGAGTAGCTGCCGTCCTGCGCCTGGGCGCGCTCGATGCGCTTCACCACCGAGGCCAGGGCCCGCCCGGCGCGCGCGTGCAGCGATCCCTGCAGGGTGGGCAGCACCTCGGCGAGGAACTGGGCGGCCACGAACGTGTCGATGTTCCGCCCCAGCTTGCGCTGGGGGAGCGTGCCGGGAGGATTGATGGCGATCTCCTCCTGCGGCGTGCGCTCCACGGCCGCGGAGATGAAAACGACGGCCCGGCGCGTGCGCTCCTGGTACTGGCCCCTGGCGCCGGTGTGCCCCAGCCTGACCAGCGCGAGGCCCGCGATGGCGGTGGTGGCGACGTCGGGGTGGGGATCCCTGGCGCCGTCGCCCCAGCTCCCGTCGTCGTTCTGGGCGGCGACCAGCCAGTCCAGGGGACGGCGCAGGTCGGGCTCGGCCGGTGCCAGGGCGGCGGGAGCGTGGGTGGAGAGGAGAGCGCACAGGGTGGTGCAGAGGATGAGGCGATGCATGGAAACCTCCAGGATTCCCTTGCAACGCCCGGCTGCGCGCGGGGATCTTCCGGCTTGCGGGCTAGAAGGGGTCCGTTCCTCGCACCACCAGAAAAGCGTCCGAGAACACCGCCGCATGCGTGCCGGGGGCGTTCTGCACGCCGCAGATGGCCATCTCGCCCCCGCTCCCCACGCTCGCCGAGATGGCCTCGTTCCCCCGGCCGGCCGGCCCGGAAGGAAGGAGGATGCGCTGCTCCACCTTTCCCTGCGGGTCGAGCACCAGCGCCAGCGGATCCCTCGCGTCGCTGACGCTCAGGCCCTGGGGATTCTGCGTGTAGTTGGTGGAGCCCACGGCCAGGATCCTTCCGCCCTCCAGGGCCGCGACGTCCCAGAACATGTCCCCGCCCTGCACGTCGACCGCGCGCTCGAAGTCGACCTGGGCCGTGTCCGCCCGCGAGGAGAGGAGCCAGCCGTCCCAGCCGTCGGGCGCGTCGCCGGTCCGGATCCGCCCGACGAGGATCACCGAGTCGCCCGCCATTTTCAGATTCAGCAGCCGCTTTCCCCGGCCCGGCATCCCCAAGAGGCTCGCGGGACTCCGCTCGCCCTGGGCCGTGATGCGGGTGACGACGGCGACGCCGAAATCGAAGCTCGCCGGGTCGGCCCGCGCCGTCAGGCTCTCGCCGAAGAAGGCGTCGTGGTTCCTCAGCACCTCCTCCGTGCTCGCCACCGCCACGTGAAGGTCCCCCTGGCCATCCACGTCCGGGTAGACGAAGAACGCGCTGTCCCCCTGGTGGAAGTTGTCGAACCCGCCGCCGATGATCCCGAGGAAGAAGAGGGGCGCCGCCGGCTCCACCCATGCCGCCCACCTCTGCTCCAGGCCTTGGCCGTCGAGCCGGAAAACCTGCACGGCGTTGTTCGCCCAGCGGACGACCGCCAGGAGATCCTCCCCGGAGGCGACGATCCGCGCCCGATCGAGCGAGGCCAGGAAGGCCGGGCCAGCCTCGGGACCTTCCGGCGGAAGGAGCCGGGAAAGCTCGCGCCCGGCGAGACCCCCGCCGGCGAGGAAGCGCGAGACCAGGACGCGCAGCGGATATTCCGCCGCGGGGTCGACGCGCAGGCTGAGCAGGCTCACGTCGCCGGAGGGATGGGCGGCGGCGTCGATCAGGATCCATCCCTGGGGAGCGGCGAAGCGGCGGACGATCTCGCCGCCCGCGTCCAGCAGGCCGGCGCTGCGGACGGGCGTGGTGATCAGCGCCTGCGCCTGGAGGGCTTCGAAGAGCAAGAGCCATCCGCCGCCGGCGGCAGGCGACACCTTGACGGCGGCGGTCTGGGGAAAATCGATCTGCCGCGGATCGGGCGGCGTCGCCGCGGAGCGGGCGCAAGAGAGCGCTGCCGCGGCCAACACGCACCAGCGAGCCGCCTTCACACCACCACCTCCGCCCCATCGATGGGGCGGGAGGCGCGATTATTCCCCGTCATTCCAGGGCGCCGCGCGAAACCCACGCCGCGAACCGGCGTCTATCCCCCCAGAAGGGGGAGGCGCATGACGGCGTTGCTCACCGAGTCGGATCTCCGGGCGGCCCTCCGCCTCGTCAACGAGGCGCGGGGCCTGCCGCGGGGATCGCGCGAGCAGCAGGAGGCCCTGCTCCGGGGGCTTCTGGACCTGGTGGGCGGGCAGGTCGCCATCTGGGGCGAGATCGACACCGGCGGCGGCATCTACCGCGACTTCGATTTCGGCTGGTCGGGAGAGGCCGAGCGGAACGTCTTCGTGGCCTACGCCCGCGGGTTGACCGGGGTGGCCCCCGATCCCACGATTCCGCTCTTCCTGGGCCGCGCGAGGGGACCGGTGATCGCGGTGACCCGGCAGGACCTGCTGGACGATCGGCGCTGGTACGGCGCGGAGCACGTGCAGGAGCTGCGGCGGGCGGCGCGGGTGGACTCCTGCATCTACGCGGGCTGGCCGGGCGGGAAGCAGCGCTTCGGCATGTACTCCCTGCACCGCGCCTGGGGCGAGCCGCAGTTCGGGGAGCGCGAGCGGGCGCTGGTCGGGGCCGTGACCGCGGAGTGCGCTTTCTTGCGCGACGCCTCCCCGGTGGCGGCGCTGCCGCCGCGCCTGCGGCAGGTCTTGTCCTTGCTGGCCCGCGGGCGCTCGGAGAAGCAGGTGGCCGCCCAGCTCGGCCTCAGCCTGCACACCGTGCACGACTACGTGAAGGGGTTGCACCGCCGGCTGGGGGTCCAGAGCCGGGGCGAGCTGCTGGCCGCGACATCGGGAGCCTGACGGGGCCGGGCCATCCCCCTGATCCGGGGAATGGCGGCGGATCGCGGCGATGACGATCGTGGCGCATGCCGGGCAAGCCGAGGCACAAGCGCGTCGTCGCCTTCCACCTGCCCGATCTCCTCGCCCCGGGCCCGATCGGGTGCTCCGCCAGGACCATGTCCCTCTGCGCCATCGAGCGCGTGGCGGCCATCTCGGACCGGGCCGAGGACGAGGTGCGCCTGCGCCTGCTCCTGCGCCTCGATCGCCCGGGAAGCCAGCTTCTCCAGCTCACCGGGCGGAAGGCATCGCGCTACAGTTCCGGGGCGATGGCCCCTCTGACCGCCCCGCAGGCGCTCCGGCTGCTGGAGCGCGAAGGCGCCCTGCTGGTGGCCGCGCGGGGTCCCCTGCCCACGCTGACGGAGGCCATCGCGGGCGAGCGCATCCGCGGGAGCTGGTGGGGGCACCCGAAGGGGAAGCTGATCTTCGCCGTCCTCTCCGCGCTCCAGGAGTCGCCGCGGGTCGCGGCCTGCAAGCTGGTGGCGGGGAAGGTCACGCTGATCCACCGGCGCCTGTGGCCCGCGCTGATCGCTCTTGCGGGCGAGAAGGGAAACAAGAAGCTGGACCGGGTCCGCCAGGAGCACCAGGCCTCCGGCGAGCACCGGAACCTCGTGGAGCCGTGGCCGCGCTGGGTTCCGGCGAAGGAGCGCGGAGAGGCGAAGGGCCTTTCGCCGGAGGAGGCCAGGGCGACGCTGGGGCCGCTGGCGCGGTTCCTCGAGTGAGGCGCTTTTGAGGCGCCCGTGAGGGATGATACGGTCGTTCGTGTCCCCGCCCCTCTTCGCCGAGCTGAAGCGCCGGCGCGTCTTCCGCGCGCTGGTGGGCTACGGCCTGGCGGCCTTCGCGGTCCTGCAGATCATCGAGCCCTTGATGCACGGGCTGCGCTGGCCCGACGAGGCGCTCTCGTACGTGGTGGGAGCGCTGGCGCTGGGCTTTCCCCTGGTGGTGGCCCTCGCCTGGGCGTTCGACGTCAAGGAGGGCCGCATCGAGCGCACCGGGCCCGCGCCCGGCCTGCGGGGAGCGCGGCTGGCCGGGCTGCTCGCCGGGGTGGGCCTTCTGGCCGCCGCTCCCGGGGTGGCCTGGTACTTGTACTTCCGGCCACGGGCGCCGGAGGCCGCCGGAATGACGAGGGCGGCGCTGGAGGCCGTGCCGCCCGCCTCGGACATCCGCTCCCTGCCTTCCATCGCCGTGCTGCCGCTGGTGAACCCGAGCCGCGACCCGGAGCAGATCCAGGCCTTCCGCGGCGACCGGGAGAGCGCCTTCCAGTGGCTGGAGCGGGGGCTGAAGGTGCAGGACGCGGGGATGCGGTACGTCAAGCGCGACCCCTTCCTGGCCTCGCTGCACGGCGATCGGCGCTTCGCGGATCTGCTGCGGAGGATGAAGCTGCCCGTCGACTGAGCATTCCGAGCGGTCAGCGCCGCGGGCGCGGGTGTTGATCAGCTCTTGCCCGCGAATGCCACCAGCCCCGCCATCGCCGGCCCGCTCCCGTCGGCCGTGACGCCCAGCTCCTCCGCCGGCGCGCCGGAGCGGTTGACCCAGTACGTGGGATAGCCGAACCAACGGGAGCCGGCCGCGTCCCAGCCCGCCGAGGCGGCGAAGACGATCTCCTCGCGCCGCAGGCGCAGGACGTCGAGGCCGAGCTGGTACGCGCGCGGATCGGGCTTGTACGTCTTCGCCCGATCGGTGCTGATGACCTCGTCGAGGAGCCCTTCGAGGTGGGAGTTGGCGATGGCGGCTTCGAGGATCGCGGGAGTCAGGTTGGCCAGCGGCGCCAGCCGGAGGTTCGCCTTTCGGAGCGCGAGCAGGGATGGAGCGACGTCGGGCCAGGCCTCGAGCCGCAGCCAGGCCTGCATGAGCCGGTCGCGCGCTTCGGGCTTCAGGTCGACTCCGGTGGATCGCGCGGCGAAGAGGAGCGCGGATTCGGTCGACTTCCAGAAATCCTGGTAGCGGCCGGCGAGGGCCTGCAGCCACTGGTAGTCGAACTGCCGGGTGCGCCAGGCCTCCACCAGCCGCGGACCCTTGTCGCCGAAGAGCTCGTTGGCCAGCGCCGGGATGGGCCGCGGATCGAAGAGGACGAAGCCGTCGAAGGCCACGGCCCGGTAACGGCTCCCTGGCGCCGCGCTGGCCAGCGCCGGCCGCAGCAAGGCGGCTCCCGCGATGGCGGCCAGTCGCCCGATGAGCTGCCGGCGGGTGGTTGGATCGCTCATGATTGATGGTGCGGCCATAAGCCCCTCCTGGTTACAGGCCCACGCAACCCCGGAAACCCGGCGGCATCTTCGCTGCCATGCGGATCCTTGCCATCTCCGGTAGCTTGCGCGCCCATTCCTCGAATACGGCGCTCCTGCAGGCCGTCTCGCGCATCGCGCCGGCCGGAATGGATCTCGTCCTCTTCCAGGGGCTCCGCGAGCTTCCTCACTTCGATCCCGATCTCGACGCCGAGGGGCTGATGCCTCCCCCCGCGGTGGCCCGGCTGCGCGAGCAGGTGTCGGCGGCGGACGGACTGATCATCTGCAGCCCGGAATACGCCCACGGCGTTCCCGGGGCCCTGAAGAACGCCCTGGATTGGCTCGTCTCCGATCCCGACTTCGTGGGAAAGCCGGTCCTCCTCTGGAACGCGTCGGCCGCCGGCGGCGAGTACGCCCAGTCCTCCCTTCTCGAGACCCTGCGGACGATGTCCGCCCGGGTGCTCGAGGAGGCCTGCCTGCAAGAACCTTTCTTGAAGAAGAAGCTCGTGCCGGGCGGCCAGCTTCCGGAAGAGGCGGCGCGCGCGGTCCGCTCCAGCCTTCTGGCGCTGGCCGGAGCGGCCTCAGGCGCGAAGGCGCGGGCGGGCCAGTAGCCGGCGGCCCAGGTAGATGCCGAGGAGCGCCGCGGCCAGGGCGGGAAGCAGGTGCCAGAGGAAGAGATGGAGCGGGTCCTCCCTGGCGCAGACCCAGCGCGTGCCCAGCAGCGCCAGGGAGCCGGGGGAAAGGAGCGCGAACCATCCCGTCCAGCCCGGGCTGAGCGGCGCCGCCTTGCGCAGCATGGAGAAGCCCATGAGCGAGGGCGCGAGGCCGAGAAGGAGCAGCTTCACCGCGCAGGAGAGTCCGGCGATCGAGATCGGAGCGGGGGGAAGAGCGCAGGCGGAACGACCGCAGGCGATGCAGCAGCCCCAGAGCAAGAGGCCCCCCAAAGGGAGCATCCGCGCGGCCGCGCCCCGGTCGCTCCCCGGTACACTGAGCTGGAACGCGGCCCTGGCGGAGAGGACGAAGACCAGGAGGAGCAGGGCGTTGGCGCGGAGGAAGGCCGGGTCGCGGATCGCTCCGGCCAGATCCGGCCTGGCCCCCAGGGCGAACGTGCCGGCGCAGACGCAGGCGAGGGCGAAGATCGTCCAGAGCGCGGATCGCCATCCAAGGCCGGGCAGGCGGCGCACCGGCGTGAGCCCGTTCACCAGCGATCGGACGACCTCTTCAGTCTCCAAGGGCCGGCCCCATCAGCTTGCGCAAGAGGTTGTAGCCCCGGTGCGCGGTCACCTTCACCGACGATTGCGAGAGACCTGTCTTCTGCGAGATCTCCGCCACCGAGAGGCCCTCGAACTTGAGCATCCGGATGATCTCCCGCTGCCTGAGCGAGAGCAGCCCCAGGGCCTGGCGCAGGAGCCAGGCCGGCGTCCCCCGCTGCACGGTGGCATCGGCTGCAGCCACCTCTTCCCATCCCTCGCCGCCCGGGACCTCGTTCTCCCCCCGGCGCCGCTGCTTGTGGAGGAAGTCGAGCAGGCGGTGCCGGGCGATGGCGTACATCCAGGGGAGGAACGGGCGCGCCGGATCGTAGGTGTGACGGTCGCGGTGGATGGAGAGCAGCGTCTCCTGGGTCACGTCCTCGACCGCGTCCAGCTGGCGCACTTCCCGCAGCGCGTATCCGCGCACCAGGTCGGTCACGGAGACGAGGAGCTCCTGGTAGGCCTGGCGATCGCCATCCTGCGCCTTCCTCATCAGCTCCGAGAGCTGGCGATCGCGGCCCACATCGCTGATGCGCGCGGAAGGGCGATCCGGTTACGGCCCCCCTCTTTTTCTTGCCCTGTAACCGGACTCGGCGCGTCCCCGCACCTGTCCGCAAGGAAAGCGAGGCTGGCATGGCGACGCGAGGGTGGGTGGCACGCCTGCAGATGGAGGATGGGTGGGCGCTCGTCCCGCTCAGGCTGATGGTGGGCTTCGGTTTCGCGGCCCACGGGTACGCGAAGCTGGCGCGCGGTCCGGGGATGTTCGCCCCGATCGTCGCCGCCCTGGGCCTGCCGGCGCCCCTGATCACCGCCTGGGCGACCTCGCTCCTCGAGTTCACCGGCGGGATCCTCCTCATGCTGGGAGCGTTCGTCGTTCCTCTCAGCGTTCCTCTGGCCGCGATCATGTTCACCGCCATGCTCGGGGTGCACCTGCGCTACGGGTTCTCCTCGATCCGGCTGAAGGCGCTGAGCGGAGCGGGCGCGGAGTTCGGGCCGGTGGGCTACGAGCTGACCCTTCTCTATCTCGCCGCCATCCTCAGCCTCGCCCTGGGCGGCCCCGGCCCGCTCTCGGTGGACCGATTGCTTCTGCGGAAGCATGAACAAGGAGGACCGACGTGACGAAGGGGAAAGTGGTTGCCGTCCTGGCCGCACTGACCGGCTGCGCAGGCGCCGGAAGCTTCACCATGAACAGCGCCGACACTCCCGCCGGCCACTGGGACGGGTCGATCGGCCGCGACGGCTGGACGCGCCCGCTCTCGCTCGACATCGAGCGCGAGGGGGAGACGTGGCGCGGCCGCTGGACCTCGCTGCAGCAGGGGCCGGGCATCGCGCTCCAGCAGCTCGAGGTCCGGGGTGGCGAGGTGCTCTTCGAGACCAACACCTTGCGCTTCAGCGGGCGGGTGACGGGGGACAAGCTCTTCGGGACGGTGACCGATCTGCCCGCGGGCGGGCCGGCGGGGGAGTTCGCCCTCACCCGGGAAGACCCCAACAAGTACTCGGACGAGTAGGGGTGTCCGGTGCGGCTGAACCACGTCACGATCGCCGTGGCCGACCTGGAACGCTCCCTGACCTTCTACCGGGCGCTCGGGCTCGTCCAGATCGTGCACGCGCCGCCGCGCTACGCCCGTTTCCGCATGCCGGACGGCGACGCGACCTTCTCGGTGGAGGTGACCGGGGAGGCCGCATCGCCGTCGGGCGTGGTGCTCTTCTTCGAATGCGACGCGCTCGACCAGTCCGTGGCGGCGCTGGAGGCGCGGGGCCTGCGCTTCGAGCAGCCGCCCGGTGACATGTTCTATCTCTGGCGCGAGGCGCGGCTGCGCGATCCGGACGGCTACCAGGTGAGGCTGTATTTTGCGGGAAGGAATCGCCTTCATCCGCCGTGGAAGATCGAAGGGTCCTGAGGGTAGGATTGCCCATGGCCGACGCGCTCCGCACGCCCGATTCCCGCTTCGCCGGGCTCCCCGGCTTTCCCTTCGAGCCGCATTACCTGGAGGACCTCGCCGGCTTCGAGGGGCTGCGGCTGCACTATCTGGACGAGGGGCCGCCGGAGGCGGCGCAGACGTTCCTCTGCCTGCACGGCCAGCCCACCTGGAGCTACCTGTACCGGAAGATGCTCCCGGTCTTCACGGCGGCGGGGCAGCGGGTGGTGGCGCCGGACTTCTTCGGGTTCGGGCGATCGGACAAGCCGGTCGATGATTCGCGCTACACCTTCGACTTCCATCGCCGGACGCTGCTGCGCTTCATCGAGCGGCTCGACCTGAGGGACCTCACGCTGGTCTGCCAGGACTGGGGCGGCCTTCTGGGCCTGACCCTGCCCATGGACATGCCCGGGCGCGTCACGCGGCTCTTGCTGATGAACTCCGCCCTGGCCACCGGCGACGTGCCGCTCGGCAAGGGCTTTCTCGACTGGCGCGCCTGGAGCAACGCCCATCCCGACATGGACGTGGCCGCGCTCCTCGGCCGCGCCTGCCCCCATCTCACGCCACAGGAGCGCGGCGCCTACGGGGCGCCCTACCCCGACGCCAGGTACAAGGGCGGCGTGCGGCGCTTTCCCAACCTGGTGCCCGACAACCCGGACGCGGAAGGAGCGGCGCTCTCCCGGCGGGCGCGCGACTTCTGGCGCACGCAGTGGAACGGCCAGACCTTCATGGCGGTGGGCATGAAGGACCCGGTGCTGGGCCCGCCGGTGATGTCCGCCCTGCGCAAGATCATCCGCGGCTGCCCGCCGCCGTACGAGGTGGCGGAGGGCGGACACTTCCTCCAGGAATGGGGCGAGGAAGTGGCCCGGCGGGCGCTGGCCCACTTCGGCCCCGGGTGACGAGGCGGACGGCGGCTGCTCTTCCCGCGCGGCCGGCGCCAGGGCGCTCGCCCGTGCGCGGCGGCTTCACAGCCCCGCACCTCGTTCGTAGCTTCCGGCGAGAAAGGAGAAACGAGATGAAGAAGATGATGTTCCTTGGAATCGCAGCCGCCGGACTGATGGTGGGAGCCCCCCTCGCCCTGGCGAACGGGGACCAGGCGAATTCGAGCCAGACGGCCACTTCCACGAGCAAGACCAGCGCCAGCGAGAAGTCGGTGTCGGGCAAGATCGCCTCCATCGACAAGGATCACAAGTCGGTGACCATCGAGGAGAACGGCACCCAGCAGGAGCTGAAGGTCGGCAACGCCACCGCCATCACGCGCGAGGGATCGAGCATGAGCTTCGCCGAGCTCAAGTCTGGCGATCAGGTGCGCGCCAGCTTCAACCCTTCGACGAAGGAGGCGACGAGGCTGGAAGTGCAGCAGAAGAAGTAGCGAACGAGGCCGGAGGACCGGTTCAGTCGGGCAGCGCGTTCCGGCTCATTCTCGCCAGCCGCTCCTGGATCAGTCCCTCGGCCTGCCGCATGATCCGCTGGATCAGCTCCTTCACCGTGGGGATGTCGTGGATGAGCCCCGCCACCATCCCGCAGCTCCACGCGCCCGCGTCCAGGTCGCCTTCGATCATCACCTTCGGGTAGATGCCCGCCACCTGGTCGTGGATGTCCGAGATCTTCAGCGCGTCGCCCTTCTCCCGCTCGATGAGCAGGAGCCGCTGCACCCCGCTGTTGTTGAGCACCCGCTCGGTGTTGCGCAATCCCCGCATGATCAGCCGCGTGTCCAGCTCGGAGGCCGCCACCAGCGCCTTCTTCACGTTGTCGTGCACCGGCGCTTCCTGGGTGGCGATGAAGCGCGTCCCCATGTTCATGCCGTCCGCGCCCAGGGCCAGCGCCGCCACCAGGCTGCGCCCGTCCGCCATCCCGCCCGAGGCCACGAAGGGGATCTTCAATTCCTCCGCCGCCCGGGGAAGGAGGATGAAGTTGGGGATGTCGTCCTCGCCCGGATGCCCGCCGCACTCGAAGCCGTCCACGCTGACGGCGTCGCAGCCGATGGACTGGGCCTTGAGCGAGTGCCGCACCGAGGTGCACTTGTGGATGACCTTGATCCCGGCCGCCTTCAGCGCCGGCAGGTGGGCCTCGGGGTTGCGGCCCGCGGTCTCCACGATCTTCACCCCGCCCTCGATGATGGCGCGGATGTACTCCGGATAGGGCGGCGAGACGAACGAG
>Ga0335085_10003336_pt1 | contig 27995 bp, 29 predicted proteins | sample Lox_Sample_45_FD_206712 | JGI IMG/M metagenome (GOLD analysis project Ga0335085, IMG submission 206712) | Soil microbial communities from Loxahatchee National Wildlife Refuge, Florida, United States - Lox_Sample_4.5 | ecosystem: Environmental > Terrestrial > Soil > Wetlands | place: USA... | reverse complement strand
CCGCTGCTGGAAGGACCGCGCGCCTTACGATGAGCAGGTTTATCTGAAATCCCTCCAGCGCCACCGCTCGCCGCTGTGGCTCGACGTCATTTCTCTGTCGCTTCAGGAGGGTCATGCTTGACCTATGTCCAAAAAACGCTTGACGCAAAAAACTCAGATGTCTTGGGTCGGCCTCGCGGCGCTCTCTGAGCGCCGAAATGACGCGGAAAGGTCTCCGTGCGGCTTTGCCGCCCCGCTGTGCGGAAAGGCTTAACCTTTCCGTGGAGTTTTTACATTTTGAGGCCCGAAGGGCCGTACTAACAAAGCCCCTGGGCAACGGCCAGGGTGATCAGCCAAGCCCGGCTAGACCTGGAGCCCTGAAGGGGCGAACCAAGGCAAACCCCCTCTGTCCCGCCGGTAGCGTTCGTTGTCTTTAATGTCGCCGTGTTCCAGAAACCGTCGATACCCTCATGAAAGATCGGCATGTGCTTGGCCCCTAGCGCTCCGACTAGCAGGGGCTCACGGCCTTTTGCGGTGAAGATCCGATGAACGTAGATTTGGAAGAGAGATTGACCCATTCCGATACTTCCTTTAGTTCGCCCTTTCAGGGCTACACTCCTCACACCGCGCGATGACTCGCCCTGGGCGTTGCCCGGGCGTTGCCCAGGGCTCTGATAGAGCGGCCCTTCGGGCCTCAGAAATGTGGAACTTTAGGGCCCTACGAAGTGCCAGCGCGGGCGGGGTTCGCGGAATCCCAGGCGGCCCTCACGCCTGCACCTCGGTGTTCGACTCGCCTGTCGCCGGCTGCCTCGGCGCCCCTTCCTCGCTCTTGGCTTCGACGTCGGTGGTTTTGTCCCTCTTGGAGTCCCCGGGCGTGCGTGTCATGCGATACTTCAGCAGAAGCTTCCATTTAGACTCGAAGGCGCGCTCGAGGTAGTCCTGGTACAGCGTGATGGTGCCTAGCGGGAGCTCCCGGCTCACCAGCTCGGCTTCGATGGTGGGAGCCCTCAGCTCCGCCCGCCCCTGCAGGTGGGCGGCCTCACGGCTTTCGAAAAAGGCGATCTCTTCGCCGATGGCCTCCTGAAACCCGGCCTGGTTGGCAGCGATTCGAGCCTCGTCGCCGCACTCGCGCTCGTCGTAAACGCGCTCGTAGACCCTCATCAGGTTCCGGGCGCGCTCGCCGGGGTTAACGCCATAGATTTGCTTGAGGTAGTCCAGCACTTCCTTCAGAAATCCACCGTGGCGCACCAAGTCAGCGATAATCCTCAGCATGTCGAGGATGCGGCGAAACTTCAACGGCGAGTCTCCCATGCCCACGTAGCCCAAGGTGGCGACGATGTGGGGCGTGAGATCGTGGAACTTCCCGGCCTCGAATAAGGCCTCGATCTCCTCTTCCTTCATCTGGCGGTCGCGGCGGCGCCTGCCCTGGGCGGCCGCCTCGCCCCGGATCATGCGGCGCAGCCTCCAGTGAATGTCGGCCATCGCGTCCACCAGCATCTCTTCGAAGGTATCGGTGGGCTGGAGCGCCTGGTAAAGGCCGTCCCTCATGTGGTCATACTCGGCGGGACTCTCGCCTAGCGCCGCCATGAGCCCCCGGATGTCTTCGGCGCGTCCCCAGTGCTTACCGGCATTGGCGCGAGACATGGCCTTGCCCTCTTCGGTGACGGGTCCCCTGGACTTGCGGCCGTTCCGCCGACTGGCCGAAGCCGTCGCGGGGCTGGTACCTTTGCGTATAAGTTTATCCATTTTTGAGCTCCGATCTAGAGGTAAAATGCTTGCCATCAGTGACTTGCTGGGTTAGTAGAGCTAACCATAGACTTTTCAATAACATGCTGGGTTCCGAAATCTCTCGACCTTTGTTTTCAATAACATGCTGGGTTCGTTCGTAGGGGTACCAATTTTGGGTTGTCGAGCTGGTTGGGTTACCGGTGTCATTTGAACGCCCCGAACGCAGTCATTCCCGCGCCGGCGGAGGGTCGGCCCAGCAAATGGCACCAGTATCGCCGCTCGGCGAGTTGAGCAGGGAGATGGCGGGCGGTGAGCCCCGTTGGGCGGGATTTCCAGGCGGGGCCGGGTGGGAACAACCATGACAGACTGCCCTCACGTTGACTGAATCACGGGGCAGGAAGCCTGTAAAGGTATAGAACATTACGAACATCAGGAACGTTACGAACGTTACGAACAAAAAGAACAATGCAAACAATGCTAGCAGTGTTTACAACGCGCTTGAGCGGGCTGGGTTGATGGTGGCGGGAGGGCGTAAACCCTGCGACACGGCAGCCCGTTCACGGGTTGTAGCGAGTGGAAGCATAACCGTGGAAGAGCTTTAGGCGCCGGGAGGGGAGTGATGCTGATAAACGGCCGTTGGCCGGGCTCACCTTGGGACGGCCCTGGGACGGTGCTCCGGGCCTGCGAAGATGGCATCGACAAATGGGCATCACGAAGAACGTTGGTGGGTTGGCGGGGATTCGTGAATCGCAAGGCGCTGCTCTTGTCACCTGTCGTAAATTAATCTTGACATTAAAGTCTACATTCCGTAAATTGCCATTCTTAAGGGTCGTGAGTCGAGTCGCAGTCTGACCGCGCAGGGTTTCCCGGAAGGCAGGATTTTCAGGGAGGAGCGAGAGCAATGGTAGTGAACGCGTGTCTTGCGACGGAGTCTCACTTAGGCCGCTCGGTGGGCGACACGAGAATTACACGTCCTTCGTTGCTGGACGAGCTGGTGAAGCGTGGTGTGCGGATGACCTGGCAGAGACGCCTGCTGGTGCGCATTATCCAGGACTCGCCGCGCCATCTGGATGCCGCCGGACTGCTGAAGATCGCCAAGCGGGAGGATGCCCGCCTGGATCGCGCGACCGTCTATCGAACGATTGCCTTGCTCAAGGATCGTGGTCTGATTGATGAGCTTGACCTGATGCATATCGAGGGTGAGAAACACTACTATGAGGCGAAGACAAACCGGGATCACTGCCACATCGCCTGCTTCCGGTGCGGCGCCATCCTGGAGTACGCCAGCCGTTCATTCGAGAAACTGAAGCAAGAGATCGCGGCGCAGAGCGGTTTCCTCATCCGAGCCGTCCGCCTGGAAGTGGGCGGCTTGTGCACTTCGTGCCAGAAGGGCGGCGCTTCATAACCCGGCAGGGGCTTTTTGGCTCGGCTGATGCGACCTGGTCGTAACTGAAGAGAGCTGCCCGATTTCTGCCTCTTCCTGTCTGTGACCGTTTTCTTTGAAGGCACAGGAGGTTGAGCGCGACACGGGCGGTACGCATGACTGTGATGCGACAGAGTCGCATGTAGGTGAAGCGAAGTGTTAGACGTTTCCGATTGGGAAAGCAAACGAGACTCTCCGACGGAGTCGCATGTATGGGAGCGTGTGATGACGACCTTGGAGCGAGTCGCCTCCGTTGCAGGCCGACTCTCGGCTATGACCCTTCTATTTCTGACGCCGCTCCTGATGCCGATCCTGTGCTCGGCGCAGGAGCCGCCCTACTTCGTCACCTACTCCGACTACATGGAGGAGCCCGGCAACCTGGATTTTACGTTAAAGAGCCTGAACGGCACTCCGCAATACGGGAATTCATTTGTCAGCCAGACGCTCGAGTTGGAATACGGCGTAAAGGGATGGTGGACCACTGAGGTTTACCTTGCCGGCCAGCATACTTCCAATGACTCGACGATTTTCACAGGATGGCGCTGGGAAAACCGCTTCCGGCCGCTGCCGGGCGAGCACTTCATCAACCCGGTCTTTTACGTCGAGTACGAGAACGTAAGCTTTGCCGACAAGAGCCTGCTGGAAATCACCGGTCATGACAGCGCGTCTGATCTGCTCCTCACCAACGCTCAGGGCCGCTCAAAGGTGGAGAGATCGCTTGAGACCAAGCTGATCCTTTCGAGCAAAGCGGGCGGCTGGGACCTCTCGGAAAATTTCATCGCCGAAAAGGACCTGAATGAAAGCGACCCCTGGGAGTTCGGATACGCCTTGGGCGTCAGCCGGCCCCTGGCGATGGCTGCGCGCGGCAAGGCCTGCGTGGTGTGCCCGGAGAATTTCGCGGCGGGCGCCGAGCTCTATGGCGGGTTGGGAACGACGGACGGCTTCGGCCTGAGAGCGACCTCCCACTACCTGGGGCCAACGATCCAGTTGCGCATTCCCCGCGGCCCGAACATCACTTTCTCCCCGAATTTCGGCTTGAATGCCAATAGCGTCGGCGTGCTCTACCGCTTTGACGTGTCGTATGAAGTGCAGCAAATATTCCATCCCCGGAGGGCGAAATGAGCTGGCCTAGGCGCTGCTGCGGAATTGTGCTGGGCCTGGCGATGACGTGCGCGGCGGCAGAAACCTCGTGGATACAAAAAGTGCCTGAAGCGGACCGGGTAAGGGCCAATCCCTACGCAAAGCAGGCAGAAGACATCGCAGCGGGGTCACGCCTTTTCGCGAACTACTGCGCGCAGTGCCACGGCTCTGACGCGAAGGGAAGGGGAAAAAGGCCGAGCCTGCGCAGCGCGGGGGTGCAGCAGGCTACGGACGGCGATATCTTCTGGCTGCTCAAGAACGGAAACCGGCGCCGCGGCATGCCCTCCTGGAGCTCACTACCCGAGCCTTCGCGCTGGCAGATCGTGAGCTACGTCAAGAGCCTCGGGACTAGCAGCAAAGCCCAACCGGTTCATGAGCCGCAGGAGAAACCACGATGACCCGTATCCGGATCACGGTTTTCGCGTCGGTGGGTTGTGTCGTCCTGGGCGTCATGCTGAGTTGCGGAGGCGCCGGACAGGCCCCGGAATTTGAAGCCGATGTGGACGTCACTCCTCCGGAGGACTCGATCGGTGAGGCCCTGTTTCTCGACACGCGATTCGCGGAATACTTTGCCGTTCACACGACCGGGGTGAACCAACCGCTGGCGGTAGGAGACCCCGTGGTACAACAGGTGTACACCACCAACGGTACTCTGCCAGGGCCCTTCGCCGGGCAATCGATCAACTGCCGTTCCTGCCATTTCGTAACTGAATTTCAAGGCGTGGCCGGGGCGGGCAATCGCACTTATTCCGACTTCACCACGCGCAGCCTGCTTCCCCCGCCATCGGCGGGTTTACCAACACGCCGCGAAACTCCATGCATATGGTGGGGTCGTTGCAATCTCATCCCGGACCAACCCTTCTGCACTTTGACGGCGAGTTTTCGAGTCCGGAGGACCTGGTGAAAGGCACCCTCACGGGGCGCAACTTCGGATGGGCGCCTGATCAGTATCAGCAGGCCTTGGCGCACATCGCCTTGATCATCCGGCAGGATGACGGATCCAGCCAACTGGCCGCTGATCGCACGGCGGGCCTTTCTTACGGCACCTTATTTTTAGGACAGGATTCGAGAATTACGCCCGATCTGCTCATTCCCGCCGCCGACCGCATTGACGTGAATACGGCCAGCGACGACCAGATTTTAGACCTCGTGGCCAAGTGCATCAGCACTTACATGGGTGACTTGCTGTTTCAGCAGGATGAATTCGGCCGGTACATCGGGTCGCCGTACGACGTGTTCCTTCGCATCAATCACCTGCCGGTGCAGCCCAACGCAGGCGAAGGCATGACGCAGTACAATCAGCGCCTGTTACAGATCGTAAATGGCTTGAGCAATCCCACCTGGGTGGACGGAACTGACGGGTCATTCAAGTATCACGCTCAACCCTTTCAGTTCGGGGCTACGGAACTCGCAGGCCTGAAGATTTTTCTGGCAAGCGCCACGGGCGCCACCAACGGTTCACAGCATGCCGGTAACTGCGCGGCCTGCCACCCGGCGCCGAATTTCTCTGACTTTGCTTTTCACAACACCGGCGTCAGCCAGGAAGAGTACGACGGTGTCCATGGATCGGGAGCGTTCATGAAGCTGAGTGTGCCCTCGCTGGCCGAACGGAACGCGAACTACGATCTCTATTTGCCTGCCACGCCGAGCCACCCGAACGCTAGTGAGACCTTCCGTCGCGCCGCCGATGCCAGCCATCCGGGTTATGCGGACCTGGGCGTGTGGAACGTCTACTTGAATCCGGATATGCCGAATCCGCAGGCCACCCTCAAAAACCTGCTTTGCGGCAACGGCCAGGATTGCTCCGTCGACCTGGGTTTGGCGACGACCATCGCACGCTTCAAGACCCCGACCCTGCGCGACCTGGAGGATTCCAGCCCTTACTTCCACAATGGCAGCAAACTGCAGCTTAGTGACGTGGTGCAGTTCTATATCAAGAGCTCGGGATTGGCTCACAAGGGCGCCCTGCGCAATCCGCCGCTTGAGTTTCAAGGCATGTCGATCAGCCAGGATGACATCGATGCCCTCACCGCTTTCCTTCTCTCTTTGACCGAGGACTACGACGACACGTAATGGGAACTGCCGCTATTTCGTTGCCACCCCCGAGATTGAATGATCGCCTCCGCAAGAGTCGCCTTGAACGTCCATAAGATACACCGAACCACCCTGGAATTGAGGACGCGGTGCGTGCCGCGGGCGCGCGAAGTCGTCTCACTCATCCGACGGCTGACGCAGACCTCGTCTCTGGGAAGTTTGCGATCTGGTGAAGCGACAGGTCAGGCAGAAGCGGCCAAGAGCCGAGAGGCGCAAGAGCCACTAGGCAAGAGGCGATGTGTCCCTTCGGGACATCGCAGATCTCACCGGGAGCCGCGGTTTGCGCCAGCCAGCACGCTCAGCCGTGTTTGATGAAGGTGCCGGTATTCAGTTCCGCCACCGCCTGGCGCAACTGTTCTTGGGTGTTCATGACGATGGGGCCGTACCAAGCGACCGGTTCCTCAATCGGCTTGCCCGACACCAGCAGGAAGCGTAGTCCTTCGGGTCCGGCCTGTGCTGCAATTTCGTCGCCCCGGTCGAACAGCACCAGTGAGTGGTTGCTCGCGTCGTACACCGGCGCCGTATTGGGCTTCGCCACCTGGTCGGTCAACACCGCCCGAGGGCGGGAGGCGTCACGGAAAGTTCCGGAACCGGCAAAGACATAAGCGAAGGCGTTGCGCGAGGTCTCGATCTTGAGGCGCTTCTGCCGGCCCGGCGGGACCACCACATCCAGATAGCTGGGATCGGCTGCCACGCCTTCCACCGGTCCCTTCCTGCCCCAAAATTCACCGCAGATCACGCGCACGCGGGTGCCGTCGTCGTCGATAACCTCCGGGATGGCGCTCGAGGGAATGTCCTGATAGCGGGGGTCCGTCATTTTGAGCGATGAGGGCAGGTTGGCCCAAAGCTGGAAGCCGTGCATCCGGCCGCGGGAATCGCCCCTCGGCATCTCCTGGTGGAGGATGCCGCTGCCGGCGGTCATCCACTGCACGTCGCCGGCGGTCATTTTGCCCTTGTTGCCCAGGCTATCGCCGTGCTCGACGGATCCCGCCAGCACATAGGTGATCGTCTCGATGCCGCGATGCGGGTGCCAGGGAAATCCCGCCAGATAATCTTCCGGATTATCGCTGCGAAAGTCGTCCAGCAGCAGGAAAGGATCGAAGTCTTTCGTTTTGCCGAAACCGAAGGCGCGTTGCAGCCTCACACCCGCGCCCTCGATGGTAGGCTTCGTTTGAATCATCTCTTTGACTGGCCGTAGTGACATGGTTTTCCTCTTTCCGGCGCGGCGGCGCAACAAATCGCTCGCGCCCATTCGTTCAAGCCTTCACGAACTCGGCCTCCACGGTGATGGTCACTTCGTCGCCCACCAGAACGCCGCCGGTCTCAAGCGCGGTGTTCCAAACCAGGCCGAAGTCCTTGCGATTGATCCTGGTGGTTGCGGAGAGCCCGATGCGGGTGGAGCCCCAGGGATCCTTGGCCGCGGCGGTCGGTCCCTCGACCGCAAATACAACCCTGCGAGTGACACCGCGAATCGTCAGGTCGCCCTCGACCTCGAGTTCCCCATGATGAGTGCGAGTCACGCGTCCGGATTTGAAGGAGAGCACGGGAAACCTCTCCGCCTCCAAAAAGTCGGCGCTCCTCAGGTGCGCATCCCGCTGTTCTTCACGGGTGTTGATGGATGCGGCCTCGATTCGATGGTAGCCTGCACCTGGGAGTTGGTGACGTCCGCTTCGTCCAGGTCCAAAGACCCGGCGACGCGAGTGAATTGCCCTTTGACGTTGGTGACCATCATGTGTCTCACTTTGAATTCGGCCACGGAGTGTACCGGGTCGATGTTCCATGTGGCTCTCGAAGTCTGCGGTGTCGCTGCTGCGCTCATAAGGGTTGTCCTTTCCGGATTGAATTTTCCCACACACCTTGGATTCGTGACACCGATAATCGTTACAACAAATAATGGACCCAGAAATCACACCGCTTCCTGGCGGGCTGCGCCGAGGAGATCGGCGAGAGCGCCCAGGCGCTCCGCGCCCAGATGGCCTAATTGCCGTCGATGCGCGTCCCGCACCGGTTCGTCGAGCCGGCCCAAAAGCTTGAGTCCCTTGGGCATGATTCGGACCAATACCGTGCGCCGGTCCCGGGCTTCGCGGCTACGCGAGATCAGGCCTCGCTGCTCCAGGCGGTCCAAGAGGCGGGTGATGTCCGGGTCCCGTGTAATCATGCGGTTGGCAATTTCGCCGCAAGGCAGGGCTTCCTGGGCGCCGCGCAGAATGCGGAGGACGTTGTACTGGGTGGCCGAGAGGTGTTCTCTCTTGAGTATCGGCACGAAGCGGCGCGACAGCATGTCGGTGGTCCGCAGCAGGTCCAGAAAGACCACCTCCTCAGGACAGATTGCGGCTCGTGGCCTCGGGGATTTGGCGGTTATTTTCACAGACCCACAATAGTCGTTCAAACGACTAGCGTCAAGACGCCTTGGGCCGCGCCATCCGGGCGCTTTCGTTTGCGGAGTCCGCCTGCGGAATCCGAGAGCGGGCTTTAGGTTGGCTGCGTAAGGTGCAAGGGATCTCGGTACGGCTTGGCTCCAAAAGATGGAAACGGTCATGCTGCGAGTCCCCGGTGCGATCGTGCCCGAGACGGCGAATTTTCTCTTCAATCCCCTTCATCCTGGTGCAAGACGGTTCGGCATTGCGGAGGCATTCGCGCATCCGTTTGCAGTACCGTGGCTGGTAACGTCATCCAGGCCGGGCCCGCCGAGAAGCCGCCAGCCAGCCGGCCTCCCTGCCGCCAACGCAGCCCGAGAATCTGGCTCATCCGCCCGTCTCAGGCTTCGCTCCATTGCTTCTTGAGATAGGGCAGCGCGCGTGCCAACGCAGCCTCCGGATTGTCCGTCGCCTTCGATTCCACCGTGAGCCAGCCCGAGAATCCCCATTTCTTAAGGGCGTGAAACCCGGGACGATAGTCAAACGGCAACGACCCTGGTTCCGTTCGCGCCGCTCCGTCTGCCAGGTGAACGTAGGCGGTGTACTTGCCATAGCGCGCCAGGGTCTCCGCGATGTCTTTCTCCTCGAGTTGCATGTGGAAGAAGTCACTGAGCAGTGTGAAGCCGGGCGCACCCACCTGCTCAATGATCTCGGCGGCCTGGCTTTGCTGGTAGATATAATGCGTCTCTTTTCGATTGCAGGGCTCAATCAGCAGCTTCACGCCGGTTCGCTGCACGTCGGGAATCAACTGCTTGAGTCCGGCAACCAAGAGGCGGTCCTCGATCTCGCGAGGAGTCATGATCGGCGAGAGGTCCTGGAACTTGGTGGGGCCAAAAGTAGGAACTTCAATCAAGGCGCTCGCACCCAGCGCCTGGGCTACTTCGAGGCGTTTCCGGTCAGTCTCTACGGCTTCGGCGCGCACTTGACGGTCAGTATCGAGAAGCTTGATTGAGCCCACCATGGCACTAACGGCGATGTCAATGCCGTCCAGTTGCTCTCGAAGCGCGTCCAGCGTATGGTCAGACCACTCGTTGCCGAGTTCAATGCCGTCGTAGCCGAGCCGCTTCACCAGAAGCGCTCGCTCGCGAAGGCCGACGTCCGGAAGCGGGCTGCGCACCCCAAATCGCACACGCTGTTTCGATGATTGGGCGCGTGCGGTGCTGCCGGAGAGCGCCGCGCCGGCGAGAGCGGCGCCGCTATGGGTGAGGAACGCTCTGCGACTGAACGGGCCTGAAAGCGTCATACAATCCCCTCTTTCACAGACCCCACCTGTATTTCTCACCAGCTTCCCGGAAAGGGCGGGGTTTCAACCGGTTTCAACCCCGCCGCAGTGAGTTGCTATCGACCTTATGTCCTCACACGCTGGACAGTTCGTCTTCACGAACTGTCCAGCGTGTGAGAGCATCTCGAACTCAACTGCTGCTTTTCGGCGGGGTTGAAACCAGGTTGAAACCCCGCCCTTCCTCCGCAGATCGAAACTCGTGAGAAATGCGGGCTAACCGCGGGGGCTAACCCACACCGCTTCCCACCCCGCTGGGTAGGCACCGGGTGAACAGAGATTACTACCCCGGTTAGGCGGTGTCAAACTGCACTCGTGGGTGGCAATGATTGTGGACGCGGATTCTGGTACCGATTATTCTTGATGTCTGGAATTCCGGCGAACAAAACCGTAACTGACGTGCGGCGGGCCCTTGGAAGAGCGCGGGTTTCGGGGGTTGGAGGGTTTGGACCTCGTGCGTGTGGGACGGCAGCGAAGTATAACGCTGGATGCTGCCCCGACGGTGCTGCCGCCATTCCTCAATTTGAGACCGAAGAAAGCTTATCCCATGACTTCTGATCGCCTGGAGGCGGCGCGCGCCTCCCGTACCACCTTACTTGTGCTCGCTCTAATCCTGGCAGGGTTGCTGCTCGGGCCTGGCTGCAACAGTAACCCGCAGCAACGCTCAGCGGATGGCCGCCGCAGCGTAAACATAGGAATCCAGGTGTCCCCGGCGATGACGCTGGTGATGGTTGCCAAGGATGCCGGCTTTTTCGAGGCAGAGGGTCTCGACGTGAGCCTCAAGCAATTCACGGCGGGAAAGTTTGCACTGCAATCGTTCATGGGCCGATCGCTCGACTTTGCGGTTTCGGGGGATGTTCCTGTCTGCCTGGCGGCCTTGCAGGGCAATCAAATGCGTGTCGTAACCCAAGTGGTAGACAAGACAATCAACGAGGTGAGGATCGTCGCGCTCCGCGACGGCGATACGGGCAATCCAACCCCTCAGCAGTACTTCGGCGCGCGAAAACGGAAGATCGCCACTTCGATCGGCGGCGGACCTGAGTTCTTCACCTACGACTTCCTTCGCCATCACCGGATTCCAGACAGCCAGGTGGAGATCATCAGCCAGCGGCCTGAGGATATGCCCGCCGCCCTCGAGACGCATAGCGTGGACGCGATTTCCATCTTTGATCCCTTCGCATTCATTGCCGAAAAGCGGTTGGGCAACCAGGTGGTGACGTTCCGGGCTCCGGAGCTCTATTCCGAGTTGTACGTGCTGGTGGCGCGGCCTGAACAGGTGGAAAAGGACCCTGCTTTGATTTCGGCGGTTCTGCGCGCCATGATGAAGGCCGAAGATTTCGTGGCGCAGAACCCCGACAAGGCCAAGCAGATTATGCAGTCGTACACGAAGCTTGATCAGGATGTGATCGACGGAATTTGGGGGAGTTTTTCCTTCAAGGTCGCGCTTGATCAAGCGCTGATTAACGATTGGAATGAAGAGGCCATCTGGGCCCGCGACACCGGAAAACTAGGCAACGGCAAGATCCCTGACTTCCAGAACTACGTCGAGAAGCGCTTTCTGGAACAACTGAAACCTGCCGCTGTCCGATTGTGATGCTGACCAAGAACCAAAAGCAATCGCTCACGCGCTTCTTGCGGATGGCGACGTCGATTGTTCTCTTCCTTGTGGCCTGGGAGATCGTTTCGCGCTTGGGGCTGGTGCACCCCTCTCTTTTTCCGCCCCCCAGCCGCGTGTTTCTGGCCTTGATCGAAATGGCCCGCACGGGTGAGTTAGCCCGGGACGTCCGCGCCAGCTTATGGCGCGCGGCGCTCGGCTTCGTGTTTGGCGGTGCAGCCGGTATCGCGATCGGCCTTTTGACGGGAAGACTGAAGAAGGTCGACAATTACCTTTCCCCTCTGATTCAACTCTTCAGGCCCTTGCCGCCGGTGGCGATTATCCCGCTGGTGATTGTCTGGTTCGGGATCGGGGAGGTGTCGAAAGTTTTCTCAATCGCCTTTGCCGTGTTTTTCCCGGTGTGGATCAACGCTCACCTGGGAGCCTGCGAGGTGCCGTTGACGTTTCTCTGGAGCGCGCAGACTCTGGGCGTGAAGAACGTGAGGCTGCTCTGGAAAGTCATCTTCCCGGCGGCTCTTCCCTTCGCGGTGGCCGGGCTGCGCACGGGCGTGTCGCTGGCTTTCATCATGGTCTTTGTCTCGGAGCTGGCGGGGGCCTCGGCCGGCATCGGTTACCAGATTTCGGTCTCCTATTTGGCCTACCGGGTTGATCGCATGATGGCAGCTTTGGCGGTGCTGGGCCTGTTCGGCGCCGGCGCCGACTTCCTGCTGACGCGTCTCGCCTGGCTGGCATTCCCCTGGCTGAAGCTGGCGGCCCAACGATGATCGATGGCGTTCACATCCAGGTGGAAGGCCTTCGCGTTCGCTACGGTGAAAAGGAGGTGATTCATGACTTGAGCTTTTCGGCAGACCGCGGCGAGTTCGTGGCCATTGTGGGAAAGTCCGGAAGCGGAAAGTCCACGCTGCTCCACGCGCTGGCGGGATTCATTGAGAGTCAGGGGAAGATCCTGATGCCCGGCGATGTGGGAATGGTATTTCAGAACTACGCCGTCTTTCCCTGGCTGACCGTGAGAGGCAACTTGGCGTTCGGCCTGCACGGATCGAACGCGCATCAACGCGACGAGATTGTGGCACGCTTGCTGGAAATGACCGGGCTTGCGGAGGAAGCAAAGAAATATCCCGCCCAGATTTCAGGAGGGCAGGCGCAGCGGGTGGCACTGGGAAGGGCGCTTGCGACGGATCCCGAGGTGATCCTCATGGATGAACCCTTCGGCGCGCTCGACATGTACACGCGGGAGAAAATGCAGAGCTGGCTGCTTGACATTTGGGAAAAAGAGCACAAGACTGTCCTTTTTGTTACCCACAATATCGAAGAGGCCTTGTTTCTTTCAGACCGTGTGCTCGTTTTTGGCCAGGGAAAGATTCTCCGTGAGTACCCGGTGTCTTTGCCGCGGCCGCGGGTGGAGAGCCTTAAGTTCGAGGGGAACTTCATCGAGCTGAAACGGCAGATCGTGGAGACCATGGAACGCGCCTAGGCGAGCGAATCGAGGTCCGTCCCGAATCAACGAGATCAAGCAAAGAGCGTCAATTCACCGGGAGAGTCACTATGCCATGCGCAGGATCCGAAACCGCCACACAAGAGATGCCAGCGCAGGAAGCGTCCGCCGCCACTCAAACAGCTCAAGGAATGGTAAGGGTTCCGGCTGGCTGCTTTCTGATGGGAAGCCAAAACTGGGGTGAATTTGAGGGCCCCGTTCACGAAGTATTCCTGGATGATTTCTGGATGGATGAGACGCCGGTAACAAACGCTCAGTTCGCTCAGTTTGTTAAGGAGACCGGGTACCAAACCGAGGCGGAGCGAGCCGGGACCGCCTGGGGCTACGCTGAGGGCCGGTACGCTCTGACGGTGGGTTTGAGCTGGCGCAGTCACGCAGACGAAAATCGCCAAGATCATCCCGTGGTGCTGGTGAGCTGGAATGACGCGCTTGAATACGCGCGTTGGGCCGGCAAACGCCTGCCCACCGAGGCTGAGTGGGAAAAGGCGGCGCGTGGGGGCTTATCGGATCAGCTCTATCCTTGGGGTGAAGGCGCCCCGAATGGCACCCAGTCCAATTTCGCCCGGCCGCCGTGCGAGGTGGCGCCCACGACTCCCGTAAAACGTCACCGCGCGAATGCCTATGGCTTGTACGATATGGTCGGAAATGTCTGGCAATGGTGCGCCGACTGGTATGCCGGCGACTATTATGCGCGTTCCCCGCGCGAAAACCCGGCAGGGCCGGAAACCGGCGCTGCTCGCGTGCGGCGCGGCGGCTCTTGGAATGTGATCCAGGCGTTTCGGTTGAGATGCGCCAACCGGGGCGCGATGCTGCCCTCGGCCTGCGCTCCGAATGTGGGACTTCGTTGCGCACTTTCGCAACCATAGGTTTATGGAAGCCGGTAAGATACGCGATTTCCTTCGTCTCTCACATCTCAAGGGCTTGGCCTGGCCCCTGGTGGCCGGGTTCTTCCTGTTAGTCGGCCTGGAATGGTTTGTGCTCAGGCGCTGGCCGCTCTCAACACCCCGAATATTTCAGCAGGTTCCTGCGTCCTGGTTTTTCCAACTTGGTGTCCTGCTGGGCGGGGCGGCCGTGTATCTGTACTTTCGCGCGCGATCACTGCGGCACCTCGTGATTCTGTTCGCGACGCTCCTCGGCGCCGGCCTCCTCTACGCGAAGGGTTCACAATGGGCGACACCCAACTGGGAGGCCGTAGCCCTGGTGACGATCATCATCTTTCGCCGGGAGATGATGCAACTGCTCCGGAGGGCCTCGCAGATCAGCTTTTCGAAGGCGACGGTAGAGTTCAAGGCCCCCGACATTAAAAGCTTCTCGGACATGATGGATAGCCTTCACGACATTCTCTCGGAAACTGACACAGACCAGCCCTTTCGATTCATGGCGCTTACTCCTGCACTCGGATATCTCGCAAGACCTCTTTCGGAATGGGAACGACTGCGAGACGAGCTGCTCAGGCTCAACAACGTCCGCATGATCTGTCTGGCGAAGGACGACGTGAAATTGTGGCATCGGCTCTTCGAAGGCCGGGTAACGGAAAGAGGATATCTCACCCGGCGCGACACCGATAAGGCTTCGGAGGCGGGCGAGGACTTGGTTGACAACCTGAATCGAATTCGATACCTGACTTACTCCAATTCCGAGTTTAACGGGTTTCTGAAGTCTCATCCCGACCTCGCCAAAGAGCTGAGGAAAGACGCAGCGAAGATCGATGACCTGAGGTTCGTGAAGAGGCACCCGGAACTCGGCGAGTGGATGACGAACTACCCTTCAGACGCGAAGTATGTGCAAGACGAGTTGATAAAGCACCGAAACATCAAGCGGCTGAGCTGGGGAAGGTTGCCGGGCTACTACATATTCTCCAACGGCAAGCGGGCCATCGTGGCGGCTCCGCTTTTCCTTCCCTTGCCTCTCGACACCGATCAGGAGCACGCGGTGTCGCACATTCCCCAGATGTTGGGGTTCGAAACCAATGACCCCTTGCTGGTCATGATGATCAATAGGGTTTTTGATGCCTATCACCTTTACGTCGACGAGAGTCCGCCCTTCTATTACCCCTGGCAGGAGGCGAAGCTGGAGGAGCTCAAACCGGTCATCCGGTACAAGGTGGAAGAGCTGATCGATAATCTCGCGAGCCAGGCAGCACAGCGCCGTCTTCCGCCGGACGCCATTCGCTTCCGTATCGAGGGTTGCCTCGACCCGTGGCTGGAGAAAAACGACACCAAGAAGCTAGAGGGTCCAAACAGGACTGCGTCCGACGCGGCATTGCCGCATCCTGGGCCACGCTCTTAGCAGCAGGTTGAAGATTTGCCCCCAGCCGATGTGGCTCCTTCGGAGCTGAATTGTGACGCGACTGCCGGTAAAGGACACTAGGTGAAAGACGACGCGGCTCAGGTTTCCAAAATTCTGTCGGGTTTGCGGCCGGCCATGCAGGCGGACGGCGGAGACGTGGAGTTGGTATCCGTCGAGTGCGGAGTGGTCTCCGTAAAGCTGACAGGAACCTGCACGCTGTGTCCCAGCGCCGGCATGACGATGAAGCACGGTGTCGAGCGCACCCTCCGCGAAGCGCTTCCCTGGGTGATTGAGGTGATTAGAATCCCGTAAGCCCGAGGCCTCCTCCAACAGACAACCCACGGTGACGGTGATCTCATAACGCCGCAACCCTCCGATAGTGGCCAATGAGATTAGCCCACCCCCTGAGGCCGGCGTAGTTTGCCTTCTCGGGCCAGTCGGGTGTATGTTAACCGGTCTGCCGGTAAGTGAAGCGCTGATTCCCGCTCGGTTAGCCGCGTCGCGGGGATCACACATCCATGCAGGTTCCGGGCTCGGCCAACTCGAACATGCGGCGCACCTTACAAACTCTTTTCGTTTTCCTCTCAGCAGTGCCGGCCTCTCTCGCTGCGGCTCCGGGCCAGCCTTCGAGCTCGACGAGTGTTTTCTCTCCGGCCTCCACGCCCGCTGATTCAATCTTCAGGCTGTCACTCTTTGTTTACCTCGTCACGGCGGTGATATTCGTGGTGGTCGGCGGCCTGCTTGTCTACGCTGCCGTGAAGTTCAGGAGGCGGAGAGACGACGACGGCCGCGAGCCCCCGCAGGTTTACGGTAGCAACCAGCTTGAGCTGGCCTGGACGGTGATTCCGGTATTGATCGTAGTGGTCCTCTTTCTCACCACGGCGCGAGTGATCCACGAGGTGCAGGACGCCCGGCAGCCGCGGAACGCGATCCAGGTGACGGTTGTTGGCCATCAGTTCTGGTGGGAGTTCCAGTACACGCAATACGGGTTCGTCACCGCCAACGAATTGCACGTGCCGGTGAGCGACCCCAAGGAACCTACGCCCACTTTCTTGACGCTGCTTTCGGCAGACACGGACCATGCCTTTTGGGTGCCGCGCCTCGCCGGCAAGACCGATTTGATTCCCAACCACCCCAACACCATGTGGATTGACCCGCACCAAACCGGGGTTTACCTTGGGCAGTGCGCGCAGTACTGCGGCACTCAGCACGCCAAGATGCTGCTGAGAGTGTACGTCCAGCCGCGGGCCGACTTCGATCGCTGGGTACAAGCCCAGCAGCAACCGGTGGCGGCGAACCTTCCGGCCGGTAGTTCAGAGGCCGAAGGCCGGCATGTGTTCGAGACCACAGCGTGCATCAATTGCCACGCCGCCAAGGGCACGGTGGCCAACGGGCGATTTGGACCGGACCTGACGCATCTGATGAGCCGCGACACGATTGGCGCCGGCGCGGCGACTAACACTCCGCAGAATCTTCGTTTGTGGATTGCGGATCCCGATGTCTTCAAGCCGGGATCGTTGATGCCGGCCATGAACCTGACGGGGCCGGAGTTCGACCGGCTTAACGATTATTTGTTGACGCTGCACTAACCTGCACTTCTCACGAGGACTCGGAAAGGGCGGGACTTCAGAGCCGGCGTTACAACGTTCGTCGGATATTTGCCTCCTTCCGATCTCGGCACAGCTTGCATTCCCAAGCTGTGCCGAGATCGGAAGACAAAGAGCGCAGTTTCGCAAGATCGGCGGGGCCGAAGCCCCACCCTTTCCGAGTCCTCGCGAGAAATGCGCGCTGAGGAGAACGATGTCGTCTGACTCCATACCGATCCCGCGTGTCATCGCACTGCCGGGCGAAGCCCGTGCCACCTGGCTTGAGGTCCTTCACGACTGGGTGGTGACGGTCGATCACAAGAAGCTGGGCCTGATGTACATCACCTACGCCCTGGTGTTTTTGGTGATTGGCGGCATCGAAGCCATCATCATGCGCATCCAGTTGGCGGTTCCGCACGCCAAGTTCGTTTCGCCCGAAGTTTTCAACCGCATGTTCACCATGCACGGCACCACCATGATCTTCTTCGTGGCCATGCCGGTCCTCTTCGGGTTTGGCAACTACCTGGTGCCTCTGATGATCGGGGCGCGCGACATGGCCTTTCCGCGCCTGAATGCCTGGAGCTTCTGGATAACAGCATTTGGAGGCCTGCTCCTCTACTTCAGCCTCATCGGCGGCGATGGCTTGTACGGCGCCGGCAGCGCGCCCGACGTGGGCTGGTGGGCTTATGCGCCGCTCACTTCGGCTCCGTTCTCCAAAGGGCACAGCACCGACTATTGGACCATCTCGCTTCTGGTTGCGGGCTTTGGCAGCATCGGCACCGCAGTGAACATGATCGCCACCATCATCTCGATGCGCTGCCCGGGCATGACCTTGGGCAAAATGCCACTGCTGGCGTGGATGAACCTGGTGATGTCGGGCATGGTGCTTTTCACCATCAGCCCGCTGACGGCGGCGCAGATGATGCTGATGATTGACCGCTACCTGGGTGGGCATTTCTTCGACACTCAGGCGGGCGGCTCCGCCACCATCTGGATGCACTTCTTCTGGATCTTCGGCCATCCGGAGGTCTACGTTCTCATCATTCCCGTCTTTGCCTTCATCTCTGAAATTGTCCCGGTCTTTTCGCGCAAGGCCATCTTTGGTTACCCGGTCATGGTGGCCGCGACGGTGGGCATTGGGTTTGTGAGTTTGAGCGTGTGGGCTCACCACATGTTTACTATCGGGATGGCCTCATACAGCAACGCTTTCTTTGTGCTCACCACCATGGCCGTCGGAGTCCCCACCGGCATCAAGATCTTCAATTGGCTGGGTACCATGTGGGGCGGCAAGATCCGGTATGCCACACCCATGCTGTTCTGCCTCGGGTTTCTGTTCCAGTTCCTGGTGGCCGGCCTCACCGGAATCATCCTGTCGGTAGCTCCGGTTGATTGGCAACTCAACGACTCGTACTTCGTGGTGGCTCATTTTCACTACGTGATCGTGGGAGGAATTCTTTTCGGGCTGTTCGGGGCCTTCTACTATTGGTATCCGAAAATGACGGGCAAGATGCTGGACGAAACCCTGGGCAGGTGGCATTTCTGGATCTTCCTGATTGGGTTCCATGTCACCTTTGACTTCATGCACGTTCCCGGATTTTTGGGGATGCCGCGGCGGATTTACACCTACGAGCCAGGGAGAGGCTGGGAAATCTGGAACATGATCGTGACTGTTGGAGTGGTCTTCCAGGTGGTGGGGGTGCTGATTTTTGTGTACAACCTGGTGCACTCTTACTTCCGGGGCCGCCCGGCGGGGAATGATCCTTGGGATGCCTGGACGCTGGAATGGGCCACTCCTTCGCCGCCGCCTCACTACAACTTTGCCGCCATTCCGGAGGTCAAAAGCCGCCGGCCGCTGTGGGACCTCAAGCATCCTGATGACCCGGACTGGAGGTACGAGTAGATGAAAATCGAGCCCCTTCCGGCTAGGCTACTCGATCCCAGTGTTCGACATGGCAGACCTCGGGTACTCCGGCGGGTCGCCAGGAATTTTTTTAAATTTTTTTTAGGCTATCCTGGAATGTTATTGATAATAAAGGGCCGAAAATGAGAAAAATGGGACAAATGAGAATACCCTGGAATGTATATGAAAATAAATGGGTTACGTGTATTATCCTGGAATGTTGCTGATAAATAATATAGTTAGCTTATTTTCAGCTCAGTCTTCTTAGCGGATGTAATTGAATTAACTTGCTTTAGCTCGGAATTGGCGGAATGTCTATCATGCATAAGCACTTATGGCATCACACCTCGCTCAGCAGCGACAGACCCTTATTTCGGATTGTAGCCTATTTGAAGCGAAATTGAGCGCCTAGGGGACCATCGGATGGGCACAGTTAGCGTCGCGATACCGCCGGCCGAGACGCCGTGGACGCTTCCTTCACGGGGGCGCGTGGGGATGTTCTCTCTCATCACGGCCGAGTCGGCCATCTTCACCATTTTCGTGGTGGCCTACATTTATTACCTCGGGAAAAGCCTGACCGGGCCCACGCCGCGGCAGGCGCTGGACGTTCCCATCTTCGCTACCATCTGCCTGCTCTCGAGCAGCCTCACGATTCATTTTGCCGTGCACGCCCTGCACCTTGGCAGAATCGGCCGGTTCAAGCTTCTCTGGTTTCTGACCTTTGCCTTGGGAGCGATCTTCCTCATCGGGACCGGACTCGAGTGGCACCACCTGATCTACGAAGAGCATTTGACCATCACCACAAATCTCTTCGGGACCACCTATTATTCACTCGTCGGACTCCACGCCTTCCACGTGACCGCCGGGCTGGTGGCGCTCGGCACGGTGCTGATCCTTGCTCTGGCTGGTAGAGTGACGCAAGCGCGCGCTTATCACACTGAGGTGTTGTCGCTCTACTGGCACTTTGTTGATGCGGTGTGGGTGGTGGTGTTCACGGTGGTATACATCGTTGGGCGTTGAGATGAAATTGGCGGGCTGCGGAAAAGCTCACGGCCACGCTTGAAGGGCGGGGCTTTCAGCCCCGCCGCAAAGGGCTCAGGGCGTCGGTACGGCGGGGCGGAAAGCCCCGCCCTTCCGAGGCCCGGAATGAGTTCTTCGCAGGCTGTTGACTCCGACGAGAAACGGCGAGCGAGCGCGATATGTCTACGGAACAGGATCGGAATCCGCAAGAAACAAGCACACCGGCCAGCGTTGAACTGCCGGCTCCCACGGCATGGCCTTTCGTTCTGGCCTTCGGCATGGCGCTGCTCTTTGCCGGTTTGCTCACCAGCGCTTCCGTGAGCGCCTTGGGAGCAATCCTCACGCTCGTGGGTTGTGTCGGATGGTTCCGTCAGGTGCTGCCCCATGAACAGCACGAGACGGTGCCCGTGGTGACTGAAGCCGCGCCGATCGTCACCGAGCGGCCGGAAGTGGCGCGTGTCGCAGCCGCCCAGGAAGTGCACCGCGCCTGGCTTCCCATCGAGATTTACCCGGTCTCCGCCGGAGTGAAGGGCGGCTTGGCAGGAAGCGTGGCCATGGCGGCGCTGGCCTGCCTTTACGGCCTCCTCATTCACGGGAGCATCTGGTACCCCATCAACTTGCTGGCGGCGGTGGTTTATGCCCAGCCATTCCAGCTCTCGGAGAAGCACCTCACTTCATTTCACATCGAGCTTCTACTGGTGGCCGCAGCGTTGCACCTGGTTACCTCGGTGCTGGTCGGGCTGCTTTACGGCGTGTTGCTGCCCATGGTGCCGCGCCGTCCGATTCTGCTGGGCGGCTTGATTGGTCCCGTCCTGTGGTCGGGGCTGCTCTACGCGACGCTCGGCATCATCAATCCTCTGCTCGACCAGCGGATCGACTGGATGTGGTTCGTTGCGTCGCAGATCGGCTTTGGCGTCGTGGCCGGACTCGTGGTGGTGCGCCAGCAACGCGTGCGCACGCGACAACACCTGCCGCTGGCTGCGTTGGCAGGTATCGAGACCCCGGGGATCATGGGTGAAAAGCGCGAAGGGAGCGACGAGCCATGAACTCACGCAACTCGCGCCTCCCTTCATCGCTCGCGTTTTGCGAGATCTTTGCGGTTCTCATTTTGGCTGGGTGCGCCAGCTTGCCCGGCCGCCCCGGTCCGGGGCCGGAAGTCGTCCGGCCCGATGAAGTGCTGGATTTCAACACGCTCTACAAGCAAAACTGCTCGGGCTGTCATGGAACCGGGGGCAAGGGCGGCGCGGCGGTCTCCATCGGTGATCCTGTGTACCAGGCGCTGGTTGACGACGCTGCGCTTCACCGGATCATCACCAACGGCTTGCCCGGCACGCTGATGCCGGCCTGGGGCCGGAGTGCCGGGGGCCTGCTGACCGAGCAGCAAATCAATGTCTTAATCCAAGGGATGCGCGCGCACTGGGCGGACCCGAGCGCGTTAAATGGCGATGTTCCCCCGCCTTACACGCCTTCTGCCCCAGGTGATGCCACACGCGGCGCCGACGTGTACCAGACATTCTGTGCCATGTGCCACGGGCCGGGTGGGCGCGGCGGCCCAGTGGCGCGCTCGATTGTGGACGGTTCGTTCCTAGGCTTGGTGACTGACCAGGAGCTTCGCACCATGATCATTGTAGGGGTGCCGGGCACCGCGATGCCGAATTGGCGAAATCGCGCGCCCAGACCCATGTCATCGGAAGAAATCTCCGACGTGGTCGCTTGGCTGGCAGCGCAGCGGCCACAATTTCCCGGGCAGCCTTACGCGTCGCAGGCTGGCAGCGCAGGCGTCTCGCCCGCTCTCTCGTCTTGGAGCGCTACAAGACCAGCAGCGACAGCGCGCGAGACGCCCGCGCTCCCAGGATTTGGACCGGCAACCGGAGGATCGTAATGAGCGAGCCGAATGAAGTTTCCCGGCGGGGCGCGTTGATGAAGCTGGGCATTCTCCTCAACGGAGCTATGGCTACTGTGCTGGCAGTGCCGATCATCGGCTACCTCCTCTCGCCTCTGCGCGGAAAGGCGTCGTATGCGGCATGGGTGTCTCTCGGGCCGCTCGGCCAATTCCCGGAAGGCCAGACGCGCCTGGCTACCTTCCGCAACCCCTCCGCGAGCCCTTCCGACGGCCAAACAGCCGACATCCCGTGTTGGGTCCGGCGCGTCGCGGCGCAGACTTTTCAAGTTTTCGCCATCAACTGCGCGCACCTCGGGTGCCCGGTCCGGTGGTTCGCACAATCGGGCCTGTTCATGTGCCCGTGCCATGGCGGGGTTTACTATGCGGACGGCTCACGCGCCTCCGGGCCGCCCGAGCGCGGGTTGTTTACGTATCCTTGCAGGATCGACGGTGATCAGCTCATGATTCGTGCTGGTGAATTGCCCACCCTGGCCCCAGAAGCTCGATTAACGCAGGGAGGGAGGAAGCCGTGCAGCGGCGCGTAAGCTGGATAAAATCGATCGGCGAATGGCTGGACCGGCGCCTGCAGATCGGGGACGGCATCCGCAACGCGGCCCTCCATCGCATACCGCGGTCCAGCGCAAGCTGGTTGTACGTCTTCGGCAGCGCGGCGCTGACCGTGTTCATCCTCCAGGTCGTCACCGGCATCCTGCTGGCTCTCGTTTACGTGCCCTCGGCCGCTGAGGCCTGGAACAGCCTTCAGACGCTCAACCATGGCATCACGCTGGGCTGGTTCGTGCGCGCCCTACACGGATGGGGATCGGAGTTCATGGTGGCGCTGGTGCTCATCCACATGGTCCAGGTGTTCCTGTTTGGGGCTTACAAGTATCCGCGGGAATTCACCTGGGTGATCGGCGTCTTCCTGCTGCTGATGACGCTGGGCATGGCCTTCACCGGCCAGGTGCTGCGTTTCGACCAGGACGCCTATTGGGGTTTGGGAATCGGGGCTTCCATCGCGAGCCGGGCGCCGTTCCTCGGCGGCTGGATGGTGAACCTGCTTCTGGGCGGTCCTATCATCGCGGGCAATACGCTCTCCCGCTTCTTCACGCTGCACGTGTTTGTGATTCCCGGACTGTTGATCGGTCTGGTGAGCCTGCACCTGCTGATGGTCTACAAGCTCGGCATCAACGAGTGGCCGATGCCAGGACGCTTGGTCCGGCGCGAAACCTACCTGAAGGAGTACGAGGAACTGATCGAGAAGGACGGCGTGCCCTTCGTGCCCGATGCGCTCTGGAAGGACCTGGTCTTCGCCGGCTGCATCCTGCTGGCGGTAGCCCTCTGCGCTGCTGTTTTGGGGCCCTTCGGACCGACGGGCCAACCGGACCCCACCATTATCCAAACGCTTCCGCGCCCCGATTTCTTCTTCCTGTGGCTGTTTGCTCTACTCTCGCTGCTTCCGCCGGAACTTGAGACTCCGTTCCTGATGATTGCGCCGGTCATTGGCATCGGCCTGCTTCTCCTGGTGCCGTTTCTTTCCGGCGAGGGCGAAAAGAGCTGGCGCCGCCGGCCGATTGCGGTTCTCACGGTCCTGCTGCTCGCTGTCTCGCTGGCGACGTTTACAAGGCTGGCGAGTTACACTCCGTGGTCTCCTGAGATGAACGCTTGGAGCGGAGAGCCCGTGCCTGAGCCTTACCTCAAGGACCGGTCTCCCCTGGAGAGGCAGGGTGCGCTGGTGTTTCAGGAGAAGCAGTGCCGCAACTGTCACAGGCTGGGTGGAACAGGCGGCGAGAGAGGCCCCGCTCTGGACGCGGTGGCCGTGCGCCTGACGCAGGACCAGCTCATTCGCCAGGTGCTGCAAGGCGGGGGCAACATGCCCGCCTACGGAAAGAATCTGAGCCCGGCGGAAACCACAGCTTTGGTGGCGTTTCTAATTACCCTTCATCCTGCCGGCCAGATGCCGGCGCGCGAGGCTTCCCTCGCAGGCTCACCGGCAGCAACCGGTGCGGCAAGTGGGAACTCCTCGTCCTCCAGCGGCCCCTAGGTCACCCATGCCCTCGTCCACGCAAGCCGCGGTTGAATCCTGGTCCCTTCCGATCCTTGCGACGTCAGCTCTGGTTGTGGTGGCACTGATTTATTTGGCGGGCTGGTTTCGTCTTCGAGGTGCCCTTCCAACGGCAGTCCCTGCCTGGCGATTAGGCGCGTTCCTGGGTGGACTGTTTTCCCTTTGGATCGCCGTGGGCTCCCCACTGTCGATGGTTGATCACGAGTTGCTCACGGCCCACATGATCCAGCACATTTTGCTGATGACCGTCGCTGCTCCCTTGGTTCTGCTCGGCGCGCCTGCACTCCCTTTCATGCACGGATTGCCGCAGAGTTTCGTTCGCGGCGCCTTGGGCAGCCCGTCGCGTTGGCCGGCGCTGCAAGGGCTCGGACGCATCCTCACTCACCCGGCGTTTTGCTGGCTGGCGGCCATGAGTACCCTGGTCGCATGGCACGTCCCGGTAGTGTTTGAGTTGGGCTTGAAGTCACACCTGTGGCATGCCGTGGAGCACGCGTCTTTTTTCGCGACGGGACTCTTGTTTTGGTGGCCCGTGGTGCAACCCTGGCCTGGCGTGGCGAAGTGGCCTCGCTGGAGCATGCCCCTCTACTTGTTCTGTGCGACGCTGCCGTGCGATGTGCTTTCGGCGTTTCTGGCCTTCTGTGACCGCGTGGTGTATCTACCCTACCTCAGCGAGCCCCGGCTCTTCGCGCTCTCCGCGCTTCAAGACCAGGAGTGCGCCGGCGCCCTGATGTGGACGTGTGCAACCTTCGTCTACTTGATTCCGGCCGTCATCATCACCATCCGGATTCTTTCGCCCTCAGGGACGCGCGCAGCGCAGCAGCTCCCAGCCGCTTTGCGCGCAGACGCCGGCCAACGCCTTTCTCAAGAAGTGCCGGCCGTCCAATAATGCGGCTGGGCTGGTGCGGAGGCGCTTTCTGTGGCACGGGAGATTCAGGCTCCCATGAGACATTGTGCCGCTTTGAAATCTGGAATTTGCCGTCTGAAATCCGAGTGAAGCTTGCCGGTTTACGGTGGAAGACTTCACTCGCTAAATTCTAATCCAAAGCATAAACAGTATCTGGGCGTACGGAGGCCCTGGCGATGCGGAATCAGGTCGACGGCGCGCCGGGTCTCGGCGAGAATGGTGCTATGGCCAACGGACTTCCTGTCGCTTACCTGGCCCGGCACGGCGAGACGGCGTGGAGCCTCACAGGCCAACACACGGGGCTCACAGACCTGCCGCTGACCCCGCATGGCGAGCAAAACGCACGCGCGCTCGGGCAGCGGCTCGCCGGCCTGAATTTCGCGAAAGTGTTTACCAGCCCGTTGCAGCGCGCGTCACGCACGTGTGAGCTGGCCGGTTTCCGGGGTGCGGCTGAAGTCGACCATGATCTGGTGGAATGGAACTACGGCGAATATGAGGGCAAGAGGACCGCAGAGATTCGCGCCGAGCGCCCGGACTGGCAGTTGTTCCGCGACGGCTGCCCGGGCGGTGAATCTCCGGGCCAGGTGGGTGCGCGTGCTGACCGTGTGCTGGCACGCGTGCGCGCCATCGAGGGCGACGTCCTTCTTTTCTCCAGCGGCCATTTCCTGCGTGTCTTCGCCGCACGCTGGCTCGCGCTGGAGCCGGCGGGCGGCAGGTTTTTCCTGTTGAGCACAGCGAGCCTGAGTGCGCTGAGCTATGAACATAAGCAGGCGCAGCCCGTGATTCGATTGTGGAACGACACTCGTCATGTGTGCACGTAGCCTGCATTTCTCGCTGGGATTCGAAAAGGGCGGGGCTGAAGAGTCTGTGTGAAAACTCGGCTGGCGCGTGCCGGGCCGTGGACCCCCGCCTGCGCGGGGGTGACGCCATTGGATTTGCGGGGTCTACCAAAACGCGTCATTCCCGCGAAGGCGGGAATCCACGAGTTTTCGCACGGACTCTTGAAGCCCCGCCCTTTTCGAATCCTGGTGCGAAATGCAGGCCAGCCCTTTCGAGTGAGTCCAAAGGAGCCGGTTTGCCGCGCTGATGCAAGTGTGAAGAGCGCGCTCGGGTGGGGACGAGAACTTCATGAACGTTAACCGCGACTCGTCGATTCTCCCTCCGTTTGCGCCGGAATACCGCGCCTCGGGCTTGCTGCTGCACGTTACGTCTTTGCCCTCGCCGTACGGAATTGGCGATGTGGGGCCGGCGGCACTATCGTGGATCGACCGCCTTCACGAAGCTGGCCAAAGCTGGTGGCAGGTGCTGCCGCTGAATCCCACCGGTTACGGTAACTCGCCCTACCTGCCTTTGTCTTCCTTCGCGGGGGATCCGCTTCTCATCAGCCTTGACGGGCTGATTCAGGATGAGCTATTGCGGGCGGGAGACGCCAAGGCTCCGCCGTTTCCGCAACACCGAGTCGATTACAAGGCCGTCAGTAAGTTCAAGTACGCGCTACTTGACAAAGCGTGGGCCAACTTCAGCTCGGGCACGCGCGCCGATCTGCGGCCCGCCTTCGAGAATTTTCTTCAAGGCCAGGCCCACTGGCTGGAGGACTACGCACTGTTCAGGGCGCTCAGGGCCAAGTTCCAGGGCACTCACTATCGCGAGTGGCCGGCCGAGCTGATTCGGCGCGAACCCGCAGCGCTCAACCGGGCCCGGATTGAAATGGCGAATCACATCGGCCGCGCAAGCTTCCGCCAGTTCCTGTTGTTTCGCCAGGGGGAGCGGCTCAAGGCGCACGCGCACAGCAAGGGCGTGGGTCTGATCGGCGACCTGCCTTTCTTCATTTCGCCCGAATCCAGCGACGTGTGGGCCCATCCGGAGTTCTTTCTCCTGGATGAGCGGCACCACCCGCGCTTCGTGGCCGGTGTGCCCCCTGATTACTTCGCCGAGGACGGACAGCTTTGGGGCAATCCCGTTTACGATTGGGATGCTCTGCGGCAGTCCGGCTATGGTTGGTGGATCTCCCGATTGCGGGCGCTGCTGGCCCACGTGGACGTGATTCGCCTGGATCATTTCCGCGGCTTCGCGGCGGCATGGCATGTACCGGCCGGAGCCGCCACGGCGAAGGTCGGTGAGTGGGTTCCCGGTCCGGGAGCGGATTTCCTTCAGGTGGTGAAGAGTGAGTTGGGCGCCCTTCCATTTATCGCCGAGGATTTGGGGATGATCACGCCTGACGTTTACGCGCTCCGCGACAAATTCCACCTGCCCGGGATGCGCGTTCTGCAATTCGCTTTCGACGGCGGTGCAGACAACCCGTATCTTCCGGAAAACTACGTTACCAACACGGCGGCGTATACCGGCACTCATGACAACCCTACCACGCGCGGCTGGTTTGAAGAGTTGCCCCCCGACCGACGCCAGAAAGTATCGAAGTACCTGAAGCTAAAAACGGCCGATGCCGGAGAGGTCGTATGGGACCTGATGGGCCTCGCCTGGCGGTCCGTGGCTGCGCTCGCCATGGCTCCACTCCAAGACCTGCTGAACTTGGGAAACGAGGCTCGGATGAACGTTCCCGGCCAGGCCGTTGGTAATTGGGAGTGGCGCGCGACGGAAAAGATGCTGTCAGGCAAATCATTCCAATCGTTGTGTGAGTTGACCAAGAACTCGAACCGACGAGGCCTCGGGCAAATTGCGCCCGCGCACGCTGGGATGGAAGCGGAACTATATCAAAAGCGCGCAGTTCAGGGTACGGAGGATGGCGAAGCTCGTACCGGCGCCGATGCGCGGAACCCTTGAGCGTAGCGAGAAATCTCGCTCCGAAAAGAAAGACCATGCGAGATTCCTCGTCGCCTCGGAATGACAGATTGGACGGGTTTTTCCGCAGCCTGTTAGGTTAGCCTGCATTTCTCACCGGGATTCGAAAAGGGCGGGGCTTCAGCCGGCTTCAGCCCCGCCGAATCCTGCGAATTCGTGGCCCTTGTGTTCCGCTTTCGGCGCAGCTTGCTAACGGCAAGCTGCGCCGAGAGCGGAACACGTCAAGTATCAAACCGACGCTGTAACGGCGGGGCCGAAGAGTTTGTGTGAGAACTCGCGCCGCCCGAGATTCTCTTTCGCAGTGTAAGCGCGGAGACGTGGCAATGATCCCCTTCAACGTTTCGCAAACTCGATCCTCGCTCGACCCAGCCCGACGGCGGAGG
>Ga0335085_10003335_pt1 | contig 28000 bp, 22 predicted proteins | sample Lox_Sample_45_FD_206712 | JGI IMG/M metagenome (GOLD analysis project Ga0335085, IMG submission 206712) | Soil microbial communities from Loxahatchee National Wildlife Refuge, Florida, United States - Lox_Sample_4.5 | ecosystem: Environmental > Terrestrial > Soil > Wetlands | place: USA... | reverse complement strand
TTCGTGATGAAGCATGTTGAGGGCCGGTCATACGAGGAGATGGCCGACCTGTTGGGCACAACGGTAGGTGCGCTGAAGATGCGCGTCCATCGGGCGCGTGAGGCGCTCCAAGCCCTTCTCGAGGAAAAGTACGCCTAATGCTAGACAACCTGGATCCAAACGAGCCGCGAGCCCCCAAGACGCGTGAGACCCCGGTCGAGCGCCCGCTGGCGGATCGCGAAGTGCCTCTCTCCACCCGAGCCGGAGCGGCCACGCTGCACGCGTGGCTGGATGGCGAGGTGCCGGAGACCGCGGCACGGCATGGTGACATGACGCGCGACGTGGACTTCTGGAAGCGTCTCGACCGCGAGCTGACCGCTCGCCGCGAGATGACCACGCCGGCGCACATCTTCGGTCAGATCATGGCGTCGCTGCCGGTCGCGGCGCCCGCGGCGTCGGCGAAGTGGTACCAGAAGCCGATGTCCGTGTCGCCGATCGCGGTCGCGGCCGCGGCGGCGGGGACACTGGCCCTCGGCATGGCGCTTGGCGCCGCGTTGACGAAGCGGTAGATCCCAATCCGCGCCGATACACGAAGCGCCGTCCGAGTTCGGGCGGCGCTTCGTGCATCTCGGGACGGCGATAGTGGATCATGGGCCGTGGCAACTACGTGTAGTGCGACGGTCGACCGTGGACCGATCGGATAGTGGGTGCTGGATAGTGGTGCCATCGAAGGTAGGCCGTTGTGAAGCAGAGAGGCGCGAGCGGTGACCGCTCGCGCCTCGTCAACGTTCTGCCGTCCACGCTCGATGGTTCTAGCAACCAATATCCACTATCCGATCGGTCCACGGTCGACCGTCGCCCTTCAGTGGTTGCCACGGCCCATGATCCACTATCAGGTCGTCAATCTCCTCTCCATGACCACCATATCGACCCCGCGCTTGAAGAAGTCGCGCACGCGCCCTCCCTCCGAGAAGCCGCAGCGCGCGAAGAGCTCGCGCAAGCCGGCGAGGGCCGGATCGTCGGCCAGCTCGGCGACCACGAGCCGCGCGCCGCGAGCCTTGAGCTCGGCGCAGGCGGAGTTGAGGAGCGCGCTCGCCACGCCGCGCCGCCGGCGCGGCTCGAGCACGGTGACGGCGCTGATCGCCGCCGCCCCTTCGGCGCCGGCGACGTGGGCGTACACCACCACGCCGCGCATCTCGCGCGCGTTCCCCGTGACGAGGGCGCGGTGCTCGCCCTTCCCCTTCGCGGCGCTCTCGACGAGCGCCGCGGCGCGGGTGAGATAGCGCGCGGCCGCGCGATCCGCCTTCAGCAGCGCGCGGACCGCGTCGACGTCCTCCGGTGTGATCGGCCGGGCGGCCGAGCTGGTGATTGGCATGGTCACTCTAGATGTGGATGGCGCGCCCCAGCACGCCGAGCGCCGCTTCCTTCATCGCTTCGCTCAGCGTGGGATGCGCGTGCACGGTGATGCCGATGTCCTCGCTGGTGCCGTGGAACTCCATCGCGAGCACCGCCTCGGCCACGAGTTCGCTCACCGTCGGGCCGATGAGGTGCACGCCGACGATGCGGTCCGTCCGCGCGTCGGCGATCATCTTGATGAATCCGGTGTTCTCGCCCATGGTGCGCGCGCGGCCGTTCGCGGAGAACGGGAACTTGCCGGCGCGCACGTCCATGCCGGCGTCCTTGGCCTGCTGCTCGGTGAGTCCGAGCGCCGCGATCTCGGGCCACGTATACACGACCGCGGGGATCGCGCCGTAGTGCATCGCCGCCTTCTTCCCCGCGATGGACTCCGCGGCGACCACGCCCTCCTCTTCCGCCTTGTGCGCGAGGAGCGCGCCACCGACCACGTCGCCGATCGCGTACACGTGCGGGAGGTTCGTGCGCATCTGCGCGTCCACCAGCACCTCGCCGCGCGCGCCGAGCTTGAGGCCGAGCGCAGCGGCGTCCACGCCGTTCAGCAGCGGCTTGCGGCCGATCGCCACGAGCACGTAGTCCGCCTCGAGCGTCTCCTTCGCGCCGTCCTTCTCGATCTCGACCTTCACGCCCTTCTTGTCCTTCTTCGCGCCGGTCACCTTGGTGCCCGTGCGGAGATCGAGCCCCTGTTTCTTGAAGGCGCGGTCCGCCTCCTTCACGACCTCGGCGTCGTTGCCGGGGAGGATCGCGGGGAGCATCTCCACCACCGTGACCTTCGCCCCGAGCCGGCGCCACACCGAGCCGAGCTCGAGCCCGATCACGCCGCCGCCGATGACCACGAGGTGCTTCGGCACCTCGCCGAGCGCGAGCGCGCCCACGTTCGAGAGCACGCGCTCTTCGTCGAAGGGCAGGAAGGGGAGCGCGATCGGCACCGAGCCCGTGGCGATGATCACGTCCGTGGCGCGATACGTGGTGACCGCGCCGTCCGCCGCGCGCACCTCCACCAGGTTCCCCGCGCGCAACGTCCCTTCGCCCTGCGCCCACGTGATCTTGTGCTTGCGGAAGAGGAACTCGACCCCTTTGCAGTTCGCGGCGACGACGTCCGCCTTGCGCTTCTGCATGGTCGGGAGGTCGAGGGCGAGCTTGGCCGTCGAGATGCCGTGCGCCGCCGCGTGCTGCGCGATGAACTCGTAGTGGTGCGACGTCTCGAGCAGCGCCTTGCTCGGGATGCAGCCGATGTTCACGCACGTGCCGCCGAGCGTCTTGTCGCGCTCCACGCACACGACGCTCTTGCCGAGCTGCGCGGCGCGGATGGCGGCGACGTAGCCGCCGGGTCCGCCCCCGATCACCAGGACATCGCAACGCTGTTCTGCCACGCGGCTACTCCACCAGCATCGATGCCGGGTCCTCCATCAACTCCTTCACGCGCACGAGGAAGAGCACGGCGTGCTGCCCCTCCACGATGCGGTGATCGTACGAGAGCGCGAGGTACATCATCGGGCGGATCACCACCTGGCCGTCGGCCGCGACGGGGCGGTCCTGGATCTTGTGCAGCCCGAGGATGCCCGACTGCGGATAGTTCAGGATGGGGGTGGAGACGAGGGAGCCGAACACGCCGCCGTTGGTGATCGTGAACGTGCCGCCGGTCAGGTCCTCCATCGTGAGCTTCCCATCGCGCGCGCGCTTGGCCGTGTCGGCGAGCGCGCGGCTGAACTCCAGCATCGCCATGCGGTCGGCGTCCTTGATCACGGGGACCACCAAGCCCTGATCGCTCGCGACGGCGACGCCGAGGTTCACGTAATGGCGATACACGATCGAGTCACCGTCCACCTGCGCGTTGATGCGCGGGTACGCGGAGAGCGCCATGCACGCCGCCTTCGCGAAGAAGGGCATGAACGTGAGCTTCACGCCGTGCTCCTTCTCGATGCGGTCTTTCAGGCGGCCGCGCAGCGCGATGACCGCGCTCATGTCGACCTCGTTGAAGGTCGTGAGGTGCGCGGTGTTGTGTTGCGATTGGAGGAGGTTCTCGGCGATGCGCTTGCGGCGCGTGGACATCTTCTCGCGCGTCTCGCGCGGGGCGCTCGACGCGCCGGGGGTCGGGGGTTGGGGGCGGGGGGTGGGCGGGGGTACGGGAGCAGGGCGTGGGGTGACGACGTCGTCCTTCGTGACGTTGCCGCGCGGGCCGGTGGGCGCCACGGAGCCGATGTTCACGCCGCGATCGGCTGCTTCGCGTCGAGCGGAGGGGGAGGACTTGGGCTCGGCGGCGGGGGAGCGGGGAGCGGGGGAGGGGGGCGGGGGGGGGGGGGGGGGGGGGGGGGTCCTGGGGCTACGGTCGCGCCCGCGGCTGCCGCCGCGGGCGCGGGGGTCTCGATCGTGTGCACGGCGCCTGACGCGCGCGATTCCTCGAGCTGGCCGAGCTCTTCATCCACGTGCACGGTGTCGCCCTCCGCCTTCGCGCGCTTCGTGAGGACCCCCGCTTTGAACGCCGGGACCTCGACCGTGATCTTGTCGGTCTCGAGCTCCACGAGGGTCTCCCCCTGAGCCACGGTGTCGCCCTCCTTCTTGAGCCACTTGGCGACGGTCGCCTCGACGATCGACTCGCCGAGCGGCGGGACTTTGATCGGGATCATGGCGGGGGGTGAGGGCGCGGCGCGTTGCCCGTGCTGCGGTGCGCCAGTAGGATTCAACGTCTCAATATAACCGGGCCATCAACTGGTGCGAGCACTCACGATCTCCGCGCATGGCGGACTCGAGCAGCTGACGTACACGGAGCAGGCGCCGGAGCCCCAATTGAGCAGCGAGACGGATGTGCGCGTGCGCGTGCACGCGGCGGCCATCAATCATCTGGATCTGTTCGTGGTGGGGGGCGTACCGGGGGTGAAGATCACGCCGCACTGGGTGGTCGGCTCGGACGCCGCGGGAGTGATCGAGAGCGTCGGCTCCGCGGTGCGCAACGTGAAGGTGGGCGACCGCGTGCTCCTCAATCCCGGCTCGGGCGACCGCACCTGCGAGTACTGCCGCGCGGGAGAGATGCCGCTCTGCCTCAAGTACCAGATCCTGGGAGAGCACCGTCCGGGCACGCTCGCGGAGTACGTGGTGGTGCCGGGCGTGAGCGCGTGGCCCGTGCCCCCCGAGGTGACGTGGGAGACGGCGGCCGCGTTCCCGCTCGCGTCGCTCACGGCGTGGCGCATGGTGATGTCGCGCGCGCGCGTGATGCCGGGAGAAGTGGTGCTCATCTGGGGGATCGGCGGCGGCGTGGCGCTCGCGGCGCTGCAGATCGTGAAGCGGCTCGGCGCGCAGGCATGGGTCACCAGCGGGAGCGATGAGAAGCTCGCGAAGGCCCGCGCGCTCGGCGCCGACGTGACGTTCAACCACCGCACGCAGGACGTCGCGAAGGAGGTGCGCGCGCGGACCGGGAAGCGCGGCGTGAATGTGGTGATCGACAACGTGGGAGAGGCGACGTGGAAGCAGTCGCTCCTCGCGCTCGGCAGGCTCGGGCGGCTCGTGACGTGCGGCGGCACATCGGGGCCGATGGTCGAGACGGACGTGCGGCGCATGTTCTGGAACCAGTGGACGCTCATGGGCTCGACCATGGGGAACGACGAGGAATTCGCGGCCGCGCTCGCCGCGCTCAGCGACGGGACCCTCGTGCCCCCCGTCGACTCCGTCTTCCCGCTGCGCGAGGGACGCGCCGCCTTCGCGCGCATGGAGAGCGGCGCGCAGTTCGGGAAGATCGTGATCACGGTGCGCGACTGATGCGGATGCCGATCGCCACCCGCTACGCGGACTACGACACGAAGGCGCACGCGAACAACGCGGTGTACCTCACGTGGTTCGAGATGGCGCGGGCCGAGGCGTGGGTGCATCACCTGGGCGGGAGCGCGGACTTCCCCTTCATCGTGGCCGAGGCGACCGTGAAGTACGTGAGCGAGGCGATGATCGGGCAGCCCCTCGAGATCCAGATGACCACCACCGAGGTGCGCACGAAGGCGTGGGTGTGGAGCTACGTGATCACGGACGCGGGCGACGGGCGCGTGGTGGCGGAGGGGCGCACGGTGCAGGTGATGTACGATTACGAGCGGCACGCGACGATGCGGATCCCGGACACGCTGCGCGCCAAGCTCCCGACGCTGTGAAAGTGACCGAGCACGCGCGCTACGAGTCTGCAGAGGAGAAACTGCTCCGCGAGGCGCTGATCGCGGGGCGGACGCCGGAGTGCCCTCGATGCGGCGTCGCGATGACGGAGCGCGCGATCGGGGGCGGCAGCTTCGGACTGGGATATGCCCGGCGGCGGAGATGGCTGATCTGCCCGCACTGCCGGCGCAGCGCCATCTTCGACGTGAAGCGAGGGACACGCACGTGAGCGATCGCACGCGGTCTGGATCCGGGGTATGGCACGGCAAAGGCGCCGGCATCGGTGCGGCGCTCGTGCTCGCGCTCGCGCTCGGCTGCCGTCAGCCGCGCGAGCATGCGCCGCAGCAGGAGGGGCCGAGCTCGGGTGGGAGCGAGGCCGCCCCCGAGGTCCCGCCGTCGCAGCCGGCGCCGCCGTTCGTGTCGATCACCGCCGGGAGCGACGGGACGTGCGGCATCGCCGCCGCCGGCGCGCTCTACTGCTGGGGACGCAACGACCTCGGCCAGGTGGGCGACGGCACGTCCACGGACCAGCTCCTCCCCGCGGCCGTGGGCGGGGGCATCGCTTGGAAGGCGGTGGCTCCCGGAGGTTCGCACACGTGCGCGCTGAGCACCGAAGGGGCGACGTACTGCTGGGGCTCGAGCGTGTTCGGCGAGCTCGGGAACGACACCGTGGGGGGGAGCGCGACGCCGGCGCGCGTGGGGGGCGTCCCGGCCTTCATCGCGATCGCGAGCGGCGAGTTCCATTCGTGCGGGCTGACGGCCGGCGGCACCCTCTGGTGCTGGGGGGAGAACCGCCACGGCGAGCTCGGCCGCGGCGACACGCTGCGCTCGCACAAACCGATGGCCGTCACGCCGGGCATCACGTTCCGGTCGATGTCGCTCTCGGCGCACTCGACCTGCGCGCTGACCACGGACGGGCGCCTGTTCTGCTGGGGGCTGAACTTGGGCGGTGCGCTGGGCTACGTCACGAGCGACTCGTGCGGCGGGAACGGCGCGCCGGAGGGCACGTGCGGATTGTCTCCCAAGCGGGGGCAGCCGGACATGCGATTCCGCCACGCCGTCATCGGGTACCACCACGCGTGCGGTGTGACCGATACGGCGACGGTGCTGTGCTGGGGAGAGAACGGGCAGGGGCAGCTCGGGAACGGCACGCACGACTCGGCGGGTCCGACGCCGGTGGTGGGCGATCTCAAGTACGTCGCCGTGACAGGCGGAGAGAAATTCACCTGCGCGCTCGCGGCGGGCGGCGACGTGTACTGCTGGGGGTTGAACGACGACGGCCAGCTCGGCGCCGGGAGCGGCGCGGACTCACCGGAGCCGACGGCGCTGGCGAGCGCGTCCAAGTTCATCTCGATCTCGGCGGGACACGCGCACGCGTGCGGGCTCACCACCGAGCACGAGGCCATCTGTTGGGGCTCGAACGCGCACGGGCAACTGGGGAGCGTGGTGAAGCTGCGCTCGTTCGCGCCGGCGGCGGTGGTCTTCCCGCAGACGCCGTAGCGCTCACTCCTCCCTGAGCGCGACCATCGGCGCGACGCCGGCGGCGCGCCGCGCCGGGAGCCAGCACGCGACGAGCGCCACCAGCAACAGCACGAGCGTGACCCCGATGAGCGTCGCGGGATCCGCGCTCCCCACATCGTAGAGCACCCCCGCGAGCCAGCGCCCCGAGAGGAGCGCGGCGGCGAGCCCGAGCGCCGCGCCGGGGACCGCGAAGGCCATGCCGCGGCGCAGGATCATCGCGATCACCTCAGGGCGTCGCGCACCCAGCGCGACGCGGACGCCGATCTCGCGGCGGCGCGATTCCACGAGATAGCTCAGCATGCCGAAGATCCCGACCGCGGCCAGCACGACCGCGGCGATCGCGAATCCGCCGAGGAGCGTGGCGAGATGCCGCTGCGGCGCCAGCGTGCCGCGGACGCGCGGCTCGAGCGGGCCGGCGTCATCGAGCGCGAGCGCGGGATCGAGCGAGCGCAGCGCGCCGCGCACGCGCTCGACCTCGCGCGCGGGGTCGCCTGACGTGCGCGCGAAGAGATTGGCGTCGCGCATGCGGCTCTGCGCCGTGGGGTTGTACATCGCGTCGCCCTCGCCGGCGAGTCCCTGGAAGCGCACGTCGCCGACCACGCCCACGATCGTGGTGGGCGGGCAGGTGCGACATCCCCCTTGGAAGATCTGGCGGCCGAGCGCGGGGCGGTCGCGTGAGAAGCGGCGCACCCACGATCTGCTGACGATGATCACCGGGGGCGCGTTCGCGCTGTCGCCCTCGGTGAAGAGGCGCCCTTCGAGGAGCGGCACGCGCGTGGCCGTGAAGAATCCGGCGTCGGCGGGGGCGGCGACCGTGGTCGGCTCCGACGTGCCGGGGGGAACGGGGCGATCGAGGAGGTCGAAATTGTCGAAGTCCCCGCTCATCTCTCCGGGCATCTCGCCGCTCACGCCGGCATCGACGATGCCCGGCGTCTCGCGCACGCGGGCGATGGCGCGCGTCCAGAAGGTGTTGATCGCGGCGTCGTCGGCGTAGGCGCCGCGCGGGAGAGAGAGGTGCACGTACAGCAGGGGGGAGGCATCGAAGCCGGCGTCCACGCGCTCGAGGCGCAAGAAGCTGTTGAGGAGGAGCCCGGCGCCGGCGAGCAACGGGAGGGCGAGCGCGAATTGCGTGCTCACGAGCGCGCCGCGCAGGGCGTGCGTGCCGCGGCCCGCGCCCACTTCGCGGTCGCCGCCGCGCAGCGCGCTCGCGGGGGCGCCGCGGAGCAGGACGGCCACGGGCTGGACCGCGATGATCGCTCCGGCGGCGATCCCCACGAGGGCGGCGAAGCCGACAGCGCGCGCATCGAGGGTCACTTCGGCGAGGCGTGGAATCACGGGACCGATCCACGCCAACGCGTGCAGCACCACCCACGCGCAGGCGATGCCGAGCACGGCGCCGAGCGCGCCGACGGCCACGCTCTCCGTGATGAGGAGACGCGCGATGCGCCCGCTCGAGGCGCCGAGCACGGCGCGCAACGTGAGCTCGCGTGAACGGCCCGCGACGCGCACCAGCATCAGGCTCGCGACGTTCGCGACGGCGATGAGGAGCACCATGAGCACGGCGGCGGAGAAGATCGAGAGCGTGCGCGGCGCGTCGCGCAGGATCACGCTGCGCAGCGTGTAGGGGGTGAGCCGTGCGAGCGTGTCGGGGAAGTCGGCGCTCCACCGCTCGGTGAGGCGGCGGCTGATCGCCGACAGGTCGCCGCGCGCGGCCGCGAGGGAGACGCCTTCCTTGAGCCGCGCGACCATCGCGTTCTGGAACGGGCCGCGGCGCGTCGGGGTCTCGAGCTGGAGGGAGGGCCAGAGGTCGGTGCGCGCCCCGGCGAGGTCGCGGTATCCAGGGGGGAGGACGCCCACCACCGTCGCGGCCGCGCCGTCGACGGTCACCGACTTGCCGACGGCCGCCGCGGCGCCGCCGAGCTCGTGCTCGGCGAATTCGTGCGTGACGACCAGCACGTTCGGCGCCCCCCGCACATCATCGCGCGGCTCGAGGAGGCGTCCGTGTTCGGCGAGGACGCCGATCGCGCGGAAGAAGCCGCTCGTGGCGCGGACGACGACGGCGCGGCGCGGATCGCCGCCGGTGCTGATCGCCACTTCGCCGTATCGCATGCTGCCGACGGCGCTGAAGGAGCGCTGCTCGGCGTCGACCGCGAGGAAATCGGCGTTGGAGATGTTCCAGCGGTGCCCGGGGGCGTTCTGCTCGAAGATGCGGACGAGCTGCTCGTCGTGCGGGTAGGGGAGGCGCGCGATGACCACCGCGTCGACGGCGCTGAAGATCGCGGTGGTGGAACCGATGCCGAGCGCGAGGACGGCGGCGGCCGAGAGGGTGAAGGCGGGGGAGCGCGCGAGAGAGCGGGCGGCGTAGCGCAGATCGCGGGCAAAGTCTTCGAGCCAGCGGGTGCCGCGCGCGTCGCGGTGCTCCTCTTCGAAACGGGCGACGCCGCCGAAGGCGATCAGCGCCTGGCGGCGGGCCTCGCTCGCGGCGAGGCCGCGCGTGCGCGCGAGCTCGGCCGCCTCGAGGTCGACGTGCTGCCGCATCTCCTCGCGCATCTCGCGCTCGATGCGCGCGCGAGCGAACAGCGCGCGGAGGCGGCGCCAGAGCGACGGCATGCTAGTTGGCGCGGAGGACGAGCTCGACCGTGGACGCGAAGCGGCGCCACTGCGCGCGCTCGGCGGCGAACTCGCGGCGGCCGGCGGGGGTGAGGGCGTAGAACTTCGCGCGCCGGCCCTCCTCGCTGATGCCCCAGGACGCGCTGATCAGACCGCGGTCCTCGAGGCGATAGAGGGCGGGATAGAGGCTCCCTTGGCCGACGTCGAAGATGTCGCTCGACATCTGGCGAAGGCGCTTCGAGATCCCCCACCCGTGGAGTGGGCCGACAACGAGCGACTTGAGGATGAGGAGATCGAGGGTGCCTTGGAGGAGCTCGGCGCGTTCGGGCATGTGGCTCCGGGGTCGCGTTGCCTAGACGTTCGACAACAGGCAAGGTGGGATGGTTGTTGTCGGATGTCAAGGCATCAGAACTACAGTGCGTAGGACCGGAGAGAACAGAAGTATTGGGCATGGTTAGCGTGTGGTTACTACTCGCCAACCATGCCTAATACTTCTGTTCTCTCCGGTCCTGCGCACTGCCGTTCAGCTCACCAGCGATACCCCAGCCCGAGCGAGAAGAAATCGGTATTCGTGTTGTTCCCCGTGACCGTGCGATTCCACAGGAATCGGCCGAGCCAGTGCTTCCCGAATCGATAACTGAACGTGGGCGAGACCATGCCGGCCACCTTCTCGTTCGACGTGCTGTCGGCCTGATCCACGGCGAACAATGCGCCGAGCCCGACGCCGAGGACGGCGTTGCCGAACGCGCGCGTGGGCCACACCTGCGTGGCGAGGCCGACGCGGCTCAACACCGCGTTGTCCCCCTGGTTGATGAACGAGAAGGTGAGGTCCAGGTAGCGCATGATGCCGTGCCGGTACTCGACCATGCCGGCGATGCCCTTGGGGTCCGACTTCCCGCCGTTGGGAACGGTCTGGCCGATGAAGCCGGCGATCTCGTCGTGCGTGGTGAACTCGGCCTGGTGCGCCGGCACGGCCCGTGGCCCGGCGCTGTCGGGCGCCTGCAGCTGGTAACCCACGCCGATGAGCGCGCTCATCCCGTTGTAGCTCTTGGGGGGCGCGACCTCGAGGTTCACCTGCGCGCTCACGATCCAGCGCCCCGCGTAGTAGGAGAGCTGGCCGCTCGTGAGCCACAGGAAGCCCTGGATGTCGGCGAAGCCCTGTGGATTGGTCGAATCGTGCACGGTGTCGTAGAAGCGATCGACGCCGGTCGCGACTCCGAGCGTGAAGCGCGGCGAGAAGACGCGCGTGCGGATGCCGAATTGCACCGCGTAGCCGTCGCGCAGGTGGCCGGGGAAATGGCCGTCGTTCACCCAGCCGGTCTCGAAGTAATAGTGCTCGCCGAGCCCCTGCTGGTAGTCGAGCCGCCACTGGTACGTGGCGGGATTCGACTGCGAGATGTCCCACTGTGGCCCCATGAAGCCGTGGAACTCTTGGGCGGACGCGGGGACGATGACGAGCGTGGCCGCGGCGGCGGCGAATCGGAGTTTCATGCGCCGGAAGTTGGCCGCCGCCGCCGATCGCGGAAAGGGCCGGGAGGGCAGTGCGCAGGACCGGAGAGAACTGAAGTACTAGGCATGGTGAGCGAGTAGTCACTACATGCCGGCCATGCCTAGTACTTCGGTCTTCTCCGGTCCTCCGCACTGCCGTTTCCCGGCGCGGACTCGGTTATATTTCATAGTCCAAGCCCCGGCCAAATGACCGCTCCGAACAATCGAGAACGGATCCTCTCGCGCCTGATCGACGAGGAGATCAAAGAGTCGTTCATCAACTACTCGATGAGCGTGATCGTGTCGCGCGCGCTCCCCGACGTGCGCGACGGGCTCAAGCCCGTGCACCGGCGCGTGCTCTACGCGATGAACGAGCTCGGACTCGTCCCGGGCCGCCCCTACAAGAAGTCCGCCACCGTCGTCGGCGACGTGCTCGGCAAGTACCACCCGCACGGCGACAGCTCGGTGTACGACGCGCTCGTGCGCATGGTGCAGGACTTCTCGCTCCGCTATCCGCTGGTGGACGGGCAGGGGAACTTCGGCTCGATCGACGACGACCCCGCCGCGGCGTACCGCTACACGGAAGCGCGGCTCGCGGCGATCGCGATGGAGATGCTCGCGGACATCGACAAGAACACCGTCGACACCGCGCCGAACTTCGACGACCGCCTGCGGGAGCCCACCGTGCTCCCGAGCGGCATCCCGAACCTCGTCGTGAACGGGAGCTCGGGCATCGCGGTGGGCATGGCGACGAACATCCCGCCGCATAACCTGCGCGAGGTCGCGCAGGCGATCGTGCACCTCATCGAGAAGCCCGACGCGACGGTGGCCGAGCTCCGGAAGTTCATCAAGGGGCCCGATTTCCCGACGGGGGGTTACATCTACGGCCGCGAGGGGATCCGCGCCTATCAAGAGACGGGGCGCGGCAAGATCGTGATGCGCGCGCGCGCCGTCATCGAGGAGAAGGAGAGCTCGAACAAGAGCCAGATCGTGATCACGGAGATCCCCTACCAGGTCACGACGAAGGCGCTGAAGGACCAGATCGCGTACCTGCACAGCGAGAAGAAGCTCGAGGGGCTGGCGGAGATGCGCGACGAGTCCGACCGCGACGGCGTGCGCATCGTGATCGAGCTCAAGCGCGACGCGATCCCGCGCGTGGTGCTGAACCAGCTCTACAAGCACACGTCGATGCAGTCGACGTTCGGCGTGATCATGCTCGCGCTGGTGCCCGATCCCACCACGAAGCAGCTGGTGCCGAAGGTGATGGCGCTCAAGGAGGTGCTCGAGCACTTCATCGCGCACCGCCACGAGGTGATCGTCCGCCGCACGCAGTTCGATCTCGACAAGGCCCAGGAGCGCGAGCACATCCTCGAAGGGCTCAAGATCGCCGTCGACAACATCGACGAGGTGATCAAGCTCATCAAGAAGGCGAAGGACACCCCCACCGCGAGCGCGCAGCTCCAGAAGAAGTACGAGCTCTCCGAGAAGCAGGCCGAGGCGATCCTCAACATGCGCCTCGCCAAGCTCACCGGCCTCGAGATCGAGAAGCTCGAGGCGGAGCTCAAGGAAGTGCGCGCCGAGATCAAGGGGCTCAAGGCGATCCTGGGCTCGAAGGACAAGCGGATGAAGATCATGGCCGGCGAGCTCGAGCAGCTCGCGGAGAAGTACGGCGATGACCGCCGCACCGAGATCACGAGCGACGAAGGGGAGTTCACGATCGAGGACTTGATCGCCGAGGAGGACATGGTCGTGACCGTGTCGCACTCGGGGTACGTCAAGCGGACCTCGGTGAGCACCTACCGCCGGCAGCGGCGCGGCGGGCAGGGGGTGAACGGGCAGCAGCTGAAGGAAGAGGACTTCACCGAGCACCTGTTCATCGCCAACACGCACGATCACATCCTGTTCTTCACGAGCGATGGGCGCTGCTTCTGGCTCAAGGTGCACGAGATCCCGCAGGCGGGACGCGCCGCGCGCGGGAAGCCCGTGATCAACCTGATCAACGTGACCGCCGACACGCGCATCCAGGCGATGGTGCCGGTGCGCGAGTTCTCCGAGAGCGAGTTCCTGCTGTTCGCGACGCGCCAGGGCACGGTGAAGAAGACCGCGCTGTCGCAGTACTCGAACCCGCGCTCCACGGGGATCAAGGCGATCAAGATCGAGGACGGCGACGAGCTGATCGACGTACAGGTGACGAGCGGCACGAACGACATCGTGCTCGCCACGCTGCATGGGCTGTCGATCCGGTTCCAGGAATCGGACGTGCGCGAGATGGGGCGCGACACCACCGGCGTGAAGGGGGTCGAGCTCGGCAAGGGGGACGTCGTGAAGGGGATGGTGGTGGTGAAGCGCGACGCGACGCTGCTGGTGGTGACGTCGAAGGGGATGGGCAAGTGCTCGCCCATCGACGAGTACCGCGTGCAGAAGCGCGGCGGGAAGGGGATCATCACGCTGAACCGCACGGACAAGACGGGCGACGTGGTCGCGCTGAAGGAAGTGCTCCCCGACGATGAGCTCATGCTCATCACGCAGCACGGGGTGGTCATCCGGATGCCGGTGAAGGGGATCCGCGTGAGCGGGCGCAACACGCAAGGGGTGAAGCTCGTGGAGCTGCACTCCGGGGACGTGGTGCGGGACGTGGCGCGCGTGGTCTCGGAGGACGAAGGAGCCGAGGAGGAGGCTCCGGCGGAGACGGTCGAGTGAACGGCGAACGACCGATGGTCGATGGTCGACGGTCGATGTGGCATGACGACTGATGACGGGACCGTGCGGGTACGTGCGCCGTAGGGCAATGGAACGATGATGGCGATGTCCGACTAGCGTGCTACGATCGGGCCCACTTTCGCGGAACAGGTTCCATGCGAGGTGGGCTCTTCGTTTGGGGGATGCTGGTGGCCGCGCGCGCGGCGGCGCAGGGGAGCGGCGCGATCGCGGGGAGCGTGTTCGACAGTTTGCGCGCGCGGCCGCTCGCGGCCGCCACGGTGGTGCTCGAGGGCACGCCCTTCGCCACGCGCACGGATTCCGCCGGCCGCTTCGCGATCGACTCCGTGCCCGCGGGCGCGTACGTCGTGAGCGTGGAGAGCGAGTCGCTGGACTCGCTCGGCGTCGCGGTCGCGGCGGCGCGCGCGACCATCGCGGCCGGATCTCGCGCGGAGCTCGCGCTCGGCTCGCCGTCGCGGCGCACACTCACCGCAATGGTCTGCGGCGGATCGCTCGCCGACGATGCGGGCGTGCTCATCGGCGTGGTGCGCGACGCGGCCGGCGGCAAGGCGGCCGAGGGCGCTACGGTGCGCGTCGAGTGGACGTCGCTCTCCGCGCAGGGCGGAGCGGTGGTCGCGCAGAGGGCGCTGGTGACCTCGCCCGTGTCCGACCGCGGGCTGTATCGCGCGTGCGGCGTGCCCGCGGGAGGCACCGTGCAGGTGCGTGCAACGGGCGGCGCGCGCGCGAGCGGAGTCGTCGAGCTGCCGATCGCGATCTACGGATTCGCTCGCCGCGATCTGCTCGTCGGCGGCGACTCCGGCGGCATCGTTCGCGGCGCGGTCCTGGACTCCGCGCGGGCGCCGCTCGCGGGGGCGCGCGTCTCGCTCGCCGGCGACTCGGCCTTCGCGATGAGCGACGACCGCGGCGCCTTCGCCCTCACCGCCGCGCTCACCGGCACTCGAGAGCTCGAGGTGCGCCGCGTCGGCTACGCCCCGTGGCGCGGCGCCGTGGACATCAGGAGCGGAGCGCCGACCATGCTCACCGTCGTGATGAGCAAGCCGCCCACGGTGCTCGCCACGGTGAACGTGCGCGGGGCGCCCGCTGCCACGGAGAGCGGCGCGCAGGGATTCGCGGCCCGCAAGGCGCGCGGGAACGGGCGCTTCATCGATCGCCGAGCGATCGAATCGCGCGGCGACATCGAAGCGTTGGAGCTCCTGCGCGGGACTCCGGGCATCCAACTGTCGACCGCCCGTGGCGTCACGGTCGCGACGTGGACCCGATCGAGCACCGGGTGCCGCCCCGCTTACTTCTTGGATGGCCTCGTCACCGACTCGCGCGCGCTCCCGCGCGCCTCCGACATCGAAGGGATCGAGATCTACTCGCCGAGCGAGGTGCCGCCGCAATACGCCGGTGCGAGCATGCGGTGCGCCGTGGTCCTGTTCTGGACGCGACGCTCGGCGGGGAGCGAACCGGCCGCGCGCGCCCCGCCCGACAGCGGGATGTCGCGCTAGGCGAGCGACACGTTGCCACTGGCGTCGGGAGGCGAGCGATGGCAGAGTCCGGTCTATGACCGCGACGCTCGCTCCGCTCGTGACCCTGGCCGAATTCCGTGCCGCAGCCGCCGTGTTGCGCGGCAAGGCCGTGCGCACGCCACTCCTGCCGGCGGATGACCTCGCCGCGGAGCTCGGGGTGCCTTCCATCTGGCTCAAGCCGGAGACGCTGCAGCGGGGAGGGGCATTCAAGTTCCGCGGCGCCTATTACTTCTTGTCGCGGTTGCAGCCGGAGGCACGCGGACGCGGCGTGATCGCGCCGAGCTCCGGGAACCACGCGCAGGCCGTCGCGCTGGCCGCGCTCACGTTCGGGGTGCCGTGCACGGTGGTGATGCCGACCACCGTCACCGCCCCCAAGCGTGCGGGGGCGGAGCGACTCGGCGCGCGCGTGGTGCTCGCCGGCACGACCACGGCCCACCGCATGGAGAAGGCGCTCGAGATCGCGCGCACGGAGGGACTCACGCTCGTCCCGCCGTATGACGATGCGACGATCATCGCCGGGCAGGGGACGGCGGGCCTCGAGATCGCGGAGGATCTCCCGGACGTGGGCACCGTGATCGTGCCGGTGGGCGGGGGCGGGCTGAGCGCCGGTGTGTCGGCGGCGGTGAAGCTCCTGGCGCCGCGCGCGCGTGTGGTCGGCGTGGAACCCGCGGGGGCCCCCAAGCTCACGAACGCGCGGAGGGCGGGGAGACCGGTGAAGCTGGAGAGCACCTCCGGTCTCGCCGACGGCTTGCTCGCGGTGGAGATCGGATCGCTCCCGTTCCGGCATCACGCGCAGTACATCGACGACGTGGTGCTCGTGGAGGACTCCGCGATCCCCGGCGCGATGCGCTGGCTCCTCGACCGGATGAAGCTGGTCGTCGAGCCGAGCGGCGCCATCACGGTGGCGGCGCTGCGCGCGGGGCTGGTGCGCGCCGAGGGGCCGACGGTGGCCGTGCTGAGCGGGGGCAACATCGAGTGGGAGGGATTGCAGGCGATCCTCGCCCATGGATAGCTCTCGGATCCTGATCGCGGACGACGACGACCTGCTCGCGAGCACGCTGTCCTGGCTGCTCAAGGAGCAGGGTTACGACGTGGCGGTGGTGCGCGGCGGCGTGGATCGCGTGCTCGAGCAGCTGCGCGCGATGCGTCCCGACCTCCTCCTCCTGGACGTGCCGCAGCCCGAGGGGGACAGCGGCGCGATCCTGCGCGGCGTCACCGCGGACGACCGCGGCCGCGATCTCCCCGTGCTCGCGATGAGCGCGATGCCCGCGGAGGACGCCACCCCGCGTCTCCTCGCCGCCGGGGCGACCGACGTGATCGCCAAGCCGTTCCACGTGCGCGACCTCCTCACGCGCGTGCGCGTGCAGCTCCGCGCGCGGCGCGAGCTCCTCGACGCGCGCTCCGCGCTGCGCGACACCGAGGTGCAGCTCCGCCAGGCGAAGGACGAGGCCGAGAGCCGGCGGAAGATGGTGGACATCCTGCACGAGGTCACCGGCGATTTCTCGAGCGAGGAGCTCTATCACATCCTCGTCCGGCGCGTCGCGCGCGCGCTCGACATTTCGCACTGCTCGCTCGTGCTCGCGCGTCCCGGGGACGCCGTGGGCATCGTCGCCGCCGCGTACGAGACGCCCGGGCTGCGCCACCTCGAGATCCGCCTGGAGCGCTATCCCGAGATCCGCAACGCGCTCGAGACGCGCAGCCCGGTGCTGATCGAGGACGTGGACGCGAGCCCGATCTACAGCCAGCTCCGCCATGAGTGGGCGGCGTCGGGGACGCTCGTGCCGTTCCGGTCGATCATCGCGCTCCCGTTCCTGCTCGATGGCGAACAAGCGGGGGTCATCTTCCTCCGCACCGTGCAGGGGGAGCCCGCGCTCGGCCCCGCGGACGTCGAGTTCGCCGACACGGTGGTGGGCGCGGCGGTGGCCGCGATCCGCCGCGCGCAGGTGATCGAGAGCACGCGCGCCGACAAGCAGCGCCTCGAGATCCTCGCGCGCACGGATCCCCTCACGCACACCGCCAACCGCCGCGCGCTCATCGAGCGGCTCACCGCGGAGATCGAGCGCGCGCGCCGCTACGCGCTCTCGCTCTCGGTGCTGATGGTGGACCTCGACCACTTCAAGCAAGTGAACGATACCTTCGGGCATCCCGTAGGCGACGAAGTGCTCCGCAACACGGCGCGCGTGCTGCAGCGCGAGGCGCGCACGGTGGACATCGTCGCGCGCTTCGGCGGCGAGGAGTTCGTGGTGGTGCTCCCGGAGACGGGCGAGGAGGGCGCCGTGGCCGTGGCCGAGCGCATCCGGCAGCGGATCGCGGAGCAAGCGGTTCTGCCCGGACCGGGCTATGATTCAGCGCGGGTGACGGCGAGCATCGGCGTCGCCGTGGTGCCATCTTCCGATGTGGGCGGAGCAGAGGATCTCATAGCCTTTGCGGACCAGGCGCTCTATCGCGCCAAGTCCGCGGGGCGCAACCGGGTCTGCACGTGAGCACTCGCTGTCCGAACTGCGGCACGATGTACCCCGACGACGTGAAGTTCTGCGCCAAGGACGGCGCGCGTCTCCTGACCGGCGTCACGGGTTCGCCCACGCCGCCCACGCCGCCGCTCGGCGTGCAGAGCGTCACTCCGCCACGCCCCGCCGCCGCGGCCCCTCCGCCCCCGCCCGCGCCGATGCCAGGGGGCCCGCGCACCGTGGATTTCTCCAAGCTCGCGGGCCAGCTCCTGGACAATCGCTACCAGGTGGCGAAGAAGGTGGGCGAGGGAGGGATGAGCTTCGTCTACCTGGCGCAGGACACGAACACGGGCGAGAAGGTGGCGATCAAGATCCTCTCCCCCGCGCTCATCAAGGACCAGAACGCGATGGCGCGCCTGCGGCGCGAGGCGGCGCTCGGCGGCCGGCTCGCGCATCCGAACGTCTGCCACATCATCCGCCTCGGCGAGACCAACACCGGGCTCGTCTACATCGTGATGCCGTTCGTGCAGGGGGAGCTGCTCTGCGACCGCACGAACCGAATGGGGCGCATCCCGCTCGCCGAGGCCGCGGGCTTCGTGCGCGACATGGCGGCGGGGCTGCAGGTGGCGCACGACCTGGGGATCATCCACCGCGATCTCAAGCCCGAGAACATCATGGTGGTGTCGCGCCCCGACGGCACGGAGCGCGCGGTGGTGATGGACTTCGGACTCGCGAAAGAGCGGCAGATGAGCGCGGAGGTGCAGAAGCTCACCGCCACGGGCATCGTGCTCGGCACGCCGGAGTTCATGAGCCCCGAGCAGCTGCGCGGGAAGCCGCTCGATCCGCGCACGGACATCTATTCGCTCGCGATCATGGTGTTCGAGATGCTCACGGGGAAGCTCCCGTTCCCGGGGCGCACGCAGCAGGAGATCATGATCGCGCGCCTCAAGGGAGAGCCGATCCCGATCCGGCAGATGCGTCCGGAACTCGACATCCCCGTCGCGGTAGAGAAGGTGCTCCAGAAGGCGATGGCGCGCGACGCGGACCAGCGGTACGCGAGCACGATGGAGTTCGGAGAGGCGTTCTCGAAGGCCGCGTCGGGACAAGCGGACGGGGACGGGGAGAGCGGCGGCGGGGGACTCCTCGGCAAGATGTTCGGCCGGTGAGGGCGAGGGGCGATGTTAGTAGTTAGTCGTTGGGAGTTAGGAGGACCGTGAAGCGCCACGCACCGTTCGAACCGCCGGAGTATCTCGACTGGAAGGCCGACGAGGCCTTGGTCGGCGAGTATCGCGCCACGCTCGAGCGCGATCCCGCGCGCGCCGCGGTGGTGCGGGGCATCCCGCCGGTGCAGCTCCTCGACATGTACACGGGGCTCGTGCGCAACCGGCTCACCGACATCTCGCTCAAGCGCATGGTGCGCCAGGGCGTGATCTCGAAGGCGTGGCTGGGCACCGGCGAAGAAGCGGCGACGATCGGTCCCGTGCACGCGCTCCGCCGCCCCCGAGCGGCCGCGAGCGATGCCGCGCGCGCCGCGTGCGACGTGGTCGCGCCGATGATCCGCAACGCGGGCGCCTGTCTCGAGATGGGGATGCCGGTGGCCGACGTGCTCCGCGCGTACATGGGCACCTTCGATGGCCCCACGCTCGGGCGCGACGGTCACTACGGCGACATGCGCCACGGCGTGCTCCCGCCGATCAGTCACGTGGGGGACGTGGTCCCGGTCATCACCGGCATCGCGATGAGCTTCCAGGCGCGCGGCACCGATCGCGTGGCCGTCACGTGGATCGGCGACGGGAGCGTGAAGGCCGGCGTCGCGCACGAGGGTCTCAATTTCGCGGCGGTGCGCCGCGCCCCGGCGATCTTCATCATCCAGAACAACCAGGTGGCGCTCGGCACGCGCCTCGAGCAGCACCACCTCGCCGCGACGGGGGACAAGTTCGCGCAGTGGCCCAAGGCGTACGGGATGTGGGGGGGCGTCTTCGACGGGAACAACGTGCTCGACGCGTTCGCGCTGACGTCGCTCGCCGTGGAGCGATGCCGACGCGGCGAGGGGCCGGCGCTCCTCGTGGCGGAGACCTTCCGGATGGGCGGCCACGCGACGCACGACGAGGCGGAAGCGCGCCGCACGTTCGACGCCGCGCTCTTCGACTACTGGGGGAAGCGCGACCCCGTCGGCCTGTTCGAGGAGCACCTCGTGCGCGCGGGGATCAGCCGCGAACGTCTGGCCGAGGCCGAGCGTACGGTGGAAGCGGAGGTCGATGCGGCCGAGACGGAAGCGATGGCGAGCCGCGCGGCCAAGATGCCCACGGGGGAGAGCGCGATCGCGGGGGTGTACGCGTGAGACGGATCGCGGCGGCGATCATCGCGGTGACGGCGTTGGTGGGTGCGGGATGCGACGGCCAGTCGTCCACGAGCCCCAAGATCACGCCGGCGGCGAACGACTCGCTGCGGGCGATGATCACCTTGCCCAGCGGCTTCACGATCCAGTACTTCGCGCGCGGGCTCACGGGCGTGCGCTTCATGACCGTGGCGGCGGATGGCTCGGTGTACGCCAGCCAGCCGCGCAGCGGCCAAGTGGTGCGCCTCGTGGACAGCGACGGCGATGGCGCGGCGGACCAGCGGCAGGTGGTGATCTCCGGGCTCGACCGGCCGCACGGGCTCGCGTTCCACGGCGGGTACCTCTACATCGCGCTCGGCACGGGCGTGGTGCGCGTGCACCTGAAACCGGACGGCACCGCCAACGGCGCGCCGGAGAAGATCGCGAGCTTCGACGGGAGCGGGAACCACTGGACCCGCTCCATCGTGTTCGGCGCCGACAGCAACATGTACATCGCGATCGGGTCCACGTGCAACATCTGCGTGGAGACGGACACGATGCGCGCCGCGGTGATGCAGTACGACGCGAATGGCGCGCACGCGCGGCGCTACGCGTTCGGGCTCCGCAACGCGGTGGGGATCCAGGTGAACCCGGTGACGAAGGCGATCTGGGTGTCGCAGAACGAGCGCGACAACATCACACCCGACCACGAGGACCTGCCCCCCGACGAGCTGAACATCTTGAAGGACGGCGGGGACTACGGCTGGCCGTATTGCTACTCGCACGACGGCGCGGCGGTGCCGAACCCGGAGTTCCCCGATGCGGCGCGCTGCACGCCGACGATCCCGGCCGCGCTGGAGATCCAGGCGCACTCGGCGCCGCTCGGCATGACGTTCCTCGACCGCGCGACGCGGTTCCCGCCGGCGTACCAGACGGACCTCTTGATCGCGCTCCACGGCTCGTGGGACCGCAGCGTGCCCACCGGGGCGAAGGTGATCCGCGTGCACATCGCGGGGAACCTGCCGGTGAGCTACGACGACTTCGCCACGGGATGGCAGCGCCCCGATGGATCACGCTGGGGGCGTCCCGTGGACGTGACGGTGACGAGCGACGGCGCGGTGCTGATCAGCGACGACATGACGGGGGCGATCTACCGGGTGTCCCACTAGGATGCGCGCGCGATCCCGCGTGATGCTCGCGGCGCTCACGATCGCCGGCGCGGCGCGCGCGCAGGGATCGCAGGCGCCGATGCCGGCGTCCACGGCGAAGGCGATCGCCGATGCGCTGGTGGCGCGCGGCGACACGATGCTCATCGCCGGGCGCCTGTTCGGCGCGGAATCGGCGTACTACGCGGCGGCTCGGGTCGCGCCGCACTATGGCCCCGAACGTCTCGCGCTCGGCAAGTACCTCGCGGGGCGCGGGGGGCTTCGCGTGGCGATGACCCTGCTCGAGGAGGCGCGCTACTTCGGGGTCGATCCGCACGTGGTGGCCGTGGAGCTCGCCCCCGTGTACTCGAAGCTCGGTGTCATCGACACGTCGATCGCGGTGCGCGTGAACGACTGGGCCGCGCTCGCGGCGCTGCCGAGCTCCGCCGTGCCCGTCGGCGAGCGGCTGCGCGCCGAGTACCTGCGCAACCATCCCCCCGCCATCGAGGGGGCGGACTCGGGCGTCGCGCTCTACGTCGTGAGCGACAGCCACCTGCTCGGCCGCATCGCGGTGGACGTGGGCAAGGACAGCGTGAGCGCGATCATCGACGCGCGCGTGAGCGGCCTCGTGCTCGACACGGCGTGGATGCACCGCGACGATGTGCGCCGATTCGCGCCGCGCGGATCGTCGGACCCGTCGCAGGCGTACGGCGTGGCGGCGCGCGTGAAGATCGGCGCGATCACGCTCACGAACGCTCCCGTTCGCTTCCAGCCGCTCAAGGGCGCCGGGAACGCGATCATCGGTCTGGATGTGTTCGGCGCGCTCGCCGCGACCTTCGACCCGCGCGTGGGCTACGTCCTGCTGCGGCGCGACGGGCGCGTGAGCGGGCTGTCCGGCTGGAAGATCCCCACCTTCGTGGCGCGCACCGGCGTGCTCGTCGTGAAGGGGGAGACGATGTTCCCCATCGGCCACCCCGACGTGCAGCAGTACTTCCGCGTGGGCAAGTGGACGTGGGACGCGCGCCATGGCATCGTGGTGGTGGATTCCGTGGGCGTCGCGCGCGACTCGCTCCACCCGCCTCCCACCTGACCCCGGCGGCCGCGCGCCGCCCGTCTCACTCTCTCCCACAACGCATCATGACCTCCTCGATCTCGCGCCGCGCGCTCCTCGCGGCCCTCGCCAGCGTCGCCGTCATCGCCGCGTGCGGCCGCACCGAGCACGCGGCGCCTCCGGACGTGCTGCGTTCCGCGATGGACACCACCGTCGACCCCGGCGTCGACTTCTTCCAGTACGCCGAGGGGGGCTGGATGGCCAAGCACCCGATCCCGGCGACCGAGGCGTCGTGGGGGATCGGGAAGGAGATCTACGATGAGCTGTACCAGAAGCTCCGTACGATCAACGAGCAGGCGGCCGCCGCGCACGCGGCGGCGGGGAGCGACCAGCAGAAGATCGGCGACTTCTGGCTCACGGCCATGGACAGCGTGCACGCCGACTCGCTGGGCGTGCGCCCGCTGGCGGCCGAGCTCGCGCGCATCGACTCCGTGCGCACGCCGCGGCAAGCGATCGACGAAGCGTTCGCGCTGCGCCCCCTCGGCACCGACGCGTTCTTCGATGTGTCGGTGTTCCAAGACGAGCGGAACAGCAGCGAGATGAGCGTGCACCTCTCGCAGGCGGGGCTCGGCCTCCCCGAGCGCGATTTCTATTTCAATGCGGACACCGGGGTCGCGAAGGTGCGCACGGAATACGTGGCGCATCTCGCGCGGCTGTTGCGGCTCCTCGGCGCGGACAGCGCCGCGGCGCCGGCGCGCGCCGGCCGGGTGATGGCGTTCGAGACGGCGCTCGCGAAGGCCTCGCGCAAGCTGGAGGCGCTGCGCGACCCGGTGAAGAACTACAACAAGATGACGCCCGCGCAGGTGACGGCGCGGCACACGCCCGGCATCGCGTGGGGCGATCGGCTCGCGGCGTGGCGGATCCACGCGCAGCAGGTGATCGTGGGACAGCCCGAGTACCTGAGCGCGGTGAACGCGCTGGTCGCGAGCACCCCCGTCCCCGTGCTGCGCGACTACCTCGCGCTCCGGCTCGTGAGCGACTACGCGCCCTACCTGAGCAAGGCGTACGTGGACGAGGCGTTCGCGTTCGAGGGGAAGGTGCTGAACGGGCAGAAGGAGATCCGCCCGCGGTGGAAGCGCGTGCTCGACGCGCAAGGGGAGGCGATGGGGATGGTGGTGGGGCGGATGTTCGTGCAGGCCTATTTCCCCGAGCAGGCGAAGAAGCGCTACGTCGCGCTCGTGCACGCGATGCAGGCCGCGTACGCGGCGCGGATCGATCGCCTGGACTGGATGAGCCCCGCCACGAAGGCGATGGCGCAGAAGAAGCTCGCGGCGATGACCGCGAAGGTGGGCTATCCCGACAAGTGGAAGGACTACTCGGCGCTCGTGATCGGACGCGAGAGCTACGCGCAGAACATGATGAACGCCGCGCGGTGGCGGTTCGACGACATGCTGAAGAAGTTCGGCAAACCGGTGGACCGCACCGAGTGGGACATGACACCGCAGACGTACAACGCGTACTACAACCCGTCGAACAACGAGATCGTGCTCCCCGCGGCGCAATTCGCGGTGCCGGGTCTGGCGGATTCGATGCTCGACGACGGGCTGGTGTACGGCTACGCGGCGGCGTCGACCATCGGGCACGAGATGACGCACGGCTTCGACGACGAAGGGCGGCAATTCGACGCCCAGGGGAACCTGAAAGATTGGTGGACGCCGTCGGACGCGGCGAAGTTCCAGGCGCGCGCGAAGGTGATCGTGCAGCAGTTCGACGCGTACGAGCCGCTGCCGGGGATGCACATCAACGGGCAGGCGAGCCTGGGCGAGAATCTGGCGGACTACGGCGGGGTGCTCATCGGCTTGGATGCGTTCAAACAGACGGAGGCGTACAAGAAGGGGGAGAAGATCGCGGGGCTGACTCCCGTGCAGCGGTACTTCCTCGGGTACGCGCTCGGTTGGCAGTTCGAACAGAAGACCGAGCAGCTGCGGCAGCGGCTCTTGAGCGACGTGCACGCGCCGCCCAAGTGGCGTGTGCTGGGGCCGCTGTCGAACGTGCCGGCGTTCTACGAGGCGTTCGGCGTGAAGCCGGGGCAGCCGATGTGGCGGGCGGATTCCATTCGGGTGCAGGTGTGGTGAGGGCGTCTAACCGCAGAATGCCTGGTAGAGGCGGAACGCGGTGCAGTCGTGGAGGGTCCGGCCCGGGCGTGATAGTCTAACATATTGATTGAGAACGAGTTACGGACACTCACTGTCCTGGCCCGGTCCGTGCTTTAGGAGAGGGCGAGGATGGACTCACACTTCACCGCGGGCGCTTGACGCGGTCCACCGCAGCAGGAGGATCACCGCTATGCGCTCCACGAGCAGGAAGGGCTTCACGCTGATCGAGCTTCTGATCGTCGTGGTCATCATCGGCATTCTGGCCGCGATCGCGATCCCGAAGTTCGCCAACACGAAGGAGAAGGCGTACGTGGCGGCCATGAAGTCGGACCTGCGTAACATGGCGACCGCGGAGGAGTCGTACTTCGCCGACAACCAGACCTACACGACCTCGCTGACGGCCATGAACTACACGGCGTCGCAGGCGGTGACGGCGACGGTGACGGACGCGAAGGGGACGGGCTGGGCGGCGAACACGTCGCACCCGGCGACGGCGATCACGTGCCAGGTGGGGTTCGGCGCGGACTCGATCGCGGGCGTGGGCGACGGGGTCATTCAGTGCAAGTAGTGCTCTAGCGTGGAGGGACCGAACGGGCCCGGCGGAAGCGCCGGGCCCGTTCTGCATCTGGCCAACTACGAACTACGCACTGACGATGGTCGACCATCGACAAGGCATGACAACTGTTCCTTCTTGACCGAGCTGGCGGTGAGTTGGTGCCCGCGGCGCGGCGGCGCTGTGGGCGCCGCACGCGCCGGTCCGGTGGGCGCCAAGGGAGTGGCGGGCTAGGAACCAACAGGAATAGTGGTCATGCCTTGTCGATGGTCGACCGTCGTCCGTTGGTGGTTGAACACCGTTCTGCATCTGGCCAACTACCAACGGCGAACGGACGAGGGTCGGGAGTCGATGAGGCATGACAACTGATGGCCTGACGGTGCTCATCCGGCCGTGGTTCCCGGCGGTGGGCGCCAAGGGAGTGGCGGGCTAGGGACGAACGGGAATAGTGGTCATGCCTCGTCGATGGTCGACCATCGTCAGTTGCGGTTGTCGTGAGCAGGCCGGAGATTGGGCACCTGACCCAATCAGGGAGCAGCGATGAGTATCACCCGTAGGAAGTTCATCGGCACTGGCGCCGCGGCGGCGGCGGGGCTCACGCTCGTGCCCGGGGCGGCGGAGGCGGCGGCCAAGCTCGGCGCGCCCGCGATCATCCGGAGCAAGGGGCGGCCGTGCGTGGTCGCGTCGGCCAATGGGATCCGCGGCGTGGCCAAGGCGTTCGACCAGATCAAGGGGGGAGCGGATCCGCTCGACGCGATCATCGCCGGCGTGAACATCCAGGAGCTGGATCCGAACGACCAGTCGGTGGGGCTGGGCGGTCTCCCGAACGAAGACGGCGTGGTGCAGCTCGATTCCTCGTGCATGCATGGGCCGACCAAGCGCGCGGGAGCGGTGGGGGCGCTCGAGGACATCGCGACGCCGTCGCTCGTGGCGAAGGCGATCATGGACTACACGAACCACATCTTCCTCGTGGGCGCGGGGGCGAAGAAGTTCGCGCTCGAGATGGGATTCAAGGAGCAGGATCTCCTCACCGAGAAGTCGCGGCAGGATTGGCTGCGCTGGAAGGCGAATCTGAACAAGGACGACAACTGGCTCGATCACGAAGACGACGTGAAGATCAAGTTCACGAACGGGACGATCCCGATGCTCGGCGTCACCGCGAGCGGCGACATCTCGAGCGTGGTCACGACGAGCGGGCTCTCGTGGAAGATCCCGGGGCGCGTGGGAGACAGCGCGGTGATCGGGGCGGGGCAGTACTGCGACAACGCGGTGGGCGCGGCGGGTTCCACGGGGCGCGGCGAGTCGAACATCAAGATCTGCGGCGCCTATTTCATCGTGGAGCTCATGCGACAGGGGATGGCGCCGCAACAGGCCTGCCTCAAGGCGATGCAGCGCGTGGTGGAGACGACGGAGGCGCGGCTCCTCGACGCGAACGGCCGGCCGAAGATCGATCTCGAGTACTACGCGGTCGCGAAGGACGGCAGCTACGGCGCCGCGACGATGTACGAGGGACGGAAGTTCGCCGTGTGCGATGCGAGTGGGGCGCGGCTGGAGGAGTGTACGGCGCTGTTCAGCAAGGCGCAGAGGCCAGTCTGAACTGCGGGAACGGCGGTGCGCGGGAGTGTGGGGTTTGGTCTGGTACTTCAGGGGGGTGGCAGCGTAGGGAACTGAAGGGCGTGGGGAGTGGTGGCGCGCCCCTCTGAGCTCGAGCGCCCACTCCCCACGCCCGTCAGTCCCCACGCTCCTAACCGCTGGAGTACCAGACCAAACCCCACACTCCCGCGCACCCGCCCTTCGCTAAGGCTTTCCCTCGAGCCTCGCCCGCCCCGATTCCGCCAGGCTCTTGCCCGGGAAACCGGGGTCCGCCGCGCGCCAGATCTCCAACAACTCGGCGTACGTCTTCGACGCGTCGGTCTCGTGGTCCAGCTTCGCCTGCGCGAGTGCGAGTCCCAAGAGCACGCCGGGGCGGCGCGGGGTGCGTGCGAGCGCCAGTTGGTACTCCACGATGGCGCTGTCGAAGCGGCCGTTCCGCAGCAGCACGTTCCCCGCGAACTCGTGCGGCGGAAGGAACGTCGCCGGCGGACCGAAGGGCATCGGGAGCGAATCGTCCAACTTCGCGGCGGCGCGGATCCAGACCATCGCGGCGGGGACATCTTCGCGCTGCACGGCCTGCATCGCGCGCATCTCTCGCCGCAGGATCGGCAGGTAGCGGTCGTCCGCGAACCCCGGCGCCGATGCGAGTGAGTCGATCTTCGCGATGGCGCTCGCGAGACTCACGCTATCTCCCGCTCGCCACGCCGCCAGTGCGCTCCCGAACGCGAGCGCGTCGGCCGCATCACGATCGAGGACGGCAGGCGATCTGGTCGGCCATGGCCCCAACGGCTCGGGATCGTCCACGAAATACGCCGCGCGCATGGTCGCGTACGACTCCCCAGATCGCGCGCTGGCGGTGCGCTGCACGACCGCCCAGCATCCGGCCAGCACCTTCTCCGCCTCGCTCGGCCGCCCCTGCTGGAGGTAGCCGTACTCCAGCCACTCGGCGTAGTGCCCGCACGTGCCGTGCATCGCGGGGTCCATCGCGGAGTGCGCGGCCACAACGCGCAGCGAGGTCTCGTTCGCGCGCACCACGTCGTCCCAGAGGCCGAGCGCGAGGAAGATGTGAGACGTCATGTGCTGCGCGTGCGCCGCGTCGGGGGCGATGTGCGAATAGGCGCGCGCGGCGCTGAGCGCGATCGCCGCGTGCTGCGGGTCGTCGTACGAGTGGATCATGTAGTGCGCGGCGCCGGGGTGATCGGGATGGTGCGCGAACGCGCTCTCCGCGATCGCTCCGGCGCGGAGGTAGGTGGGCACGTCGCGGTCGCCCTGGTTCAAGCCCAGGAGCGACAGCGCGTAGAACAGCTGCGCTTCGACGTCGTCGGGATAATGCTTCGCGATGGCCGCCATGGCCGCGGAATACAGCG
>Ga0335085_10003334_pt1 | contig 28010 bp, 25 predicted proteins | sample Lox_Sample_45_FD_206712 | JGI IMG/M metagenome (GOLD analysis project Ga0335085, IMG submission 206712) | Soil microbial communities from Loxahatchee National Wildlife Refuge, Florida, United States - Lox_Sample_4.5 | ecosystem: Environmental > Terrestrial > Soil > Wetlands | place: USA... | reverse complement strand
TGCCCGGGACCAAGCGCTTCCAGGATCTCCTCACCACGCTGCCCGGCATCGCCCCCAACATCCTCTCGGCGCGGCTCAAGCTGATGGAGGAGCACGGCCTGATCCGGCGCCAGTTCTACTCGGACCACCCCCCGCGCGCGGAGTACGCGCTCACCGAGCGGGGGCGGGAGCTCGGCATGGTGGTGGGCGCGCTCGCCGCGTGGGGCGGCCGGCACGTGCACCGGGAGACCCAGCTCGTGCACACCGGGTGCGGGCACCCGGTATCGGTCGGCTACTACTGTCCGGACTGCGGGGAAGGCGTGCGGGGCGCCGACGTCACCGTCACGCGGGCCCGATCTCGTCCAGGAACTCGAGCACGGCGCGGTTGAAAGCCTCCGGCTGGTCGCGGTTGGCGAAGTGGCCGGCCGGGGACAGCAGCACGAAACGCGCCTGCTTCACCTTCTTCTCCATCACCCGCATCGGCTGGAGCGAGGGATCCTCGTCGCCGCACACCAGCAGCGTCGGCACCGAGATGTCGGGCAGCCGCTCCGTGATGTAGTCCATCTGCAGGAGGGCCCGGAGCGCGTTGGCGTACCCGATCGGGGTCAGCATCCGGTAGTAGTCGAAGATCTCCTGACGGGCTCCCGGATCGAGCTTGAGCCGCCCCGACACGTTCGGGTTCGAGGAGATCGCGAACTCGGCCATCGCGTCCATTCCGCCCTCGAGCGTGACCTTGATGGAGCGGGCCCGCATCACGAGGTTGTCGACCGAGAGCGGCAGGCCCACCGCGGAGGACGAGTCGACCACCACGAGGGCGCGGACGCGCTCGGGGTGCGCGAGGGTGAAGCGGGTGGCGATGCCGCCGCCCAGCGAGAGGCCGCCGACGATCGCGCGGTCCAGCCCCAGGTGGCCCAGCAGATCGTGGAGGTCCAGGACCCAGTGCCCGAAGGTGACCCGGGTGGGGTCAGTCGGGCTCTCGGACCGGGCGTGGCCCCGCGGCTCCCAGAGGATCAGGCGGTTCCGCGCCGAGAGGGCGTGGACGTTCGGCCGCCACATCCCCGCGTTGCCGCCGATGCCGTAGGCCAGGAGAATCGGATCGCCGTCGCCGTGGGACTCGTAGTAGATGCGGACGCCGTCGGAAGTCGTGAAGTGTGCCACGGGCCCCTCCCCCGGAGGTTGTGGTACAAGAGGGTTCTATGGAACGGTCCTTCGCCGCGGAAGTCAAGCAGCTCGCGCTGGGAGAGGGGCAGATTCTCCGTGGGGAGGGCATCCTGGCCATCACCAAGGCCCTGCTCCAGTCGGGCGTGTCCTATGTCGGAGGCTATCCGGGGGCGCCGGTCTCACATCTCCTCGACGTCCTCGCCGACGCCAACGAATCGCTGCTGAAGCCGATGGGCGTCTACCTCGACGCCTCGGCCAACGAGGCGGCGGCGGCCGCGCTGCTCGGCGCGTCCATCAACTACCCGATGCGGGGGGCGGTGACCTGGAAGTCCATCGTCGGCACCAACGTGGCCGCCGACGCGCTCTCGAACCTGGCCTCGGCCGGGGTCATCGGCGGCGCCCTCATCGTGGTGGGGGAGGACTACGGCGCGGGCGCCAGCGTCATCCAGGAGCGCACCCACGCCTTCGCGCTCAAGTCGTCGCTGCTCCTGATCGATCCGCGCCCGACCCTGCCGAGCCTGGCCCGCATGGTCGAGGAAGGCTTCGGGATGTCGGAGGCCTCGAATCTGCCGACGGTCATCAGTCTCCGGATACGGGCCGCCCACATGCGGGGGAGCATGGTGTGCCGCGACAACGTCCGCCCGGCGGTCGGAATGAACACCCGCCTCGAGCGCCACTCCTTCGACTACAGCCGGCTCAGCCACCCGCCGTCCACCTACGCTCAGGAGATCCAGAAGTTCGAGCGCCGGCTGCCCGCGGCCCGGCGTTACATCGTGGAGCGCGGTCTGAACGAGACGCGGCCCGGCGAGGAGAAGGGGCTCGGCATCATCCTGCAGGGCGGGCTCACCCCGACCGCGCTGCGCGCGCTCGAGCTGCTCGGCCTGGCCGACGCGTTCGGCCAGAGCCGCATCCCCATGCTGGTGCTGAACGTGATCCACCCGCTGGTGCCCGATCAGCTCCGGGGCTTCCTCGAGGGCAAGGAGCGGGTGCTGGTGCTGGAAGAGGGCATGCCGAGCTTCATCGAGCAGGAGCTGAAGGCGCTGGCCTACGACCACGGGCTCACCACCCGCATCCATGGCAAGGACGTGGTCGCCGCCCAGGGTGAGTACGTGCCAGAGGTCGTGCTCGCCGCGCTGGCTCGCTTCCTCGGCGGCGAGGCGGAGCGGCGGCGCGGAGCGCTGACCGAGCACGTGGGTCGGGGGCGGGCCCTCCTGCGCGCCCCGCTGCCCAAGCGCCCTCCCGCCTTCTGCACGGGCTGCCCGGAGCGCCCGGTGTTCAGCGCGCTCAAGATCGCGCAGCGCGAGCTCGGCGCGACCCACGTGGCCGCCGACATCGGCTGCCACGCCTTCGCCACGCTGCCCCCGTTCAACCAGGGCAACACGATCCTGGGCTACGGCATGAGCGTGGCCTCCGCGAGCGCGGTGGCCCCCAACTTCGACCGGCGCGTCATCTCGATCCTGGGCGACGGCGGCTTCTGGCACTCCGGCCTCACCGCGGGGGTGGCCAACGCGGTCTTCAACAAGCAGGACTCGATCGTGGTGGTGCTGGAGAACTTTTACACCTCCGCGACCGGCCAGCAGGCGAATCCCTCGTCGGGGAGGAACCCGCGCGGGGACCAGGTGACGATGTCGATTGCCGAGACCATCCGCAGCCTCGGTGTCTCCTGGATCAGAACGGTGAACCCGTACCGAGTGGCCGATACCCTGAAGGTGATCCGGGAGGCCATGACCACCGCCGCGGACGGCCTCAAGGTGATCATCGCGCGCGCGGAGTGCCAGCTCGAGCGTCAGCGGCGCGTGAAGCCGGAGACCGCGGCGCGGCTCAAGGCGGGCGCGCGGGTGGAGACGCCGCGCTTCGGCGTGGACCCCGACGTGTGCACCGGCGACAAGTCGTGCATGCGCTTCAACGGCTGCCCGTCCCTCACCCTCAAGGAGAACCCGGACCCGCTGCGCGACGACCCGGTGGCCCACGTCGATCAGAGCTGCGTGGGCTGCGGGCTCTGCGGGGAGGTGGCCCACGCCGCCGTGCTGTGCCCGTCGTTCTACGAGGCGCGGGTCGTGCACAATCCCGGCGCGTGGACCCGCGGGCTCGCCGGCGCGCGGCGCCGGGTCATCGGCTGGCTCCAGCCCGCGTGATGGGCGCGCGCCGCCCGGTCTCGATCCTGATCGCCGCGCTCGGAGGGCAGGGTGGCGGCGTGCTCACCGAGTGGATCGTGGCCGCGGCCGCCCACGCGGGCTACGCGGCCCAGGCCACCTCGATCCCGGGAGTGGCGCAGCGCACCGGCGCCACCACGTACTACGTCGAGATCTTCCCGGAGCGCCTCGAGACGGGGCGGTCCGAGCCGGTGTTCTCGCTCCATCCGACCCCCGGAGATGTCGACGTCATCGTGGCCTCCGAGCTGCTCGAGGCCGGCCGCACCGTCGAGACCGACTACGCCTCGCCCGGTCGCACGACGCTGATCGCCAGCACGCACCGACTCTTCTCGATCGCCGAGAAATCGGCGCCGGGCGACGGGATCTACCCTCGCGAAGCGCTGGAGGCCGCCGCCCGCGCGCTCAGCCGCCGGTTCATCGGCTTCGACGCCCTCGCGCTGGCCCGGCAGTACCAGACCGAGGTCAACGCGCTGCTGCTCGGTGCGCTCGCGGCCAGCGAGGTCGTGCCGATGACCGCGGGCGACTTCGAGGCCGCCATCCGCGAAGGCGGCGTCGCGGTGGACCGCAACGTGCGCGGGCTCAAGGCCGGCATCGAGCTGGTGGCGGCGGGAGACTCGGGTAGCGCCGCCCCGCGACGCGACCGGCCGTGGCCCGAGGTCCGGGCCGAGCGCGCCGCCGCCCTGGGCGCGCGCGGGCCGGTGTTCCTCGTCCTCTCGACCCGGACCGAGGCCGAGTTCCCGGAGGCGCTGCACCCGGTACTGGGCGAGGCGCTCGCGCGGCTGATCGACTACCAGGACGCCCGCTACGCCGAGCTGTTCCTGGATCGCGTCCGCCGCGTGCGCGCCCTCGATCCGGGCATCCGGCTCACCCGGACCTTCGCGCGGTGCCTCGCGGTGTGGATGGCCTACGAGGATGCGATCCGCGTCGCCGATCTCAAGACGCGGCGTGGCCGCTTCGAGCGCATCCGCCGCGAGCAGGCGGCGCCCGACGGCTCGGTGCTCGTGGTGACCGACTACCTCAAGCCGGACCTGGACGAGCTCTACGGCCTGCTGCCGGCCCGGATCGGCGGCCCCCTCGCCCGGTGGGCGGAGCGGCGGTGGCCCGCGGGCCGGCCGACCGTCGGCCAGCACGTGACGACGACGTCGGTGCTCGGGTTTCTCCGCGTGTGGCTGCTGGCCCGGCTGCGCGGGCTGCGGCCGTCCTCGCTGCGCCGCCAGCGCGAGTTTGCGCTGATGAGCCGGTGGGAGGAGGCGGTGCTGGCCGCCGCCCGCCTCGACGAGCGCCTGGCCTGCGAGGTAGCCGAGCTGGCCACGGTGGTGCGCGGCTACGGCGAGGTGCGACGCCGTCTCTCCGGCGCCGTCGAGCGCTTCCTCGACGAGACGGTGCGCCCGGCCATCGAGGCCGCCCGGAGCGGCGGGCACGGCTTCGCCCGGGCCGTTGCCATCGTCGGCGATGGGCGCCGGCGCCTGCTCGCCGACGAAGACTCCACCCGTACGAGGGAGAAATGATCACGACCCCCAACATCACCCTGTCCCGCGACGGGGTCATCGCCACCGTGACGCTCAACCGGCCCGACCGGCGCAACTCGCTGAGCGACGAGATGCTGACCGATCTGGGCGCAGCCTTCACGGAGCTGCGCGACGACTCCGGCACGCGCGTGGTGATCGTCACCGGCGCGCCGCCCGTGTTCTCGGCGGGCGCCGACGCGGGCCACGCCAAGGCCGCCACCCCGGAGGAGCGCCGCCGGCTCTTCCTCTCGCGCAAGAGCCAGTTCCGACGGCTCTTCGAGCGCGCCAACACCACGCTCGAGAATCTCGAGCAGGCCACCATCGCGGCGGTGAACGGCCACGCGGTGGGTGGCGGCTGGGGCCTCGCGCTCGCGTGCGACTTCCGCTTCGCGGCCGCGGAGGCGCAGTTCTGGATCCCCGAGGTGGACCTGGGCGTGCCGCTGGGGGTGGGCACCACGACGCGCTTCGTGCGGCTGGTGGGGCCGGCGCGCGCCAAGGAGATCATCATGGGCTGCGCGCGCTACTCCGCGGTCGAGGCGCAGGCGTGGGGGCTCGTGCACCGGGTCGTGCCGGGCGCCGAGCTCGCCCAGGCCGCGCGTGACTACGCCGCCCGGCTCGCCGGGAAGCCGGCGCGGCCGCTCGCCGAGGTCAAGGCCCGCATCAACGCGATCGCGCGCACCGGCATCCCGGAGGTCAACGCGATGACCGAGGGGTTCCTCGACCGCGAGTGACCGCGGCGGCCCACCGGGTCGGCCAGGCCACCAAAGACAAGAACTGATCGATGAGGTCGAGCCCGAGGGGCGTGAGCCCGTAGCGGTCGGCTCCCGTCGCGTCGACCAGCCCGCTCTCCCGCAGATCGCGCAGGCGTTCGTTGAGCACGGTGGGGCTCACCCCGCCGCAGGCCTCCTGCAGCGCCCGGAAGGTGAGCCGGCCGGCACGCAGCTCCCAGATCACCCGCAGCGCCCACCGCCGGCCGAGCAGATCCAGGAGCGCCATGATCGGTCGGCCGGTCTGCGACCCGCGCACCGGGCGCCCCGGCGCTCGACCGCGTCATGCCGGCGGGGGTGCCGCCGCTCGCCCTCTTCCGGACCCTCGCGGTCAACGAGCGGGTGTTCCTGCGCCTCATGGCGGGCCGCCTGCTCGACCGCGGCACGATCACCCTGCGTGAGCGGGAGCTGGTCATCGATCGTACTTGCGCCCGCTGCGGCTCCGAGTACGAATGGGGCGTCCACGTGGCCCTCTTCGCGGAGCGGGTCGGCTTCACTCCGGCGCAGGTGGCGGCCACCGCCGGCTCCGACCGGTCCGCGCTGCCGGATCGGGAGCGCCTCCTGCTCCGGCTCGCCGACGAGCTGCACGACCGCGCCCAGGTGAGCGATGCCCTGTGGGGGGCCCTGCGGAAGGAGTGGAGCGAGGAGCAGCTCATCGAGCTGATCGCCCTCGCCGGCTTCTACCACCTGATCTCGTTCGTCACCAACGCGCTCAGGATCCCCCCGGAGACATACGGGGCGCGCTTTCCGCGTGCGCCCGAGGCGGGCGGAGCCGGTGATACGCGTTCTGCCCCCGCGTCTCCTCGAGCAGGAGGCTGATCGCCGCCCCCACCAGCACGAACAGCGCGCAGACCGCGAAGGCGCCGCGATAGGACGCGACCGGGTACACCCGGGCACCGCCCGCCATCGTCCCCGTCCAGCCCGCGTCGAGCACCGCGCCGACCGGGCCCTGACTGAGGGCGGCACCCACGAATCCGCCCAGGTTGGTCACCGCGACCGCGATGCCCGCGAGCCGCGGCGGATTCACTTCCGCCCCGAGCGGCCAGGTGAGCACGAACGCCCCACCCACCACGCCCAGCAGGAGGAACAGCACGCAGACGCCCGGGAGCGGCAGGGTGCCGAGGGTCAGGAGGAACACGAGCCAGGCCAGGAACTGCCCGGCCGCGAGGACCGTGTATGGGAGCTTCCGACGGTGGAGGACCCGATCGGAGAGATAGCCCGTCAGGGGAGCGGAAACGAGCAGAGCAACCGATGGCAGCGAGGCGTAGAAGGCGGCCCTGGTGGCGCCGAGGCCATAGACGTCGCGGAGGAAAGGCACGCTCCACAGGAAGAAGTTGCCCATCGCGGCATAGAGGAAGAAGAAGCAGAGGAACGGCGGCCAGGTATAGGGGTTGCGGAGCACCGCGAGCGTGCCGCTCAGCGCCTCGGGGAGCGAACCGCCACGCGGGATGCCGTCGCGCGCGGCCGCGGGCTGATCGCGGACGACGGCGACGCAGAGCATCGCGCCCGCCAGGGTGGCCGCGCCGATGAGGATCAGCGCTCCCCGCCAGGAGAGCGCGGCGGCCAGCGCGGCGAGGGGCGCGTTCCCGATGAGCGCGCCGAGGACACCCACGGTGGCGGTCAGGGCCGACATCATGCCGAACTGCGAGGGCGGGAACCAGTTGGCCGCGATCTTCAGCGCGCCCGTGAAGGTGACCGCGGCGCCCAGACCCACGAGCAGGCGGCCCGCGAAGAGCACCGAGGGACTCACCGCGAGTCCCATCGCGAGCGAGCCCAGCCCCATGACGGCGCCGCCGCCCGCGATCACCCAGCGCGGGCCGACGCTGTCGATCAGCACTCCGCCCGGCACCATGAAGCCCGAGTAGGAGTAGAAATACATCGCCGAGAGCAGGCCCACCGCGGTCCCGGTCAGGCCGAAGGTCTGCATCAGGTCCTTGGCGATGACCCCGGGGGCCGCGCGGTGCAGGAAGGCGATCAGGAAGATGAGGGCCGGGATGCCCCACATCAGCCAGCGGCGACTCGCCGCGACCGCGCCGTCGGCCGGCACGCTCAGCGCGTCCAGAACCCGGCCGGGTCGCACTCGCGCACGATCGCCAGCTCGGCCGCGGTCGGCGTGGCGGTGGGCCCGACGTCGGCCGCCACCGCCAGGTCGAACCCGGTCGCCGCCCGCACGCTCTTCACGCTCTGGCCTGGATGATACGAGGCCAGGTACATCGCGCAGGTGGCGGGATCGAAGCGGAAGACGCCGAGCGTGGTGACGACCGCGGCGGGCCCGCCCCCCGCGAGGCCGACGCGCTCGCGCCAGCCCGGACCGTCTCCGAAGCCGGGCGAGGTGATGTAGTCGACGCGCTCGCGGAAGCGGTGCTTCTCCTGCGGCATGATGACCACGAAGCGGCGGGCCAGGCTCGCGATGTCGCCGCCCCCACCGCTGCCCGGCAGCCGCACCTTGGGCCGGCGCCAGTCGCCGATGTACGAGGTGTTCAGATTGCCGAACCGATCGATCTCGGCGCCGCCGATGAAGCCGAGATCGACCAGGCCCTGCTGGAGCAAGGCCATGATCTCGAGGGTGCCGGTGCACCAGAGCGCGCCCGGGATGTTTGGGGTGTCGCTCATGGTCAGCAGCGTCTCGGGCGAGGGCTGGTCGCGCATGATGCCGCTCTCGAAGAGGCCGGTGGCGCCGGGCGCGTGGGTGCGCTTGGCGTACGCGAACGCGATCAGGGGCAGGCGCATGCCGACGAAGACCACGTCGTCGTCGCGGATCTCGCGGGCGGCGGCGATGACCATGAGCTCGCGCTCGGTGAATTCCGGCGCCGTGCTCATGTGAGGACGAATGGCTTCGCCGCGCCCTTGACGAATGGGTGGCGGCGGATGGCGTCCTCATTGATCTCCACGCCCAGACCCGGGCCGGAGGGCAGATCGAGCCAGCCGTCGCGGGCCTGGATGGGGCGGGCGAGGAACGGCGTCTCCTGGTTGCCGGTGGGAAACTCCACCGGCAGGGGTCCGCCGAAGGTCGCGGCCACGTGCAGGGTCGCGGCGAGGCCGGGCCCGAAATAGAAGGAGTGCGGGGCGATCGGCAGGTTGGCGGCCTGGGCCAGGGCGGCGATCTTCTTGAACTCGGAGATGCCGCCCACCTTGGTGACGCTCGGCTGCAGGACGTCGCCCGCCCGCTGCCGCACGATCTCGTTGAAGCCGTACAGGGTCGATTCGTTCTCGCCCAGGGCGATCGGCGTCTCGGTGGCGGCGGCGACGCGCGCGAGGCCCGCGTAGTCCTCGGGGGGCCACACCGGCTCTTCCAGCCAGAACAGGCGGTAGGGCGTGAGCGCCCGCGCCATCGCGATGGCCTCGAAGGGCGTCCACGGGCAGTTGGTGTCGAGCATCAGCTCCACGTCGGGCCCCACCGCCTCGCGGGCCGCCCGCACCGAGGCCACATCGGTCTGGTGGAGCTTGAGCATGCGGAACCCCTGTGCCACGAAGGATCGGCAGGCGCCCGCCACCGCCTCCGGCGCTTCGTAGCGGAGGAGGCTCGCGTAGGCGGGCAGGCGCGTGCGCAGGGCCCCGCCCAGCAGCTCGTAGACCGGCGCGCCGCGCACCTTGCCGAGCAGGTCCCAGAGCGCGATCTCGATGCCGCTGATCGCGAACATGCCGAGTCCGCGGCGGCCGTAGATCATGGTCCCGCGGTGCATGAGGTCGACGACCGCCTCGATGCGCAGCGGGTCCTGGCCGATGATCAGGGGCGCGAGGCTCTCGTCGATGACGCTCACCACCGCGAGCGGCGCTCCGTAGGCGAAGGCCTCGCCGAGCCCGGTGACGCCCTCGTCGGTGTGCACCCGCACGAAGATCTGCTTGCGGGTGCCGCCGGTCCACGGCGACGGCGGGTTCATCGGCTTGAGCGGGATGGCCAGCGGCACGGCCTCGATCGCGGTGATCTTCATGGGGTCAGGCTCCGTAGTCGAGTGGCTCGGAGAGCAGCGGGCGCTTCACGCGCCGGGCGTCGAGGACGCCCGGGTCGAGGCGGGAGAGGAAGCCCGGCCAGTCCTCCACGCCGTGCACCCACTGGGCGAGCCACCGCTGGAATCCCTCCACGGTCCGGCTGTCGTCGTGGAAGCGGTGGTAGAAGTCGTGGTGCCGGCCGTAGTAGCCCTGCACGGGCGAGGGGAAGGCGCCGTACGGCTGGTGAACGACCGCGGCCACCTTGAGCGCGGGGGTGAGCACGAGACCCGGATCGCTCAGGATGCGCTCCCGCGGGCGGATCTCCTCGGCGACCAGGATCACCCGCCGGGCCGCGAACGCGGCCTGGCGCGTGACGCCGAGCGTGCCCCACACGTGCGCGTGCCCCTCCTCGTCGGCGCGCTGCACGTGCAGGATGGCCACGTCCGGTGTGATCGCGGGCACGAGCAGCAACGGCGCGCCCGACCACGGATCGACCGCCTCCTTGAAGGTCGAGTTGGAGCGCGGGAGATCGGTGCCCAGCAGCGAGCGCGTGGGCAGGTACGGCACACCGAGGGCGGCGGCCTGCAGCGCCCAGGCGATCGTGAGGTTGGAGTGATCCTCTACCTCGAGCGGCGCGGGAATCTTCTTCTCGACCGCGCGCCGGTAGTTGTGGCCGAGACCCGCGCTCACGTTGCCGACCCAGGCCGCGATCACCCGCCGCACGCAGCCGGCTCCGATGAGCTGATCGAACAGGATGTCCGAGATCGGGCCGATCAGCGTGAGGTCCCGGCGGCGCTGGCGGATCAGCTCGTGTCCGGCCGCGAATGGGATGAGCGCCTCGAGCGCGGCGCCCATGCAGATCGACGCGCCGTCCGGCACGAAGCGGGCGACGGCGTCCCGCATGGACATGAGCTTGGGCCGAGGCACCCGGGTATCTTACTCCACGGGGCCGGCCCGTCCGGTCGCCGCGTCAGTCGGAGAGCGCCGCCGCGTAGCGCAGCGGATCGGCGTCGAAGGTCTCCTTGCAGCGCAGGCAGCAGAAGTAGACGGAGCGGCCGGCCCAATCCGATTGGTGCCGCGCGGTCGCCCTCTGGACGGTCATGCCGCAGATCGGGTCCTTCGCTTCGCCGGCCCGCTCCGCGGCACCCGGGGCCGCGTCGGCGATCAGGAGGGTCCCGGCCTTCCGCTCGTGGCGGGCCTGGATGATCTCGGCCAGGATGCTCACCGCGATCTCTTCCGGCGTGATTGCGCCGATGTCGAGGCCGGCCGGGGCCTTGAGCCGACCGAGATCCTCCGGGCGCACCCCGCGCCCTCTCAGGGTCTCCACGATGGTACCGGCGCGCTTGCGGCTCGCCACGAGGCTGACATAGCCGGCCGGGGTCGCGAGGACTCCGGTCAGCGCGTCCTCGTCGAGCTCTCCATGCGTGGCCACCACCACCGACGCGTCCGGCCCGAGCGAGAGGCCCCGCAGCGCAGCGGCCAGCGTGTCGCCCGGCAGCACCGAGACCTCGTAGCCCGCGGTGCCGGCGAGGGTGGCGAGCGTCTCGATCACGGGCCCGTGGCCCACCAGGACGAGCAGCGCCTTCGGGAGAAACGGCTCCACGTAGATCTCCAGCGTGCCTCCGCTGTGGCACGTCATCGGCAAGTGCACGATGCCCTCGGTGCGGGCCGGGTCGCGGCCGCCCTCGCCGACCAGTACGATCAGCCGCGGGTGGCCGTCCCGCAGGGCGGCGAGCGCTTCCCGCGCCACCACCGGCTCCGCGCACGCGCCCCCGACCCAGCCCGACACGCTGCCGTCGGGCCGGATGAGCGCCTTCGCACCCGGCTTAGCCGACGTCGGGCGCTCGCAGCGCACAACGGTGGCGAGCGCGAACGGCTCGCCGCGGCGCCGAAGATCGCCCGCGACGGTGAGCAGGTCTTCAGGCACGGGCGTCAGACCCGCCGCGGGATTGAGAAGTGTGGTGGGGGGGCTTGGGGGAGGAGCGGCGCCGCTCCCCCCCAATTAGAACGAGCAGTCCCCGTGTGAGCCCTCGCGCGTTCATGGCCTTCTCGCTACTCCGTGACGCCTTTGTCGCGGAGCAGCCGCCAGATCTTGGGTGGGGTGATCGGGATGTCGATGTGGCGCACGCCCAGATGCCAGAGCGCGTCGACCACCGCGTTGGCGATGGCCGCCGGCGCGCCGACGGTGGCGGACTCGCCCACCCCCTTGGCGCCGAGGGGATGATGGGGCGACGGGGTCACGGTGTTGCCGGTCTCCCATTTCGGCGTCTCCACCGCCGTCGGCAGCAGGTAGTCGATGAAGCTGCCGCCCTGCACGTTGCCGAACTCGTCGTAGGAGATCTCCTCGAACAGCGCGGGCGCGAGCCCCATGGTGAGCCCGCCGTGGACCTGGCCCTCGACGATCATGGGATTGATGATGTTGCCGCAGTCGTCGATGGCGACGAAGCGGCGCACCTTCACGTCGCCGGTGCCCTTGTCGATGTCCACCACGCAGATGTAGCTGCCGAACGGATAGGTGAGGTTCGGCGGGTCGTAGTAGTTGACCGCCTCGAGCCCCGCCTCCATGCCCTGCGGGTGGTTGGTGTAAGCCGCGAAGGCGATCTCCTGGATGGTCTTGGAGCGGTTGGGCGCGCCCTTGACCGAGAACTTCCCGGGCTCCCAGACGAGGTCCTCGGGAGCGACCTCGAGCAGGTAGGCGGCGATCTTCCGCGCCTTGTCCTGGATCTTGCGCGAGGCCATGGCGGCCGCCGCACCCGCCACCGGCGTCGAGCGGCTCGCGTAGGTGCCGAGCCCGTAGGGGGCGGTGTCGGTATCACCTTCCTCGATCTGGATGTCCTTCGCGGGGATCCCGAGCTCTTCCGCGAGGATCTGGGCGTACGTGGTCTCGTGACCCTGCCCCTGGGATTTGGTCCCGAAGCGGGCGATCGCCTTGCCGGTCGGGTGGATGCGGATCTCGCAGCTGTCGAACATCTTGAGCCCGAGGATGTCGAAGTGCTTGGACGGGCCCGCGCCGACGATCTCGGTGAAGCTCGAGATCCCGATGCCCATCAGCTCGCCACGCTTGCGCTTCTCGGCCTGCTCGCGCCGCAGCTCGGGGTAGCCGATCCGGTCCATCGCCTTGTGCAGCGCGCCCGCGTAGTTACCGCTGTCGTACTCCCAGCCCAGCGCCGACTTGTAGGGGAACTGCTCCGGCTTGATGAAGTTCTTCATCCGGAGCTCGGCCGGGTCCACCCCGAGCTGGTGGGCCATGATGTCCACCATGCGCTCGATGGTGTGAACGGCCTCGGTGACGCGGAAGGAGCAGCGATACGCGATGCCGCCCGGCGGCTTGTTGGTGTAGGCGCCATCCACCTCGACGTGGGCGGCCTTGAGATCGTAGGAGCCGGTGCAGACGTGGAAGAGCCCGGCCGGGAACTTGGAGGGGTTGGCCGCCGCGTCGGTGTAGCCGTGGTCGGCCAGGGTCTTGATCCGCAGCGCGGTCAGCGTGCCGTCCTTCTTGGCGGCCAGCTCGGCGGTGATGTGATAGTCGCGCGCGAAGGAGTCCGCCTGGAGATTCTCCATGCGGTCCTCGATCCACTTCACCGGCTTGCCGGTGAGCACGGAGGCGGCCACCGCGATCACGTAGCCCGGGTACACCGGCACCTTGCCGCCGAAGCCGCCCCCGATGTCCGGGGAGATGATGCGGATCTTGTGCTCGGCGAGCCCGACGTGGCCGGCCACCAGGGCGAACACGGTCCGGATCGCGTGGGGCGCCTGGGTGGTCATCCAGACCGTGAGCTTGTCGTTGACCTTGTCGAAGTGGGCGACGCAGCCGCACGTCTCGATGGACGCGACGTGAATGCGCGGGATGTAGATGTCCTGCTTCACCGTCAGGTCCGCCTCGGTGAAGACGCGATCGGTCTCGGCCTTGTTGCCCCACTCCCAGTGCCAGATGTGGTTGTCCTTCTTGTCCTTCTTGTCGGTGCGCAGCACCGGGGCGCCCGGCTCGAGCGCCTTCTTCGGATCCACCACGACGGGCAGGGGCTCGTACTCCACCTCGACGGCGGCGACGCCGTCGGCGGCCGCGTAGCGGCTGGTCGCCAGCACCGCCGCGACCTCCTGGGCCTGGTACATCACCTTCTCGACCGGCAGCACCATCTGGGTGTCCGACATCAGGGTCGGCATCCAGTGCAGGTTGTACTTCTCGAGGTCCTTGCCGGTGATGACCGCCAGCACGCCCGGGATCGCGGTGGCCTTCGACGCGTCGATCTTCTTGATCTTGGCGTGGGCGAACGGGCTCCGCACGATGTCGAGGTACAGCATGCCGGGCAGCACCACATCGTCGACGTAGGTGCCCTTGCCCCGGATGAAGCGAGGGTCTTCCTTCCGCTTGATCGAATGCCCCATCCCGCCGACTTCGGGCGTGGTCCTGAGTGCCATCATGCGCCTCCCTGGAGCTTGGCCGCCGCGTGCTGGATGGCCTTGACGATGTTCACGTAGCCGGTGCACCGGCAGAGGTTGCCGGAGATCGCCCGGCGGATCTCGTCCTCGGTGGGCTTCGGGTTCTTCTTGAGGAAGGCGACGCTCGTCATCAGCATGCCGGGCGTGCAGTACCCGCACTGCAGCCCGTGCTCGGCCATGAAGCCTTCCTGGAGCGGGTGGAGCTTGCCGTCCTGCTCGAGACCCTCGACGGTGGTGATCTCGCGCCCGTGGGCCTGCACCGCGAACATGGTGCACGACTTGATGGGCCGGCCGTCGAGGAGCACGGTGCAGGCCCCGCAATGAGTCGTGTCGCACCCGATGTGGGTGCCGGTCAGCCGGAGAGTCTCCCGGATGAGGTGCACCAGCAGGAGGCGGGGCTCGACGTCGGCCTCGTGCTTCTCGCCGTTGATCGCGACCTTGACGAGCATGATCTCAGCCTCCCTTCTGCGCGCGCTCGATCGCCTTGCGGAGCGCGCGTCCGGTCAGCACTCGCACCAGATCCTTCTTGTACTCGACCGAGCCCCGCAGATCCTCGGAGGGCTGCGCCGCCTCGGCGGCGAGCTGGGCCGCCTGCTTGATCGCCGCGTCGTCGGGCCGCTTGCCCTTCAGCGCGGCCTCCGCCTTCACGGCCTTGATCGGCACGGACCCCACGTTGGTGAGGCCGATGCCGACCTGCTCGCAGACGCCGCCCGCGCCCAGGGTGAGCTGCACCGCCACCGCGGCGGTGGCGAAGTCGCCGACCTTGCGCTCCATCTTCACGTACGCGCCGCCGCTGCCCGGCTTCGGCGCCGGGACACGGACCTCCACCACGATCTCGTCGGTCCGGAGCGCGGTGCTGAAGGGCCCGGTGAAGAAGGATCCGATGGGGATCTTCCGCTCGCCTCCGGTTCCGACCGCGACGACCTCGGCTCCGAGAGCCAGCATGGTGGCCGGGTGATCATTGGCCGGGTCGCCGTGGGCGAGGTTGCCGCCGATCGTCGCCAGGTTGCGCACGAGCGGGTCGGCGATCACCTTGCAGGTGTCCGAGAGGAGCGGGTAGCGGCTGCGCACGATGTCGGACTCCTCGAGATCCGCCTCGCGGGTCAAGCCGCCGATCCGCAGCGAGCCGGCATCCTCGCGGACGTACGCGAGCCCGGGCAGACCGTTGATGTCGACGAGATGTCGCGGGGCGGCGAGCCGGAGCTTCATCAGCGGGATCAGGCTCTGCCCTCCCGAGAGGACCTTGGCGTCGTCGCCGAGCTTGGCGAGCAGCGCGGTGGCCTCCCCGAGCGAGCTCGGTGCGTGGTATTCAAAAGCGCCCGGAATCATCGTGGTGACTCCCTTCTGGATCTGCCCGGTGCGGGGGCTCGTGAAGCCGAGGCCGGCCCGCTTCATGGCGATCCGGAGCGATTCCAGCGAAAGCGCGGGCACGACCCCGGCCCGGACGAGGTACTGCCTGAGTCTCGCCAGGCTCCACCGTGTCCCCTGGATGCCCAGCTCCCGGGGCCGGGCCCTCACGACCATCGCGATGTGACCGAGTACCTCGGGAGAGATCCGGGTCGGCCGCCCCGGGCGGGGGCGATCCAGGAGTCCCGCGACGCCCGATCGCTCGAACCGGGTCAAACAGGAGCTGACCGTCGGGCGAGAGAGGCCGAGGCGCCGGACGATCGCGGGGATCGCGACCCGCGCCGCGGAGAGCAGGATCACCTCGGCGCGGGCGCGTGTCCCCGGCGGGCCCGCATCTCTGAGCCGGATCAGCTCCGAGCGCTCGTCCGCGGTCGGCTGCCGGACGAAACGGCTGGCAACGTCCGCCACCCATCGCCTCTCCCTCGAGGTGGGCCGGGCACATCATGGCAAGGGACTTTCCGGGGACCCGGAAAGCCTCCGACGGCCGGCACGTTACGAGAGGGGCCGCCCCGTGTCAAGCGGAACGCAGCGGAGGCTTCTCGCCGGCGGGCAGCGGGTAGCGATCCACGTTCAGGACCATCGAGACGATCGAGTAGTACCCGCTGGCCGCGATCAGGTCGATCACGCCCTGCTCGCCGAACCGCGCGACCGTGGCCTTGAACGAGGCGTCGGAGACGGTCTTGTCGCGGAACAGCTCGGTGCAGAAATCGTAGACGATCCGCTCGTCGTCGGTCATCGACGCCGGGCGGCGGCCCTCCGCGATCGCGTCGATGATCGCGTCGCTCAGCCCCGCGGTGCGGGCGAGCCGGCTGTGCGCCCAGAACTCGAACTGCGCGCCCCAGAAGCGTCCGGTGATCAGGATCGCCATCTCGTTGAGCGCGGCCGGGATCGTGCTCTGGAAGCGGACGTACTCGCCCACCTTCTGGACGCGATCCGCCACCTCCGGGCTGCGCAGCAGCGCGTTGAAGGGGCCGCTCGCACCCTTGCGGGGCCCGGACACGATGGCCTGATAGCTCTCGCGCTGGCGCGCGGTCATGGTGGCTTCGGTGAGGAGCTTGAAGCGGCGGCCATCTGACGGGTTCCCCGGGGCCGTGGTCTCGGACGGGCTCATCGGTGTCCTCCTCTTGAAATGGGTTGGGCAGCGGCGCGCCACAGCATAGCGCGGTCCGCCGCATGAGTGGGCCCGGGTGTCAGTTCATCTACACGAGCGTGTAATTCTGACCGACCCCAGGTCGACAGCGGCGGCCTGAGCGGTACCGCGACGCCTATGCCGCGTGCATGCGCTCGCGAGGACACACGGGGTAACAACGCGGTAAGCTCCGCCCAGGGCCAAGGAGGCCCGGGTGCGTGAAGATCTTCCGGGACCGGGTGGCGGTGGTGACGGGCGCGGCGAGCGGCATCGGGCTGGCGCTGGCGGAGCGCTTCGCCGCCGAGGGCATGAAGGTGGTCATGGCCGACATCGAGGCCGCCGCGCTCGCGACGGCCTCGGACGGGCTGCGGCGCAAAGGGGCCGAGGTCCGGGCCACCCGGGTCGACGTCTCGCGCCCCGAGGACGTCGAGCGCCTGGCCGACGAGACCTACCGCGCGTTCGGCGCGGCCCACGTGGTCTGCAACAACGCGGGCGTCGCGGTGATCGGCGCCGTGCACGAGCACACGCTGGCGGACTGGCAGTGGGTGATCAACGTCAACCTCTGGGGGGTGATCCACGGGGTGCGCGCGTTCCTGCCGCGCATGCTCGGCGGGGGCGACGAGGGGCACATCGTCAACACCGCGTCCATGGCCGGCCTGACCACCGCGCCGTTCATGTCGGTGTACGACGTGACCAAGCACGGCGTCGTCGCGCTCTCGGAGTCGATGTACAAGGAGCTCGCGGCGACCGGCGCGCCGATCGGCGTCTCGGTGGCCTGCCCCGGGCTGATCGACACCAACATCATGCGCTCGGCGCGCAATCGGCCCGAGGCGCTCGCCGAGGGAGGCAAGGCCGGCCCGATGGCCCAGGCGTTCGGCCAGGCGCTCTCGGATCGCCTGGCCGGCGGCTATCCGCCATCGGAAGTGGCCGAGCAGGTCTTCGCGGGAATCCGCGACGAGCGCTTCTACATCGTCCCCGCCCAGCCGGAGGTCAAGGGCAACATCGCGATCCGCGCGCAGGATCTGCTCGAGCTACGGAACCCGACACTGCGCCGCGGCTAGCGAGGCGCCGATGAGATCTCGCGCGCGGATCGAGCGGCTGGTCGGGGTGCTGCTGGCCGTCGTGGTGACGCTGGCGGTCGCGTCCGTGCCCCCGGCAGAGGCCCAGCGGGGGCTCGGCGGTGGCAAGGGTCGTCATCGGCAGGCCGAGCCGGCGCCGAGCGAGGAGCCGGCGCCCGGCGAGTACCCGGTCGACGCTCCCCAGGTGCTCGAGGTCATCAACCGGGGCGAGGGTCGACAGGCCCTCGCCTACTACGAGCGCGCGGCCCCGCAGGCCGAGCAGCAGGGCGACCACCGCCGCGCCGCCCGGATCTGGCACGCGGCCTCGGTCGTCGCGCAGAGGCTCGGCCGCTATCAGAAGACGATCCAGGCGGGGAACCGCGCCATCGACATGTTCCGGCGAGTCCCCGCTCCGACCCCTCAGGACCTGGGCGCGTGGGCTTCGACGTACTCGCAGCTGGGCTCGGCGTACCGGGCAGTGGGTGACCTCACGCGGGCGCGTGAGACGCTCGAGGAGGGGCTCGAGTTCACCCGGACCCGGATGGTCGGGCGGCGCGAGGGGCAGGCCGAGGGCTTTCTCTACAACGGTCTCGCCATGGTGGCGTACGCGCAGCACGACTATCAGACCGCGCTCGCCCGAAACCGCCAGGCGGCCCAGTTCTTCGAGGCCATCGAGAGCCGGGCGCCCGAGCGGCTGCGGACGAATCTCCGACGCTGGGCCGCCAACTCGTTCTCCGGCATCGGCCGAACTGCCCTCGCGCTCGGCCAGCTCGACGAGGCCGAAGGGGCGTTCGACCGCGGGCTGAAGTACGCGCGACAGACCGGTCTCCGGGGGGTCGAGATCGAGCTCCTCGCCGGACAGGGGAGCCTCGCGCTCGCCAGGCAGGAGTGGAGCAAGGCGCTCGGCATCTACCAGCAGTGCGTCGCCCTGTCCAGCCAGATCAAGCGCGAAGGTGGACTGCCGGGCCTGTACCAGGGACGGGCCCGCGCACTCGAGGGACTCGGCCGCTCTACGGAGGCCTATACCGCGATGCGGGAGGCGGTGCGTCAGATCGAGGAGATTCGCGCCGACCTGGGCGACCCCGGGCTCCGCACCGGCTTCTTCGAGGACAAGCAGGCGATCTACCAGCACGCCGTGTTCCTGGCGCTCAGCACCCAGCATCCGGACGAGGCCTTCGCGCTCGCCGAGCAGAGCCGGTCCCGGACCTTCCTCGATCTGCTCGGCAGCCAGACCACGCTGTCCAAGGGCCGCACGCGCGCACTGGTCGACGAGGAGGTGCGGCTACGAGCGCAGCTGGCCGAAGCCCGGGCGCAGGCCCAGGATGCCGAGGGGGTGGAGCAGTCCGAGTCAGAGGGAGCCCGGTCCCGGGTCGAGGCGCTCGACCGCGACTACCGCGCCTTCCTCGAGCGCGTCCGGCAGGAGAGCCTCGAGCAGGCCTCGCTCATGGTGGTGGAGCCGGTGAGCCTGCCCGAGATCCAGCGCCTCCTGCCCGCGGGCACGACGCTCCTCGAGTACCAGGTCGGGGACCGCGGTGTCGCGGTTTGGATCGTGGACCGCGAGCGCTTCACGGTCGTCCAGCTGCCCGGCGATCGGCAATCGCTCCTCGCGCAGGTCCGCCGCTTCCGCGGTGCCGTCAGCAGGCAGGCGCCGCTCGCCGAAGTGCAGGCGCAGAGCCAGGCCCTCTACGAGCGGCTGCTCGGCCCGGCCCGGGACGAGATTCGCGGCGAGCGCATCGTGATCGTGCCGCACGGCGTGCTGCACTACGTGCCGTTCGCGGCGCTCCGGTCGCCGGCGGGCCGGTGGCTGGCAGAAGACTTCGCGCTCAGCACGCTGCCGAGCGCGAGCGTGCTCCGGTACCTCGTGGACAAGGGGACGAACGCGCCTGCGCGGACGCTCGTCGTCGGCAATCCCGATCTGGGCCCGGCCCTGGCGCTGCCGTGGGCCGAGCGCGAGGCGCGCATGGTGGGCCAGCACGAGCGCGAGGCGACCGTGCTCGTGCTGGCGGACGCCAGCGAGGCCCAGGTCAAGCAGGTCGTCGAGGCGGTCGGCCTCGTCCACTTCGCCACGCACGCCGACCTGAGCGAGACAGATCCGCTCTCATCCGCGGTGCTGCTGGTACCGGGCGCCGGCGAGGACGGCCGGCTCGAGGTCCGCGAGGTGTTCGGCCTGGATCTGCACGCGCGGCTGGTGGTGCTGTCGGCCTGCGAGACCGGGCTCGGCAAGCTCTCGCGCGGCGACGAGCTGGTCGGTCTGCAGCGGGCCTTCCTCTACGCGGGAACGCCGGCGGTGGTCACCACGCTGTGGAAGGTCGACGATCGGGCCAGCTACGAGCTGATCCGCGCCTTCTACGATCGCCTCGACGCGGTCGGTCCGGTCGAGGCCTTGCGGCAGGCGCAGCGCGACGTGCTTCGCACGTTCCCCCATCCGTTCGCGTGGGCCGCCTTCGGCGTCACCGGAGCACCGCGCTAGCCGCCGGTCTGCCGCGCTGCGCTCATCACTGCGCCGTGATCCCGCCGTCGACGTGAGGATTTCGCCGGTCGTCCAGCGCGCCTCGTCCGAGGGGCGCAGAACGCGGTAAGCTCCCGGCATGGATCGGAGACTCGACGTCATGGTGGAGGCCGCTCGCGCGGGGGGCGCAGTGGCGGTGGAGCACTACCGGCGTGGCTTCTCGGTGTCGCTCAAAGCCGACCGCTCGCCGGTCACCGAAGCGGACCGGGAAGCGGAGCGGGCGATCGCGGACGTGCTGCGCGCCCGCTGCCCCGATCACGGTGTGCTGGGCGAGGAGCACGGGGAGTCGGGCCCGCGCGACCGGCGCTTCATCATCGATCCCATCGACGGCACGCGGAATTTCGTCCGGCGCATCCCGACCTGGGCCGTGCTCATCGGCCTCGAGGAGGACGGCGTGGTGACCGGCGGCGTAGTCTTCCAGCCCGCCACCGGAGTCCTGCACACCGCCTGGCGCGGCGAGGGCGCGTGGCGGGACGGCGAGCGGATCCGCGTGTCGCCGGTCGACACGCTCGAGCGCGCGCTGGTGGTCCACTCATCGGTCAACTTCCTGAAGCGGAGCCCGTACTGGGACGGCTTCCTGCGACTCAGCGATCGCACCCAGGTGCAGCGCGGGTTCGGCGACTTCTCGGCCTACCTGTGGGTGGCGGAGGGGCAGGGGGAGATCGCGCTCTCCACCACGGTCAAGGCCTGGGACGTGGCCGCGCTGAAGGTGATCGTGGAAGAAGCGGGCGGTCGGCTCACCGATCTCGACGGCCGGCCCGGCATCTACGGCAGCACCGTCTTCGCGAGCAACGGGCTGCTCCACGATGCGGCGCTGGCCGCGATGCGACCGTGAGCCCTCTAGGGGTGCTTCCCCTTGAGCTCGACCACCTGGCCGAGGCGGAGGATGGTCATCGTGAACTCCCTGCCCGGGGGTAGGGCCTCCAGGAGATCCCGGACGCGGCGGTGATCGGCGACATCTCCCACCGGGATGCCCTGGACCTTCAGGATGATGTCGCCGCCGACGACGAGCTGCTCGCCCATGATGGTGGCGAGCTCGGCGCCGCCTCGCAGGCCGAGCGCCTCGCTGATGGAGCCGCTGGCGACCGACTTCACGAGATACCCGTGGGGCTGGGGCAGATTGAGGATCTGGGCGATCGGGCCGGAAATGATCTGCCCCTCGAGCCCGCTCCAGAAGGTGGGCTGCTCCAAGAGCAGCTTCTTGGCGGTGTTGATGGTCACCACGAAGCCCAGCCCCTCGCTGCCCCCGGACTTGGAGATGTTGTGGCTGACGATGCCGATGACCTCGCCGGCCATGTTGAACATGGGGCCGCCCGAGTTGCCGGTGTTGATCGTGGCGTCGGTCTGGAGGAACTCGGCGAGCGGCATGGAGCGGTAGACGCTGTTGGCCGGCCATTTGGCGCTGATCCAGCCCGCGCTCATCGAGTGGCTGAGCCCGTAGGGCGCGCCGATGATCATCACCGGGTCGCCGACACGCACCGTGTCGGAGTCGGCCATCGGCGCCACCTTGACGCCGCTCGGCACGCGAGCCAGCTGCAGGAGGGAGAGATCGGCGGCGGGCTCCGAGCTGAGCACGCGCGCGGGTACCGTTTCGCCGCCGAGGAACTCCACGGTGATCTGGTCCATCGCGTGAACCACGTGGGCGGCGGTCATGACCTTGCCGTCCGCGGAGATGAGCACGCCGGAGCCGGTCTCGTTGAAGCGGGTGAGCCCGCCCGCGCCCTCGACGTCGCGCCCCTTGGCCCGGATCACGACCACGGAGGGGTTGATCTGCCGGAAGATGTCGCCAAGACTCTGGGCGTTGACGAGGCCGGGGAGCCCGAGCAGTGCCAGTCCCGCTAGAAACGCAAAAGGCGAGGCTCGCTTCATGCCGCCGCTATACCAGGTCCGGGCTCCGCACGCGGAAGGCGATCATCAGGCGGAGGACGCCGAGCAGGATGCCGAAGGCCGCGATGTGGAGCGCCAGGGTCATCAGGTCCTGGGGCGGCCGACCGAGTATGAGGCTCCCGAATCCGACCGAGAGCACCGCGGTCGCGGCCAGCAGAGGTCGACCCGGACGCCCACCCCGGAGGACGATGGCCTCGACCGCCTGGAGCAGTCCGGTGATGATCGCCCACCACGCGAAGATCGCCAGGGGCCCCGGCTTCTGCCCGGGAGGGCGCAGCACGACCGCGATCCCTGCAATGACTCCGGTCAGGCCCTTGCACGCGAGGAGCCGCCACCGTCCGCCCCGGCTCAATCCCCACACGGCCGCGAACAGGGCCACGAGGCCGTCGAGGAGCGCGAAGCCCGTGAAGAACGTCGCCATCAGAGCGGCCGTGATGCGCGGGAGCCAGAACGCGAAGAGGATCATCGCCCCCTCCGCCAGCCCGAACAGCATGGCCAGGAGCGCCCGGCACGCGAGCGCCCACTGCGCTGGCTGGGCCACGCTCGGCGATCCATTCGACGCGGCCGGTCTCGGCACCATGCGGGGATCTGACCATGATCTCTGTCCGGGTGCCATAGGACTAAAGTCTCACATCCTTCCGCTCGGGGTGGGACCAAGGTCCCATGGCAAGGGGCAACGAGATGGCTCGACAATCTCGCCCGAGAAGTCACCCTTCTGAGGAATCGGACGATGCGAGCATCTCGAGCGGCGGCGAAGGCGACGGCCAATCTCTGCCTCGTGCTGGTGATGGCCGGTTGCGCCCAGAACGGCATCTCCTCGGTACCGCCCAGCGTTCCTCCGCCCCCGCTACCGAGCGCGGCCCCGCCGCCGCCGCTCCCGAGCCCGCCCCCGCCGCCCAGCGGAAAGACCTTCGTCTACCCGGAGAGGGGCCAGAGTCTCCAGCAGGAGGAGTTCGACCGGGGCCAGTGCTACAGCTGGGCCGTGCAGCAGAGCGGGTTCGATCCGGCGAATCCTCCGGCGGCCCCGCCCCCGCCGCCCCAGGCGCCTCCGCAGGGTGGGCTCTTCCGCGGCGCCTTCGGCGGCGCGGCCCTCGGCGCGGTGGGCGGCGCGATCGGCGGGAATGCCGGCGAGGGCGCGGCCATCGGGGCGGCGGTGGGTGGCCTCTTCGGCCTCATGCGGCGGTCGGAGTTGGTCGAGCAGGAGCACCAGCAACAGGCCAGCTACGCGGCCCAGCAGCAGGGCGTCCTGGCCCAGGGCCGTGCCTCCTACAACCGCGCGTTTGGCGTGTGCATGACCGGGCGTGGCTACTCGGTGAGCTGACCCTGGCCGAGTCGGACGCCGCACGCTCACTGCAGAGAAGGGGCGTGCTCGTCCTGCTCGGGGGAGCGCGGTGAGATGACGAGGGTGTTCGATTCCCGGACCCTGCGGGTGATCTGGACCCTGCTCGCCGTCGCCGGGAGCCTGATGCTGGTCTACCTGCTCCGCAAGGTCCTTCTCCTGCTGGTCTTCTCGGTGGTGTTCGCCTACCTGATCATCCCGCTCGTACGGCTCGCCGAGCGGGGCCTCCGGCGCACGATCGCGATCGCGGTCGTCTACCTCGTCCTGGTGGCAGTGCTGACCTCGATCGTGGCGCTCGTCGGCCCGCTCCTCGGGCGCGAGGTCGCGGCCCTCGGGGCGCGGGTTCCCGAGATGTCGGCGCAGATCCAGAGCGGCCGGATCGTCGGCAACATCTTTCCGAACTGGCGTGGCGCGGAGGTGCTCGACGGCCTCGTGCGATCGCATCTGCCCGAGGTGCTCGCCTACGCCCAGGACGCGCTCACCCGCGCGCTCGCGTGGCTCTCGGGCGCCTGGGTCGTCGTCCTCATCCCGATCTTCGCGTTCTTCTTCCTGCGCGACAGCGAGCGCCTCGCGGACGCGGTGACCGGATTGATCGACGACGACGGACGGCGGCGGCTCTCGGTGACGATCGCCCACGACCTGCACAGCGTGCTGGGCGAGTACATACGCGCGCTGATCCTGCTCTGCGTCCTGACCTTCACGGTCTGGTCGGTGCTGTTCTGGGTGGCCCGCGTGCCGTACGCGCTGGTCCTCGCCGCGATCGGGGGCGCCCTCGAGTTCCTCCCGGTGCTCGGGCCGGTGGTGGCCGGGGTCATCGTCATCGCGGTCGCGCTCTTCAGTGGATTTCCGCATCCTTGGCTCCTGGCCCTGTTCGTCGTGGTGTGGCGCCTCGGGCAGGACTACGTGTCGAGTCCCCTGATCATGGGCCGCGGGGTGGAGCTGCATCCGGGCCTTGTGATCTTCGGCGTCCTCGCCGGCGGCGAGATCGCCGGCCCGGTCGGCATGTTTCTCTCGGTGCCGGTGATGGCGGGCGCCCGGATCGTCTGGCGGCGCCTGCGGGACCGCTCGGCCGGCCTATCCTGAGCCGACCGGGTCGCGCCCGTGGCTCCGGGAGCGGGCGTAGGTCAGCGCGGCGCCGAAGAGCACGATGATCGAGGCGTAGTACACCCACACGATCACCACGACCAGGGAGCCGGCGGCGCCGTAGGCCGACCCGATCCCGGTGCGGCCGAGGTAGAGGCCGATGACGTACTTCCCCACGCTGAAGAGCACCGCCGTCGTGACCGCGCCGAACCACACGTCGCGCCACGCGACCGGCGCGTCGGGGAGCAGCTTGAAGATGAGGGCGAATAGGAGGGTGACGACGGCGAGGGACACCAGCGCGTGGCTGGCATGAAGGGCGAGGGTGCCGTCGCCGAGGGTGCTCCGGACCGAGTCGCGGGTCGCGGCGAGGCCGGCGCTGATGAGCAGCGAGACCAGGAGCAGGAAGCCGACGGCCAGCACCATGGCGAGCGAGAGCAGGCGCTCCTTGACGAAGCTCCAGACCACGTTGCGGTGAGGGCGCGCGCCGACATTCCAGATGCGGTTCAGGGCGTCCTGGAGCTGCACGAACACGCTGGTGGCGCCCACCAGGAGGACGACGGCGCCGATGCCCACCGAGAGGGCGCCCGTCTCGTGGTCGTGGGTGTTCCGCAAGATCGTGTGGACGACCTCGGCTCCGGAGTCCCCGACCAGGTTGCGGATCTCGGCGACGATCGCGTGCTCAACCGAGACGCGCTCGAAGAGCAGGCCGGCCAGAGCGACCGTCATGAGGACAAGGGGCGCCAGCGAGAGGAGCGTGTAGTAGGAAAGCGCCGCGGCGAGCTCCATCGGGCGATGGGCCCAGTACTCGCGCACGATGTCTTCGAGGGTGGACATGCGGGGGCGGCCGCGCCCGATTCTAGACCAGGTCGACCGGCGTCCGCTCTGGTATGGGACCAAGGTCCCATGGTTTTCTCGGTCTCGCCCGCCGCAGAATCCCGCCAGGGAATGCCATGATCGAGGAGACGTAGGAGCCGCCCCCGGGGCGACGGGAGCCATGAAGACGCGCGCGATCCACAGGGTCATGGCATGGGCGGTGACGCTGGCGCTGGTGGTGCCGCCACTGGCGCCGGCCCAGACGGCGCCGCCGGCCACCCCGTTCACAACCGAGCAGCTCGATCAGCTCGCGGCCCCGATCGCGCTCTATCCCGACCCGCTGGTGGCGCAGATCCTGATGGCCTCGACCTACCCGCTCGAGGTTGTCCAGGCGGCGCGCTTCGTCAAGGAGAACCCGAGCCTCACCGGTGATCCGCTCAACGAGGCGCTCAAGAGCCAGACCTGGGACGACAGCGTGAAGTCGCTCGCGACGTTCCCTCAGGTCCTGGCCATGATGGACGGCAAGCTCGACTGGACGCAGAAGCTCGGGGACGCATTCCTGGCCCAGCAGAAGGACCTGATGGATGCCGTGCAGCGCCTCCGGGCGCGGGCGCAGGCCGCCGGCAACCTCAAGAGCACGCCGGAGCAGACCGTGACGGTCGAGCCGGCCCCGGCGACCGCCGGGGCGCCGCCTCCACCGCCTCCGCCCGCTCCGGGACAGCCCCCGCAGCAGGTTGTCGTCGAGCAGGCGCCGCCGACGGTGATCACGATCGTGCCTGCGAATCCGCAGGTCGTCTACGTCCCGACGTACAATCCGACCGTGGTGTACGGCGCGTGGCCCTACCCGGCGTACCCGCCCTACTACTACTATCCTCCGGGCTACGTGGCCGGCGCCGCGCTGTTCTCCTTCGCGGCGGGCGTGGCGGTGGGCAGCGCCCTCTGGGGCAACTGCAACTGGAGCCACGGCGACGTGAACGTGAACGTGAACCAGTACAACAGCTACACGAGGAACGTGAACAACACCAACATCGCCAACCAGCGAACCCAGACCCAGGGCAACCGGCAGAACTGGCAGCACAGCCCCGAGCATCGCCAGGGTGCCCAGTACCGGGACGCCGCGACCCAGCAGCGCTACAACCGGGCCGGCAATCAGCAGGCGACGCAGGCGCGCGAGAGCTTCCGCGGCCACGCCGAGCAGGGCCGGCAGGACATCGCGCGGGGAGGCTCCGACCAGTTCGGGCAGGGTGGCGCCGCGGGCCGTCAGCCTTCGGCCCAGCCGCGGCAGCAGCCCTCGGCCCAGCCGCGACCCGCGGGGCCCGGTGCAGGTTCCGGGGCCCAGCGACCGAGCGGCGGGGGCGGCAGCGCCTTCCAGGGTGTGGGGCAGGGCCAGGCCACGCAGAGCTACAGCAACCGCGGGCAATCGAGCCGCCAGAGCATGGGCTCGTCCGGCGGCGCTCAGGCCAGACCGGCGGCGTCCTCGGGCGGCGGCCGCACCGGCAGCGGCGGTGGCGGCGGAGCCCGGGGAGGGGGCCGGCGATGAGAACGCGCGGACGGCTCGCCGCTCTGCTGCTTGCCTTGATCGTGATCTCCTCGCATGGGTCGCCGCTGTCCGCGGCCGACGGCAAGCAGCGCCGGTTCACCTCGCCGGAGCAGGCCATGACCGCGCTGCTGGATGCGATCAAGGCCGACGATCAGAAGGCGCTGCTCGCCATCCTGGGGTCGGAGGGCCTGACCCTCGTGGACTCCGGCGACGCCGTCGCCGACCGCAACGCCCGGCAGCGGTTCGCGGCCGAGTATGACCGCGCGCACCGTCTCGAGGCCGGCGGCGGCAAGATCGTGCTCTACGTGGGCCCGGACGACTTCCCGATGCCCATTCCGCTGGTTCCGGATGGCCCCGAGTGGCGCTTCGACACGAGAGCCGGGAAGGAAGAGGTTCTCAACCGGCGCATCGGCCGGAACGAGCTGCAGACCATCCAGGTGTGCCTCGCCTACGTCGACGCGCAGCGCGAGTACTACTCGGAGGACCGCAACGCCGACGGGCTGCGCGAGTACGCGCCGCGGTTCGGCAGCAGCCCGGGCAAGCGCGACGGCCTCTTCTGGGAGACGAAGCCCGGCGAGCCGCCGAGCCCGCTGGGGCGCCTGGTGGTGCAGGCGCGGATCGAGGGCTACGGAGGAAAGGCCACGGGCGCCCTGGTGCCCTACCACGGCTACTACTACCGCATCCTCACCGCCCAGGGACCCGCCGCGCCGGACGGCGCGTACGACTACATGGCCCACGGCCGCATGATCGGCGGCTTCGCCCTGGTCGCCTTTCCCGCCCAGTACGGCGTCTCCGGCGTGATGACCTTCATCGTCAACCACGAAGGCATCGTCTACCAGAAGGACCTGGGCCCGAGCACCGCGGGTATCGCACGTGGCATGAAGCTCTTCAACCCTGACCCCAGCTGGCGAAAGGTATGAGGACACCATGATGATGATCCGGTCCCTGACCCTGCTCCTGACGCTCGCGCTCCTGGCCGGGCCGGCGCTGGCCGCCGAGCCCGAGGCCACGCTCAAGAAGATCAAGCGCACCAATACCATCACGCTCGGCTACCGCGAGTCCTCGCGCCCGTTCTCCTTCGTGGGCGACGACGGCAAGCCGGCCGGGTACTCGGTGGAGCTCTGCACCCGCGTGGCGGCGGCGGTCAGCAAGGAGCTCTCGCTGCCGAATCTGCAGACCAAGTGGGTCAAGGTCACGGTGGAGAACCGGATGCAGGCGGTGGCCAACGGTACCGTCGACCTCGAGTGCGGGTCGACGACCGCGTCGTTGAAGAGGCAGGAGATGGTGGACTTCAGCCTGCTGACCTT
>Ga0335085_10003331_pt1 | contig 28023 bp, 22 predicted proteins | sample Lox_Sample_45_FD_206712 | JGI IMG/M metagenome (GOLD analysis project Ga0335085, IMG submission 206712) | Soil microbial communities from Loxahatchee National Wildlife Refuge, Florida, United States - Lox_Sample_4.5 | ecosystem: Environmental > Terrestrial > Soil > Wetlands | place: USA... | reverse complement strand
CATTGGGGCGGCCACAAGGGCCGCCCCTACGTCAAACTGACCCACCACGGAAAGCGCCGTCCCTCGCCTGGTGGTGCCGGCATCTTGCCTGCGGTGGCTCGGATGCAGGCTGGGAAGCCTGCACCACAAGCTACGCCGTCGCCGCCGTCGCCGCCGCCTGTTGCGCGACAGCCACGAGGTCGGAAATATCTTTGCCCTCGATCACCCGTGTGAGATTGTCGACAACCTGCCGAACACTCTTCATCATCATCGCGACGTTGTCGGGAACCGAGATGTTCATCTCGGTCTCCAGCGCGAAAACAATGTTGATGCCGTCCAGGGAATCGATGCCCAGCTCGGCAAACGTCGAGTCAAGCCTGACGGTACCGGGGTCGAGGTGCTGCTCCCGGGCGATGATGTCGATTACTGTCTGCTCGATGTTCATGGCATTCTCCTTATGCGATGAAGTTTGAGAACGTCTGCTGTAGAGGCGGTCCATGACCGCCGGTCTTCAAAAGAGAACAGTCGGCGGTCATAGACCGCCGATACAAAATCACACGCCTGCGGCCAGCGCGACTGGAGCTTCGTGCCACGGCAGGCGGCCTGCCGATGGCGTCGCCCTCTCAGCAGCTTCCCGGTCCAAGCAAAGTTCAGAAAGAGCGGCAAGTCCCGATTGGCAGGCGCCCGTGAGCGCCGCCTGTTCCGCAGCCGGCAGCTTTTGCCATGACGATCGCACCGGCCGGATCATGGCCGCCGAACTGCGCACCCACTCGTCGTCCACTAATTCGGCGTCGATGAACCCGATCAGTTCGCGCAGCCGTGGAATGGGATCGGCGAGAATGTCCTCGAAGCGCAGAGTCAGCACGCGCTCCTGAGGCAGCTCGGCGAGGGCCGCCAGGCCGCGCCTGATCTCGCCGGACCAGTGAAGGCCGAAGAGCGCGGGCGGCGCATCCATGGTGTGAAACGTGTTCACGTCGAAATGCTCAGGCAGCAAGCGATGGAGATAGTCGGGCAAGTCGTCAGTTCCGGTCCGATTCTCGCAATCAAACGGGTCGTAGCCGAGCATCGTCGACATCAAGGTTGCGGCCATCATCATGCGGAATCCCGTGTGGCGGCTCATGGAGATGGCGCAGTCGCGTCCGTCGCGCACAATGTGAATGAACCGCGCGTCGGGTAGGCTTTGTGCGAGCCTCGGCACAGCCCTCAAAGATCCGCCGGAGCGCTCCACCCAGACTTTTTTTGCGAAGCGGCGCTCGAGCCACTCGAACACGCGTCGATACTGCAGCACGGCGCGCTGCGGCTTCAGGGTCATCACAAAATCGCGCAGTTCGTCGAACAGCAGATCGGCCTGCGGCGTGAGATGAGGGAGGGTCGTCAGCAGAATGGCGGGCACGCCGCTCTCCCGGCTGAAGCGCGACGGTGGACCCGGCGAGTAGAGGAACTCATCCATTTCGATCCCGCGACGCAACATGAGCGCCGCTTTGGGCGGGCAAGTGCCGAGCACCGACCAAACCCGCTCGGCGTCGATCTCCGTTTCGGGAAACGCCTGCGCGGTCCGGCTTCCAAGGTCGGTCACGGCGACCAGAAACTCCGAAACGCTGAGCACATCGCGGTGCCGGCGCAGCATGTTCGAGAGCATCGTTGACCCGCACCGCCCGGTGCCGACAATGAATACGGGTTGAATCTGGCGCGTCATGTGTAGCCTCCGTTTGCTGTCCCCGTTCGAGGTAGGGGCGGGCCCCTGTACCCGCCCAGTTCAAAGCGCTTCATCTGTTGGGCGGGCACAGGGGCCCGCCCCTACCTCGTACTCAGGCCGCCGCCGGGACGGCTCCGCTTGAGCCGCGCAGCACGTCCGCGTACCAGCGGATATAGGAAGTCAGCGCGGCCTGGTCCATGCGATACCCAGGCTCATGGTCGCGGCCGATCGCGTGATCGCTGTTGCGGCGGTCAAATTGCCGGTTGCTGCGAAAATAGGAACGGTAAAATCCCAGCGCCTCATCGAGCTTGCGATCGAGCCAGGTGAAGCGACTCGTATCGCGCACGAACCTCGGCATCTTGAGGCCGAGTTCCCGGAAAATCAGACTGGCCACGTCTCCGGCGATGGGCGGCGCAGGATTGGTGATGTGGAAGACCTTCGCGTCGGAAGCAGAGCGGCTGATCCGGACCATCTGGCGCGCCACCACATCGACGGGAATCAGATTCATCGGCGAATCCGGCTCGACATAAACCTGAAGCTCCGTCTTTTCGGCGAGCCCATCCTGCAGACGCCGCATGATCTGGCCAAGCCGCACCACGCGCCGCATGAAGCCATAGAGTCCAGTGAACCCTGAAGCCGCCGCATGGGTCCGGCTGTGGCCGATCACGATGCTCGGCCGGAAAATCCGAGTGGACAGGAGCTTCTCCTCGCTGACGAGCACCTCAGCCTGAATCTTGCTGCACTCATAATGGTTGTTAGCTTCGTGCCCGCGGCTGACGGTCTCGGCAATCAGGCCCGTCCGGCATCCGGCCACATAGGCGGTGCTGATGTAATTGAAATGCTGGTCCAGATTGCAGGCCCGCGCCAGGGTCAGCGCGTTCCGGGTGCCCTCCACATTGGCCTGATGGATTTCTTGCGCGTAGCGATCCTCGAATTGCAGCGATGCGGCCGCATGCCAGAACCGCTTAAAGCGCGGCAGCCGGGCCGCTTCGACGCCGCAGGTTTCCCGGCCAATGTCTCCTTCGACGGCGTGGCACCGCTCTTCAATCGCGCGGTTCAGGGAGGCGCCGTGTCCCGCCGCCCACGCCGCGCTCACCAGCGCCTTGCGTAACCTCGCCGAAGCAGCCTCCGATCCCGGCCGGACGAGTGCAAAAATGTGAGCGTCCGGCTCCGCCAGCAGTTCGAGCACGAGATTGGATCCAACGAATCCCGTCGCGCCTGTAACAAAGTGAGCAGCGTTCACGGCTAACCTCCCGCCCGGGGATTTGAGCCGCGTCGCCGAGTGCGATCGAGCCGGCTCAACTTGATAAGCGACGTTTTGCGCTGGATTCCCTCATTCGTCGTCTACCTGGCAGATTCCGGTTGGCCACGATTCAGTCCACGCCAGTTCGTCTGAATCCTGACCGAGGTCGGTTCGGCAGATTACAGTTTTGCGGCGCCAAGCGGAGGATCGATGAGACGGGCGCTGTCGAGTCTCGAGCGCTTTTGCTAAAATGGTCTCGACTGGCGGTGGACCGCCTCTTTATTCGCTTCGGGAGCTGAAACTTGGGTCTGATTCTGCTGATTGCCGTATTCGTGTTCTTTGGTGTCGCCTTGATTCTTCTTGTCCTGGTGGGTTTGCGCAACACTCTCGTCCGCGAGCGCAACGAGCTCGGCAAGGCCTGGACGAATGTGGATCAGCTACTGAAGCAGCGCCGCGACGAACTCCCGCGGCTGATCGGGACCTGCCGCAGCTATCTGACTGCGGAGACCGGAATTTTCGATTACATCGCGGCGTCTCGCGCGGCCGAGCAGAAAGCCTCCCCGGCCGAAAAGGCGCGGGCGGCCTCGGAATTGACGCAGGCGCTGCACCGGCTGTTTGCCATTGCGGATCGCAATCGCGAGTTGAGCCTGGACACGAGCTATCGTCAGCTCAAGAAGCAGCTTTTGATTCTCGAAGAACGCATCAACGCCGAAATGGAGCGCTTCCGCGAGCAGGCGAAGGCTTATAACGCGCGCCTGGGGGGACTGGCTGGCGGCATCGCCGGACGCGCGGCTGGTCTGCGCCCGCAGCAGACGCCGACGGTCCCGCCGAACAGCCAGAATTGATCGGCATTGTGGTGCAGCCATCCTGCCTGCCATCAGGACTTGGTACCGCAGGCTGGAAGCCTGCACCACAAGAAGCGCGGGGAGGCGCCTAATAGACGTTATGGACTACGATCAGCTTGCGAGCTTTCTGGAAGTCGCCCGGCTGCAGAGCTTTTCGCGCGCCGCCGAGAAAATCTATCGCACTCAACCCGCCATCAGCGCGCAGGTCCGGCTGCTCGAGCAGGAGTGCGGTGAACGCCTGTTCAATCGCAGCGGCAAGCGCGTGCAACTGACGCCCGCCGGCGAGATCCTGCAGACCTACGCCCAGAAAATGATCGATCTTCATCGCGACGCCTTGCAGGCCATCGCGGAGCTGAATCAGACCGCGCGCGGCAAGCTGTTCCTGGGCGCCAATGAGGCCACCTGCCTCTACGTGCTGCCCAAGACGTTCGCGCGCTTCCGCCAGCTTTACCCTCTGGTGCAGATCAGCATCTACCGCAACTTCAGCCACAAGATCGTGCAGAAGGTGCAGGAAGGCGCGGTCGAAGTCGGCGTGGTCACGCTCCCGCAGAACACGCCAAACCTCGAGGTATTGCCCGTCCATCGCGACGAGATGCAGGTGGTGATGCCCTCCAATCACGCCCTGGCCAGGCAGCGCAGCGTGACGTTGGATGAGCTGGTGCAGTATCCGTTGATCGTGCCCAAGACGGGCCGTACGCGCGTGGTGCTCGACCGCCTGCTGCGCGACAGACGAAACGAGATTCAGATCTCGATGGAGCTTGCGAGTGTGGAGACCATCAAGAAGTTCGTCGGCGCGGGACTCGGACTTTCGCTGCTCAGCAAGAGCTATGCGCAGGCGGAGGTTGCCGCCGGACTGCTCAAGCTGGTGCCGCTCGAAGGAGCCAAACTGCATCGCGAGTTGGGATTGATTTATCGCCGCGACCGCTACCTCTCACTTCCTGCCAAGGTATTCATCGAAACAGTCCGCGCTTCCATCCAGCAGCCGAAAAACGGGCCGCAGAGCGACAAGGGCGGAGCACGGGCGGTTCCCGACGACAATGGCGAATGAGCCGCAATTTCCGCCGCCAGTGAAATACTCATGAACCGCAACAGCAAGCCGCTCCGGGTGATGAAATTCGGCGGAACGTCGGTGGGTGACGCCGACTGCATCGAGCGCGTCGCGAATCTCGTCTCCACTCAGGCAGCCGAAGCCGAGGTCGCGGTAGTGGTATCGGCGATGGGCGGCGTCACCGACATGCTGATCCGCGCCGCCACCGAGGCGAGCCGCGGCGATCGCGAGCATTGGAAGGGCGCCCGGCAGGAACTGGCTCGACGGCATCGCGAAGTTGCCGACCGCCTGCTCTATGCGGGCGAGCAGGCCCAGGTGCTGCCCCGCCTGGCGGAGGAGATCGGCAACTTCGAAAATCTGTGCTCGGGATTCTCACTGGTTCGTGAGATCACGCCGCGCGCCATGGACGCGCTTTCGAGCCTGGGCGAGAAGATGTCCGCGCTGCTCGTGGCCGCCGCCCTGCGCGCCAAGGGCTGCGCGGCAGAACCGGTGGACGCGACCGAGTTGATCGTCACCGACAATCATTTCGGCAATGCCTCGCCCTATTTCGACGAAACTGCTGTCAAGACGCGCGACCGGCTGGCGCCGTTGCGCCGGCGTCACGTGATCCCGGTGATTACCGGGTTTCGGGCCGCCACCCGCGACGGCCTCTGCACCACGCTCGGCCGCGGCGGGTCCGATTACAGTGGCACGCTGATCGGTGGCGCGCTGGAAGCGGATGAAGTGTGGATCTGGACGGATGTGGATGGTGTGATGACCGCCGATCCCCGGCTGGTGCCGTCGGCGCACATCGTCCCGGAAATATCCTATCGCGAAGCTGCGGAACTCTCCTATTTCGGGGCGAAGGTACTTCATCCCAAGACGATCCAGCCCGTACTCAAGCGGCAGATTCCGGTGTGGATCAAGAACACCTTCAATCCCACGTGCCCGGGAACGCGCATCGGCGTTGCGCCCGTGGATGCGCTGCCGGGAGTGAAGGCGCTCACCACGGTTCGCACCGCGGACCTCGTGACCGTGAGCGGCCGCGATCGCTTAGGTTTTTCCGAACTCGCCGCGCGTGTGTTTGAATCGCTCAGCCGCGACGACATTCCCACTCTCATGGTCACGCAATCGTCGGCGGACAACGTGCTCTGCTTCGCCGTTCACGATGCGGACCTGCTGCACGTCCGCGACGCTCTCGAGAAGGCCTTCGAGCTTGAGATCCTGCACGATTACATTGCTCCGCCGGAAGTGCTGCCCGAAGTGGCAATCGTCGTACTCGTCGGCGAGAACATGAAGGGCACACCCGGGATCTCGGGGCGCGCTTTCGGCGCCCTCGGCAAACGCGGAATCAATATCATCGCCATCGCGCAAGGGTCCTCGGAGCTGAGCATTTCGCTCGCCGTGCGGTCCGGCGAAGTGAAGGAAGCGGTGGCCGCCATTCACGAGGAGTTTGAACTGTAGGGGACAGAGACGAGAGACGAGGTGAAAGTGGCGAGTGGCGAGTGGCAAGCGGGCGGCGGATTTTAGAGCGCTCCTAACTCGGAGCGGAGAATCTGGGATCAACCACCCGTCACTCGTCACTCGTGACTTAGTCTCTTGCCACTTGTCACTTGCCACTGGCCACTGCCTTTATGTCCTGGTCCTTCCAATGCGCTGAAGAAGGTTGCGAGACCGGCCTCGGGCAGGACAGCCGCATCCACCGATGTCCGCGATGTGGCAACCTGCTCGAAGTCCACTGCGACTTGACCGGTCTCGATGGCGCCGCGTTGCGCTCCGCGTGGGCCGGGCGGCGGCGCAGCAATCTCCCGCTCGACCGCAGCGGCGTGTGGCGGTTTCGCGAACTGGTGAGCTTCTTCGACGATCCTGCGCGGATCGTCTCGCTGGCCGAGGGCCGCACGCCATTGCTGGATGCCCCCTTGGCGGGAGCAGGGGCCGGCGACGTTCGTCTGACGATCAAGCATCAGGGCGCAAATCCTACGGGCTCCTTCAAAGACCTGGGCATGACGGCGGCAATCACTCGTGCCGTGGCGCTCGGAGTGCCTGTGGTTGCGTGCGCCTCCACCGGCAATACGTCGTCCTCCATGGCCGCTTATGCGGCGCGCGCCGGACTGAAAGCGCTCGTCTTTGTGCCCTCCGGCAAAATTTCCGCCGCCAAGCTGGCCCAGGCCATTGATCTGGGCGCGTTCATCATCGAGCTCGGAGAGAATTTCGATCAGGCCTTCAACCTGGTACGCGCGGCCAGCGCCGAGCTGGGGTTGTATCTCGTCAACTCGGTGAACCCGTTTCGCATCGAGGGCCAGAAGACGCTCGTTTTCGAGCTGCTGGAACAGCGTGATTGGCGCGTGCCGGATTACATCGTGGTGCCGGGCGGCAATCTCGGCAACGTGTCCGCGATCGCCAAGGGCTTCCGCGAGATGCGCGAGCTCAGCCTTGTTGAGAGGATACCGCGCTTGGTTGTGGTCCAGTCGGCGGGCGCGGATGCTTTCTATCGCCTGATCTCGAGCGGAGCCCGGGAACTGGTGCCCCTCGCGCAGCCGGAGACGGAGGCTACCGCGATCCGTATTGGGAATCCGGCGAACTGGCGAAAGGCGCGCCGCGCGCTGGCTGAAGCCGACGGCCTGTGCGAGTCCGTGACGGACGCGGAGATCTTTGAGGCCAAGCGCGCCCTCGCCCGCGACGGCATCGGTTGCGAACCCGCTTCAGCGGCGACACTGGCGGGAATTCGCAAGCTCCGCGCCGCCGGGAGCATCGAGCCGGGCGCCGAGGTGCTAGCGGTTCTCACCGGACATCAGCTCAAAGACCCCGACTACGTGATCCGCCACGCTGGCGAGATCGAATCCGGCCGGCGCCTGCAGGTGGAGGTCGAAGCCGGTGCGCTCCGCCGGGCGGTGCAGGAGGTTTTGAAATCGGCGTGATCATAGCGCCCGGCTTCAGCCGGGCACGTGCCGGATTCACGCCTGCCGCCCTGAAGGGCGCCGCTACTTGAGTGTTACCAACGCCACGCCGAAGCCGCCGAGTGTGAGCGTGTCACTGGAGAGTGTCGCCGAACCCACGGGGTGTTCGCCTGTGCTCTGATCGACGAATTGCTCGGTCGCGGACATCCCGCCCGGAATGTTCACTGTGAGCTCGGGGTCGCGCTCGTTGACCAGTAAGACCACGCGTTTCCCGCCACGCGTCAGAAATCCCTGTGCATAAAGCGATCCGCCTGCGTCGGTGTGGACCAGTTTGTCTCCAGGGCCGAAATTTTCGCGCAGTAGCTTGAGGGTCCAATAGCGGGCGTTGGGCTGACCGGTGTTCCAGTTGACCATGGAGACGCTCGGGAATTGCGACGGATATCCGACCAATTGCGACTCACCCACGACCTCGACTCCAAGCCTCGCCAGCTCGCTGTAAAGATAGGCGTACATCGCGGAGCAGAGGTTCCAGTAGGAGTCCGGGATCGGCCGGCGCGGGGTGACATTGTCATTGGGCAGAATCGCGCCCAGCTCGTCGATATCGGTCGCGGTGCCGGGCGAGAGGCGCGCGCGGATGGATTGAATGTAGCGCACCAGGTCCACGAACCGGCTGGCCTGATCGAAAAACGTGTAAGGCCACGCCTCCGCAGGTTGATCATCCGCCGGGCTTGCATAAAAGTGATACGAGATCATGTCGAGTGGCGTACCCGGCTGGTGATGGCGCGGGTCAAGAAAGTACTCGAAGAACTGCGGGCTGTGGCCGGGCATGGCAAGCGCCAGGCCGACGAATTTGATCGCAGGATCGGCGCGGTGAATCGACGCGGTGATCGCATCATAGAGCGCGGTGTAGAAGTCCGGTGTCATGTTGTGTTCAAAATCGACCTCGTTCAGGACCTCCCAGGTGCCGAACTTGTAGTGATGGCCCGAAGAGTGGAACTGGCCCGCCTCGTCCGTGAATCCTCCCTGCGTGTACCAGCTCACCAGCCGTCCATAATAATCCGCGACTTCCTTCATGGTCGGATCGCGCAGTTCCGTACCCTGCTCGTAGTCCCAGGTCACCTGATTCGCGTCTGGTGGATAGGGGACCGGCTTCGGAGTCTTGAACATCCACTGAGGAATGGTGCTGAAGTTGATGATCGCCGAATGGCCCTGAGTCGCGTGCATGAAGTCTTCCATCATGGGATCGATCAACGAGAAGTCCCACGACGTCTTGCCGGACTCGGACGGTTCCAACTCGGCGACGGCAAGCTTGGGATAAGGCAGCCAGGGAACGTAACGCACATCGTCAGCGCCCAGTGAGTGCAGGGCATCGAAAACGCGATCATGAATCGTGCTGCCGCGCTTGAGCGGAGGATTCACCACAACCTGTAGTGTCGGAGTGGCTTTGGACACGGCAGTCACTTTGTCCCACTGGACGGTCACGCGAATCGGCTCCGAGTAAGCAGGCGCTGCCAACGACCGCGACAGCGTGCGCGCGACGAAAACGGCCAGGGCAAGCGCAGCTGACCATCGGATCCACAGATGTGCCTTCCCGCCTCTGCTCATCTCGATCCTCCCCTCGTCGGGGTCATCGTTCCGAAATCGACGATACGTGCGTCACGACTCTCACAACCACCCCGCTCCGCAAGTCGGGCGGATCACGCGTCAGCGCGGTGAAGAGCCGATGCTATCATTTCCTCGTGAGCCTTCCCGAAGAAATCAAGCGCAGCGCGCTGGAAGCTGGCTTTGACCTTGCCGGAATCGCACCGATCAACGCCTGGCATGACCTGGAGTTCGCCCACGAATGGGTCGAGAAGGGTCACGGCGGCAAGATGGCGTATCTCAGGAATCCCAAGCGTCGCGATCCCCGGCTCATTCTGCCCTCTGCCAAATCTGTCGTCTGCGTCGGACTCGTTTACAACGCCGCGCTGCCTTACTCGACCGAGGCTTGTAGTGGATCGCGAGACACTACGGGGCCCGATGGCGGCGCTCGCGGATGGATTTCCCGTTATGCCTGGGGCCGGGATTACCATGAGGTCATGCGCGAACGGCTCGAGCGCTTGCGGGCGTCGATCGAGCGCCTTGCGCCCGAAGCCGAGACCCGAGTCTATGTCGATACGGGTCCGATCGTGGAGCGGGCGTTTGCGCGCCTCTCCGGCATCGGATGGACTGGTAAAAACACATGTCTGATCAATCAGGAGAAGGGCTCCTGGATCTTTCTCGGCGTGATCATCACCAGCCTCGCACCCGGTCCGGACCTGCCCGCGTTCGATCGCTGTGGATCCTGCAGGCGCTGCCTCGACGCCTGTCCCACGGGCGCGCTCACCGAGCCTTACGTCATGGACGCGTCACGCTGCATCGCCTATCTCAATATCGAACTGAAAGGGCCGATTCCCGAGCGATTCCGGGCGGCCATCGGCGACAACATCTTCGGTTGCGATATCTGCCAGGACGTCTGCCCGTGGAATCGCGCGTCGGGCCAGCCGGCTGAGAGTTCGCGACGCAAACCTGAAACCTCGAGGCTGGCTCAGTTTCAACCCTTGACGGTCGAGTCCGAGCCTGCACCGCCGGGGGCCGAAGCCCGGGCCGCGTTGCCGGATTCCCGCTACGAACAGCGGTCTTTTTCGCTGTTTCATCCCCGCCTGGCTGACCTTGCATCGCTCACGGAGGACGACTTCCGCCGCGTGCTCGCCCGGTCCCCCGTCAAGCGGGCCAAGTATCGCGGCTGGCTTCGGAACCTGTGCGTGGTGATGGGCAACGCTCGTGATGTGCAGTTCGTCCCCTGGCTGCGCGAAATGGCGAAGCATGAGGACGCACTCGTCCGGGAGCACGCCGAGTGGGCACTCAACCGGCTGCAAGGCTCCATGGACTCCTGAACTCCCTCAAGTCACTCTTGTGCCGACGGAAACCGTATACCAGTTCGCGCTAAATGCACCATAAGTGGTGGAATTCGGCCACTGTCGCCAGTCTTGTCCTTTCCGATCCCTAATTTCTTCAATAAGTTGGCAGGCTAACGATTGGCTCGCGGATTGCACTGTAAGGGTGCCGTCCTCGAGAGAGAGTTCGCCGAGGGGCGGAGGACAACTATGACAAAGACTCTGATAATTCTCGCGATGGCTCTTGGCTTGGCGACCGTCCCGGCTTTCGCCCAGCGTGGCGGCGGACATGGCGGCGGTGGCGGGTTCCATGGCGGCGGCGGTGGGGGTCATGCTTTCAGCGGTGGTGGCGGCTTCCATGGTGGCGGTGGCTTTAGTGGCGGCTCCGGCTACCGGGGCGGGGGTGGATACCGCGCCGGCGGGGCGTACCGTGGCGGGTACAGTTATGGTCACAGCGGCTCTGGCTACGGCCACGGCGGTTATGGGTACGGTCACGGGGGCTACGGTTATGGCCATGGCGGCTACGGTTATGGTCACGGTGGTTACGGGTATTACCACGGTCACGGGTACTACGGGCACGGCTGGGGCTGGGGTTGGGGCTGGCCCTACTGGTCGGCGTACTACCCCTACGCCTATGGCTACGGCTACCCCTACTACTACAATCCGTATTACTGTGATCCCTACTGGGGACCTTGCCCGGCGTACAACAACGGCTATGGCTACTGAGAAGCCTTGGGGATAGTGCTGAGCGGCGAAGCTGTTCCCGCTGACGTATATCGAAGTTCCGCGGCCAGGCGTGCTTCTCACGCACTTAGTAATCGCCCCGAAGGCAGCATCGGCAGCGACCGCAAGCGAACTCCCGTAGCCGCGAAGATGGCATTGCCGATGGCGGGCGCGAGCCCGATTAGCGGAGTCTCACCGGCGCCTGCGCTAGGGATATCCTTCCGGTTCACGAGCACCCCTTCAATTTGAGGAACGTCGCTGAAGCGCGGCACCCGATATTGCGCGAAGTGGTTGTTCAGGATCCGGCCCTTCTCGAACTGAATCGCCTCGAATAGTCCTCCTCCGAAACCCATCACATTCGCGCCCATGATCTGATTCCTCAGACCGTCGGGATTCACCACCGCGCCACATTCGAAGGCCGTCACGACGCGTAGCACGCGCACGGCCCGGGTCGTTGGATCGACGCTCACCTCGGCGCAGGTCGCAATGTAGCCGCCCTTCTCCACTCCACCCGCGATTCCGAATCCATGGCCCGCGGCGGCCTTGGCGCGGCCCCATTCGAATTTGTCGGCGGCCGCCGCAAAGACGTCCCTCAGACGCTCGTCTTTCAGATTCTTGTAGCGAAACGCCAGCGGGTCCATCCCGGCGGCGTGCGCGAGGTCGTCCATGTGCGACTCGCGCGCGAAGTGGTTCGCTGTGGCGGCGAGCCCGCGATAGGATCCCTGGCGCAGAGGTGAGTCGCAGTCGTGGAATTGAATGCGCTGATTCGCCACCTCGTAGGGCGTGCCGATTCCGGCGCCGCCGGAATTGTAATTGTGGAACTCCCATGCCGTGAGCGTGCCGTCGGGCGCCACGCCCGCCTTGATCTCAATCGCACCACCCGGACGGAAGTAGGCCCAGGTGAACTCCTCCTCGCGCGTCCAGACGAGTTTCACCGGCGCGTTCGCGGTCCGCGCCAGGCGCGCCGCCTCCACCGCCGCTTCGCCCGTGTGCTTGCCCCCGTACGCCGCGCCGGTGTCGGGAATGAGCACGCGCACGCGGTTCGACGGGAGATGGAAAGCCTCGACCAGCTCGTCGCGCACCCCAAAGGGACGCTGCGAGCCCGTGTGCACGGTGAGCTTGCCGTCTTTCCAGTCCGCCACCGCCGCCCGGGGCTCGAGCGGTGCGTGAGCAATGTAGGCGATTGAGTAGGTTGCGTCCAGGCGATGTGCGGCGGACGCGAGGCCCTCATCCACGGAGCCCTTCTCTTGGCTTGACCGGCCGTAGCCCTCGTCGCCCCCCTGCTGCACGTGAGCTTTCAGATACTGCGACAGATTTCCGCTCGAAGCGCTGGATGCCGGCGCCGATCCGGGCGACGTTTCCGATCCTCCCGACGCGTTCGCGGGTTGGTTCGCAGGCTCATTCCACTTGGCTTTGATCGCTGCCAGCGCCCGATCCGCCAGTTCCGCGGAAGGCGCCGCCACGCCCACGAAGCTTCCGTCATGGACGGCGACCACGCCCGGCATCGCCTGCGCGGCGCTCAGGTCCACCGATACCAGCCCGGCGCCGAACGACGGCGCACGCAGCACTTTGCCGTGCAGCATTCCAGGCAGGACCACGTCCGGCGTGTAGCGATGCCGCCCGGTCACGAAGTCGCGCCCATCCACCTTGGGCACCGGCTGCCCGGCAATCCGCCAATCCGCCGGCGGAGTGAGCGGATCGTTCTCGACCACCGCCTTCGAGAAGGTCTGGTCCTGGGCTAGTTTCGCGTACTCGATGCTGCGTCCGGAGTCGCGATCGCGCACTTGGCCGTCGTTGGCCACCAGGCGCTTGCCATCCACCTTCCAGGTCCTGGCTGCGAGTTCCACCATCACGTCGCGAGCCACTGAAGCCACGCGCCGCAGCTCGAGATTCATGGTCGGCGTGGTGCGGCTGCCGAACGTGCCCATGTCCCAGGGCACCAGATCGGTGTCGCCCATGATCAGGCTGATGCGCCCGGTCTCGACGCGCAACTCCTCGGCCACGGCCTGAGTGAGCGACGTGCGGATGTTCTGGCCCATCTCGACCTTGCCCGTGTAGACGGTCACCGCACCCGTGTCGCCGATGTGCAGCCACGCGCTGATCTCATTGGGCAGTTCCTCGCCGCGAAATCCACCGCGCCCGCCGCCTCTGCCACCCGACTCCTGGGCAGCACCGCTGCGCGCCACCAGGAACACGGCCACCCCGCAGCCCATCAATTTGAAGAAGTCGCGGCGCGCGAGTCCGAAGCCGCCGAGCGTAAAGTTCCAGCCCGGCTCTTCGCGGAACTCGTAGCGTTCTGGTTCGATGCCGTCTGGTATCTTTCCCGAGGCAGGATGTTCCAGGCCGCGGTGCGGCGTTTTGTTCACGCCGATCAGAGTGAGCTTTCGAAGCTCTGCGACCGTTGACTGTCGACTGTCGACTGTCGACTTGGTGCTCATCCTTGCACCTTCCCGGCCTTTCCGGCCTCGCCCGAAGCGGCCCGGCGCACGGCGGCGACGATACGCGGATAGGTCCCACAGCGGCAGATGTTGCCATTCATGCCGCGCACGATCTCAGCGTTGCTGGGATGGGGATTCTCTTTGAGGAAGGAGACCGCGGCCAGAATCATTCCGGACGTGCAGTAGGCGCACTGGAACGCGCCCTCGTCGAGGAACGCCTGCTGGACAGGGTGCAATCGGCCGTTCGCATCCCCTTCGCCCTTCGATTCGAGCCCTTCGATCGTCGTGATCTCGGCGGCGCCGACCGACGCGGCCGGCGTCAGGCAGGATCGGCGCGCCTTGCCGTCGATCAGGACCGTGCAGGCGCCGCACTGGCCCTCGCCGCAGCCGTACTTCGTGCCGATCAGGCCAAGCTGGTCCCGGAGCGCGCTCAGCAGTGTGGTGTCCGGCTCCACGTGCAGGGTTCGCTCGGCGCCGTTGACCCGAATTTTAAGTCTGTTCACGTATTATACCGTCACTCGACCGCCGACAAAAGCTCGCGGCTCCGAGTTCAGCCTACACCCGCCGCAGCAGGCCGCGCAAGCCGGCAGAGACTGGCCTTGACGCGACTTCCGTCACCCAATTCGCCAACGCCAGCCAGGACGTGGGGAACAACTTCACGGCGATCGCCGACCAGACGCTGGCGCCGGATAAGTCCACGGCTCAATGTTTTCGTCACCTCCGGAGCTCGCCGGTTGAGGTTGGCGCGGACAGATCCGTGATGATCGTCGAAGCAGCTTCCTCGCTTAGATTTATTTGCGGCGGCTCGGCCGCCGCGCGCGTGGCGTGGCTGTACTTGAAAAGCGCCACGAAGAACGCCCCGCCGGCGGCATTTCCCAAAGTCGTCCACAGGAGAACCCGGAAGTAGTCGTTCAGGCCGAGTCCCTGCTTGGCGAAGATTCCCGACAACACTTCCACGCTGCCCACAATGGCGTGGTGAAGATGCCCAAGGCCGATCGATCCGGTGATGATGGCGACAATCAGAATCTGGCTGGTGGTATCGCGCGCGGCGGACACGAGCCAGGAGACCAGACCCATCAGCCATCCGGCCAGCGTGGCGCTCAGGAAGATTACCCACCACGGGTGGTTCACGACGCGCCAGGCGATTACGCTAAAGAAGGAAGTGCGTGTGACGCCGAGCGCCGGGCCCACCAGGGTGATAAGCCGGGCGAGGATGGCGGTGCCGGCGAGGTTCGCGATGTAGATGAGGCCCCACAGGCGCAGCATGCGGAGCACGGTTGCCCGGCCGTGCAAAACCGGGTAGACGGCGCGCGTGGTGTGCTCGGTGAAGAGCTCCGAACGGCCAAGGATCACCACGATGAATCCCACGCTGTACATGGCCGCGGCCAGGATCTCGACCACCGCGTGGTTCATCTGACCCTGCCCCAGAGTCATCACGACGATGATCAGGAAGAGGCTGATGCTGACGTCGAGTCCCGCCGATACGCCGGAGATCAGCAGGCCGTTCGTCGGACGCTCGATCTCGCGCAAACCCTCGGTGATCTCATGTTCCAGGATGGCTTGGTAGGTGGCCTGCCCGGGCTCCTGCTCGACCTGTATCTTGGCCATCGCCTCTTGGACTGCGGCAGGCGAGCAAAGGACGGCATCGCGCGGTCAACGTTGGACCGGCCGGAGAGCGGCCCGGTAAGCGTCGAGCAAGCTGATTTTCTCGCGATCCCAATTGAGTTCCTCCTCGATGCGGCGCCGTCCACGTTGCCCGAGTTCGCGGCGGAGCGGGTCCGATTCGAGCAGTTGCAGAATTTTCGCGGCAAAATCGGCGGGATCGTTGGGCCGGGCGTAGAGCGCGGCGTCGCCGGCAGCGCGGTGTCCCTCGGTGAGATCGAACAGGACCACCGGCCGCCCATACGCCATGTATTGCAGCACCTTGTTCATGGTCGACTTGTCGTTCATGGGATTCTTCGGATCGGGCGCCACCGAGACATCGGCGGTGCACAGATACCTGGCAAGATCGGCGTCCGGGATGCGGCCGGTGAATCGGACAACGTCTGTCAGTCCCAGGTCTGCGGTCATCGACTTAAGCCGCGGCACCTCCGATCCTTCGCCGATAATCACGAATCCCACGTCACTGCGCACGCATGCAATGCGGGCCGCCGCTTCGAGGAACAGGTCCACGCCCTCCTGCGCTCCCATGGTTCCGAGATAGAGCACAAGATACTTGCGGCCCTGCCGGAGATCGTCCCGTGGCGGCTCCAGCTCTACTTTGCGCAGGTCAGGCGCGCTGCGCACGACGAACACACGGTCCGGCGGCATGCCTCCGCGTTCGATGGCGACCTGACGGTACGAATCGTTGGTGGCGATCGAAACGTCGGCGGTGCGATAAGTCCACTTCTCCGCCAGGCAGACCAGGTGGTAGACCATTTCATAGAAAGGGCCGCGGCGGCCGAACTTCACTTCGAACAGCTCCGGGTTCAGATCGTGATGGTCGAAGATGAAGCGCACCCCGAAGAGCTTGAAGAAGGCCCCCACCAGAAAAACGGTGTCCGGCGGATTGCAGGCGTGAATGACGCGGAAGCGCGTGCGCCTATAGATCCTGACCGCCAGGACGAGTTGAGCGGCCAGCGCCTGCAGGTATTCGAGGACGTACCCCAGCAGTCCGGAGCCTTCCCGAAGATTGTGCCGGTAAATGTCGACGCCCTCGATGGTCTCGCGCGCAGCCGAGAAGGAATCGCGCTTGGGACAGATCACCGAGACGCCGAAACCGGCCTCGCGCAGCGCGCAGGCCTCCTGCCACACGCGCCGGTCGAAGGGCACGGGAAGGTCTTCGACGATGATCAGGATATTCGTCCTTAGTTCTTGGTTCTTGGTCCTTATTCCTTTTTCTTTCGTCCGTAGTTTCTGATTGGATTCTTCGGCCATAAGTCAAGAAAGATCCGCCGTAGGAAGGGCCACGCGTGATCCGAGCCCCGTAGGGGCGGCGTCCTGTAGCCCACGGCGACTGCTTCGGGAGCCGTGGGAACGAAAGCAAACAATGACCAATTCAGCCCCGTAGGGGCGCTGTCAGGGCCAGGTGACCTCCCACGTCGCCCTTACGGGGCTCTCCTCCGTGTTTAACGGCTACTCCTTGTCCCAGGGCTCAAAAGCAGTCGCCATGGGCTAGACGACTTCGGCCCTCCAGGCCTCTCTTCCTAGTCACACCCGCATTCCCCCGACCCGTGACCAGACCAGGAACTCGTGGCCAATCTCGGAACCGCCCACCCCCAGGGACCAATGACTAAGAACGAGTCCTCTGTCTTTGCCACAGTTCGAAATTCAGCAGCGCCCACAGTTGCTTCTGCCGGTCGCGGACTCCGTCGAGATGCTCGCGCACGAACTGCTCCATCGCCCGGCCGTTGAAGTAGCCGCGCGTGAGAGCCTCGGGCGCGAGCAGCACGTCCGCAATCATCGGCTTCAGAGACTTGCGAAACCACTCGCCGACGGGAACCGTGAATCCCACTTTACGGCGGCGCAAGGTCTCGGGGTCGAGATGGGGCTTGAGGGCGCGTTTGAGCAGCGCCTTGGTGCGGAAGCCGCGCGTCAACATACGGCCCGGAATGCGCGCGGCCAGTTCCACCAGTTTGTGATCGAGGAAAGGGACACGCTCCTCGATGCTGGCCGCCATAGTCATCTGATCGCCGCGCAGCAGGAGATTATCGGGCAGCCAGAGCTTCAGGTCGGCATAGAGCAGACGCTTCACGGGCGATGTCTGCAACGCACGAACGCGGGCACGCTGGAGATACTCGGCGAGCACGCGGGCCGGGTGCGCAGCGTCCACGCTGGCCAGAAAGTCCGGCGCGAACAAGTCGCGGCGTTCCTCGCTGTTGAAGGAAGCAAACCAGGAGGCGGATCGCTCCGCCTCGTCGGCGATGGAAAGCGTCTCGAGAGCGAGACGCAAGCGGCGTCCCGAGTAGGGCAACAGGCCGGCCAACGTCCGTGTCAGGTCGCCGGGAAGCGCAGAGATCACACCGGCCAGGCGATCGAACGCGTATTTCGGATAGCCCGCGAAAAGTTCGTCTCCGCCCTCGCCCGCCAGCACGACCTTTACGCTCGCGGCCGCCAGGCGCGAGATGCCATAAAGGGCTACATCAGTGGGCTCGGCAATCGGCTCATGCCGGAAGGCGATCAGACGCTCCAGATGCTCGCTCAGGTCGTTCGCACGAACCACGAGCTCGTGGTGCTCGGTGTTGAAGGCTTCGGCGGTGCGGCGGGCGGCCGGCAGCTCGCTATAGCCAGGCTCCTCAAAGCCAACCGAGAAGGTGCGCAGCGGGCGCGCGCCGAGGCCGGCAGCCAGAGCCAGCAGGGCGCTCGAATCGGTTCCGCCGCTCAGGAAGATCCCCACAGGAACGTCGGCGACGAGGCGCAGCCTCACGGATTCGCGCAGACCATCGATGATCTCGCGCTCAATCTGGTCCGACGCACCCGGGCCCGGCGCTTCAAGATCCTCCGCGGGCACATCCCACCAGGGGGTTGTTCTCACGCCAGTGCGGTCGGCCAGCAGATAATGTCCGGGCAGGAGCTTCAGGACGCCCTTGTAGAACGTGCTGGGCGCGGGCACGTAGCGGAAGCCGAAGAAATCGTAAATCGCCTGAGGGTCCAATTCCAGTGAGCGACCGTGGCTGCCTCCGAGCTCAGCCATCGCGCGCAGCTCCGAAGCGAAGGCGAGCGCGCCGGCGCTCGTCCGATAGAAGAGCGGCTTCACGCCCAGGCGATCGCGAGCCAGAAGCAGCCGGCGCGTGCGGCTGTCCCACAGGGCAAACGCGAACATCCCCCGGAGTCGCTCGAGGCAGGCCAGCCCCAGGTCCTCGTAGAGGTGAACAATAGTCTCGGTGTCGCTGGCGGTTCGGAACCGATGTCCGCGCGATTTCAAGTCCTGTTGGAGTTCGCGGTAGTTGTAGATCTCGCCGTTGAAGGTGATCCAGACCGTGCCGTCTTCGTTGGAAATGGGCTGATGCCCGCCCGGCAGATCGATGATGCTCAGGCGCCGGTTGCCGAGGCCGAGAGCGCCATCGAAGTAGAACCCCTCGTCGTCGGGTCCGCGATGCACCATGGCCGCCGTCGCGCGGGCGAGCGCTTCCCGGTCGGCCGGCGCCTCAGTTCCGAAGTTGAATATCCCGGCAATGCCGCACATGAAGACCTCAGCGAGTGTACCAGCCTCTCCGGCAGTTGGCCTGCATGTGCGTCAGGGGCAGCGGCACTTCAGCGGTCAAACTGGCTCGTTCTTGCATCAAAGACTTCGTTTTCTCCCCTTGAGATTGCATCTAAATTCCTGCTTTTCAGTAACCTAACGGCTTTCTTCACATAAGTCTATTGTTTTCAGCAACCTAACGACTTTCAGTCACTACGGGAATAGTAAACGTAGCGTTTTCAGCAACCTAACGGCTTCGTTTTGCCGGGAGAATGGATTTTCCCGCTTTCTCTCTCCCGTAAAGCCGCCAGCCCCGAAGGGCCGACGTGATATTGTCCTTCCGAATTTTGGGACGGTGGGTACCAGTGAGAAGACCGAGAAAACTTCGTTTGCGCTTTTATTCTCAGCCGCTTAGAAGCAGGCAGGTAAGAATTGCTCGTCCCCGCTGATGGTTGCGCGGACCACGAGGAGCCCTAACGAATCCGCCGACGGTCGGCTTCGCGAACACTACCCGCTTGCCGCTTTTCTCAAGATAGGTCGAAAGCTCTTGAACTGCACCGTCTTGTGGGGAGGCGGGGCTTTGCAGTTCGAACACCGTTCGCGCCGGGTACTGATCCAGCTTATGTTTGAGCGACTCCAGGCTGCCGCCGTGGTACCCACCGACATCGAATCGCGGGTAGATTGGGTCGCCATCCATTGAAATTGGCACAGGGCACGCCCAAAACGCAGCAAGAGGGTACGACGCCTGCTCTCGCTCCTGCGACCCCAGCAGCAGATTGGAGGCAACTGCACCCCGCGTCCCTCGGCCGGCTCAGGACACGGGCCCACGGTGCAGTCAATGAGCGAGCTTAGTGTGATGGCCTTCGCCGTGGCGTGCTTGCCAGGAAGAGTCGCGACCAGCCGATCCCGTAGCTGGCGCATGGTTTCTGACTTGCCGTCCAAGAATTCGCGAGAGACGCCGTCCTGCAGCACCATCAACTCCGCCAAGGTATCCACAAAATACGAACGGACCGCAAAGCCGGGATCGCTGATCTTCTGCTTCGTGCTGTCGATGATGTACTGACGGCGCGAAGATCGCAGGAGTCCGTTGGCGAAGAAGTAGTCTGCGCCAGGATGAGTGTCCGTGGCGGTCCGCAAGATCATCGCGGCTGCCGCCGGCGTGGTATCGACCGTCTGCACCCACTCGTACGCCTCGTTCTGCGGATTGTCACCGTTCAGAAGGGCCAGCCCATGTTGCAGCCGCTCCTGCTGCCACTCCGGGCTCGCCGGCAACGTAACAAAACTCACGGAATTGGAGACCAGTCTCACGGGCTCGGGCGTGGGTCCGGCATCGGCGTGGCTCGCACGAGTGGAAATCACTTCGACGGCATAGCGTCCTGGGTTTTGGAACCTGACGTACGCATCCAACCGAAGGATGACCTCATAGGGTTTAGATGAGGGCAGGCCGTAGCTGTTCAATCCACTCTCTACAAAACTCCCACGAGCCGCTTCGCGGTAGGCTGCCCACGGATCAACCCATCCATCGGAGGGCGAGATTACAACCTCTTCGAGCCCTGCGTCGTACCGGCGCTGGGGCATTTGACCCTGGACACCGTATGTCTCCGGAACCGAAGTCGTAAAGGCCAAGTGCATATAAATCGGTTCGCCGATGTGGAATTCCCGCTGATTGTGGTCAAGTGACAGGCTGAGCTTCAGATCCTCGGCGCGCCCCGCGGCACATGAGAGACCTAACGCAATCAAGCACCAAACTGACCAGGCCCGGTTCAAGTACATGCCGCACCTATCGATTGCCGTTGGGCATTCGACCTTGATCCAGCATTGTGAAATTGAGAGTACGAAGTTTCAAAGACACCAACCTTGCGGTGGTGGCGTCATCTGTGGCATCGTCATTCCCGCGAAAGCGGGAATCCACTTATCCGGCGCACCATCTCAAGGATTTTCCGCATGGATTCCCGCTTTCGCGGGAATGACGATGTTCCTAAGATGTCCTTGAATCAGCGAATGACGCCAGTACAGCCTTGCCGAGTATTTCAGCTACTTCCTTAGCACTTCAATTAGTGTCCCGGTCGTGTTGCGGGAACTTCAGATGCACCCGCAGCATCCAACCTTGGAATGAGGCCGGTGATGCCGGACGCAAATAAGTCGAGGGGTAACCATGACTCCATCTTCCGATCCGGGGACGAAGAGAATTCCACTCAACCAGGAAGCCGGCCATTCGAAAGCGAACCTGCAGCCAGAGCAGTCCGTCCAAGAGGAACAAATCCGTGCGGCACTAGATCAGCATTGGGCGGCGTCCGATTCCAACGATTTTGAAACAGAGCACCGCATCTATCTCGACGACGCGATCCTGGAATATCCGCAGTCAGGTGAGCGAACCCGCGGTCGACGCAACATACAGAACCAGCGCGCCCGTCAGCCGAACAGAAAACGGTTTTCTATCCGACGGATCATAGGCAGCGGTAAGCTCTGGGTCACCGAATTCATCCTCACATATGACGGTAAGCCGTCCTACACCGTGAGCATCATGGAGTTCGCGGGCGACAAGGTCGCGCGCGAAACACAGTACTTTGCGGATCCATTCCCGGCTCCCGCATTCCGCGCTCAATGGGTCGAACGGACGGACACATAATCTCGAGGCGCCTGTTTATAGGAAAAGGAGTGATCAATGGGCAGGGTACAAATCGAGCAGAAGAGCTATGAGATGCCCCCGCGAGAGGGAATCAGCATCGCGCATTTCCTCACCGTCGCCGACATCGAGCGATCGGCTCGCTACTACGAGAAGGTCTTCGGCGCTCGCATTCTGAGCCTGGGTGACGGCAACGCGCCTGGGTATCTTCAGCTTGCGAACATCTGGATGATTCTGAACGTGGGAGGCGGGCCGACCCCGGATAAGCCGACGGTAACGCTCAGCGTCCCCGACCCGAATCACATCAATAGCTTTATGAATTTCCGCGTTGCGGATATTCAAGCGTGCTATGAATTATGGAAAAGTCGAGGAGCCGCGTTCATTACGGCGCCGATACCGAAGTACGGCGAGATCCGCTGCTACATCCGCGATCCTGACGGTTATATCATCGAAGTCGGACAGAGCACCGACCTCACGTATGGTTAACGCTCGGCTCGGACGGGATGCGGATTTAAACGCTTGCGGAACTCCGCTTAGCGCCAGGCCATTGGCGCGAACGATGCAACACCGCTCGGTCGCGGTCAACAGAAAAGTCGAATTTGCACGATAGGGGATATGGTTAGAGCACATCCTCGGTCGGAGGGGCAGAAGAGATGGATTGGAAACGGTTGATCCAGCTTGCATTGCTGGGTAGCAGGGATTTGGAACCCTATGCCATCCTGCTGGTACGCGTTTCGATCGGGCTGTTTTTCGCCATCTCCGGGGCAAACAAATTGTTTGTCGCCGGCGGCATAAAACCTGTTTACGACACGCTCGTTAAGGCCAAAATCCCGTTTCCCCATCCCACGGCTTATTTCGTATCGGGTGTCGAGTTCGTTGGCGGATCCCTGGTGGCCGTGGGGTTTCTTTCCAGCCTGGCCTCGGTGGCGTTATTGATCGATATGATTGTCGCCACGCTGACCGAGGCGATTTCCACAATGCCTAAAGGACTTTCGCCTCTCAGGTGGCTCGACGATTTCCTCTACCTTCCGGAAGTCCTGTACGTGCTCTTCTTTATCTGGTTGGTCTGCTCGGGTCCGGGGAAGTTCAGCGTCGATTACTGGCTCGCCACTAAGCTACGGATGTGATTGAGCGGCCCGTCGGCAATAGGAAGATTCATGCGGGAGGAATCCTGACGGTATCGCTCGGTTGCTGTCAGTCAACGTCGGATTCACAGCCAGGATGGTCACGCCCAGGGCGGAAAGTTCCGAGCTGCCGATTGGCGACTAATGGGCCATTCCCGGCCCGTGTCCCTTCGGCTTCCTCATCAGGAAAATCATGGGCAGCATACAAAGGAACATGGCTCCGAGCAGCCGGAAGACGTCGTTATAGGAGAGCATGGCGGCCTGTTGCAGGACCATGTCCCACATGGCGACGTAGGCGCGATGGGCGGCCGCAACGGGGTCGCCACCGACGGCGGTGAAGTATCCCTTAAGCTGCCGCATGGTCGACTGCGAGGTGACACTCAACGCGTTCACGTGGGCTCCGAGATCGCCGATATGCGTCTGCTCCAGACGCACCTGCATGGTGGCGACCGCGGAGATCCCGACGCTGCCTCCCAGGTTGCGCACCAGATTGAACAAACTGGTGGCGTTACCCATCGACTCCCTGGGAATCGGGTCCATGGTGACCGTCGTCAGGGGCACGAAGATGAAGCCCAGCGACAAACCCATAATCAACAAAGGCCAGAAGAACTCCCAATAGCCCGCATCCAGATTGAGGCGTGAGAACTGCACCAGCGTGAGGGCGCAGACGCCGAGGCCGAGTGCCAGCAGCTTGCGCGAATCGAAGCGCGTGAGGATGAGTCCCACCAACGGCATGGCTAGGAACGAGCCGAGCCCGCGCGGCGCCATGGCGATCCCGGCCTGCAGCGCCGGATACCCAAGCAGCGTCTGCAGCACCAGCGGGATTAGCACGGTGCTGCCGTACAGGCCGACGCCCAGGATCGACATCATAAAGGCGCCGATCGAGTAATTGCGGTTCTTGAACACCCGCAGGTTCACTACGGGGTGCTCGGTCACGAGTTCGTAGATCACGAAGCTCGCCAGAAGCCCCACGGCGAGCACCGTCAGTGCCGTAATCCAGTGCGTGCCGAACCAGTCCTTCTCCTGGCCCTTATCGAGCACGATCTGGAGCGCGCCGATGCCGACGGCGAGCATCCCGATGCCCCAATAGTCCACGCGCGACGACGTGCGCCGGATGTAGGGCGGGTCGAAGATGAAGAGCTTCGTCATGATGATGGACGCGATGCCGATGGGCACGTTGATGTAGAACACCCAGCGCCAACTGTAGCTGTCCGTCAGCCATCCGCCCAGGACCGGACCGAGCATGGGCGCGACCACGATGCCGAGGCCCCAGAAGCCCATTGCCTTGCCGCGGTCCCGGGCCGGGAAGGATTCGAGCAGCACCGCCTGCGAGATCGGCTGAAGCCCTCCGCCGCAGGCGCCCTGAATCACGCGGAAAAACACCAGGAATGCCAGGTTGGGTGCGAGACCGCAGAGGAACGAGGCGGACGTAAAGCCGATGACCGAGAGCATCAGCAGGCGCTTGCGGCCGAAATAGTTTGCGAGCCATCCCGTGATGGGCAGAATGATGGCGTTCGAGACCAGGTACGACGTCAGCGTCCAGGTCGACTCGTCGACGGTAGCGGAAAGACTGCCCGCGATGTGCGGCAGCGACACGTTCACCACCGTAGTGTCGAGCACCTCCATGAAGGTGCTCAGCATCACCGCCACCGCGATGATCCAGGGATTGACCACCGGTGGCGCGGGCGCCGTTTGCTCCGTCGAAGCCATAGACCGCCTATTTTATGCGATGACCGGTCTCAGGCCCAAAGTTTCCCATTGATTATCGACAAGAGCGGACGTAAACTCTTGTCGGTAACTGACAGGAGGGCGGAACAGACGTGAGCAAACCGACCGATCTTGTGCAGGGGACGCTGGACCTGCTGATCATGAAAACCATCGCGCTCGAGCCCGCTCACGGCTGGGCAATCGCCCAGCGCATCCGTCAGGTATCGAAGGACGTGCTGCAGGTGAACCAGGGATCGCTCTACCCGGCGCTGCATCGCCTGGAACAAAGCGGATGGATCAAGGCCAAGTGGGGCGAGAGCGACAACAATCGCCGCGCAAAGTACTACTCGCTGACTCCGGCCGGGCGCAAGTATCTGGACCAGGAGCAGGCCAACTGGCAGCGGCTTTCGGCCGCCATCGGTCTGGTGCTCGAGATTGCCGATTGACGATTGTCGATTTGGCAGGTCACGAACATGCGCATCTTCGATAAAACGCTTTTGCGAATCCGGTCGATCTTCCGCAAGAACCGCGTGGAGCAGGACCTGACGGACGAAATTCGTTTTCATCTCGAAAAGCTGGTCGAGCAGAACGTCGCGCGGGGAATGTCGCCGGCGCAGGCTCGATACGCTGCGCTGCACGAACTCGGCGGAGTCGAGCAGATCAGAGAGGAGTGCCGCGACATGCGCCGCATGAATTTCGTCGCCAACCTGATTCAGGACCTTCGTTATGGCTTGCGGATGCTGGCCAAGTCGCCGGGCTTCACCGCCGTCGTCATTCTCTCGCTGGCGCTCGGCATCGGCGCCAACACCGCGATCTTCAGTCTGATCGACGCGGTAATGCTGAAATCGCTGCCGGTGCGCCAGCCGGAGCAGCTGGTGCTTCTGAATTGGGCATCCCAGGGCCGGTCTTACGTGATCCAGAGCTATGACGGGAATGACTGGCAGGACAGTAAGGGCCGTAACGTCGGCACGTCTTTCTCTTATCCGATTTATCGGGCCATTCGGGCGCGCAACAGCGCCTTTTCCGATGTGCTGGGATTCGCGGATGTCGACCAACCGCTCAACTTGAATGTCGGCGGAACGTCCGCCCTGGCAAGAGGACAGTACGTGTCCGGGAATTTCTTCTCAACGCTCGGCGTCGGTGCTGCCGCCGGCCGGACCATCCTTGATTCCGACGACCAGGCGGGCGCAGCTCCCGCGATCGTGATCAGCTACGCCTATTGGACCAGCCGCTTTGGACGCGATCCTTCTGTGGTGGGCAAGTCGATCGTGGTGAACAGCGTTCCCTTCACGCTCGTGGGCGTGGCCGCGGCCGAGTTCTTCGGCCTCCAGTCGGGTCGCCCGACTGATGCCTGGGTTCCTGTTGCGACCCACGCGCGGGTCGACCCGAGCTGGTCGCGCTGGCTGCCCGAAGGTGAGTCCATCTTCTCGGTCCGCACCGAATGGTGGATGTTGATGATCGGGCGCCTCAAGCCCGGCGTGACCAGGGAACAGGCGAGCGCCTCGCTTGACGTCATCGTGCGTCAGGAAGCTGCCGGGATTCAGCCGCCTCCGCCCGGCCAGCGAGGTCCGGACGTGACGCTGCAGCCTCCCTGGGTTGAGCTCGAGCCCGCGAGCGGCGGCCTCGACGCGCTCCGACGGCAGTTCTCGCAGCCGCTGTTCGTGCTGATGTCCCTGGTTGGACTCGTCCTGCTGATCGCCTGCGCGAATGTCGCCAATCTGCTGCTGGCGCGCGCCGAGTGGCGCCAGAAGGAAATCGCCGTTCGGCTCGCGTTGGGAGCCGGCCGCCGGAGGCTTATCCGCCAACTGCTGACGGAGAGCCTGATTCTTGCAGCAGGGGGTGGCGCCTGGGGAGTGGTCCTGGCCTACTGGGGCAGCGGAGTACTGCTGAGTTTTATGTCCAGCGGAGGTAATCCGATTCAGCTGTCGGTTTCTCCCGATCTCAAGGTGCTTGGGTTCACCGCGCTCGTCTCGCTCGTCACCGGAATCGTGTTTGGGCTCGCTCCCGCTCTGCGTGGCACCCGGCTCGACTTGACGCCTGCCCTGAAAGAAGGCGCGGGCCGGATTGCCGGAAGTGGTCCGAGCGGCGGCAGAATGCGTCCCGGGCTCGGCAAGGCGCTGGTGGTCGCGCAGGCCGCCATGTCCCTCATGCTGCTGGTGGGCGCCGGCTTGTTCGTACGGACCTTGCGCAACCTGATGAAGGAAGATCTCGGGTTTGATCGGTCGAATCTTCTGCTATTCAGCATCGATGCCAATCGCGCGGGTTACAAGGGCCAGCGTCTGGCGGATTTTTACCTGGAGATGCAGCGACGCATCGAGGCCATTCCTGGCGTGCGCTCGGCGACCATGTCGCGGCACTTCTTGGTCAACGACGGCCAGGGCGGCGAGAATGTGTTCATCGAAGGCTATGTTCCAAAACCTGGCCAGGCTGCCGAAGACGGATCTCTCGACACTTACACTCATTTCGTCGGCTCGCGATTCTTTGGGACTTTCCGCATCCCGGTGCTGCTCGGTCGAACCATTCAGGATGGCGACACGGGCGCCGCGCTCAGAGTCGGCGTAGTGAACCAGGCTTTCGCGCGGCGCTACTTCGGTAGTGCCAGCCCCATCGGGCATCGATTCCGCTTCAATTCCAAGACCGATGCCGCCGACATGACAATCGTCGGCCTGGTCGGCAACACCACCTACGGCGAGATACGCAAGGATCCTCCGCCCACGGTGTACGTCCCCTTCGATCAGCACCTCAACATATTGGATTGGCAGAACGTCGCGGTTCGCACCGCCGGAAATCCCATGAGCGTGGTCAACGCGGTCCGGCGGACAATGCAGGATCTCGACAGGAACGTTCCCATGCACGACGTGTTGACGGAAACCGAGCAGATCGATCAGGCGACCTTCCAGGAGCGCCTGTTTGCACGCCTTTCGAGCTTCTTTGCCTTGCTGGCGCTGACCCTCGCCTGCATCGGCCTGTATGGAACGCTGTCCTATGCTGTTGCACGGAGAACGAATGAGATCGGCATTCGGATGGCCATCGGCGCCGAGCGGTCGAGCATCGTGCGGATGGTCCTCCGCGAAGCCTTGCTGCTGGCGCTGCTCGGGATTGTCATCGGCATACCCGCGGCGCTGGCGGGATCGCGCCTGATTGCCACCATGCTCTACGGGCTGAAGCCGACCGATCCCTTCACGCTCGCTGCCGCCACGCTCATGATGATCGCTGTCGCAGCGCTGGCGGGATATCTCCCGGCGCGGCGTGCTGCGAATGTCGATCCCATGGTAGCGCTGCGATATGAGTGATCGATTAAAGCGAGTTGTCAGTTCGGAGAGGCCGGCATACCGGGCTAAACAGCCCGCCGCTACGGGCGCGCCGGCGTAATCTGCGACGTATGGTCGTGGATGATTCGCCAGCCTTCGGGCAACTTGCGGAAGATCAGCGTGAACACGCCGGAGGGCGCGTCGTTCTGGCGTTGCAGATGAAAGTGGCCCACCACCAGGGCCGCGCCGGGACTCAGCATCGTGATCTCGAGCGCGGAGAAATCAAGGTGCCCCATGGACGCGCGATCGGGATAAGCCTTGCGGTAGCGCTCCAGGACCGGTTGCCAGCCGCGCACGATGCCGGTCGATCCCACAAACTCCGTCTCGGACG